>Ga0210403_10002108_pt1 | contig 18330 bp, 17 predicted proteins | sample IncBWC19MmetaG_FD_150863 | JGI IMG/M metagenome (GOLD analysis project Ga0210403, IMG submission 150863) | Forest soil microbial communities from Barre Woods Harvard Forest LTER site, Petersham, Massachusetts, United States - Inc-BW-C-19-M | ecosystem: Environmental > Terrestrial > Soil >... | reverse complement strand
AGCATCTGATGCACTCATAATTTATTGGATGTCGGCCCATTGGTTTGGTTCCATCCCAGGCAACCGAGCAACCTATATCATACAGCTGTTCAGCGGGGATAAGTGCGTTTGCGGCTAATCGTCTATTCAGCTCAGATGCTCAGCGCTGCCGCAAGGTTATGTCTGGAGACTGCCGACAACACCGCTGCTCCAGCGGCATGACCGAGAAACTTCCGCCGCGAAATTCCGCGCGGACGGCCCGGTTCGGCTGGATTCAACGGGAGTTCCATGGCCACATATCCTCGAGATGAAATTCGCGTGCTGCTCCGTATTCATTGCGCAACCGCCGGCGATTCCTCAATGGCAACACCGACGGAATGGCCGCTTACTGCGTTCCCAGATTGCCGCGAAGCACCACGATCGATGCTTTGGGCAGGTCGTACAGCGTATCCGCGCCGACAGCCGTCACTGCCGATTTCGACGCGGGACCGTCCGGATCCGCGTGTCCGCTACGGTGGCCACGGCCGGGGCGTGGAGGAGCATCATCGTCTTCCTCGGCATCGCCAGCAGTTTGCGCCGCATTGGCCGCAGGCTCCGGATCGGGATGCCATTTGTACTCGGCCGGGCCAAAGACAACGCGGTCCACGGTTCCAGTGAAAAAGCGCGTTTGCTTGGTGGCCGGATCGTCGAACGTGACCCGCACGGAGTGGCCGTTTTTTTCATCCTTGTTGATCAACATGACCGACCATTGCCCATCCGGGCGGACAACCGGGTACGCGGTGATCAGTTCGTGCCCATCCTTGTCTCGGACGTTGCTCGCCGCTTTGTAGAGCTTGTGAATTTTATCCACCGGCTGCACCCATTCCTGCGTAATCACCTGCGTTGCCAGATATTGCGGCGGATAGGTTGCGTGTCTTTGGTCATCCACGGAAAGAAAGCCGTGTGCCCCGCGGCCGTGCGAGGCGATGTAGTGGAAATAGTAGGTTCCTCCCGCGCCCGCGCTCATCATCGCGCCCACGTAATCCGCCAGCCAAAGACCGCTCTTGACCGTGTTCGGGCTTCCATCGTCGAGGTCGTTGCCTTCTGTCATGAAGTAGGGGATATGCGATGGAAGGCCATTGTCTTTCCACGCCTGCACCACGTGATTCACCCAGGTCGGCTCCATGTTGAGCGAGTCCCAGTTGCCGCAAAGATGCGTTTCCAGGCAAGGGTAATGTTCAAACGAGAAAAAGGCGAAGTCCTGGAGGGCATTGTGTGCTTTCAGATAGTTGACAAATCTTCCTAAAAAGGACACTTGTCCATCGGCATCCGCCCAAGAATCCACCTCACCCGGCATTCCTTCAAAAGACGGACCACCGAGACGAGCTTGAGGAACGAGCTTGTGAATCGCTCGCGCGAATTGAACGTAGAGCGCGGCATAATCCTCCGGCAACATGCGCTGACCGTCCGCTTCCTCTCCCATCTCGATCCACGAAATAGGATACTTCCGCTTGTAGAGGTAAGCGATCTCATTCGCGGCGTCTTCCGGCGTCACATAAAGCATGGCGATTGGAACCATCGTGGGAAGGCCGCGGGTTACGCCCGAATCGAAGAAGAAATCGAATCCGATCTGGTCGCCGCGGCCGTAGTCCAAATCGGAGGCCGAGTGCCAGGGATCGACCGACGAAGGCCATGTGATCGTCTGGTGCCGGTCCGGCGTGTGCTTCACGATGTCGGTGAATTTCCCCTCGTCCGACAGCGTTCCAATATAAAGCTCGTTGATCGCATATCCCACGCAATTGCGTTTGTCCTGCGGCCCGTGCGTGTCGCACGTGTTGGACGATTTCTTCATCCAAATCCGCAGATAGCGCACCGGAATCGTCCAGTCCGCAAGCTTCAGCGTAGGCGTTCCGCCGTGCCCCGCCAGAACGGCGCCCATCGGGAAGGACTGCCATGTGCCTTGATTGATTCCCTTGTAGAAGGGTTCCGCGTCGCCGGTCCAAAATTGCACGTAATACTGCGTGGCATAAGGATTCGCCCAGTCGATTCGGATTGCGTTGATATCGACTTTGCTCCCCAAATCCACCATCACCCATTGCGGATGCAACGAGTCGTCTTCGCCGGTGAAGGCCTTGGTCAGGTAGGGATTGCTCTTCCAGTAACTCTTGGGGTCGCCATCGGTGAGGCGGGACCAACCATTTCCGTCCCCCATCGTTGCTCCGCGGTGAGGAAGCGGGTACGCCCAGGAATGCTCGATCTTCTGGCCGGTTGTCTCCGCGCTTCCGACGAAATATCCTTCTTTCTTCGCCGGATTGCTCCAGGCGCCGCGCGGGTTCCAGTGCCATCCCTCAATTTGCAACTCCGTATTCTGCCGGTACGTCACCGTCCCCCATCCTGCTCCCAGAAGTTCCTTAAGCGCAGGATCGGTCAGTACCCACTTCGTATGCTTTTCGATCGCCTCCTGGGTGTTTCCTCCGCGCTGCCGGTCAATGGCTCCTCCCAGCGCTCGCAGCGGACTGAACGAATTCACTGCATGAGAAGTATCAACCGTGATTTGCTCGTTTTGTTGTGCCCGTACCCCCTGCATAACGCAAAGGAGTACGGGCACGGAGATAGCTAGAACGATTTTCTTCGTCGTTGTCATTGCACTGCCTATGCCTTTCTCAACGCATTAACTCTCAGACCACATGATTTCGTGTTTTGTGGGCACGGGGTTGGTACAAAAGCAAACAGCCCAAGGCCTAGAATTTGAACCGCGCTTCGAAGCTCATCTGCCGCGGATTATTGGCCTGATTCGTAATCTGTCCGAAGCCATCTTGATCGCCTGACCTCGGCTGTGTACCAAATTGCTCCGGCGACCAGAAGACATTCGGATATCCAAACTGCACGGAGTTGGTAAAGTTGTAGGCTGCGGCTCGTACCGCCAATTCCTTGTGTTCGCCTAACCCAAAATGCTTGGCGAGCGAAAGATCTAGATTGCGCGTTCCGGCAGCGCGAATTCCGGGCAGGATCGCCCCCGCCGTCCCCGGCGCGTACAGATTCGTGGGCTCCGACATACATGTGTATGCGAATGGCATCAGTTTGTGGCTACACGAGCGTCTTCAAAAGTGTCACCCTTGGTAGCAGACTACGTCCAGGTCTAAAAGCAATTGAGGGTGGCACGGTTCAAGGCTGCTGGAGATCGGGATCGCTGATTGTGAACCCAAGCAATCTCCCGAGGCAAAGATAGCCGATCAGGAGTCCAGACGCTCCCAGGACCATGTAGACACTGCTCACAAAAAGGATCTGGGTCACGGCGGGTCGAGGGCCTCCCTCAGTGAGTTCACTCACGTAGGCGCCTATTCCCACGAGCAGTCCGATCCCGGCGGCGATGGCCAATGGCAAATAGCGCAGCCGACTTTTCCCGCGGACTCGGCCGTAACTTGCCATTTCCGATTTTGGCGGCAACGCGGCTTGTATCAGAGCTGAAACGGGCACGAAGAGACAGACAGCCCCGAACACAACTGTGAAGAGGTGCCCTGGGGTCTCCAGAATGAGTCGCTCGGGGTAGAGCGCCAAGGCAACAGTCGTCCCCAACCAGAGAACGGCCGGTCGCGCGAACAACCGCCGCTCTCTGACCTCCACGTTTTTCAGGAGGATACGTAACGTCAAGAGGGATAAGACTGCCTGAGCTGCCAGGAAGACCAAAAGCCGCCTGGACCCCAGAGCCCCGACCCAAAGTGTGGTATGCCTGAGCATCGCGATACCTTGGGCGGCCAGTGTTACCAGGATGCAGAATGGAACCGCGAGTTGGGCCCGCAATACATAGATCGGTCGTCCGCTGCGCCCGACTCCCTGCGGAAAGAATGCGCGTGTCAATGAGACGATTGCCAGTAGAGTCGCCGTAATAACTCCAAACGAGCTCACAGAGTCATACGGGTCATCGCCGAACGGAATGATGCTCCGAAGCGACGGATCGTGCTTTGCGAATTCAAACGACCACCAGAAGAAAATAGCGAGTCCCGACACGAGCACAGCGTTACGCTTGAGCGAGGTTTGCATACACTGCAGTATAGGCAAGCTTTGCGATATCAGCAGCGCGAACTTCAAAGTCCATAACTCCCCAAAACGGGGTTTTCAGCAAAGACAACATGGCTGGGCTGATGATGGAGCGGCGGTGAGGGAGACCGCTGCCATCGCCGGACGAGCAAACACAAGCGCAGATCACCCAAGAGCGTATCGCGTCTGCCAGACCTTGACTATTCCAAGTCCTCCGTTTTTCAAAGCCTGGGATCAGCCGCCTCACAACGGACCTATCGCTTTGCCATCGATGACTTCATCAGTTGGTATTGCTCGGAATCTCGCCCGGCGTTTGGCAGGACCGTCGTCTTGCGGTATCGCAGGACCGGCCGCGTGTGGGGTAACCGCATCAGTGAGAAGGCGGTCTGGTGGGTCGTTCGTGAATACGCCAAGCTCGCAGGCATTAACAATCTGGCTCCGCATGACCTGCGCCGGACTTGCGCACGGCTGTGTCATTCCGCAGGAGGGGAACTTGAACAGATTCAGTTCTTGCTCGGCCACCGGTCTGTGGAAACCACAGGGCGATATCTCGGTTCGCGGCAAAGATTGGTGCAGGCAGTCAACGATCACCTCGGAATTGAACCGCTGGACGGCTCGTCGTGAGCCGTTTGACCTCAGGAGGCAACCCGACCGATCATTGAAGACCCGATAACCATGAGGCTCACCCATCAACTGTCCATTGCCCGGTCGAGTCTGATAATCGTTGCCCCGGCTGGGGCTAGACGCATCATTGGAGGGACTGGAGCGATGCTAACAGGAGCTGGCGCGATGCCGGATTCGGAGAAGGACCGAGCCGCAAATGACGTCGTGGGGCAAAGGGCGACTTTTGATCTGGCACTCTCCGACAAGCGAAAGTATCCAGTGCAGGAATTCATGGTCTTTGTGCAGGCCGCGCGACGCTACATAGAGATTACGCAGGATCAGCCATTGATTCATAGGAGTGTCGCTCGCGCGGTGAATGGCCTGCGAGAGTATCTGGCGGTCGAAAGGAAGCGAGTCCCAGGGGATGTTCTGTTTGAGGCGGATAGGCTGGAATGTCAGCTGTTTTCTGGCTACGATCCTTTCTTTGAGGGCGACGAATCTCCGCGACTTTGAGCGGACGCCGGTTGTAAGCTACTTGCTGCGATGAAGTGCTCGAAACAAGGGATTCCAGAATGCACGATTTTGGCGGGTGGGGAGGCGGCGAGTTCTTTGACGTGGAGACCAGACTGCACTGGAAAGTATAGAATACCGGGCGGGAGTATCCCGATGTACGAATTAAAGTGGTCTCATGCCGAGAAGATAGTCGCCCGAAGAGCCTTCGACAAGGCGCTTGGCGAAGAGCTGGAAGCCCTCATCCGGGAGGCAAAAAGCCGAGCCGCAAGGATCGAGGAACCGCTTGATCTGTGGGATTTGGAGAATTGGCTGACCGAGCGTCGGCGGGAGATCGACCGAAGGTACGACTACCGGTACTCCGTTCTTCCACTCGTTTTCGCCCACCTGCTTCGTGACGGTCGCCTGACCGAAGATGATCTCAACGGGCTTGAACAAGAAAAGCGCGATCTTATTCGCAGAGCGTCGGCCCTCTGAAAGGCCGGCGGTGGCGCAGTGGCCGGACGGATCAACGACGTGTAGCCTCATCGATATCGAAAACGCAACATGTAAGGGCCTCCCTCGAACTTGCCGAAAACCTGACATTGCTGATACCAAAGGCAATGCGTAATGACTCATAAACCGATTTTGCATGCAGTTGGTGATGACAGAGCTGTCGTCTGCAACTCATCTGATCGTGCCTAGAGTCCCTTCCCTCAACGCTGAAGGTAGCAGCGGGTGCCAAATTTCCGGAAACTATCTCAATCTCTCATTAATGGAATATTAGGACGGAGCGACTGCCATCTAGTTGGTTTAGCAGCTTTTGTGGCTTGACCACGGCAAACATTCCCCACGGACAGCAAATTGCAGAGTAGAGTACGGAGTAGTGTCTATCTGTACTGGTAGACAATGCGCCGGCATAGGATTACCGTTGAGACTCCTCACAAGAGAGGCCTCAAGATGCTTCTCACGCTCCGGCCTTCTGCCCGCACGGACGGAATCGAGACGATTCGTTCGATTACATTTGCCTGAAGTGCTTGCCGTTTTGTCCCAAAAGGCTTTTGATCGCGCTCGGACACCGCGCTGACCAATCCAGCCTGGTCTGTTTTCTGAACGACCTCCTTAGGTGGCGTGATTATGATCGAAATAAAATTTTCCCACCGCTACAACTCTGATGGCACATGGCAATCAATTTGCCCGGAATGTTATAGAACAGTGGCGGAGAGCCGCGAAGAAGCGGACCTAAAGCAAGCCGAAGGGACACATGTTTGCGTCTCACTAAATGGGCGTTTGGTTCGGATCGACTAGGCCTTTTCGCTCACAAGGATTTTGAGTGAAAGGCGCAATTAGGCACTCGTCAAACTCGTTCCGTCCAGTGTTAGGGCCAAAGAACGAAGCTGGGCCGTGTGTTTCGGAGAGTCCCCGAGGAGCGAAACAACAGATTAGGTGGCCAAATATCCGGATCGAACGGATTGAGGAGCTACCGGAAGAAGAACCTGCATTTCACCCGCGAACTCAGCAGAACTTAGTCTGAACGCCGCAAAAGAACGTGAGGACTAACGTGCGCTCAGAACTCATCTTCCGTGCCAGGGAAACCGTCGATAACAAGTACAAGCTATGCCAAACAGCCTCAAAGGCAACTCGCCGCCTTCACATCGCCGCGAATAACACCACAGACACCATCAACGATGCCTTTTCACGAATAGCTGGTGGCGATAATGTTTCGCTAACTGCGAATCCTATTCTTGCCTCATCGTAGCAGGCATAGCCAGGAACGTGCGTGCCTGTCCTCAAGGCATCAACTGCAGTCAGCGGCAGTGCGGGCGTATGGTTAGATCATAATCGGTGCTTAGCTCCTCGCCTTCCGCCCTCCGTTGCTTTGCTCCGGACGAGCACCACTTAGAGAGCCAAAGATTCAGTATGGAGTTAAAGGAATGACATTAAGGGACGTGGCTCAGGGTTTAGCGTCTTCCCCAAATCCAGGCAAATAATCGCGCAAGTACGGTTCCCGGGAAAGGGGTTAGCGGCAATCCTCCCCCCTCACGGCGACCGGGACGGCCTGCGAGTTGCCGCAAAATGGGATGAGCAGGTCTCTTGGACCGGAGAGACTGTTGCAAAAGAAAATGGGGAGCCCCGACGGCCACCCTTCAGTGGAGACCACAGAACGATATCTCGGTTCGAGGCAGAGATTTCTGCGGGCAGTAAACGATCACATCGGCATTGAACCGCTGGACGGCTCGTCGTGAGCCGTTTGACCTCAGGTCTCGCGAACTTGGCAAAAAGCCGACTTCACAGTAGCGATACCTCAGCGGTCAGCTTTGTTGTTCCGCTTTCTGCGCTGATAGGCTGCGACCTTGAGCTTGTTGCCGCAGATATTCATGCTGCACCAGCGGCGTGAACCCTTCTTGCTCGTATCGAAGAAGTGAACGACGCACGCCTCACACTGCCGCAGGCGATGCGTTTCCGGCTCGCTCAGCAGGACCGCCGCGTCGTCAAGGAGCGGCGTCCACAGATCCGCGAGCCGCTGCGGATCAAAGAGCGGCTCGCGAACGATTCGATCTTCCCTCTTGCGGAGCACCGTGGTTGACGGATGCTGCAACAGGCGCGCATTCAGCTCCCGAATGAACCCGTTCGATGGGGACAAGCCACCTTCCATGCGCACCACCGCGTCTAGCAGCCGCTCCCGGAACGCAAGCAGGTCCTCGAGAAATGCCGCTGCCTCGGGAGAGTTTCGCCAGCTCTGCAGCAACCTCTTCGCCCTTATGGAGCTCACGATCCCCGCAGCGATAAACCATCGCTCCAGCGCATGGAAGTCCGGAAGCAGCTCCGTCGCCCCTTGGGCCAGCACCGGCCTCGTGTTCAAAAAGTCGAGGATCCGCCTGTTCGCAACGAACAGAAAGCCATCGATCCATTCGCTGGACTCTTGAAGGACAGAGCTCATGCAACCCCTCTTCAAAAATACTTCATAGCATGATAACACCGATATGGACATGTTTAGCGGTGTTGGCTACTCTCGGTTCATCGGCGCTCCACCGGCACGAGATTCGCCTCACAGGAGGACAGAACATGCAGACGTTCCAGTTCGCTGCCGCTCGTGGCCTCAAGATGTTCTACCGTGAGGCCGGGGCCAAGGATTTTCCCGCCATCGTGCTTCTGCACGGCTTTCCCAGCTCGTCGCATATGTTCCGCGAACTGATCCCGCAGCTTGCGAACAAATTTCACATCATCGCGCCGGATTACATCGGCTTCGGCTACAGCGATGCACCGGATGTGAGCAAGTTCGAGTACACCTTCGACAACCTTGCGACCTATGTCGAAGAGCTACTGTTCGACACGCTCGGCCTGAAGAAGTTCAGCATCTATGTGCAGGACTACGGCGCGCCCGTCGGATTTCGCGTCGCCTTCAGGCATCAGGACGCGATCGAAGGCATCATCGTCCAGAACGGCAACGCATACGCGGAAGGCATTGGCAGCGCCTTCGATCCGATCAAGCCATTCTGGGCTAACCGGACGCCAGAGACGGAAGCTTCCGTGCGCGAGTTGCTCACCCTCGAGACAACGATCTTCCAGTACACGCACGGCGTGCAGGACGTGAGCCGCATCAGTCCGGACTCCTACACCGTCGATCAGCACTTTCTGGATCGCCCCGGCAACGACGCCATCCAGTTGAATCTGTTACACAACTACCAGGCCAACCTGACCCACTATGACGAGTGGCACGCGTTCTTCCGGAACAAGCAGCCCAGGACACTGATCGTTTGGGGAAAGAATGATCCGTTCTTCACGGTCGAAGGTGCGCAGGCGTATATGCGCGACCTCCCGAAGGCGGAGCTGAATCTGCTCGACACCGGCCACTTCGCCCTTGAGGACCACGGCGACGTAATCGCGAAGAAAATCGTGAGCTCTTTCGGCTGATCTCGCTGGCGATCAAGCGTCGTGACATTGCAACGGAGATACCAGAAGAGAGGACGAGAGGAGAACCGCATGTCAACATTCAAGAACGCCACCGTTGTTGTGATCCACGGCGCATGGGCCGACGGATCAAGCTGGGAGCTGGTCATTCGCAGACTGCAGAACGAGGGGTTGAATGTCCTGGCCGCACCGATCCCCCTGACGTCATTGAGCGACGATGCCGCAGCGCTGCGACGGACGATCGCCCGTACGCAAGGTCCCGTGGTCGTGGCCGGTCACGCCTATGCCGGTGCGGTGGCCGGAACTGCGAATGACGAGCGCGTCAAGGCGCTGGTCTATATCGCAGCCCTCGCTCCGAATGAAGGAGAGACGGTTGCGGAGGTCTTTTACCGCGATGAGTCGCACCCGAAGGCCCCGAAGCTCGCACCCGATGCGGACGGATTTATCTGGATGCCCGATGAGTGCTTTGCCGAGGCCTTCGCGCAGGACGCAACGCCAGAGCAGATCGCCCTCTGCCGCGCCGTGCAGCGGCCGATCTCGGTGAAGAGCATCCAGGAGCCGGTCGCCGCTCCCGCCTGGAAGACAAAGCCGGCGTGGTATCTGCTTGCGGAAGAGGACCGGATGATCAGCCCGAAGACGCAGCGGTTCATGGCTGAGCGCATGAACGCCACGATTCGCTCGTTGCCTGTCGACCACACGCCGCTCCTTACTGCGCCGGACAAGGCCGCGGGCATCATCCTCGAAGCGGTGAAGGCGACATTGACCTGAGAGCGAGCCAGGGATCATGCAACACGGTGCTGAATAACGAACGAGACAAGGAGTCTGTACATGAATACAGTTGGTCAACCAGAGGAATACGATCTCGTCATACTTGGCAGTGGTGCCGGTTCAAAGCTGCTCGCCTGGACGTTTGCCTCGCGCGGGCAGCGTGTCGCCGCGATCGAGCGGAAATATGTGGGCGGGGCCTGCCCGAACATCGCGTGTCTTCCGAGCAAGAACATTATCCATACCGCGCAGATTGCTCACTACGTGCGCAACAGCCAAGAGTTCGGCGTCACGATCAATGCATTCACAGTGAAGATGCCTGCAGTTCGCGAGCGGAAGCGGCGCATGGTCCAGGGGCTAGTCGATACCCATCTTGATCTCTACCACCAAAGCGGCGCAGAGCTGATCTTGGCCTCGGGCCGCTTCATCGGGCCTCGTACGTTGGAGGCGACGCTCTCTGACGGGACAATAAGAGTGCTGCGCGGGAAGAACGTTGTCATCGGGACAGGTACACGTGCTGCCGTGGACAACACGCCGGGGCTGCAGGAAGCAAAACCACTGACCAACGTGGAGGCTCTTGAACTCGACGTTGTTCCGGAACATCTAATCGTGCTTGGGGGTGGCTATGTTGGCCTCGAGTTCGCGCAGGCGATGCACCGCTTTGGCAGCAAAGTCACCGTAGTCGATCGCAACGGCCGTTTCCTGCATCGTGAAGATCACGACATCGCCGATGGTCTGCAAATCCTCTTCGAAGACGAGGGAATCGGTCTCGTGCTCAACGCCAAGGTGCAGGGCGTTTCGGGAACATCGGGGCACTCAGTCAGTCTTTCTCTTCTGCAGGACGGCGTAGAACGTGCCCTGGAGGGATCGCACCTGCTCGTTGCGGCCGGGCGCGTTCCCAACACAGAGAACATCGGGTTGGAACTCGCGGGCGTGGAACTCACGGATCACGGATACATTAAGGTAAACGATTGCCTCGCAACGACTGCCGCAGGCGTGTGGGCCGTTGGAGAGGTGGCCGGTAGTCCCCAATTCACACACATCAGCGAGGATGACTTCCGCGTGGTCCGCGACAACATTCTCGGTGGCAATCATCGAACTACCGGCAGACAGGTGCCGTTCTGTCTCTTCACTGACCCAGAGTTCGCACGCGTCGGTCTCAGCGAGACTGAGGCAATCAAGCAAGGTATTGCGTATCGGTTGTTCAAGGTGCCTATGGGCGCGGTTCTGCGCGCCCGCAGCCTGATGGAAACGCGCGGCTTCCTGAAGTGCCTAGTCGAGCGCGAAAGCGACCGAATTCTCGGGTTTGCCGCGTTTGGCGTAGGCGCAGGCGAAATTATGGCTTGTGTGCAAGTCGCGATGCTTGCAGGCCTCCCTTACACTGCATTGCGTGAAGCCGTTCTGGCGCATCCGACAATACCCGAGGGCCTGATTTCTCTGTTCACCTCAACGCCATCCTAGACGTGCTTCGGACAGGTCGTCCGCGGATACTTTCCGTATCACGCGGTACCCACAAACAGCCGATGCCTTGGAGCCTTCCGGCACTATGTGACCGATATCTGGCGACGTTCGGTTGTACAGCGAAGCCAACGGGATCGCACCACACGGAACCGGATGGCCAAACTCGCGGCAGAGTTCTTGCCTCCACCCCGTATCCTTCATCCTTGGCCCAGCGTTCGCTTCGCCGTCAAGCACCCGAGGTGGGAGCCCGGTGCGTGAATCGCGCCCGCCGGGATCTGTGCGGGGGTGCGCAGCAATGCGCATCCCTACCGCGATACGATCAACATATACTGAAAACAAACCACTTGCTGTGACGCTCCGCTTGTCGTGCCGTCTGCAATGTTTGTTCTTGTAAGTTATTAATGTTATTAACTCGCTTTTTCTTAGAGCGTGCTCTGTCGTCCGAATTCTGACGGGACCCCTATGTTCGACAGCGAGGAGGAGCAACACCCGTCTTGTAGGGCTCACTGGGGCAACGATTCGCGACAAAATGGGGTCCAATTCTCCATTACTGGAAGTGAATTCGTGATTGCGAGACGTTGCCGCTGGTTCATAATATGGCGGTTTGCATCAACCGAGAATGTGGTCTCACCTTTACTAACCACACCGAGCGTCCACTAGTCCGAGAAGCCGGTTTATCGCCAACTGACATAGGGGCTTCGAGGGAGACTCGCTCTTGGGTATAGATTTTGTGGAGCCCCCCGGCCCGCGTGATCGTCGGCGCGTTGCGCTGATCCTAGGGATTTCCCGAGTGGCAAAGTGCCGCGCATTGGCCTTGAATAATTGAGGTAGCTAGTTCACTAACTCACCCGCACGATACAAGATGGTTCCTAGGCTTCCGGATTCTGTAAGTGGCAACTGCCCCAAGGTCTCCCTCTCCGCGACGGCTCCGGGACCCGTTTGAGACAGGAGGATTTCAGTTCAAAAGGAGGAGTTATGAAGAAGCTCTTTGCAGTGGTGATGGCTGTTTTGACTTTCTCGGGTCTTACCTGGGCACAAGCATGGAATCACGACCCCGCTTCGCCCATCGGTCCCCTTCACTGGGGTACCGTGACGCCGTCGTATGCCACGTGCGGCGACAGCATCACGGGTGAGGTCGGAATGCAGCAGTCACCGATCGACATCGTTCCCGACAAGGCACTTGCGGCGAGCTTTTCCGCACTGTTGTTCAAGTACAAACCGACTCCACTGAAGATCGAAAACACCGGCCACTATGTCGAAGTGCCCTACGATCCCACCAGCTACCTTTACGTCGGATCGCAGCCGACCGACGTCTACCAACTAGTGCAGTTTCATTTTCATGCGCCAAGCGAACACACTATCAACGGCGTCCGATATGACGCGGAGCTTCACCTGGTGCACACCAATGTCATTGGCGAAACCGTCGTCATCGGCGTGCTTCTGTCGAGTTCCGCAGCAGGGTTGCCGATATTCGATACAATCATGGCCAACTCTCCCACATCGCCTGGAGAAATTGAACTGTCAGAGGAGGTCAACGTCTTCGATTTGCTGCCGTTCCGCAGAGGGTTTTATCGCTACGCCGGTTCACTCACAACGCCGGCATGCTCGGAAGGCGTGCAATGGTTCCTTATGCGAGATCCGGTTCCCATCACGCCCGGCGCCCTGGCTAAATTGCATAGCCTGATCAGCTTATTCCCCAACTACGGCGGATACCGGAACAACAACCGGCCCATAGCCAATCAGAACGGCAGGTCCGTGTTGAAGAGTGGGAAAAGAACGGAGGACGATCGATAGCACGACAATTCGAGGGATTCCCCCTCAACCGAGCCAGCTATGGGATACGCATTCTGAGAGCAAGGTCACGCTGCCCATGCAGGCGCTCCACCTTCAGCGAGCCGAACAGCGTCTCGGAGCAGGCGTTGTCCCAGCAGTTGCCCTTACGGCTCATCGAGGGCGTGATGCCGTACTCTTCCAGCAACTGCCTGAAGTCGTCGCTGGCGTACTGGCTGCGGCGACCACTATGGAAGATCAGCCCCGCCTTCCTGTCAGGACGACGCTGATACCAGGCCATCTCCAGCGCATCGATCACCAGGTTGCGGCGCATATCCGGACGCATCGACCAGCCCACCACCTGCCGGCTGAACAGGTCGACCCTTGCCGCTGGCGCCCTTTAACGTCCCGGCGCGATGCGCCTTCACCCAGTTGGACAAGGTCTGCTCGACTACACCCAGAGTCCGTGCTGCGGATGCCAGACTCTGACCGGACTCCACAAGCCGTACGGCTTCCTGCTTAAACTCAAGCGTGTACCCGTTGCTATTAAATCAGCTCGTCAGGGATACGTTTTGCGCGGGCGAGCTCAAATCAGCTACGGGAATTCTCTTCGGCTACCGCCCAATCGGAGGTCCTCTCCATTCAAATATAGCGGCAGCATTTCCCCTCGCTCAGAATAACAGGACGTTGTGGTGGGACTATATCGCAAGGGGAAAGTGCTCTAGTTTTCGGTAGGAGTCTCCTCGATGTGGTCGATAACCAGGACAGGGTAGGGACGCTTGGTCTTTTCTAATTTCAGGCCTAGCTGTTTGTTGACAGCGTCGAAGACGGAGAGGGCGCCGTTGGGGTCGGAGCTGTTGGCAGCGTCGCCGGCAGTGGGAAGGACCTTATCGGCGGAGCTGAAGCTGAGGGTGAAGTCGTAGGAGCCCTTGAGGCCGGTGCCGTCGACGACGGTATTGTAGATGTAGCCGTTGGCTACGCGTTGGAGCTCGTCGCCGATCTGGGCGATAGTCATATTCTGGCAGGTGATGAGTCGGTTGAGGACGGGACTGGCGATGCGGGGGTCTTTGCCGTCGGGGCCTGGGCCTTCCTTACATTTGGTACGCTCGGTGGGGTCGAGGGTGGGCTTGAGTCTGGGCTTGGCCGCTATGAGAGTGTAGGCGGTGACGGGGCGGTCCTCCATGTGCCACTTCATCTGAAAACGTTCGGTGATCATGGCCCGAAGCATATTGCGGAGGTCTTCGTAGTTGATGAGGTTGCCGGAGGAGAATTTGTCGACGCGAACGTTGGCTCCGGCCTTAGCGAGGATGTCGAACTTAGGGGTGTCGAGCCATTTGGGGGCGTTGGCAATGCTCTCTTTGTTGTTCGGATTGAGGTCCCAGCCGAAGGTGATGAGAAACATGAGGGGGATGGCGCGGGTCTCGATCTGGTCGCCGGTGATGCGACCGTACCCCTTCTCATCGGGGGCGCTGGGTTTGATGACGGTGACCTCGAAGGGGGCCGCGGGCGGCTCGGGAAGGGCTTCGGCGATATTGGCGGCGTTGGGCGTAGGAGTTTCGTCAACGCTCGCAACCTGGAAGACGGGGCGGGGCGCGGTTTTGAGTTCCAGCTTGAGGCCTAGTTGCTTTTCTACGGCGGCGAAGATGGAGATGCCGTCGGTACCCTGCTTTTCAAGCTGGCCGCGACCGGTCCACTTGATGGTGAAGTCCCAAGCTTCGGCAAGGTTGGTTTCGTCAATAACAGGTTGATCGAGATATCCGCCGGCGAAGTTATGGAGGGTGTCGGCGAGAGCGGCCATGGTGAGGTTCTTGCAGTTGACGGTGATATAGGACGGAGCGCCGGGGGCAGGGTTTTGCGGCGGCGGGAGAGGGATGCAGGAGCCTTCGCCGGTGCCTTCCGACTCGGTCATCTTCGGCTTTCCGGGGCCGGCGGAGAGGATGTAGGTCGGCATGGGAGCGGTGCCGGTTTTGACGACGAGGTGAAAACGGTCGGCGAGGAGGGCGCGAAGCATGAGCTTGACGTCGTCCTGTGTGGTCTTGGGAGGGACTTTGGCGCGGATGTCGTAGCGATCGCGCTCGAGCCAAGTGGGACCTCCCTGCACGTTGGCTCCATCGACTCCGTAGGCGGTGGCGATGAGATCGATCATGGTGGCCTGGGTGAGGAAGTAGTGGTCGCCCTGGATGGAGTTGCCGTGCATGAAGGGGTTGGACGTGAACGGGCTGGTGTGGACGTCGGCGATGACGAAGGATTTGGAGACGGCGGGGGTCTGGGCCAGCGACGAGACGGAGAGAAGCGCTAAGAGGGCGAGGGGCGTTCGCATGGAAACCTCAGGGGTGACGCAAATTAAATAGTGAATACTACATAACTTAACGCGGAAGTGGAGCTGGGGTTATCAGAATTGGGAAATATTCGGGAGATTTATTTGGGGAGGTGGAATGCCCGGTCCTTTTTGTAGCAGTTGAGAAGCGATAAAACTGGTAAAAGAGGAGCGTTCGATGGCACGAGGTAAGAAGCATACGGCTGAGCAGATTGTGAACCTGCTGCTACCGGTTGAGGTTGGTGTGGCGGACGGAAAGACGGAGGCGGGTTTTCGCCGCGACCGCCAACGCCGGCAGAGCTGAGGATGATGGTTTACCCGTGGGACGTCTTTGAAGACGGAGCGCGTTGGTTAGCGCCGTCCGGGTACGTGCGGCCCGATCCGGATAAGCCGGGCACGTGGGTCCGGATCTTCAGCGACCCAAAGCAGACGCCATGGACGGCCAACAGCAAGTGAAGCAGCGGGTGCGAGCTGTTCAGATGGGTGGAGCGGCCGGCGGCGATGCTTGCGTCGCGGCAGTTGGAGCCTCAGGCGGATTTTCAGGGGATTTCGGAAAGAGGGCCGAACCGCTCGAACTTGCCGCAAACCCGGGCCCGACATTGCAGGCAGTTCGACCGCCAGTGACAGACAACCACTAGCCGCGCGGGTCACGCAAATGGCGATTTCACGTAAATTGAAGATCGCCCCGGGGCAGTCCCGATAGGAACCTAACGTTTATCGGTACTAACGAGGAGCGTCTCTGGTCATTGAGGCAACGGTGCGGCCGACGTCTCACTCGACAAGGTCGAGCGGATCGGGATCTGAGGCGGGGTAGCGCTTAGCTACAGCGGCGTATAGTGGTTAGCACTGAGAAAACTCAACTCCAGCTGAGGATCAAGTGCATGAACCTGTATCGCTTTCTAGGTATTTCCCTGCTTGGAATCCTGCTCGTATCAGCGCCAACATGGCAGCCAACGCGCTTCCCGCGGCGCATACCATTCCTCTTCCCACCGTAGCGCTTCGCGGCCATACTACGGCGGCGGCAAGCATACCGGGTCTCATGGCGGTTCATATGGAGCCAGGGGCTCTAGCCACAAAGGCGGACACTACACAAGTGCGACCGGTAGCCATAGGTACGGAAGGCACAAATAGTTTTATAAAGCGGATCCGGCCAAGCTCTCCGCCGCCCAGGGTGGAACGCCAAGTAGGGCGCAGATATGGATTCCCTATTTGTGGCTGCGATAGTACCCACGTACGTAGGTTCCATCCGCTCTGTAATTCCACTCACTGCCACCGTTTTCGGTAGCCCTGTCTTAGCGCTTATATCGCCCTAGCAGCTGCCATTCTCGTTGGATGGAAACCCGTTACTCTAGTTAAATTCTTGGAGGTCAAAGCGCAAGATGATCGAGGCTTCAGAACCACCGCACCATCACCACCACAAAACTGGACTGCCCTGGTTCGACCTGATTGTGCCTGTGGCTGTCCTTTGTATCTCGATCGCATCGCTTCTTACTTCCTTGCAATCGGAAAAATCCATGCATGCCCTGGTTGAGCAAAACACGCGCCTGGTGAGTGCCCAATCAACACCACTCCTTATGCTAGATACCGGCAATCTGGATGGCAGTGGTAAGCCAGCCATCAGTCTGACTCTCAGCAATGTAGGGACTGGACCAGCGCAAATCGCCTGGTTCCGCGTCGTTGATCATGAGGGCAACGACTACTCCGGTGGCGCTCTTTACAAGAGAGTGGCCAAACTGGACTCAGGCGCACGTTTCACCTCGCAACAGATTTCGAGAACGCTTATGCGGAGTGGCGACGAGCGTTCGGTGTTTAGGTGGCCAAAGCCAGTCGGCGCATCCGCGCTTGCAGAGTGGAAAAAACTGAACAAGACTCGATTCGACCTGCGCGCAAGCGCTTGTTACTGCTCTATCTTTGATGAGTGCAGGATTACCGAGTTCGGCGACAGCCACCCGAAGCCAGTTTCATCGTGCGAGGGAGCCTCGGAGCGTTAGGCCCAGTTATGATGGGCTCGATCTTTCCAAGGGCCGTTCCCTACACCTCCACACAGCCCTGAGCGCTGAGGCTTCCTCGCGCATGATAAATGTCCGCTCTGAAGTTTCTGCATGGCGCGTGGCCCAACTCTTTCGGAGAATGTCCAAATGATGAGCAGGTTCCACGTCGCCGCGAACTTGCCGAAAACCGGGACTCCTCGGGAATTGGAGTCGATGCGGCGGGCGGATAGGTAGACGAAAGCGTTTATGGGGATTTAAGTCACGTCGCAACAGCCGACGCTACGGCTTGGTTCGCGGCGACCGCCATGAGGCTCCACCGGTTATGGTTCCCCTTCGGAGAAGTCCAGCAAGACCTTTTGCTGTCCTGCCTCACCATCGGCTAGGCGTACTGCCTCTTGGAAGTCCTTAAATGAATACCGCCCAATCGCTGGCGGCGTAAGTGCTCCGTTCGACAACATGGTGAGGAGATCGCTCGTCGCTGCCCGCACTTCTGCGAGCGGCTGGGAACCCACCCAACGCGGAAGCCACCACCCGCGAACCGTCGCTGTCGAATAAATCAAACGCGGAGCGAAGAGCGGCATGGTGAATTTCGCGGGGTCCGTCTGCCGATGACTGGAAAGGGCTCCATACACAAGCATGGTTCCAGCGGGAGCGAGGTTGCGGGCAATCTCAGCGCCAAGTTCCCCGGCAACGCAGTCAATCGCTCGTTCAACGCCCTTGCCCGCGGTCAATTCCTGCAGGCGTGCCCTGAGATCCTCGTCGGCTGTGCAGATTACCTCATTGCCTCCGAGGTTGCGGATGATTGTTTCCTGCTCGCGCCGCCGGATGACGTTGATTGTCTTGAATCGATACTGCTGCGCCAATTGAAGCACCAACTTCCCGACGCTGGATGCAGCCGCCGTCTGTAGGAGCCAGTCGCCCTCCTTGAGGTTGTGACTTGATCTCGTCAATGCCCATGCAGTCAAAGGATTCGTGTAGGAAGTGGCGGCAGCCGGATCGTCCAGGCTGTCTGGAATGGGCACGAGT
>Ga0210403_10002107_pt1 | contig 18331 bp, 16 predicted proteins | sample IncBWC19MmetaG_FD_150863 | JGI IMG/M metagenome (GOLD analysis project Ga0210403, IMG submission 150863) | Forest soil microbial communities from Barre Woods Harvard Forest LTER site, Petersham, Massachusetts, United States - Inc-BW-C-19-M | ecosystem: Environmental > Terrestrial > Soil >... | reverse complement strand
GCCTGCGTCGAAGCAGGCCGACTGGATTAGGCAACACATACAAGGACTCGATGCCGCAGACCGAGTCGGACAGTCGTCTGGGAGTGGCGACAACCAATGGGCCCAGCCGCTGGGACCCGCAGCGCTGGCCGCCCCGAGCAGGGTTCCGCGAACCGCACGGTTCAGGTGGACATCTCTGCTGAGCTTTGCAGTTTTCGTGGCGATCTATTCGGCTGCGTCGGGCGTGAAGTTCGGGATCGGCTTCGCGGTGTTGATTCTGATCCACGAGATGGGCCACTTCATTGACATCAAGCGGCGCGGCTTGCCGGCGGATATGCCGGTGTTTCTGCCGGGCCTGGGCGCCTATGTGCGCTGGCAGGCGCTGGGCGTACCGCTGGAGGCACGAGCGGCGGTGAGCCTGGCCGGACCACTGGCGGGATTCCTGGCGGCGCTGGCGTGCGCGGGGGTTTGGTGGCAGACGGGCAATCCGCTGTGGGCTTCGCTGGCGCGTGTAGGCGCGATCTTAAATCTGCTGAACCTGATTCCGGTGTGGGCGTTGGATGGCGGGCAGGCCGCGTTGGCGTTGAGCAAGATGGAACGCATCGTCCTGCTCATCGCGTCCCTCGGCCTGTGGATGGCATTGGGGCAGAGGTTGTTCCTCCTGGTGGCGCTCGGAGCGGGCTATCGCGCGTTCTTTGCGGCAGATCTCCCTCCGCATCCGAGCCGGGCCACGACCATCTACTATGTCGTGGTTCTGGCTGCGCTGGGTATCATCATCCGGCTGATGCCGGGGCAGGGGTTGGGTCTGCGGTAGAAACCGTCACGGAGTCTGCACGGAATAAATCTCTTTTATGCCTTCGATCAGCTTTTTCGATTGTCGGGCACTGCACGCTCGCGCTATTCTTGTTGGTTGAAAACCCAGCCATTTCAATTGCCTGTATCCGTGCGTTGCTTGCCCACATCATTCTTGCGGAAATGAAGAGGAGACTGAAGGACATCCATGCCTAACGAACTGCGAAATTTCCTGGCACTCACCTACGACGAACTGGAAGACCTGAATCTGGAAGCGAAGGAGCAGCGCCGGAACCGAGTGCCCATCGGCAAGATTCAGGAGAAGCGGTTGAAGTATCTGACCGACGAAAAGCGGATCAAGGCCGTGACCGTGCTCTTCAGCGATCTCGAAGGCCGGCTGCACATGCTGGATTACGACAAGAAGTTCCTGATCAAGAGCTGGGACAATCTTACGTTTGACGGCTCTTCGATTCGCGGGTTCACGGCGCAGCGCGAAAGCGATCTGCGGCTTGGCATTGACTGGGCGGCATTCTATTGGGCTCCGGCAGATGTGTTCGGCTCGGGCAAGGTGCTGGTGTTTGGCGAAGTGATCGACAAGGGCGGGACATCCTACTCGGCAGACATTCGGGGCGTGCTGAAGAATTACGCCGACGAGTTGCACAAGAAGAAAGGCTACACGCTCAACGCCGCCAATGAGATTGAAGGCTTTCTCTTCAAGGGATCGGATGCGGAGCGCCGCTACCACGAGACCGGCAAGTTCGAGTATGTCAACACGGGCGGGTATTATCACTCGCTGCCGGGCGATCCGTTGCGCACTTTCATTGACACGACCGCCGAAGTGCAACGCGCCATGGCCTTTCAGAATGAGAAGGACCATCCGGAAGTTGCGCCTTCGCAGTTTGAAATCAATTACGGCTATGGCGAAGTGGTCGCGGCCGCCGACCAGATTCAACTCTACAAGCTGATCTGCCGGCAAGTGGCGACGAATATGGGATTCACGGCGTCGTTTCTGCCCAAGCCGGTGGTGGGCGTGAACGGCAGCGGCATGCATACCAACGTTTCCATCAGCGAGAACGGGAAGAACCTATTCTGGGATGCCAAGGGCGAAGAGAAACTTAGCAAGATGGGATGGGCGTTTCTGGACCGCATCCTGACGCATGGCAACGATATTTGCCTGCTGCTGAATCCGAGCGTGAATGCGTACCGGCGTCTTGATCCGCACTTTGAAGCACCGAACCAGATTAAGGCGTCCGCTGTCGACCGCGGCTCGATGATCCGAATTCCCATTGGCAACGAGAAGAGCATGCGGGTGGAAGTGCGGTCGGTCGCGCCGGATGCGAATCCGTATCTGGTGATGCTCTCGATTTTCAAATCAGGGATTGATGGCGAGACCTCGAAGATCAAGAACCTGCGTCAGGCGGAACGTTACCTGCCCGATAACATTTACGATGCGCTCTCGAACTTCCGCAAAGCGGAGTGGACGACGAAGCTTCTCGGGGAGGACGTCAAGGGGCGTTATGCAGACCTGAAGCAGGCCGGTGCGGACCGCTGTCCGCGGCTTCTGGGAACTTTTGTGAAGGCACCGGAGGTACAGTATCACCACGACGTCTACAACCAGTTCTTGTGGAATCTGTTCTAGAAAATTCGTGAGCTATTTTTCCTGGAAGACCACAACAACACGAACGCCCTGGCAAAACCAGGGCGTTCCCGTTGCTTGAGAGAAGATCCAGGCATCAGCAGAGAACAACGAGCCCAGTGTTATAACCCGAGTCCTGCACCCAAGGTATAAATCGCATAGGTCGACTGTGTCTCGGTCGTTCCATCCGCCATTGTGGCAGTGACCGTGACAGGATAAATTGAACCGACCACGAGACTCACCCCAGCGGGCACGCTCGTGGTTGAACCGGTCATCGTCTGACCTGCCTGTAGCGGAAACGCCGACTGCCAGGTGAGTGTTACAGGCAATCCAGAGACCTGGGCCGTGATCGACGAAATGGGGACGGTTCCCGTATTCAGGAATTGCATATTGAAGTCCGGGGAATGGTTCCCATCGTTTTTCAGGTCCGTTTCTTCGAAATCATCCTCCTCAATTTCAAAGTGATGGCCGTGCCTCTGGTTGATGCCGGAACCGCCAGTTTGCTGTGCAATGTCTGTGTGGGAACAGTCTGACGAGTTGCTGGTGCTCGCCGTACACGGCGCCGAACCCTGGCTGTTGGCCGGCTCTGCCGCTGTGTTCAGGTATTGATCCGCCGTGTAGATAATCGCAGCGAAGCCGGTCGTGGGGCTGGCGGCGATCCCAAAGTCGTCAAGCAGATCGCGGTTTCCGCTGCAGGTTACTCCGGATTCGCACACCCCAGCATAGTGAATGATCCCCGATACGGTTCCCTGCGTGAAGCTGCTGCCCGGCGTAGTGGCCTTGAGATTCTGGGCGAAGTATACGTACCACGCCGCGGACGCGGGGTAGCTGTCGGGCGGGTTGACGCCATCGTAGTAGCTGGTGCCGTACCAGACCACGTCCAATCCACCCGCGCCACCCGCGGCGCTCCAGGGGAAAATCGCCGTGTTGGAGGGCGACTGGTTGATCTGGTACGGAAAAGACCAGGTCTGCCCGAAATTGGTGGAGAAGCTGTAGAACAGATTGTGGTTATCGCTGTAAATCACGTAAACATTTCCGGCGCGATCCACCGAGACGTTCACGAACTGGTGTCCGTAGCTCATCAAAACATTCGGATTGTCGTACACCTCGTAGTCAGTGAACGTGGCGCCGCCATCAATGGAGCGGGCGATCCATACCGAGTGGGTGCCACAACTGGTGCCGCACCCATTCACGGGGTCCTCGTCGGCAGCGCTGTGAATCGAGCTGAAGGACTGATAGATGACGTGATTGCTGGGGTCGATGGCCAGATTTCCGATCTCATTGTTTATAAGGGCGTGGAACTGGTGGCTGGCATCGAACGCGAGCGCATGTTGCGTGAAAGTCAGACCTGCATCGAAACTGCAGTCCACGGCGATCTCATCGGTAGTGATCGTCGAGTGATAGGAAATGCACACCTTGTTCGCCCCGTCCGCCGCGATCCACTCCCGGTCATCCACTGGGAGGCTGGCGCTTGTCGGATTAATGGACCAGGTGTTCCCCCCGTCTTTGCTGGTGCTGACATAAATATTCAGTAGCGGCGGCCGGCTCTGCAGGCTGGAAACGTACAGATTGTAGGATCCAGTGCTATTGGTTTGGGGCGCAACTGCGATGTCGGTGTCGCCGCCCGCGGGCGAGATGCCAACACCCCCGGAAGAAACACTGTTAGGCAGCGCGAGGGTGGTGAAGTGGGCTCCGCCGTCGGTTGATTTGTAGGCGAAGGTACCCCCGCAAAGGCCTCCGATGACGCAGAAGACGTTCTCAGATGAGCCATAGAAGTTCCCGGCCTTGTCGGAGCGGATGGAGGGTTCTCCCTCGGTATTGGTACAGGTTCCGGACGAATTCGGACACGCGGTTCCAACGCTGAACCCGTTGACGAACGGGTTGCCGGCTAGTTCGTAGTTGCTGAAAGTTGCCTGCGCATGAACATCAGGAGCACACGGAAATAACGCACTCGTGAATAGGAGAAGCCCCGGAAGCAGTGTCTTTGTGAAACGCAAGACAGTGATTTCACAGCTGTTCTCATAGCGCAATGTCATGGAATGTACCCTCGTGTAGGCTGTTGACGAAATGGCGCAAACCTCGCAACTCTGAATCAGGTATCCGCGGGAGTCCATACAGTGATGGCTGTAAGAGGGAGCAGGAGAAATCCTGAGAGCATGGGGAAGGGGTGGTATTGCAGGCAACGACCAGTTCCAGTTCCGAAGACAACTCGGCACCGGCTCAGCGGCTACAATGCCTGTCGGAGGATTCATGGCGAAATCGCGACGGCAGTTTCTGACTGAGACATCCCTTGGCTTATTGGCTGCGGCAACCGTGTCTCGGGCATATGCGCAACAGTCTGCCGATCTGCCGCCAGGGGCTCCTCCCGCATTCGGCGCGGGGCCGGCCGTTGGACCTGAGGTGTCGACTTCCACTTTCGCGGAGGCGGAGAAGTTGGTGCAGGTCGAGATGACCGCCGCCGAGCGCGTGATGGCGGCGAGCAGTTGGCGCAAGACCATGGCGGCTTTGTACGAGCGGCGCACGGGACCGCGAAAGGTGGCGCTGGAAACAACGCTTGCGCCTGCGTCGCGCTGGAATCCTGTATTGCCGGGGTTGAAGGCTGGTCCTGAGCACGACAGGTTTGTTCGGAGCACTGCCGATCCCGGACCATTGCCTGCGCGCGACGAGGATATTGCCTTCGCCTCTCTGACCCAGCTTTCCCGATGGATCGAGCAGCGCAAGTTGAGTTCCGACCGGCTCACGCGCATTTATCTGAAACGGCTGGAGCAGTTCGATGCCAAGTTGCACTGTGTCATTACGCTTACGCGCGAACTGGCGCTGGCACAGGCCAAGAAGGCTGATGAGGAAATCGCGGCAGGAAATTATCGTGGGGCGTTGCACGGGATTCCGTGGGGCGGGAAGGATCTTCTTGATACTGCCGGAATCCGCACCACATACGGCGCTGAGCCGTTTCGCAACCGCGTGCCTGTTGCCGATGCCGTGGTAGTGAAGCGTCTGCATGAAGCTGGCGCCGTGCTGGTCGCCAAGCTGAGTCTAGGTGCGCTCGCGTTGAATGATATCTGGTTTGGAGGGCAGACGATGAACCCGTGGTTGCTGGAAGAAGCGTCGTCGGGTTCGAGCGCTGGGCCAGGCGCGGCTACTGCCGCGGGATTGGTCGCCTTCGCGATTGGGAGCGAGACGGGCGGCAGCATTGTCAGTCCCGCGATGCGTTGCGGGATCACAGGACTGCGTCCTACCTACGGCCGCGTGGCGCGAACCGGCGCTATGACTTTGTGCTGGTCACTCGACAAGCTTGGCCCCATGACGCGCACGGTTGAGGACGCGATGCTGGTGCTGCATGCCATCGCAGGGCCCGACGCCGGCGACCTGGCGAGCGTGCCCAGCAAGCTTGACTTCGATGCTGGTGCGAGCGTGCAAGGGTTGCGTGTGGGCTACGTTCCGCGGTGGCTGAACGAGAATCCCGCGACCGCTGTGGATCGTGTCGCCGTGGAGATGGTGAACAAAGTAGGGATGGTTCCCGTGGAGGTAAGCATTCCTGATTGGCCCTATGACTCGCTCAACCTGATTCTTTTTGCCGAGGGAGCGGCTGCGTTCGAAGAACTTGGGTTGAGTGGCGGAATGAAGCAGCTCAAAGCACAGGTTCCTGACGCCTGGCCCAACATTTTTCGCGAAGCCCGCTTCCTTTCAGCAGTCGACTTCGTACAAGCCGATCGCTTCCGGCGCAAGGTTGCCGAGGAAATGGCACGCATCTTCTCCGAGGTGGACTTGCTGCTCGTGCCTTCGCTCCGCGATGAGATGCTGACCGCGACCAACTTCACCGGGCATCCTTCGCTCACGCTGCGCGCCGGCTTCGTCGAGGTGGCAAAAGCGCGCAGCGACTGGGCGCCCGATCCCAACAACCCGATGCCGACATTCTCACCGCCGCGTCGCGTGCCGCACGGGGTAACTCTGATCGGGCGGCTATTTGACGAGGGCACGGTGGCCAGTGCAGGGCTCGCGCTGGAGCGTGCCTTCGGCGTTGTCGACCAGCGGCCGGCGGGTTTTTAAGTTTGCTGTAGACCGGTTTTCAGTGTGTCCGCACCGGTTTTTGATGTACCCGCAGAATCTGTTTATTCGGTTCTGGACAAACCTGTGCGTGTGACTAGACTGATTGGTCACAAAGGAGGAACTCCATGAAGCGCACAATTTCGGCGTTCTGTTTGTTTGTACTCACGGCTGCGGCGATCCAGGTCACGGCGCAGGCAAATCCTTACAAGGACGGCACTCCCGGAGTTACGGGATATCGCTCCGAAGTGCTGGCGGAAGTGATTATCCAGGAGGACAAGTTCACACGCCTCGCCGAAGCGATTCCGGCGGAGAAATACTCGTGGCGGCCCTCGCCAGATGTGCGGTCATTCGCAGAGGTATTTCTGCACGTCGCTGCGGCCAACTACAATCTCTACAAACTCGTTGGCACGCCTCCGCCCGCGGGTTTCGACGTCAAGGGATTCGAAAAGTCGTCGACCGACAAGACGAAGGTCATGGCTACGCTGAAAGATTCCTTCGTTCATGCCAAGAAGGCGATCACCGACATGCCCGACGCCAACCTCGATAAGAGCCTGGACTGGTTTGGCGGCAAGAATACCCAGCGCGGCATTCTGCTCTTCATCGTGCGCCACGCCGCCGAGCATCTGGGACAGTCGATCGCTTACGCGCGCTTCGTAGGCATCACGCCGCCTTGGACGGAGGATATGCAGAAGAAGCCGGCGGAGAAGAAGGAAACGCCGAAGGAGAAATAGTTGCGATAGTTCGCCGAGAAAAACAGATCCCTTTCCCGCAGTCGCGGGAAAGGGATCGGGACACCTTCTGACAGTGGTGTTCTTTACTTTGGCGGTAAGCCCACGTTCAGGCGAAACACGGTGCCGTCAGCAAAATGGCCTGCGGAGGCCTTTCCGCCCTGGTAGGTCGAGCCCCAGAGCGTCCCGTCTTTGGCTTGAATAACCTCCGCCGGATAGGAACCAACCGCTGCTGAGGAACCGAACGGTGTAAGCCTCCGGATCACCGTCCCGGTCGAAGGCGAAAGAGTGATGATATCTCCGAAGCCGCTGTTGCCGTTGTAATCAGCTACCCAGAAATTGCCATCGGTCGCCAACAACAATCCATCCGGGCTACCGCCTCCGTTGCGAGTCGTGTAGAACGGAAAGAGTTGAAGATTGCTGCCGTCAGTGTGAACCTCGAAGAGTCCTTCGCCGCTTTCTCCGTAAATGTGGTACAAGCCGTAAAAGTTTCCGTTCGCTCCGAAAGCCAGCGAGCTCCCGATGGACGGCAGGCCATTGGGCGACGGGAAATTCAGCGCAACCGATTCGAAGGCTCCCGTGGCTGGAGTGAAGTGGAAGAGTTTCTGGCCCTGTGGTCCTGAATCCAGCCCGTAGAATGTGCCGTCGGACGCGGGGATGAAGCTCGATGGAAATTCATCAGTTGAACCGGGGAAATTGAAAACAACATCATAAGCCCCAGTGGACGGAGTTACCCGAAAGATAGTGCCGCAGCCCTGGTAGAAAGAGCCGCAGCTACCGGTTCCACCCTGAAACGATGAACCGTACAGGTTGCCGTCGCTGCCGGGCACTATGGGACCGCCACCACCGTCCGCGCAGTTCGACAGGGAGCAGAATCTGTTCAGCACCTCAAAACCTGTACCGGTCTTGCTCACGCGATACAGCACGCCCGAGCCGCAGTAGCCATTACAGCCACCGACCCCGCCAAACAGCGTCGTACCGTAGATTTTGCCATCGGAGCCCTCCGCCACAAGGCTCGGAAGGTTGCCGTTCAGATATGCCTTATTCGTGCCCGGCGCGAATGTGTGCAGTAGAGTAAATTTTCCGGCGGGCGTGACCGAAAATACGGTTCCACCGCTGGGAGTTGAGCTTCCTTCCATGGAATCCTGGGCGGCGCCGTAGAAATTGCCGTCGGAACCTTGGATAAGCGAATCGGGTCTACCACCATTGGGACAGGAACCTATGCCAGCGCTGCCATTGCAGATGAAAGTATTAACGACGACTGGCTGCGGCGCGGCGGCATAGGCCGACCCTGCCAGCAGAATTAGAGAAGCGGCGAACGCGAACTTTCTTTTCATTGGACTACACTCCTGGGAACCGCAAGATTGTTGCAGGGGAAAGCTATCTCTCGTCTTATATTCCGGGGGCAAGAGTGCAGTTGTCATCGACGTGTAAAAAATTGATCAGCATCTCGACCATGTCATAGTCCACCTCACGGATTCTCGGAGTGTGCTAGATTCAGAAGCTTCATGGATGCCGCTCCAACCATCTCTACCCAGGGCCTGACCCGCCGCTTCGGGGAATTGCTCGCTGTCGACAACATCGACTTGCGGGTTGCGCCGGGGCAGTTCTTCGGCTTTCTTGGCCCTAACGGGGCGGGAAAGTCGACCACCATCAAGATGCTCACCGGGCTGTTGGCGCCCAGTGCGGGGCGGATTGAAATCCTCGGACTCGATTTGCAGAAGAACCCGGTTGAATTGAAGCGGCAGATTGGTGTTGTTCCGGAAGGCATGGCGTTGTTCGGACGGCTGACGGGATCGGAGTTCCTGAACTTCGCGGGACGCATGTACGGACTTGACCGCGAAACCGCAGCCAAGCGCTCCGCGGAACTGCTCGACTTCATGCACCTCGCCGACCAGCCGAAAAAACTGGTCACCGACTACTCGCACGGCATGCAGAAGAAGCTGGCGATGGCGGCTGCGGTGATTCATGGGCCGAAGGTGTTGTTCCTCGACGAACCCTTTGAAGGCGTGGATGCCATTGCCGCTGGAACATTGAAGGCCATGCTGCAAGGCATGATCGCGCGCGGGGCCACGATTTTTTTGACGTCGCATGTGCTGGAGATTGTGGAGCGGCTGTGCAGCCACGTTGCCATCATTCATCAGGGACGGCTGGTGGCGCAGGGGTCGCTCGAGGAATTGCGCGCCGGGGTGGAGGCAGATTCGCCCGGACCAGGCGAGGACTCGGACGACGGATCAACGCCGCCCGGAGAAAAGATGACGCTGGAACAGATTTTCCTGCGCACCGTGGGCGGGGCGCGCCGAACCGATCAGGAGCTCTCGTGGCTGGGATGAAGAGCTGGGTTGCGGTCGGGAGAATGAAGTTTTTGGGTGCGACCGTCACCGTGCGTCGAAGCGAAGCTCCACCACTTCCCGCGTTTCTTCGGGAGCAGGGGTGTACTTCCAGCGGCTGACGGCCTCTTGCGCTGCCTTAAGCAACACCGGGTTGCCGCCTACAGGGGAAACCAACCTGACCGAACCATCGGGGGCGATTGTGACCTGAACCTTCACCACGCCAGCAAGATGCATACGGCGGGCGAGATCAGGATAAGCAGGGTTCACCCGGAGCACGACTTTGCGCCCTTGCGGAGGATTTGAATCCTGAGCGGGCGCGGCTGCCAGCGTCTGCATCAGCAGGAAAATGAGAACAAGGCGATGTCTCATAAGTTTGTCCAGGCAAGTCTGGCCCTCGATTCACTCCTCGACTTGAGTGTAGATTGAATTGGCCCGGCAGCAAGAATTACGAAAGTCACCAACAGATGAGTGAGAACCATGAGTGAAATTCTTTTCACGCTCCGCAGGCGTGACCAACTGGCCGCTATCGCCGAACTGCGCTGGCGGCTGTTTCTCAACGCGCTGCGAACGATGCGGGGCAAGCTGGAACTACTCTCGCAAATCCTCATTGGGTTCGCGTTTGCCGTGGGCGGACTGGGCGGAGCTTTCGGCATGGGCATGGCGGCAGCTTTGATGATTTCGTCGGGTAAGCCAGAATTGCTGGCGGTGCTCTTCTGGTTCGTCTTTATGTTCTGGCAGGTCTTCCCCATCATGGCGACTGCCTTTGCCAGCGGTCCAGATGCCTCTGACCTGCTGCGCTTTCCGCTCAGCTATCGCTCGTATTTCTTGGTGCGGATGGCCTATGGCGCTTTCGACCCGGCAACCGCCCTGGGATGTCTTTGGTCGTTCGGAATTCTGCTGGGCGTGGGCTTTGCGAAGCCGGCCTTGTTGCCGTGGACGATGCTGGTTCTGCTGGCGTTTGTGGCCTTCAATCTCCTGTTTATGCAGATGATCTTCGCCTGGGTGGAGCGCTGGCTGGCACAGCGCCGCACGCGGGAGCTGATGGGCATTCTGTTCATTCTGCTGATGCTGAGCTTTCAGTTGATCGGCCCGATCATAGGACGGTTTGAGAGAAAATCATCCCGGCCGGAGGTGCAACGATACGTCGAGATTCTTGCCCCGGTGCAGCGCATCCTCCCGCCCGGGCTTGCCGCCGATGCCATTGCGCAGGCGGTGTATCCGCATTTCATGACTAGTTTCAGTTCGTTCGCACTGCTATGCGCCTTTGGGCTGATCATTGGATACGGCCTGCACGTGCGGTTGTTGGCCCAGTATCGCGGCGAGAACCTGAGCGAAGTGGCCGCATCCGCGCTGCCCCGGGACCGGTCGCTGCGTTTGGGCTGGAAGCTTCCGGGACTCTCCACTCCGGTGGCGGCCGTCTTTGAAAAAGAAATCCGCTATCTTCTCCGCAGCGGCCCCATGCTGCTCAACTTGGTCATGCCGATTTTTGTGCTTCTCCTCTTCCGTTTCGGAGCGATGAACTCTCTCCGCCATTCCGGGACTATGTTCGCGCACGCGCCTGACATGGTGTTTCCCGCGACCGCCGGATACACGCTCCTCATGCTGACCAATCTGGTTTGCAACAGTTTTGGCGCCGACGCCGGCGGCATCCAGTTTTTTTTCGCATCGCCAGTGAGCTTCCGTGAAATTGTGCTGGCTAAGAATCTCGCCCACGCTGTCATTCTCGCCCTGGAAACGATTGTGGCCTGGACGGTGGTCAGGATGCTCTACGGCGCGCCCGAATTCTCCGTTGTCATCGCCACTCTTGCCGGTCTGTTGTTCGCAGCGCCCCTGAATTTTTCCGTGGGCAACCTGCTTTCGATTTATGCGCCGAAGAAGGTGGATTACTCTTCGTTCCGGCATCAGAAACCCTCGCAGACGAGCGTCCTGATCAGCCTGGGTGTGCAACTTTTCGTGATCGGCATAGGCGCGCTGGTGTTCTGGATTGCGCGTCTTTACGGAAACTTCTGGATTGCGACCGTGATCCTGCTGGCGCTGGCGGCAATCTCAATCACCGCCTACCGGATGATTCTCAACCGCATGGATGATGTGGTGCTGGAGCGGCAGGAAACGTTACTTGCCGAACTCTGCCGGGCATAGTGGCCGCAAACCGAGACCGGGAATCAGGTTGAGAGTTGCGCAAAGTGGCGCGCGCATCCTAGAATGCCTTGCTCGCAGAAGAGCCATCCGTTTCTCACCCTGGAGGCAACATTGAAAACAAGAAGCGTGGTATTGAGTGTCTTAACGCTCGTTGTCGGTGTAACCGTCTGCTTCGCCGCCGCAAACCCGAACCTGGGGACTTGGAAGCTCAACGATGCGAAGTCGAAGTTAAATCCCGGGCTCCCGAAAAATCTCACGGCCGTGATTCAGGCCGTCGGGGACAACATAAAAGTCACGCTGGACGGCGTCGATGGCCAAGGAAAGCCCACACATAGCGAATGGACTGGCAAGTTCGACGGCAAAGACTATCCGGTTACAGGCGATCCGACCTCAGACATGCGGTCGTACAAAACGATCGACGACCATATTCTGGAGTTCGCCGCCAAGAAAAGCGGCAAAGTTACGATAAGCGGCAAGGCGGTGGTCTCCCCGGACGGGAAGACCCGCACCGTAACGGTGAACGGAACTGATGCGACAGGCAAGCAGGTCACAGCCACTTCCGTCTACGACAAACAGTAGGGCGTTTGTTGATTACAATCCTTATGCCCTTCCCCCATGATTCGCCGGGCGAAGGGCTTTCTTATTTGGCACGGCGGACGGAACAGCGCATCTCCAACAAAACCGCGGCATCAACTTGGCTGCGCGAGAAAAGACAAGAACTGAAGATGGGCCGCCCAAGCGCGGCCCGCTTCAGACCTGTCAGGTTAGAACACCAGTTGCAAGGTCTTGTTGACCAGTCCTACGGAGTTGTTGGCCGCTTCGCCAGTAGCGTACGTGAAACTGACGGACTGATCGGCCATATTGATCGTCTCCGATGCCAACACGGTGGCGCTTCCAGTAAGGACGACCTGCACCAGATACGTGTCGGCCGGTATCGCGATCGTCCCTTCCTTCCCAGGATCTGCAGTCACAGTGAACTTCTTAGGTTTGGTGACGCCCACCTGGGTCAGGGTCGCCTGCAACCCGGAGGCATCTGCCGCGTGAGACAGGACGAATCGAGCATCGCCTGCCGTTACCTTCTCCAGGCCGTCCGTGAACAGCATCAGACTGGGTTGGCCAGTGCTGACCGCGGCCACGGGGACATAGTTGTTCCCCCAGTGAGAGTGACCTGTGAGTCAATGATCGCCGGATTTGTGCAGGGTGCCAGCGTGTTGGCCTCGCTGAGTTGCACATCATATGTTCCGGGCGAAAAACTGAGCGGCCCATCAACGATGCCGAACGCCAGTCCGCGGGACTGGCAGACGCCACTGATCAAAACATCGATTGGGTAGGTGGGGTTGAGATTGGAGGCAATATCCCTTCCGGGAATGCCATTGACGATGTAAAGGTAAGCGTTGTCGGCGGCGAAGCCGTATGCGGCCAGAACAAAGCATAGGGTGGCAAGTTGCATAACGACACGTGTACGAAGTCTCATAGCTCTCCTCAGAGTTGTTGAAGGTTCCGTGCTGATTTTGCGGGATGAACTACTCCTCCGCGTAAAAGAGCAGCGTCAGAGCGGTTCACGAGTCACTGCTGAGATCTCAACCGGGAAGCTGCCTAGCTTCGTTTGGATCAAACCCCCGGCTCAAAAGGAAGTTGTATGGAGCAAAGAAAAAAACTTTCGCACGGCCTGCGCGGCGCATATTTCGCGGCAAGCGCCCGGAGCACCCGCGCTCACTTAATCTCAGGATTCGCCACGAACCGGTAACCAACGCCGCGGACCGTAAGCAAATGGCGGGGCTGCGCGGGATCGTCTTCGATGTAGCGCCGCAGACGTACCATGAAGTTGTCGATGGCGCGCGTGTCTGTGTCTTCGTGCAGTCCCCAGACCTCTTCAAGAATTTGCTTGCGGGAAACCACGCGCCCATCGCTGCGCACCAGGTGGCGCAACAATTCCGATTCCATCAGCGTCAAGCGGGTGACGTTGCCGGAAGTGCGCAGTTCAAGATTGCCGAAGTCGATGGTCCTGCCGTTGAAGGAGAATGTTCCGAAGTCGCCGACGCTGCGCGGATCAGACCCGGGCTGAGCCGAGTCTGTTTTCTCTGCCGGCTGGCCGGCGCTCATCCACTGGCTGCGTCGCAGTAGCCCCTGCAAGCGGGCCAGCAGGATCGAAAGGTCGAAAGGCTTCGGTAGATAATCATCCGCGCCCGCGGCAAAGCCCTTCAGCACATCTTCAGGACGGCTGCGCGCCGTAAGCATCAGCACCGGCACAAAATTCCGCGCCGCGCGCAGTTCTGAAACCACGCTGAAACCATCCTTGCCCGGCAGCATAATGTCGAGCACGATGGCGTCGAAGTTTTCCTTCTTGCTGAGCAGGCGATCGGTGGCAGCTTCGCCGTCTCCGACCACCTCGGCGGAGTAGCCTTCGGCCTCCAGATTGAAGCGCAGCCCCTGCGCCAGATGGGATTCGTCTTCCACCACGAGGACCCGGCTCATACCCTCGCCCTCATGACAAAGACCTCGGCAGTTCCATGGTGATCGTAGTTCCCTGCCCTTCGCCGGCACTCTCGGCGAACACTCTGCCGCCATGCTTTTGTGCGATCGACTTCACGATAAACAGCCCCAGCCCCGTTCCTTTCACGTGCGCCAGTGAGCGGTCGTTAACGCGATAGAAGCGCTTGAAGATGCTCTTCATATCGTCGGGAGGAATGCCGATGCCGCGATCCTGCACGCTGAACACGATGCGCTTTTCGTCGGGCATGTTCAGGCGGACGCGCACGTCCACGTCATCGCCGGAATACTTGATGGCATTGTCGAGCACGTTGAAAACCGCGGTGCGGAGATCTTCGTCGCTACCCAGCACACGGATCGCCACACCATTGGTTGCTTCCTCCTCGTAGCGCAGCGCCTCCAAGGGCAGATGGTGGCGTGTGCGGGCGGCGTCCATGCACTCGCGCACCAGTTGGCGGAAGTCGACTGCGGATTTCTCCCGCCCTGCTTTCTTGTCGCCGGCGCGGCCCGCGCGCAGTACCTGTTCCACGGTCTCGGTCAGGCGGTCGGTGTCACTGAGCATTACGCGGTAAAACTCCTGCTTCTGGGTTTCAGGCAGGTCACGACGCTGCAACGTTTCCAGATGCAGGCGAATGGAAGCGACCGGCGTCTTCAGTTCGTGGGTAACGGCGTTGATGAAGCTGTCGTGTTGCTCGCTGCGGCGAAGCTCGCGAACCAGAAAACTCGTGTTCACAATCATCCCCGCGATGATCAGGGCGAAAAAGATAATGCCGAAGAACAGCAGTATTCCCTGGCGCCAGTTGAGGATGATCCATCCGACATTGAGGGCAACCGCCAGCGCCACCAGGGTTATGCCCAGGATGAGGAAGAAGACGATGGTCCCGCGGCGGCTCGTGATGCGCATGGCGTTCAGGGTGATTCTACCGCGTTCGGGAGGGCGGGTAACCAAAAGGGATATCTGGAAGCCTGGTGCAGTAGCGATTTTATGGCCAACAGTCAGCCCACCGACTAGAATCACTCTGGTTGTAGCTACCGTCGTGAAGGAGGGCAATTGACTAAGCGGCTTTCCATTCTGTTTCTGTTCGCGTTGGTGTGTTTTGCCAGTTCTCAAGATAGCTCTCCGTCAGCAAAACAACCATCAATCGAAAGCAATTGTGAATTGACGCACGACGACTATGCGGTGTTCGGGGCATTACTGGCCGGACTCCAGGGACCCGAAGACCCAGAGGAAGCGTGGGAGGGGAGGGAGATGCTCATTGTCGACATCACTGCGACTCCTGGAAAATCGGGAAGCCAACCGGGCGCAAACTGGGGCTTCCGTTCCAAGTCAAGCGCTGCACCTTCGCAGGAGACATTCAGTGATTACCTACAAAAGGCACATATTGCTTGTGCAGTCGGGCCCGAGTTTGGTGAACCAAAATCCTACAAGATCATCGCTCGTGATGAGGTTAACAATTTCTTCAAAATGGGCGGGGGTTGGTGGCAAGAGTTCTATAAGAAATATCCAACGAGCGCGGGATTCTGGCAATTCTCGCGTCCAGGCTACAATTCCGCGCGCGACGAGGCCGTTCTATACGTCGTTCATGCTTGCGGCGGTCTCTGCGGCACTGGACATCTTTACTTGCTGTCAAAACAGAATGGCCACTGGACGGTTAAGAATCGCTTATTGCTTTGGATCTCTTAAAACCGGTACAAGCTTCCGTTCTCCTCATAAAGAAAAAACCCGCCGTCGGGCGGGTTCGGATGTAAGCAAGCCTGTCTGTCGATTTTAGTCGCCCGCCGCGGCGCCCTCCGCCAGACCGCCCGTAACCAACCGTCCGTTCGGCGTGGGTACCAGCCCGTTCTCCAGGTCCGCCAGCTTTACACGCTTGATGTCCCAGGCCAAGCCGAGCGTCTTCAGCGTCCAGATGCCGTACCAGTTGATGTCGACTTCATACCAGGTGAGTCCGTGCTGCGCCGCGGTGGGATGCGCGTGGTGATTGTTGTGCCAGCCTTCCCCGAAGGTCAGCAAAGCGACCCACCAGCTGTTGGTGGAAAGGTCGCGCGTGGCGAAACGGCGCTTGCCCCAGGAGTGCGTGGCCGAATTGACCAGCCATGTCGTGTGCAGGCCAACCACGGTGCGCATGAAGACGCCCCACAATAGAAGTGGAAGTCCGCCGATGGCGAACAGGACTACTCCCAGCACGATCATGGGTACGTAGTGATATTTCGTAATCCAGATGTGAAATTTGTCTTTGGCGAGGTCGGGAACGTAGCGGGCCAGCGTAGTCGTGTCATGGTGCATCGACTTGCCCATCAGAATCCAGCCCATGTGCGCCCACCACTTGCCGTCGATCGGAGAATGCGGATCGCCATCCACATCTGAATACTGATGATGAATGCGGTGCGTCGCCACCCAGAAAATTGGTCCGCCCTCGAGAGCCAGCGTGGCGCAGACCGTAAGGAAGTACTCGACCCATTTCGGCGTTTTGTAGCCGCGGTGCGTGAGCAGGCGATGATAGCTCATGCCGATGCCCAGGCTGCCCGAAACCCACCACAAACCCATGGCGACAAACAAAGCTTTCCATGTGAAGAAGAAAAGCGCCGCTATTGCGCCGACGTGAAACAGCCCCATGAAGATTGCAGTGATCCAGTTGACTTCGTCGTTTGCCGCTTGCCGTTTTTCCAGGCTTTCCAGTTGCATGTCCACGAGGGTCCCCGTTAGCTGGTCTTGAATTCGCTACTTCATCTAGGCTATCAAGAGACCGGACGAGGCACTGTAATACTTGTGTAATAGCGGCATTCAAGGGCGTTACGGAAGTACTAGGAACAAACGGAGGAACTAAAAGAATCGGGTGACGCCTTCTTCGAGTACTACAACTCGATCCTCGATCCCAGCCGAGCGCGCCTCCTGCTCCAGCAGCTGCAGCGGCTCATCCACAGGCTCGTGCGACAACCGGAAGGTTCCATAGTGCATGGGGACCATCCAGCGCGATTTCAGGTCGAGGAAGGCGCGGGTAGCGTCGGCCGGACTGGTATGCACGTTGCGGAAAGATGCGGGATTGTAGGCGCCTATGGGAAGCAGCGCGAGTTCCGGCGACAGGCGGCGTCCGATCTCGCGAAAGCCCGCGAAGTACGCCGTGTCTCCCGCGTGATAAACCGAGTGCTTCCCTGCCTTCAGCACGAAGCCACCGTAGCCCCGGTGAGAATCTTTGAGGATGCGCGCTCCCCAATGGCGCGAAGGAACGTGGGTCACCGACAAGCTGGCGTGCCGCGAGCTGCTCCACCAGTCGAGTTCGATGATCTCGGAAAAGCCCAGGTCGGAGACCAGGTCCGTCACATGGCTCGGAATGATGATGGCCGGGGCGGTTCCGCGGGTGCGCAGATTGTTCTGTACGATCGCACGCAACGACGGCCGGTGCAGATGGTCAAAGTGCGCATGCGTCACCAGCACCAGATCGATGGCCGGCAAATCGCGGACTCGCAGCCCGGGGCGCCGCAGCCGCTTCAGAACAAACAGCCAGCGTGCGAAGTTAGGATCGATCATCACACTCTGTCCACCCATCTGGAGGAAGAAACTGGAATGGCCGATGAATGTGAGCGCCAACTCGCCGTTCGAAGCCAGGCGCGGCTTATGGGTCTCGCCGCAAAGTGGAGTTACCGCGGAATGGCGCACCAAGCGCCCGAACTCCGACGCCCGCTGGCGAAGGGCTGAATTGCGAAGCGTTGCCTTGATCATCCTATGATGGCCTATCTGTTGGATGAATTCTGTCAGCCGCTGGCTCTATTTTAGTTCAGGACGCCCAGGAAGGCGCGTAATTCCTTGGGTTCCCACATAACTTTACAAACTCAGCTCAGACACGTGCCAGTGAAAGATTAGAAACGACCAAATAAAAAAGCCGCCAGCAACACAAACACTGGCAGCCAGATCAAAGCATGATGTAAAGGCAGAGATCCTACTGCCCCGACGTGTTCGGGACCCAGCGCGAGCGCGGGATCTCCCTCGTGCCTTCATCGTCGTAGTAGAAGTGCATCTCGTGATCTGACTTCGCGCCCGCCACCGGCTTATCCGCAAGGCCACTGAATCGCGGCTCGCTGCCCGCCAGCGGTAGCGGAGCTTTGGTCGTGTACATCGCTTCCGCCAGCGTCTTGCCGATAGGCGCCTGGGCCACGGCAAACACGCCGAAAGGATTACCGTTCACGTATGA
>Ga0210403_10002104_pt1 | contig 18340 bp, 17 predicted proteins | sample IncBWC19MmetaG_FD_150863 | JGI IMG/M metagenome (GOLD analysis project Ga0210403, IMG submission 150863) | Forest soil microbial communities from Barre Woods Harvard Forest LTER site, Petersham, Massachusetts, United States - Inc-BW-C-19-M | ecosystem: Environmental > Terrestrial > Soil >... | reverse complement strand
GCCTATCCCCTATCCCAAAGGCCAGTTGACGCGTTTCGTCGAATTCAGTAGCCTCGGCTGACGTTGGAAATCCGTTACATAAAGCAGTTGTTGGGGGCAGCGCAATGAACCTACCCAGAAAAAGGGGGATTTCGAGGCGCCAGTTTGCGCGGCGGGCAGCGCTGCTTTCGGCGAGCGCTTCGATGGTTCCGACGGCCAGCGTGTTTGGTGAAAGTTTGCAGACGCCGCCAGCGCCTCAGACGGCACCGGCCCATCCGAATCTTTCAGCGGACAGCCGGGCGGAGGCGGAGGCGCGGTACCAGCAGATTTTGAGCCAGTACGGCGGCCGGTTCAGCGCCGAAGAAAAAGCCTCGTTGCTCGAGATGAATCTGGTGATGCAGGCAAGCCTCGACAAAGTGCGCGCGTTTTCCCTCGAGAATGGCGATGCCCCGGCGCTCTATTTGAAACCATTGGTGGAGCGCGAGAAGAAACCAGTCCTGCCGCCGGCGGCCGGCCCAGCGAAGAAATCCTGAGGACACGACGAATGCTCAGCGAGCAAGTACTTTACCTATCCGTTGGCGAACTGGCGAGGAAGGTCCAAGCCAAGCAGATTTCTCCCTTGGAACTGACGGAAAGCTACCTGGCGCGCAGCGAATCCCTGGGGCCGAAACTGAATGCATACGCTAGGCTGACGCCGGACCTAGCGCTGGAGCAGGCGCACGCCGCGGAGAAGGATATTCAACGCGGACACTACCGTGGCCCGCTGCACGGAATTCCGTATGCCGCAAAAGATTTGCTCGCGGTGAAAGGGATCCCGACAACGTGGGGGGCAAAACCGTTTGCCGATCAGGTGTTTGATTACAACGCCACAGTGATCGAGCACCTGCACAATGTTGGAGCAATTCTGCTCGGTAAGGCGGCCATGATCGAGTTGGCCGGCGGCCTGGGCTATGCGTACGCCTCGGCATCCCTGCAGGACGAGGCCAAAAATCCGTGGGACACGAAGTGCTGGACGTGCGGGTCTTCCTCAGGTTCGGGCGCGATAGTGGCGGCGGGTCTGGCCGGATTTGCGATCGGGACGGAGACGTGGGGCTCAATTGTTTGCCCTTCTGCGTTTTGCGGGGTCAGTGGATTCCGGCCAACGTACGGGCGGGTGAGCCGACGGGGCGCGATGGCACTTTCGTATTCAATGGACAAGATCGGACCGCTGGCACGGTCGGCGGAGGATTGCACGAATATTTTTGCGGCGATGGCCGGGCACGATCCGCTGGACCGAAGCACTCTGCCGGTAGACAAAGCGGCGTTCACGTATTCCCCCGCGGCAGACTTGAAGGGACGCAGTCTGCGGATTGGGTGGCTGACGAATGCGTGGAAGCAATACGATCCGGGCATCGGGAAAATTGTGGACGCGGCGAAAACCGCGCTGCGGCACCACTTCCCTTCCGTGAGAGACGCCGCGCTGCCCGAAGGGCCGTGGGAGGATGCGGCGACATTAATATTGTCCGGTGAAGCGGGCTCGGCGTTTTCGCAACTGATTCGCTCGGGACGGGTGAAGGAATTGACCGATCCGGTCGGGCGTTTGGGCGGATACGTCAGCCAAAGCGTTTCTGGCGCTGATTACACAACGGCGCTGCGGATTCGCGACATTCTGCAGAAGAAGATGGCGGACCTCTTCGATTCGTACGATGTGCTGGCAACGTCTTCGCTGCCCGTCACAGCGACTCCACTAAACTTGAATTTGGTTACGGGGCTTTCGTTTGCCGATCCGCTGGGCGGGATCGGAAATCTTTGCGGCCTGCCCGCGATTTCAGTGCCCTGCGGGTTTACGGAAAAGAATTTGCCGGTGGGGCTGCAGTTCGTGGGCCGCGCGGGAGACGACGCGGCAGTATTGATGGCGGGAAGAACTTTCCAGCAAACAACAACTTGGCATAAGAAGCATCCGAAGATGTAACTCAGGCCTTAGGGCCTGAGGCTTTTCATCGTAAAACCTCACCCCTGAAGGTGAGCTACAAGGACTCATTCAGGATTTTTTTCGCGTCTGGAGGATTTCGCGGACGGTGCGAAGGATGGCTCCGCGGCTGAAGGGTTTGGTGAGCAGACGTACAGACGGATCGGCGTTGGCCATTTCCGTGGCGGCGTGTTCGCTGTAGCCGGACATGAAGACGACCGACAGGCCCTTATGCTCCTGCTGGAGCTTCACAGCAAGTTCCTGGCCGGTCATCCCAGGCATGACCATGTCGGTGACCAGTAGATCGATTTTCCCACGGTGTTCAGCGGCGATAGCAATGGCTTCCTTGCCGTTTTTAGCTTCAATCACTTTGTAGCCGCCGGACTCCAGAAACTCGCGCGCAATTTCGCGGACGTCCTGTTCGTCCTCGGTCAGCAAAACGGTTTCTGTGCCGATGGGTAATTCCACGGTTGGCTTCGGCGCGCCAATATGGACTTCCGCCTCGTTCACGCGCGGCAGATAAATCTTGAACGACGTGCCCTTCCCCAGTTCGCTGTAAACCCAGATAAACCCGCCGCTCTGTTTGACGATGCCGTAAACCGTAGCGAGTCCGAGGCCGGTTCCCTTGCCTTTGTCCTTCGTCGTAAAGAATGGTTCGAAGATGTGCGCCTGGGTCTCTTCGTCCATGCCAGTGCCGGTGTCGGTCACATCGAGCAGCACGTACGAACCCGGCTTCATCAGGGGATGGCTGGCAGTGTACGACTGGTCGAGTTCGCAATTGCACGTACCGATCAAAAGTTTCCCGCCGGTGGGCATGGCGTCGCGCGAGTTAACGGCCAGGTTCATGACCACTTGTTCCATCTGGCTGGCGTCGGCGCGGATGGTGCCAAGTTTCTGATCGGGGCGCAGGACAAGCTCGATATCTTCGCCAATCAAGCGGGGCAAGAGTTTGCCCATCTCTTCAACGACGGAATTGAGATTGATAATTTGCGGTTGCAGCACCTGCAAGCGGCTGAAAGCGAGCAATTGTCGGGTGAGCGTGGTAGCGCGGTCAGCCGAGCGATCGATCTGTTCAATTTTTCGTGCGATGGAATCCCCAGGCGCCAGTGCGCCCAGCAACAACTCCGTATGGCCCTTGATAACCATTAGTAGGTTGTTGAAGTCGTGCGCAACGCCGCCCGCCAGGCGGCCAACGGCTTCCATCTTCTGCGCCTGTCGCAACTGAAGTTCCAGATGCCGGCGCTCGCTGATGTCCTGGGCGACGACCAGGCGCACACGCCTGCCGGCATAGAGAAGTTCGTGGGAGATCAGTTCGACTTCAAATGTTTTTCCGTCCTTGCCCAGGTGCAGCCAGAAGCCGTGCTCTTCGGTCTCGGCTTTCATCTCCAACAGATAGGTTTCGGCTTTCGCGCGCTCCGTTCCCGGGCGAATTTCCAGAATGGTCATCCGCTCGAGTTCTTCCTGCGAGTAGCCATACTGGCCGACTGCCGCCTGATTAACCCGAAGGAAGCGCAGCGTCTCCACGTCATAGAGCCACGTGGGCAGCGGATTGTGCTCGAACAAGAGACTGAGCATGGACTCGCTCTTGCGCAATTCTTCCTCGGCCCGGCGGCGCTCGATAGCCAGAGCGATATGCCCGCCGACGGAGTCGAGAAATTCGAGATCACGCTGGTCGTAAGCGTGCTGGTTCTGGTAATGCTGCACGACCAGGACGCCGATGGTCGCCGTAGGCGTTTTCAGCGGAACGCCGAGCCATGCGGGAGAAGGCGAACCAACGAGCTCGACTTCGCCAAGAGCTGCCAGACGATCGAAGTCTGACTGCGGAATCAGATTCGCTTTGCCTGTGCGGAAGACATAGGCGGTGCAGCTGCGGTCGACCTTTTGCGGCGGCGGGGCGACGTCGTATTCGTCTGCAAAAAATGGGAATTCGAAAACGTCCCCCAAAGGATTGTGCAACGCTACGAAGCAGTTTTCCGCAGACAGGATCCGCTTGAGCGCGACATGGATGCGATTAAGCAGTTGATCAAGATTGGCGGTCTGGTTCAGCGCGTGAACGATGTCGGAGATGACCTGGCGTTCGGATTCCATCCGATAGAGTTCAGTGACATCAAAGCCGTGCAAAAGAATGCCGTCGATCGCTGGATCGGTAAGCCGGCTGCGGCACGTGATTTCGAACCACCGCCACGACCCATCGCGGCTGCGGAATCGGCAGCGGCACGAAAGCGGCGCGCCATTTTGCGCGGCGACCTGCTTCAGGTGCGTGCGAACAAGGCCAACATCGGCAGAGTGCACCAGCGCATGAAGGCTGCGTCCAACGAGTTCGTCTGGCATGTATTCCAAAGTGGATCGAAAAGTGGAGTTCGCAAACTGCAGGGTGCCGTTGGCAGAAAGAACTGCGATGATTTCCCTGGTGGAATCCAACAACGAGGCAAGTTGTGCGGTCCCGAGCGCGATTCCGGGTTCCGAAACAATTCTCTGGGCCATTTAATTGTCGCTTCATTGGCCGGCTGGAGCGCAGAACTACCGGCGGGACTTGCGGAAGCCTCCAAGGATCGAGCTAAAACACAAAACAACTGCTGCGGGTGAATCGTATGTTTTTACTGTAACTAAAGTAGTGAGTTTCGTATACCCCACAAAGAGAACGGGTTGCGAATCGATACCTGTACGAAAGGACAGGTATGATCGGCGGGTGAAGTGCGGTCGCGGGAAGGGTCGTGCTACTCTCCCTAGCCATAAGCTGTTGAAGTCGCGCGAGCTGCGCCGCCTGAGGCCGGCTCCTGGAGGATTGCCGCCATGCACGGAATCTGGAAAGACATGTTCGTGATTACGCTGCCGATTCTGGAGAAAATCCTCCGGCCGGTAATCGTGTACTTCTTTTTAGTGGTGATGCTGCGGCTCTCCGGGAAGCGGGAACTGGTGCAGCTGAATCCATTCGACCTGGTTGTCTTGTTGACGCTTTCCAACACGGTGCAGAACGCCATTATCGGGGATGACAATTCCGTGTCCGGCGGCATCTTGGGCGCCACTTCCCTGCTGGCGGTGAATTATCTGGTGGTGCGGTTTTTGTACAAACACAAAGCACTGGATCAACTTGTGGAAGGCAGGGCCGACATACTGATTGAAGGCGGCAAGCTCCGGCCGGAGCACCTGAAGAAAGAGCTGATTTCCGTTGCGCAACTGGAAGCGGCGGCGCGGAAACAGGGATTTGCAGCGCTCGACGAAGTGGACCAGTGCATCCTGGAGCCGGGCGGAACGCTTTCCTTCATCGGCAAAAAGCCGGATGCGGATGTGCTGCGGCACAAGGAACTGCTGGATCGCATCGACCGGCTGAAGGAGGAGTTGGCGCTGCTGCGAGGCAACCGCCCACCTTCGGTCGCATAAATAAACATTGGTGCCGGTAAGCGTCTCAGTGGATTAGAAATCCACTGATACCGATGAAGAAACCGACAACGCCGATCACCATACTTGTATACCAGAAGATTTTTCTTCTTGTGAGCAAGGTGAGGGAGCAAATGATGAGGGCGATGTCCAGCACAACCTCTCCAGCGTCGAACCGGTCTTCCTTGCGTGAGACGACGGCGCGCTCGTTTTCCAGTTCCTTGGCCTTCTCGCCGATCTGGTCCTTATCTTTTTCGTAGCGTTCGATTTCGCTCTTATATTTCTCGCGCAAGGCCTCGGCTTTTTCCTTTTCTCCGCGATCCAGCACTCCGATCAGGTCTGCCACACTCTGCATTTCGTGAAGCCGTATATTTTTTGCCTGGTAATAAGCCCACTGGTCGCTCGCCTGGGTCTGCAGAAGCACCGCTTCAATGCTCGAGCGGTGGCCCATAAGTGTGGCCATGGCAACAAGTACGGCGAGGATGGAGATAGTGATGGCGACAGGCAACGTCCAGGGCTCTTCCTCATGATGGTGCGCATGCTCTTCGAGCACTTCGTGCATCGGGGTTCCCTCATTGTGGTGAATTTAGGCCAACGGCTGGACCGCAATGGATTTTAGCACTTCCTGCGCGGTCGAAATGGTGCGGTCGATGTCGGCAGCGGTATGGGATGCGGAAACGAACGCGGCCTCAAATTGAGAAGGCGCCAGGAAGATGCCCCGATTGAGCATTTCGCGGAAATAGCGTGCGTAGAGTTTCGTGTCGGAAAGCTTGGCGTCATCGTAGTTGGTGACGGGATCTGTCGTGAAGAAGATCGTGGAGAGTGAGCCGATGCTGTTGACCTGGGCAGGGATTCCTGCGCCTGCGAGGGCATTGCGCAAGCCGTGGACAAGCTTCTTGGCGTGTGCGTTAATGCCGTCGTAGAAGCCGGGCTTGGCAATTTCGTTCAGAGTAGCGATGCCGGCACTCATGGCGAGCGGATTGCCCGCAAGCGTGCCGGCCTGATACACGGGGCCGAGCGGGGCAACGTTATTCATAAGTTCGGCGCTGCCGCCGTAAGCAGCAACAGGAACGCCGCCCCCAATAATTTTGCCCATGGTGGTCAGGTCGCCTTCGACGCCGAGAAACGTTTGCGCCGCACCGTTGTGCAGGCGGAATCCAGTGATGACTTCGTCGATGATGAGCAACGCGCCATTCTTGCGGGTAAGGTCGCGGAGGCCTCGCAGAAAACCTTCTTTCGGCAGCACAACGCCCATATTTGCAGCGATGGGTTCGACGATTACCGCCGCGATTTTGTCTTTGTGCTCGTCGAAAACTTTTTCCACGGCCTCCAGGTTGTTATACGGGACATTCAACGTGAGCGCCGCAAGCGCTTGCGGAACACCCGGGCATTCGGCGATGCCGAGCGTGGCGAGGCCAGAACCCGCCTGCGACAAAAAGCTGTCGGCATGGCCGTGGTAGCAGCCTTCAAACTTAATGATGAAATCGCGTTTCGTGACGCCGCGCGCCAGGCGGACAGCGCTCATGGTGGCTTCCGTGCCGCTCGAAACAAAACGCACTTTCTCAATAAAAGGGACGGCTTTGGTAATAAGGGTGGCGAGTTGCAATTCAAGCTCGGTCGTAACTCCAAAGCTGGTGCCGCGCCGCGCCTGTTCGCCGATAGCCGCGCCAACGGAAGGATGCGCGTGGCCCAGGAGCATCGCGCCCCAGGAACAGACGTAGTCCAGGAGCTGGTTACCGTCCGCGTCGTAAAGGTATTGGCCGCTTCCCTTTTCGATAATCAGCGGATCCCCGCCAACGGAGCGAAACGCGCGCACGGGGCTGTTGACTCCGCCGACAAGAACTTTTTCGGCCTTTTCAAAAATTTCCTTAGAACGGCGGCGTTCCGGTCTTGCCTGCGCTTGTGTCGCACTCATCGGGGCACCTTTTATTCGAAACTCAGGATTTCAGCCAGCGAGCCACGTCTTTGGCGTGATAGGTCAAAATAATGTCCGCTCCGGCGCGCTGAATACCAGTGAGAATTTCAAGCACCACGCGCTTTTCTTCGATCCACCCTTTTTGCGCGGCGGCTTTGACCATGGCGTATTCGCCGCTAACATTGTACGCGCCAACGGGTACATCAAATCGCTCGCGCACGGCGCGTATGATGTCCAGATACGGAAGCGCGGGCTTCACCATCACAATGTCTGCACCTTCTTCCAGATCGAGCGCAACTTCCTTCAAGGCTTCCCGCGCGTTGGCCGGATCCATCTGGTAGCTGCGGCGGTCGCCGGACTTCGGCGCAGAGTCGGCGGCCTCACGGAAGGGGCCATAAAAGCCGGAGCAATATTTCGCGGCGTAAGCGAGGATTGGGATATTTTCAAATTTGTGCCCGTCGAGAAGCGTGCGAATCGCAGCGACGCGGCCGTCCATCATGTCGGAGGGCGCGACGATGTCCGCCCCGGCACACGCGTGCGAAAGCGCCTGTTGTGCGAGGATCTCGAGCGTTGGATCGTTGAGGATTTCGTCGTGTTCGACGACGCCGCAATGGCCGTGATCGGTGTACTCGCACAAGCAGACGTCCGTGATTACCAGGAGATTAAGTTTAGCTTTCTTGATCGCCTCAATGGCCCGTTGCACGACACCGGTTTTCGCCAGCGAACTTGAGCCGCGAGCGTCTTTGCTTCCGGGCAGGCCGAACAGAATGACGGCGGAAATCCCCAGAGACTCAACTTCGTGGCACTCTTCGACAATTTCATCGACCGATTGCTGGTAAACCCCCGGCATTGAGCCGACTTCCTTGCGCACTTTCGTGCCGGGGCATACGAACATCGGATAAATAAAGCCGGCGGTCGTCAGGCGCGTTTCGCGGACCATCCCGCGAAGCGCCTCTGTGCGGCGGGTACGGCGCAGACGGTGAATGGGGAAACTCATCCTCGTTTGGCTCCTGCGGGCTGTTGCTGGCTCGCTTTTGTGAAATATTCTGACAGGACAGCGACGGCAGCGGAGATTGTGGAATCGGTGCCCTGAAGAATTCGGCTGATGCCTTCGGCTTTCAGCGCGCTTTCGGTGACGGGGCCGATCGCGACAAAAATCGATTGATGACTGAAATCGCTGAAACGTTGCGGACCCAGAAGGTCGCGGAGATGGTGCACGGCCGAGGCACTGAAGAACAGGATGGCATCGGCGTGCCCCTGAAGTAGGGATCCCAAAACATCAGACGAATCGGAAATTGGCGAGACATTCTTGTACGCCACCACCGGTGTGACTTGCCAGCCGTGGAGATTCAGGACTTCGATCAAATCGGGATTGGCGCGATCGCTGCGTGGAAGGAATACTCGTTTGCTTTGTGTTGCAGCGGAAAGTTCCTCAGCAAGCGCAACACCGGTGTGAATTCTGGAAATGAAATTCACGGTCAGGCCGGCGGCAGCTATCGCTTCCGCTGTCGCAGGGCCGACAGCCGCGATTTTCACATCTCTTAAAATCTTTGAGAGAGAAAGCTCTAACGCAACGCAGCGTTGCTGCACCGCGCGCAGTGCGTTTTGACTGGTGAAAAACACCCAGTCGAACCGTGCTGAATTCCTAAGGCAAGCATCGAGTTCAGCGAGATTGTCTGGGGGCGCGAACGCCACCAGCGGGAGCAAAACCGGCTCGGCGCCGGCCTCACGCAGGGCGTCGACAAGCGACTGGCTTTGTTCCAGCGCACGCGTAACGACGACGCGTTTCCCCTCAAGCGGCTTATGATCCCTTTCAGCCACGGGCGCGCTGCACCTCTTCCAGAATCGTTCGCGCGCCGCCTTCGGCAAGCATGCGCGCTAGATGTTCCCCAAGCTGAGCAGCCTGGTCCGGTGGCGCAGTGGCTTTTTCGCGAACGTACTGCGCACCGTCGACGGAACATACAACGGCTTCCATTACCAGTTCCCCCCGCTCCATGCGAGCCCAGGCGCCAAGCGGCACCTGGCAACCGCCTTGCAGAGCAGATAGCAACGCGCGCTCGGCGATGATCGCGGTGCGCGTTTCCATATCGTCCAGCTTGGACAGAAATTCGTCGGCGTCGCGATCGCTCACACGCGATTGAATCGCGATCGCGCCTTGCCCGACGGCGGGCAGAGAAATATCTGTAGAAATCGGCTCCGTGATTTTCTGACTCCAGCCCAGGCGGTCGAGCCCAGCTTTCGAAAGCACAATGGCATCGTATTCGCCGCTTTCCACTTTGCGGAGTCGGGTGTCCACATTCCCGCGAAGCTCGCGAAAATCGAGGTCGGGGCGATAGTGCCGCAACTGAGCCTGGCGCCGCAGGCTGCCCGTTCCGACGCGGGCGCCCTGCTTCAGATTCGCCAACATCGTGCCGGTATGGGAAACCAGGCAATCGCGAACGTCATCACGGCGGCAAACCGCGGGAAAGTGCAACCGGCCCGGCGTTTCAGTGGGAATATCTTTCACGCTGTGCACCGCCAGATCGATAGCGTCTTCAAGCAGCGCTTCTTCCAATTCCTTAATAAAAATTCCCTTCCCCCCGAGTTGCGTCAGCGGCTGTTGCTGCATTTTGTCGCCGGAAGTCTTGATGATGATGATTTCAGCTTCGACGCCCGTCAGCTGAAAGAGTTGTTTGCGGACAAATTCGGCCTGCCAACGCGCCAGAATGCTGCCTCTTGAACCGATGCGAAGCGGCTTCACGGTTTCTCCCGATCCGATAAGTACAAATCCCGAATGGCTTCCACGTTCTGAATCTTGCGCCGCAGCTCTTTTTCGGTGCGCAGGCGTTCGGCGGGATGCAGCAACAGCTGCTCAATAAGTTCGTCCATCAGGGTCCCAATTTTTTCGCGGTCTTCCCCGCTGAAATGGTTCATCCCCGCCAGGCGTTCTTCGAGGAAGTGCGCGCGCCGCTGCTTCAGGCTGCCACGCAGGGTTTCCAGCACGCCGGTCAACTCGACGCTGGCCTGCCAGGAGATAAATTTCGCCACGTGGTCTTCCACCAAAGATTCCGCCTTGGGAACTTCACTTTTTCTCGCGTCGCGATTCTGGTTCACAATCTCAGTCAAGTCGTCCATCGAATACAAATAAACGTTATAAATGTCGGCCACCGCTGGGTCAACGTTGCGGGGCATCCCCAGGTCCATCAGGAAGAGGGCGCGATTCCCGCGGGAAGCCATGGCGCGTTCAACCATGGGCTTGGTCACGACGAAGTCCTGCACGCCCACGGCGGAAACGATGACATCGGGGAATTTCAGCGAACTGTCCCACTCACCCCACTCGAGGACCTTGCCGTCGTATTGTTTGGCGAACTCCTCCGCTTTTTCGCGCGACCGGTTCATTAAGTAGAGATTCTTGATTTTGCGGTCCCGCAGTTGAGAGACGACCTGCTCGCTGATGGTGCCGGCGCCGAGAACAAGCGCGCTGCGCTCCTGCAGCTTGCCAAAGATGCGTTCCGCAAGTTTCATTCCCGCGGAAGCGACTCCCATTGGTCGAGTGCCAAGTTCCGTTTCGGCGCGAACCCGCTTGCCGATTTCAAGTGCGCCCTGAAACAACCGATTCAGTACGGGGCCGGTGACTTGGCCTTCATGCGCGCGCAAGTAGGCGTCTCGGACCTGGCCAAGAATTTCGGCTTCGCCCAGCAGCATGGATTCGAGCCCGGCGGAAACGCGGAAAAGATGGCGTACAGCGTCATGATCGTAATGGTGATAGAGCGAGGGGTTCAACTGATCGGGAAGCACCTCGTGAAAAGCACTGAGGAAGGAAGAGAGCGCCCCGGCCGACTCGTGATTGGCGTTCGAAAGCACACCGTAAATTTCGCTGCGATTGCAGGTGGAAAGAACGAGAGTTTCTTCGAGAATGCCGCTTGAGCGAAGCTCTTCCGCGGCCCGCTGCGCCTGCTCGCCGGAGAACGACACCTTCTCCCGCACCTCAACGGGCGCCGTGCGGAAGTTCAGGCCAACCAGTACGATCTCCATGCTGCGCGAAGCGCGCTCCTAAAAATACCGGTGATGCGCCGAAAAGTAGAGATTTACGACCGTAAAACTGAGCACCACGAGAACAAAATTGAACACACACAATTTGGAAGCCCGCGCGCCTCTCCAGGCCGTCGTACGCGCCAGCTGGAAATACGCGGCGTAGAGCAGCAGCACCACCAGCGTGACGATGTACTTGGGGTCAAAATACCAGTGCTGCCCGGCCTGGCGGTCGACCGCAAGAAACCCCAGCGCCGTGCCCACCGCGATGGTGATCAGACCGACTAGCACGCTGGTGTGGCTCATGCGCTCAAGCAGCTCGAGCGACGGCAGCCGCCAGACGATGTCGCCAACCTTGCGAATCCGCAGAAGGCGTTCTTCGCCGAGAAACATCAGGCTGAGCACGCAGGAGAGGGCAAAGCCGGCATAAGCCAGGATGCTCAGGGTGACGTGGAGGGCAAACACCACGCCATGGGCCTGGGTTGGTGTGGCCGGGTGCTCCGGAGCAAAGGTCGCGGCTAGAAAAAAGGCCAGAATGATGGGGACGACAAACGCGCCCACGGTTCGCTGGCGATGATAAATTTCTAGGCAAAGATAGGTGACCGCCAGGAGCCACCCAAAGAGGGACATCGAACCCTGCAGGTCGTGGTAGGGGACGGAGTGCAAGGCCCTGGCGCGGCCCAGCAGGGCTAGGTAATGGCATGCTAACCCTATGAACATCAACAAGGTAGCGAGTCGCCCGATAGCTTCTTTGCCGGTGGCAAGAAAGCCCATATACAGGCCCATGCTCAGCAAATAGGCCAGCACGGTCAGTATGACGAAAGCATGATTCATCGGCTTAAGTCCTTGCCGAGTCGAGGCGCAGAGAGAGCGTGTTGCTCCTCCGGCCTGCGCGACATCTCAGATAGCGTCAGTATAGCGTAATCGCAGGTATCTACCATTGGCTGCACATTCTTAACTATAGAAGAATTTTACGGTTGCCATCACTAACCCGCTGTGACGCGCTTCACAAACACAATGCATTGTAGCTCGGGCCTTTAGGCCCGAGGATTTCCACTACCCAAAAAACACCTTGCTTTTGAGAAAAGTCCTCACATCCAAGGAGGAGCCACACAGTTGGCTCTCGACCTTTTCTGGGTGTGATGTATAACCTTTCTTCCAGCGCGGGAAGCTGGCAGATTTGTTATTCTGTGACCATACAACCTATGACCACCGAAGCCAATGCTTTGACTCGCAAGGAGTTGTTTCTTCGCGCCGCTCGCTGCGAGCCCGTTCCCCGGCTACCCGTGTGGATGATGCGCCAGGCGGGGCGCTACCTCCCCGAATACCGCGAAATCCGCGCAAGGCATTCGTTCCTGGAAGTTTGCAAGACGCCCGATCTGGCCGTGGAGGTTTCCATGCAGCCGTTCCGGCGGCTGGGCGTGGACGCGATCATTATTTTCTCCGACATTCTGATTCCCTCCGAAGCGATGGGCTTGCCGCTGGAACTCGAAGACAAGGGCCCAAATCTCCCTGAGCCGGTGCGGAGGGAAGCCGATGTTCGCAAGCTGCATATTTTTGACCCGGAAGTGGAGACCGGCTTCTTGATGGAGGCGCTGCGGCGTACCGTAAAACAAGCCGGGCCGGATGTGCCTGTTCTGGGCTTTGCCGCTTCCCCATGGACGCTGGCGTGTTACATGGTGGAGGGCCGCACCAAAGAAGGCTTCGCGACGGTGAAGAATTTTCTTTACAGCGAGCCGAAGGTTTTTCGCGAACTCTTGCACAAAATCGCGCAGGCGACCATTCTTTACCTGAAGGCGCAGATTGCGGCGGGCGTTTCCGCGGTGCAGCTCTTCGACACCTGGTGCGGCGAATTGGACCTTAAGGATTACACGGAATTTGCCCTCCCCGCAGTGCAGGAAATTATCGCAGGCCTCGGGAATAAGGTCCCGGTGATTTACTACACCAAAGCCTCGCGTCATCTGATGCCCGCGGTAGTCTTGGCGGGAGCCAACGTGCTCAGCGTGGACTGGCGGATTCCGCTGGCCGAAATTCGCAAACTGGCCGGGCCGCGCGTGGCGTTGCAGGGAAATCTCGACCCCGCAATTTTGTTCGCGCCCGCGGAAAAAATCCGTAATGCGACGCTTGATATCGCCGCAGAACTTTCCGGCCACGGACATATTCTGAACCTTGGCCACGGGATTTTGCAGCACACCCCCGTGGAAAACGCGCAGTTGTTCATTCATACCGGCCAGCAAGCCGCGCTCCGGCAAGCGCAGCCGGCAGTGCAAACGCGCCGTTAGGCGCAGGAGGCAAGCGCCGTGCGCAGCATGAATCCATCGTTGCGGGAGATGCAAGAGGAACTTTCCAAGGGAGAAGAGTTCGTCACCCGCTACAACCGCCCTGGCCCTCGCTACACCAGCTATCCCACAGCGCCGGTGTGGAACGACGCCTATGGCCCGAACGATTTCGAAATGGCAATGCAGGCCGCCGAAGTGAAGCGCAGCCCCGTATCGTTGTATATGCATCTTCCCTTTTGCGAGAGTCTGTGTCTGTTTTGCGCGTGCAATGTGATTATCAAAAAAGATAAGAGCGTCGCGCCCCCCTACCTGAGCATCCTGAAAAAAGAGATCGACCACGTCGCCAGCCGGGTTTCGCGCGACCGCCAGGTTTCTCAATTCCATTGGGGCGGCGGCACTCCCACCTATCTTTCCCCCGCACAGATAGAGGACTTATTCGAATACACGCGGGAACGCTTCACCTTTGCGCCCGACGCGGAAATCGGTATCGAAGTCGATCCCCGCGTCACTTCTCGCGCGCACATGGAAGTCGTCCGCAAGATGGGCTTCAACCGCCTCAGCATGGGCATTCAGGATTTCAAGGAAGACGTCCAGAAGGCGATTCATCGCATCCAGTCCTACGAAGTTACACGCGACCTGATCGCCGCCTCGCGGGAACTTGGGTTCGACAGCATCAACGTCGATTTAATTTACGGTTTGCCTTACCAGACTGCGGAGAGCTTTGCCCACACGGTCGAACAGATCGTCAGCCTCTCGCCCGATCGCATCGCCATGTTCAGCTATGCGCACGTGCCGTGGCTGAAAAAGCAGCAAGGCTCCTTCGTGGCTCACCTGCCCGAAGGCATGAAGAAGTTCGACATTTTTCGGAACGGTTTGCTGAAGTTCCTCGAAGCCGGTTATCTCTATATCGGGATGGACCACTTCGCGAAAGAGAACGACGAGTTGGCCGTTTCCCAGCGCAACCGCACGCTGCACCGCAATTTTCAGGGTTACACCACCAAGGCAGGCGCGGATCTTTACGGCATGGGCATCACGGCCATCAGCGGGATTCAAAACACTTACGCGCAAAACCATCGCGACCTCCCCTCCTGGGAAAAATCTGTGCAGGAACGCGGCATCGCGACAATGCGCGGCTACCACCTTTCGCAGGACGACATCATTCGCCGCGAAGTGATCAGCCGCTTACTGTGCCACACCGTGATCGTCAAAGACGAAATTTCGAAACAGTTCGGCATCAATTTTGACGAATATTTCGCTCCCGAACTTGAACACCTGAAGCTTACGCAGCACGATGGCCTGGTCGTACTCAACGACAAGGAAATCCGCACGGCCTGGCTGGGCCGCATTTTTATCCGCAACCTGGCGATGGTGTTTGATCCGTATCTGGAAAAGCAGCAGTTGGCCGCGCGGCCGCTCTTTTCCAAAACCCTCTAGCCTCAGCAGGGGCCACACTCATGTCGGAAACAGTCGAAGCTCTCGTAGTGGGCGCCGGGATATCCGGACTCGCCACGGCTTACGCCTTGCAGAAGGCGGGCATCGCCACGCGCGTGGTGGAAGCGGCAGCGCGGCCCGGCGGCGTGATTCAATCCGTGAAGCGCGACGGGTATCTGCTCGAATGCGGCCCGCAAAGTTTCAGCGGCAACGGTACCATTTCCGCGATGTGCCACGACCTGGGGATTCTGGAAGAACGAGTCCTTGCCGATCCCAAAGCGCCGCGCTATGTCCTGATTGACGGAAAACTCCAGAACGTGCCGATGGGCCCGGGCTTGCTCACTTCTTCCTTTATGAGCGGCGGCACGCGCACCGCGATTCTTCGCGACATTTTCGGCAAAAGCGAATCGCCGGAGCCGGATGAATCGGTGGCGGAATTCATCCGCCGCAAATTCTCGCCGACACTGCTGGACCGGTTGGTCGGCCCCTTCGTTTCAGGCATCTACGCCGGCGATCCGGAAAAATTGAGTCTACGAGCGGCGTTCCCGCTCCTCTACGAAGCGGAAAAGACCGCCGGAAGCATCACCCGCGGCGTCTTCAAGGTGTTAAAGCAGCGCAAGGCCGCGAACGGTACCCAGACGAAGGTGCCCAGGGAAAAAGCCACTCTCCAGACGTTTCGCGATGGCAACGAAACGCTGATTCGCGCCATCGCGGGGCGGTTAGGGGAAAGATTAACCTGCGGCACAGAAGTTACTCGAATCGAGGCGCTCGACCCTGGCCAGGACCCCAAAGCACCGCGCTTTCGCTTATTCCTTCGCGGACCGAAGAGCGAAGAAACCGTTGAAACCGAGAGACTGATTCTGTCGGTCCCCACAGAGACTGCGGGAAGGCTGCTGGAGCTGGAGCCGGGGTTCGCGGCACAATTTGGCGCCATCGCCTACTCGGGCGTGGCCGTGGTTTCGCTTGGCTATCGCAAGGAGGATGTTGGCGACAGCCTCGCTGGATTTGGATTCCTGGTGCCGCGTTCTTCCGGACTCAGCATCCTCGGCACTGTCTGGAACTCTTCCCTTTTTCCCGGCCGCGCTCCCAAGGGCCAGGCGCTGCTCACAAGTTTCGTGGGCGGAGCCACCAATCCCGGCGCGATCACAAAATCGCCAGAGCATCTTGCGTCACAGGTTCACCGCGAAATGTCTCCGTTGCTGGAACTGCACAAAGAACCTGTCTTCAGCAACGTGACGATCTGGCAGCGGGCTATTCCTCAATACAACCTGGGCCACACAGCAAAAATTGCCGCCATCGAAGAGTTGCGTACCCGCTTTCCAGGCCTCTATTTTTCAGGAAATTATCTGAAGGGTCCCGCCATCGGAACCTGCGTCGAACACGCCATGAAAGTCGCCGACGAAGTTCGTGTCAGCTTCGCAAACTAGCCTTTTTCCCTTTGCCGGTGGGCCAGTCGGATTTCACGCCGCTTGGCGGCTTCCCGCCAGCGACGCTTTTCTTCCGCAGTCTTCAAAATCAGTGGCGGCACCGGCCGCGGCTTGCGCGTGAACTCGTCGATGGCGACGAAGGTAACGAACGCGGTCGTCGTGTGTTTGCGTTCGCCTGTCAAAAGATTTTCAGAATACACTTCCACGCCAACTTCGACCGAGGTGGTGAATACGCGATTCACCCGCGATTTCAGCATCACGATTTCTCCGAGGCTGACGGGGTTGCGGAAATCGATGTAATCCACCGAAGCGGTCACCATGTAGCTGTTGGCATGGCGGCTGGCGGCCATGGCCGCGACGATGTCCACCATGTGCATCACGTGCCCGCCCAACAGTTTGCCCAGCGCGTTGGTCTGCGCCGGCAGCACCACCTCTGCCATTTCCGACGCTGATGCGCTTACCGGTTTGCCCTTCACTTTCCACTCCTCCATCAATGCGGGTATCGCTCTGTCCTTTACCTTCATCTCTCTCCCTTGCGCGGCTTCTTTGGCCGGGAATTGCACTACCCGTATAATACGCAAGACCCCTATGACGGAACAAAACAAAACCCGCCGCCAGAAGCTGGAACAATTCCTCGCTCAAAACCCGAACGACGCGTTTTCGCGCTACGGCGTTGCGCTGGAGTGCTTGCGCGAAGGTGACATTTCAGGCGCCGAATTACATTTCAAGACCCTGCTCGAAGCCAATCCCGATTACGTGCCCGGATATCAGATGTACGCGCAAACGCTTGCGCAACACAACCGCGCGGCCGAAGCAAAAGAATTGTTGAGTAAAGGCATTGCCGCGGCTAATCGGCAGGGCAACCAGCATGCCCGCTCTGAAATGGAGGGTCTGCTGGAACAACTTGGCTAGCCGGTTCGGGCTTTCGAGCCACCAACAGGCTGTAGGGACAAGATATGTCCCGAGCGAGGTACAGGATTCGGGGTGGCACATTGCCCTTTAGTACCATTGCGCTGAAAATGCCCGGGGGTAGGATGTTGCTATTGGACCGCCCGGCCCAAAGGAGTAGTGGTGAAACCTGCGCCACCCCTAAGCCGAAAAGAACAGCGCGTCTCGCTGAAGATGTTCGTGAAGCTCAGCAGCCCGGACAATCCGGCTTCCGAAATCGCGCCCACCATTGATATCAGCTGCCACGGTGCCCGGGTTGTGACCCAGCGAAAATGGCGCCCCGACGAACAAATCTCAGTCCGTTCGATCCGGGGGAATCTGTATTCCCGCGCCCGTATCGTTCATTGCCAGCCCTATAACGACCATTCCTTCGTAATCGGGATCCAGATGTACTATCCAACTGGAAACTGGACGACCCAGGACGTAAAGAAATCGGCCTGATCATCGACTCAGACCCAATGTTTCGCCCCGTCAGGAGCGAGGTTTTTTCTAATCAAAAGCTATAACGGAATCTACCGGGACAAATCAGAATCATTTTTGACCTGATTGCGGCCAAATCGTGCCGTTATTGTTTCGCTTGGAATCGGGCCAAACACCCACCCGTTCCCTCTTTTTTGGCGCCTCTGCTATGATGGGCTTCTCTAACTATGCGGCCCGATCGCATACCGTTGTTTCCTCTGAACGTCGTACTTTTCCCCGGCGAAGAGCTTCCCCTGCACATTTTTGAGCCCCGTTACCGCCGTATGGTGCGTGAGTGCCTGGACGGGCGTTCTCCGTTCGGCATGCTGCTGGCGATGGATGACAGCGTAACCCGCGTAGGATGTACCGCGGAGATTCTGGAAGTGGTGAAGCGGTATCCTGACGGGCGGATGGATATCATCACGGTTGGCCGAGATCCTTTTCGCATCGTGGAACTGTTTACTGAGGATCCGCTGCTCGAAGGACAGATCGACTACTTGGAAGACCGCGAGGCGCCGGTTGAACCGAAATGCAAACAGAAACTAATCGAAGAATACGAGACTTG
>Ga0210403_10002101_pt1 | contig 18351 bp, 18 predicted proteins | sample IncBWC19MmetaG_FD_150863 | JGI IMG/M metagenome (GOLD analysis project Ga0210403, IMG submission 150863) | Forest soil microbial communities from Barre Woods Harvard Forest LTER site, Petersham, Massachusetts, United States - Inc-BW-C-19-M | ecosystem: Environmental > Terrestrial > Soil >... | reverse complement strand
CGCTACCGTAAATTCCTTGTGCTTGGCCATCTCTAGCCCGCGATCCCATGTCAGCGAGCGGCGCAGCGTCGCCGGAAGTTGACGAACATGCTCACTCAACGCAGCAACCACCGGTTCCGTTTCTTTACATCAGATGGTGTTGCATCGACCTGTCGAATGCACCCGGAAATGTTCCGGCTAGTACTTGACCTTACCGGCAGCCGAAACCGGGAAAGTGGCTGCCAGTACCCAGGTGACTGATTTCCGACGTTCATATTTTCCGGGCCGTCGGAGAGTACACCGTTGTATTATTCGTCTGTCTCGCTGTTCCAGCTCATGGTTGGAATCCCAGCGCCCCTTTGCGGGAACAAACGTAGTGTGCGAGTTCGGACCTGGCCAAGATAGATTCAGGAATTGCTCCGCGCGAACGACTACGAGAACCCCATGCGTTCTGGGCTCTGCATATTGACTCTACTACTGGCTTCACAACTGCCCGCGCAGTGCCAGACTCCAAACGCGACAGTAGGAAAGGCGGGCCCAATCGACCGGGGTATTGATCTTCTGTTTAACTATCTCAACATGGCTGGCACCAAGAAGACGACCGAATTTAGGCCCTTGACTCAGAAAGAACGAACCAAACTCTACTTCAAGACCATGATCAATCCGTTGGGCTACGGGAAGTCGGCGTTCTCGGCGGGGATCGATCAATGGAAGGATAAACCTGCAGAATGGGAGCAAGGCGCGTCAGGGTATGGCAAGCGGTTTGCAAACATTCTGGGGCAATATTCTATCCAACGCACTGCGACGTACGGCCTCGCCAGCATTTTGCACGAGGACAATCGATACTTTAATTCTGGCAAAAAGGGTTTCTGGCCGCGCGCCGGCTATGCGCTTTCCAGCGCGGTCCTGGCCCGCCACGATGATGGTAGCCGGGGCGTCTCCATTTCTCAGTTGGGCGGAGTAGCGGCTGGCGCCTTTGGGGCTCGACTGTGGCTGCCGCCGAGCCAGAATTCCGGAGAAGACGGAGCCGTGAGTTTCGCGCTCACGATGGGCAGCAACGCTGCGTTCAGCGTCGTGAAGGAATTCCTTCCCGATGTCGGAAGAGCGATAGCGAAGAAACGCAACAAAGCTCCGCCTCAATCTGCGGAAGACATGCCTGGTGATTGCGGTAACCGGACTAGTCAAACAGGTTGCTAGGTTGGCCTACCAAATTCAACTCAGAACGTGTCTCGAAAAAGGGGTCGGGTCAGTGCATGGGTGCCCGCATAGAGCTTTCCGTCCCAATAGAAGGTGCCAGTGTAAAAAGGGTTTTTAAGGACCTTTTCAACGTGGCTCTTTGAAAGTTTCACATCAAACTCGCGTTTCAATGCTTTCCAGACACCTTGGAGTGAACATTGCCCGTTCGAATACAGCTCGAACATGCGCTTTGCTATCGGTACTTTCTCTGGATCAACTTCAATGGTGTGTTCCAACTTATTGTTGCGATATCCGAGCGGCGGGCGGCTGGGGTAGATTCCTTGCTCAGCCTTCTCCCGCATTCCTTTTTTCACCTCCTCGCGCAAGTTTTCAATGTAATTCCGAGCCAGCACAACGTGAATTCCGTGAATCAGCTTCGCTTGCGATCTTGCATTCTTACTTACTATTTGACCCTCTTTGGGCAAGTGAATCTCTAGATCGAGGTCCTCCAGGGTCAAGCAGTCCCGCAGGTTACGATACAAACGGTCGGTTTTCTCTGCGAGAACAACATGGCAGCCAGGCGACTTTTCCAGGTATTTGACCATTGCGCCAAAGTTCTTGCGGCCCGCCATTTTTGCCGTTTCGACATCTACGAATTCATGGACGACCGATAAATCATTCTTCTGCGCATATTCGCGAAGTAACTTCAATTGAGCGGGAATGGAATATCCTTCGCGTTCCTGATCTTTGCTCGACACGCGGGCATAAATGACGGCGTTTTGCATTATTTATTCCTCAAAGGATGCACAATTGTTTTCAATTTATCTTGGAGATTCGCAATTTCGTTTTCAAAGGCCGAAATTACGTTTTCCAAATCATCATTTGAAAACAATAAGCTGCTTTTTTCCCTTAGTTGGCCTACCTGCAAGTTCAACATTTGGATGCGATTATATAGAGTGAGCGCCATATCGGAAGGAGAATTGTCTCCGGAAACTAGAATTCCGGAAGCGATCAATTTCCTTAAGCGAGCAATTGCGACTTTGCCGCGAAAGAAGATCTGCAGCATGCATGACAAACACTGGCAATAAGGTTTCCGCTTTTTGCCTGTCAGGCGAACAGGCATGGGAGAATTACATAATGGGCAAGGGAACCACTCAACTGGCGGCGTTTCAGCCTCTGGGCTCGGCTGCCCTAACGTTACGTTAACGTTGGATGAAACTTCCTTATTCCCCACGGCTGGCCTCCTCACGATCCCATTGATCCAAAAGGCGGAAGAGGCCCAGCAACGCTTCGATCTCATCTCCACCTAATAAACCAGAGAATCCACTGTCAACTTTCGATCCTATGGGGACACTTATAGAGGTGTCCTGAGCTGGAGAATTTGATTGTTTGGGAAGCACACTCGCTCCGGCAGCCGGTTGAGGGGGCCAAGCAAGCAGCTGTCGTACTAGCAGCCCTGCTTACCAGGCATCGGCTGCCGGGGTGACCTGGATATAACTGGATCCAGCCGTCGAACCCGGCCTTTGGTGCTGGCGAGCCCATCCCGTGGTGGGACATCGCCTGAACTTTTCGTTCAATTCATTTCTACACTTATCAAGTGATTTTAGTCAAGGCAAGCTAAAATCCCCATGCGAAAGACACCAGCTAACAACTCTATATAACGATACTTAGCAGGGCAGTTTTGACGGGCGGAAATCTGTAGTTTTGCGCTCACTCGGCCTCACTCGGACGGATACCGAAATACGCTGCACCTCGAAGGATAACGTGTTTTTCCGGCTGAATGGATTCCCATCAAGAATTCTAGATTCTACCGCGACTACAAGCCACCTGAAGAGATAGCTTGGAGCGCCCAGTGAAGGGTCTTTCCGTGTGCGTTCCGGCGGTGCCAGGAGCAGTTACATGCAGGGGTTGCCGATGGCGCCCGATCACTTGTAGAGTTCGGCGCTCGCGAGGGCGTTTCCATTGGCGTCAGTTCCGCCTGTTACCAAAACATGTCCGTCCTGGAGCAGCGTCGCTGCATGGCCCACGCGAGCGGTTCCAAGCGCACCTGTTGGCGTCAGTACTCCGGAGGTGGGATCCAATAGCTGGACCTCAGTTGTGGGAGTATCCCCAACGGCTGCACCGCCAACAATCAGAACCATCCCGGAATTCATCAGAGTGGCGGTGTAGCGCGCGGGCGAAATCGTCAAGCCAGTTATCGGTGAAAACGAATCTGCAACACGGTCGTAGACTTCTGCGTACGACGGATTGGGTGGCTGCTCGTGGAGGTTTTGTAGCGACGGAATGCCACCAAGCACCAGCACTTTCCCGTTGGTCAAGCGAACAGCTGCGTGGTGTATGCGCGTGGTGCTCATAATGCCGGCTCCCTGAAAGCTTCCGGAGTTGGGTTCGTACAATTCGGCGAAAAGTGGGTCCCAAGGAGGATCATCGGCCGAGTCAGGTGCACAACCATTCGAGCCTCCCACCACCAGCACCTCTCCAGAGGCAAGCAAGGTGGCCGTGTGGCCGACGCGTTCGGAAAGCATAAATCCGGTCGGTGAGAACGTCCCCGTGACAGGATCAAAAAGTTCGGCGCTGGCGGTAAAGCAGATATAGTCGAAGTATCCGCCCGCGATCAACACCCTGCCGTCCGAGAGCAGCGTGGCAATGTGCTGCTGGCGTGCTTGCACCATGGTTCCCGTCGGACTGAAGGTGCCCGTCGTCGGATCGAAGACTTCGGCTGTGTTCAGCAAGGGGAGGTGTCCGTCTGGACCTGCCGTTAGCCCGAGTCCTCCTGCGATCAACACTCTGCCGTCCGAGAGCAGCGTGGCAGTGGCCCCCAAGCGGCCCATCATCGGTGCCCCCGTAAACGAGAAGGTTCCGCTTGCTGGATCAAACAGCTCAGCGGTGACGTCTCCGCCACCGACGATCAGAACTTTGCCATCCTTCAGCAGGGTGGCAGTGTGACCAGTCCGCGCTACGTGCATCGTTTCGGTCGGCACAAAACCCGAACTCGTCACGGTCACCGACGCGCTGGCTGTCGTGCTCGGAGTTGATGGCGATGTGACGACAATGTGAAATGTGCCGCTATGGTCGGGGGCGGTGTAGAAGCCATTCGGTGTGATCGTTCCGCCGGTCTGGCCCTCTTCAATGCTCCAGGTGACCTTCGAACCGTCGTCAAAGCCCGTGGCTGCGAACTGGCGTGTTCCGTTTGTGCCTAACACGTCTGCCGCAGGAACCACCGAAGGAGCGGGACCAGTTGTAACGGTAAAAACCAGAGAGTTTGACACCGCAAAAGGAGCATCATCAGCTTTGTACCATTTCTGCACCGAAATCTGGGCGTTCACCACCGCAGCCAAAAGCGCACTCGGCACCACTGCGGTGACTTGGGTACTGCTAACCACTGTGGCAGTCAGAGACGTCTGGCTGTTACCCACGGACCATATTGCGAAGGTGTGTGTCTCTTGTAGGGAGCCAGTGTGCTGGAGATCAAGGTTTGTCCCGGTCATGGTCAGAATTAGATCTGCGCTGCCAGCGGTCGCGGTATTAGGGGAAAGCGAGTTGATGGTAATTGATGCAGCGGAAGGCGTTGGTGTCGGCGTTGGGGAGGGTGGTTGCACTGAGGCGGAGCCTCCGCCGCAGCCGGATAACGCAACCACGCCAGCGATCGCCAATGCCGTGCCGGTCAGCCACCTCATAGAGCCTCCTTGCCCGCTCTTCGAAGACCTGCGTCGATTTTTTGGTATTCGCGCTCGAATTGCGATGCAACGTCATCTAATTCTGGTTAAGCGATGCCAAGTATCCATGTTGGGCTCCGCTGCTGTCGGCATAGGCCCCTACAATCACGCCGGAGTTGTTGATACCCTGCGCGATTGTGCACACCGACCCAGGGAAATCGAAATCAGTGTAGGACCCGTTGATGCGTGTGAAGCCGTGACCGAGAGGGCTCACACATTTCTTGTCATAGAGGATCCCGACGAGTTGCCCGCTGGCGTTAAGATCGCGGCCGGCTGTCCCCAGGGCGCCAGGAAAGTCGAATGAGCTGTATTGGCCGTCATGGTAGACGTATCCATGCAGGGAGCCGCTATTCAGTGCCCCGTTGTCGCTCCAGTCGCCGACAATGTCGCCATCATCTGTTATCTTCCAAGCATCCGTTGTGTCCGCATCCGGAAAATCAATACTTGTGAAGCTGCTCCCAGTGAGCAGAAAGCCATGCTCGTGGGCCAAGCCTTGTCCTCCGCCCTGCCCCGGATTTTCCACGCTGAAGTACCGGCCTACAATTTGGCCTTTCTTATTGATCCCATGACATTGAGTTGAGATCGAACCGGGGAAGTCAATTTGACGGAAGGCACCGTTTGCAAACAGAAAGCCGTGATCCACGCCTTCTTCTGTTTGGAACCGGCCGACCAAGTAACCCAAATCGTTGATTCCCGTCACCGCGGTAAGAGCAGCGCCGGGAAAATCGACTGTAGTGTATTTGCCCAGCTTCAAAACAAATCCGTGTGTACCTGCCTGGTTAGTATAAAAGCCCACTATGGCGCCTGAGTTATTCACATCGATTGGCCTTGTCAGACTGGCGCTGGGCACGTCGAAGCTAGTGAAGTTTCCCACTTGTCCGCGACCATTAGGCGGGAGCGCCAGTGTGACAGCGATAATCGCCAGCAAATACGCGATGGGAATCCTGATTCGTGTCCAAAGAGATGTGGCGTACGCGAACGGTGAGGCGTGAGGCATGACACACTCCTTGATAGAGCTTGGATATTTGAGATGAGTTCTCAGAGCGGCCCACGCCTGCAGGAAACTTGCCAAGCTTGAGCTTGCTTAATCTCACCTATTAAGGAATGCGAGAATTGAGCGAAAAAACTGGCATGGGCTCGTCTGTGTCCGGAACGTGATATCATCCAACCACTTCTAGGTGTAAAACCACTTCCCTTAAGGTCAATAGTTCATGGCCGGCGAACCGAACGAAAGCGAATCGGCCTCAACGCACCAAGTTACCCAACTGTTAATGGCCTGGAGAGCTGGCGACGAGGGAGCCCTCAACCGCCTTATGCCGCTCGTTTATAACGAGCTGCATCGCCGGGCTCGTCGATATATGGCAGGGGAGCAGACGGGCCATCCGCTTCAGACCACCGCCTTGGTGCATGAGGTTTATCTCCGCCTGGTGGACGCGCATACAATCGAATGGCAGGATCGCGCTCATTTCTACGCTATTTGTGCGCGCCTCATGCGTCGTATCTTGGTTGACTTTGCCAGATCGCGAAATTATCAAAAACGAGGTGGCGGTTTAGCGCATATACAGTTAGAAGAGGCCGCGACCGTTCCTGAAGCGGTGCGCTCCGAGATGCTGGCCGTGGACGAGGCCTTGAAACAATTGGCTGCTATTGACTCCCGTAAGAGTGAGGTGGTCGAACTGCGGTTTTTCGGCGGTCTAACTGTCGAAGAAATTGCCGCCGCCTTGCGAGTTTCCCCCGAGACCGTGATGCGGGACTGGAAACTAGCAAAAGCATGGCTCCTTCGCGAACTTAGCCACGAGACTCCCCATGAGACCTGAACGCTGGCTCGCGATCGAAGAACTCTTCCACTCGGCGTGCACCCTGTCGGGCGCCGAGCGTGATGCCTTTCTTCATCAGGCATGCAAGGGGGATGAGAGTCTTCGGCTTGAAATCGAGACTCTACTGAAACATGACGCCACCCAGCAGAGCGTGCTGGAACGACCCGCGATCGCAATCATGGCCAAGGCGGTCGCTTCAGATGACGGTTGGTCCGGTGTGCCGTTCCTGGAAGGCAAGACGATCTCTCATTACCGCATTCTCGAACCGATCGGCAGGGGTGGCATGGGAGTCGTTTATAAGGCTGAGGATCTAAGGCTTGGGCGCTATGTTGCATTGAAACTGCTCCCGCATTTCCTAGCAAGCGACCCTGAGGCGCTGCACAGGTTCGAGCGCGAGGCACGCACAGCTTCGGCGCTAAATCATCCCAATATCTGCACCGTATATGAAATTGATGAGAGTGAGAATCTCCATTTTATTGCCATTGAGCTGATAGAAGGCGAGACGCTCAAGAATCGGATCGCTCGAGGCCCTGTTGAAATTCCGGAAACCTTGGACATTGTCATCGAAATCTGTAGCGCGTTAGCGGCTGCACACTCCGTTGGCATCATTCATCGCGACATAAAACCTTCAAACATTATTCTTACGGCTCAAGGGCAGGCCAAGCTGCTCGATTTTGGTGTGGCCAAGCGAGTCGGTCCGAGATCAGAAGGGCAAGCAGATAACCTAATGCCAGTTCCTGCAACCGCTTTCGAGTTACGTTTGACCAGTCCGGGTGCGGTGCTTGGGACGGTGGCTTACATGTCGCCGGAACAGGCCGGTGGGCAAGCAGTTGACGTGCGCTCCGACATTTTTTCTTTGGGCGCGGTGCTTTACGAACTGGCCACGGGCAAGCATCCGTTTGCAGGAACTGACGCGGGTGTGGTCCTACGCGCCATTCAATTTCAGTCGCCCCCTCCCATCAAGCAGGTCAACTCGGCGGTCCCATTCGAGCTAATCAGAATCACTGCCAAAGCCATGGAGAAGGATCGCTCGCGGCGATATCAATCCGCGGCTGCGATGAGAGCCGACCTGCAGCAGCAGCGCGACAGTTTGCAGAAGAGGGCCGGCAGGAGGAAAGCTCTGTTAACGGCAGCGCTTTCCATTGTGCTACTCGTGACAGCTGCTGCCGCCTCATGGCGTGTACCAATTGTGCGCGAATGGATCTCTGGGAAGCTATCGAATGTTACTCCGGAAATCAAGTCTCTTGCAGTTTTGCCGCTCAAGAATCTCACGGGCGACGCGTCACAAGAGTATTTTGTGGATGGTATGACCGAGGCCTTGATCGTCAACCTCACAAAGCTCAGTTCCGTCCGCGTAATTTCAAATACATCCGCCATTCATTACAAGGACAGCCATAAGCCGCTGCCAGAAATTGCTAGTGAACTCAAGGTGGCCGCTGTCGTCGAAGGGTCCGTGCTGCGATCGGGAGACCGTATTCGTGTGAGTGCCCAGTTGGTCGATGCGACAAATGATCGAAATCTCTGGGCGAAAGAGTATGACCGCGACACGCGGGACATCCTGCAGTTGCAGAATGAGTTGGCAAGCGCTGTAGCGCAGGAGATCGCTGGCAAGCTCACCCCCCAAGAACAAGCACGGTTTGTGACCGCTCGGAAGGTCAAACCTGAAGTGTACGACGCATATCTGAAGGGCCGCTATTTCTCGAACCGTCCCATGGAAGATGGACTAAAGAAAGGTGTGGCTTACTTTCAAGAAGCCATTCGCCTGGATCCCAATTACGCTCCTGCGTATTCAGGCCTAGCTGATGCCTATAGCTACCTTGGTTTTGTTGGGCCCGAAACGGACCGCTCAAAGCAGTTGGCGATCGAAGCTGCGAGGAAAGCTATTTCATTGGACGATTCCCTAGCTGAAGCACATGCTTCCTTGGGCTGGGTCCTTCATCGTCATCTTCAGGATTGGACCGCGGCGGAAAGGGAATACCGTCGTGCTATCGAATTGAATCCGAGCTACGCTACGGCGCATAGATTTTATGGCGTATTCCTGCGTGGCATTGGACGAGACGAGGCCGGGTGTGCGGAACATCGGCTTGCCTATGAGCTGGATCCCCTAAACCCTATGACAGCGGATCAGTGGGCCACGTGTATTTACGAGGCTGGCCGTTTTGAGGAGGCTGTCCGCATGGTCAAGGACCTGCTCGAAATTGATCCGAACAATCTTCAATCTCTCTGGACACTCGGAGAAATGTACGAGAGAAAGGGCATGTTTCCTCAGGCAATGGTGCTGTATCGGAAAGCAGTCGATGCCACGGAAGGAAAAGCTTTTATCCCATATTCACTTTTGGCATCAGCGTACGCAGGAAGCGGCCAAGTGGAGAAGGCCGAGCAAACCCTTCGAGAGATGAACCAAAAATTTGGCGAGGATAAATGGATCTCTGCGGGCGTGCATGCACGAATGGGGCGGAACGAGCAGGCCATCCGCGAACTCACCGAAGATGATGCAGATTGCGGGCCGGGCACATGTGGACCGGCAGCTTCCTTGTACATCTCGAATTGGCGATTTGACCCGCTTCATTCGGACCCGCGGTTTCAGGCTTTGCTTAGGAAATTCAACTATCCAGCCTCTGCCTTCCGCAAATAGCGTGTGATTTAGAACCGGAGCTGGGCCTTTATCTGAATCATTCGGGGAGCGTTGTCGCCTCCAACACTACCGAGCAAGCTCGTTGGAGGTGTCGCCAGGTAGAAAATCTGGCCGAAGGATTGGTTTTGGATCTGATTATCTGGGAAACCGAAATTCGGATGATTGAAAAAATTAAAGAATTGAAATCCAATACCCAGCGTTGCTTTCTCCCACTTGGGTAGTTTCGAATTCTTCATTATCGCGAAATCCGTATTGAAGTAGCCTGGGCTGCGAAAGCGGTTCCGCCCTTGCGCGAAGTGCACGGCCGGTCCACTGCAAGGCCCCGTTGTACCCGGCAGGTTCCCTGCATTAAAGTCTGTCTCGCATCCCGACTGAATGAATCTCGCATACGGGTTGGGGGTTGTGCCGTCGGCCAAGACCTGAGGCGGCTGGCAGGGGTGAGCACCGGGCGGGAACGCCGCCCCGGCGCCACAAGAGATCGCCGGGTCCACCGGCGCCGCAGGGACAGCGTAGATTGGTCCGTAGAAATTATTTGTGTTAAGGCGACTTGCCTCTGCGCCATCGAGCACTGTGTACGGAAAGCTGGTCCGGGCAAAGATTGTTCCTGCAATTTCCCATCCGTCCACCAGAGAAGCCGGCCCATGACCGCGGAACATGCGCCTCATGGGCAGCTGCCAAACATAACTCGCGTTGAAGGAATGGCGGACGTCAAATTCCGCCGATCCGTAGCTCCCGCGGATGTTGTTTGGGTCCTGCGGGTAGATCGAACTCGCTGAGGTGAACGAAAATCCTAGCCCGCCATTGGAGGCTTCGTCCAGGGCGTGGCTGTATGTGTAGCTTGCTTGGAGCATTCCTTGACCGAATCGATGCTGGAACGAGGCAACCATGCCATCGTAATTCGAGATCGCGACGGAGCTCAGTTCCGTCACTTGACTGAACCGCGGATCGGCACAGGGCAGTACGAGTTGGCCCGTACATAGCCCTGCCGGAAACGAAGCGAATCCCCATGCGTTCGCCGAAGGATTTTGGATCAACAGGTGAATCCCGTGATGGCCAAAGTAGCCAACACTCAACGTTGTGCTTGGCCCGAGCGCCTGCTGCAATTCGAGACTCCACTTTTGGTATTGCGGTGAGTTGATGAAATGCGAGGAATTGTTAAATGCCGGCGGAAAAAACTGCGGAATTTGGGCCTGGATTTCCCGGAGGGTTTCACCGGAAGCGAAGCCCTCGACAAAGACCGCATTAGAGTTTGCCGCTTCCTTGAAGAGGCTGGTCGTCTCGTTGGGAGCAAGGTTGTTTCTGATGATGGTGAACTGGTTGAAGAGTGGAGCATTGGCCCGAAAACTCAACGATAGGTTGCCAGGTAGAGGATCGTAGAAGATTCCTGCGCCTCCTCTCAGCACGGTGCTGTGCGAAACACCGAAGGGTTGCCAGGCGAAGCTGAATCGCGGCAACCACAGAATCTTGCTGATCTCTTCGTAGGCCCGCTTCTGATTGACCAAGATGGCCTGATTATACGGTTGGTTCGGATCGTGGCTGATCGATGCGAAGGATCCGGCGAGTCGTGCAAAACAACGCTCGTGACAAATGGGATTGGATTGATGTTCTCCTCGCAATGTAACGGTGAGGGTCAGATTCGGACGAACGTGCCATTCGTCCTGCGCATACAAGGCCAAATTGTAGAAAGCGACGTGCTGGGTACCGGATGACCCGAACGACTGAATCAGTTGCGTATAGTCGCTCCCTGGAGAGGCAAGGTCCACACCGCCTTGATAAAACGCATCTAACGTCTGCGGCGACAAAATCCTACTCGATTTTCGAGTTGGAGGAAGCAACGTCCAGTCGTCACGCAGAAAGTACTCACCGAAGCCTAATTTGTGCTTTCCGCGCACAACAAAAAAATCGTCTCCAATTTGGTATTGGGTTTCGTTTTTTCCATTCGGAATGAGCCAGTCCAGTCCGCCCAAGTCCGTGAACGACAATCCAGAACTTTCCCAACTGAGCACTGTGGGAAATGTCGAATACGCCTGCGAAGGGTTCACAAGCTTGAAAACAAGACTGGCCCAATATGCCCCTAACGTAAATTGGTTCGAAACTGAGGGGCCAAAAGCATGGTTTTCGAGAAATTGTCCCTGCCACCATGGCCGACTCGTTGTGGCGTTAAACGCCACGTTGATCGGGTCGGTATTGGTAGGCTGCCTTCCGACGTTGTACTGCACCAAGAGAAATGCGCGGTCCGCAGTGCCCAAGTTCCAATCGACTCGGCCCGAGACCAGATATTCGCGGGTGGGCTGGCCGGGCACGTTAGACTCAAAAAAGACGGCACAAGGCATGGTGGAGCCGAGACCGTTTGGTCCCTGAAAACCGCCACAGCCCAACGGGTCACCCGGCGCCCCGGGGGTGGCGCGGCTTGCCCCTGGGGCGGTGTTATACAGGTTGAAGATCTGCTTATAAAATGCATCGGAAGCGGACGTCGGCCCAAAGATGGAGTCTATGTTTGCGATGGTCGCTGCCTCAAACTGTGGACTTGGCATCACTATGGGAAAAGGCGCAGAGGGAATCAGAAGTTCCAGTCCCTCCGTATTGACGAAGAAAAAAAGTTTGTCCTTTTTGATTGGGCCGCCAAGAGAGCCTGCCCACTGATTGGCTGTATCAAACGGGCGCGCGACTCCGCTGGCGTTATTGAACCAGTTATTGGCGTTAAATATCCTGCCGTTCCAGTAGTAAGTGGCATTGCCGTGAAACTCGTTTCCTCCCGACTTGGAGACGTAGTTTACGTTTGCACCAGCATATAGGCCAAACTGGCCCGAATAGCCATTACTCACCACCGTCGCCTCTTGAATCTGATTCTGACCGAGCGACATGAAGCTCGCCCCAGTCATATTCACGCTGAACCCCATATCGTTGTAGTTCATTCCGTTCAGCGTAAAAACGTTGGATATCCCTGGCATCCCCAACGACGAAAAATTTCCCACAGTGATCGCAGGGCCATTTGCATCGGTGTTCATGACCACGCCGGGAGCGAGCTGGGCAATATAGGTGAGGTCGTTCCCAGGGTTCGGCACCTCCGAAATCTGCAGCTGCGTTAACGTGGTCGAGGAATCGCCGTTCTCGGCGTTAAAAGGTGGGAGTTCTCCTTTGACTGTAACACTCTCGCTCATTGGTGCAACCGGGAGTTTAACGTTAATTGTCCCGGGCGGACCTAGCAGGACTTCGACAGCGATGCTGGTGGTCTTGAGGCCCGGATGGGTCACCTTAAGGACATAGTTGCCGGGCAGTAGAAACGAAAAAAGATAGTTACCGTCAGCATTCGTCTTCGCTGCGTTGAGAGTGCCGTTCGCTGTGTTGCGCAATTCGACGGTGGCGTCGGGCACAACGCGATTAGTCGCGTCTATCACTGTGCCAGTGAGGCCGCCGGAGGAAGTGGTCTGTGCCCCCACGCTCTCCGCCAGGAAAATCGCGAGCAAGGGAACGACGAAAAACGAGGGTTGGCATCTGTATTTCATTCAAATTTCTCCAACAAGTCTGAGAAGAAATCCGATGCTGCCGGAACGATACTGCAACTGCAAAGGATGGGCAATCACAGAGCTCTAATCAAGCAAGGTTCCTGCCAGATTCTGCGGAGCCAGATTTCCTCATTCTCTAAACTCGTTCCCTAACTCCAGAAGATGGATGTCAGTTGGCCAAATACGCGCCTGTTCGTTGCAGTAATCTCGCCTCGGACCTTCAGCGACCGGCTCTCGGGACTGCGACCAAGTAGCAAAAAGGCCCTCAGCCGTTTCGCGACCGAGGGCCTTAGGGTCTGTACTAAACTTTCAGGCCCTGCCTTTCGCCGCAAGAGACGCCTGAAAGCGCTTGGCGTCAACACCCCCCTCAGCTCGCTGTGCCCATGTCATTTTCGTTCCTTGTGATCCATATGCCTTTATGAACTGGGCTTTTGTGGGCCGTCCGGCGATGGCGAAGAAACGGGTGCCCTCTGCGATATGAGCACGGGCCGCCTTGGACCTGGTCTGCGCTTGCTTCGGCTGAGTTTGTTTCTTCGTCTTCTTGACTGCCTTTACCTTCTTGGTTCTCTTCATGGTCAGCGTTCCCTCCTCGGGACTGCCGCTAACCATACGGTACAGTCTATACGAAGTAAACCATACGAGCGTGCTATTTTTGTGGGTACTGATTAGGCGCTTTATCCATAGATTTTTTGCGCCACTACCGGGTATAGGTAATCGGGGCTGCCTAAGGCGTCCGAGGGCGTTCAAAGGCTATTGCCCCACTGGAAACAAAGGAGAAATTGGCAAATTCCTTGGGATTTAGGCGGCTCAAAATGAATCCCGGTATCGCTACCAACTACCATTTAATAGGATTGGCTCTTGGGGTTTGGCAACGCAGTGGTCTCGGGGAACGCGCATAGTTCGCTGAATGTCGCGAGTTCTCCAGCAAGCTGACTCCACTCAACAGTTCTGAAGTCGTCCTCTAGGGCGAGCCAATTTCTCCTTCTTTCTCAATTATTTACAGACTGCGATTTTTTCCTCCTCCTCCTTTTGCGGCGCCGTCATAAAAACCTACTAGCACTTACGGCTTCCGCTGTCACCAGTGCCCGCGATCTGGGCGTCTCCGTTGCCTTTCTTGTCTCACGAGTTGGGCGGCGGAGTCCTCAACTCAAAAGAAGAGGTGAGTTGGATCGTTTTGTGCAGCGTCCGGTACAGAGGGCAGCGCATGGCGTAAATGCCGTGCGTCCGCTCGACGGTCTCCCTCGCCGCTTCCGGCGCTTCCAGTCGCATGGTCACGTGAATGCGGCGAATGACGAGTACGCCCTCCTCTGTTTCCACCTCTCCGGTTACATCCGCGGTCAGCTTTCCGTTGCTGGCATCGATTTGGCGCGCTTCCAGCGCACCTCCAAAAGTGCCCACCATTCAACCGGCGGTCGCCGAAATGACGTAGTCAATGGTTGAGGAATGAGACTCCTTCAACTTTGCCGGGTCAACTTTGTAGTGTTCGGCGATCGCCCCGTGAACACTGTAAATTACCGCCTGGGATTCGCCTGGCAGATGCGCGATGCGAAGGGGGCCCTGCCGGCGCTCGATTCGAGACTTGGAAACATAAACGACATCACCCATGATTTTCTCCTTCCAGCAGAATCGATTCGATCAAGCTCCGAATGATCAGTTATGCCGGATAGAGTTCGGAGACCGTTTGAGGTCGAGGGGGAGTATTTGCAATTGCCAACTCACCGGCACCGACGTAGGGGTATAGCAGATCGTCTTGTCACAGGCCTGATATTTTAACTCTCCGCTAATGGAAATTGTTTTCTGAGCTGAAACGAGCGAGCGGACTACATCCCCAGTCTTGGAAGAAGTCACAATAACATCCTGGGTGATGCGGAAGTTGCCCTCAAAAATCGGTACACGTTCCTGGATCGCTTCCAAATAGAGGATTTTGCAGTTCGGGTAAGTTACCTGAGAGAGTTCGATTCCCGAGCGTGGCTGCAGTTCCAACTGAATCGGCTTGTAGCCCTTTACCCCCGGAGAATAAACATGGACAGCCGGCGGCAGCTCGATTTCAGCAGCCAGGGTGACGCGGCTGCCTGGCGCCACGGCGTTATCCGATTGTGTAAGGCTGAGCCGCAGATGAGGCGCATCGACATTTTGGCTCACTTCCTCGGTCAGTTCAGAAAAAAGCTTCCCAATGACGTTGTTTGCTGTAAATCGGTCGGTGTACTTCGCTTCGAAATATTTTTCGCGAATCACGCCGCTCTCGTCTATGTAGAAAAATCCGGGGTATGCCATCCCTTTGGTCATACCGTTCGCTTCTGTGTTAAGCACCTTGAAGTTGCGAATGACCTCGGATTTCGGGTCAGCCAACAGCGGAAAGTCTATTCCGTGTCGCTCGGCGAAATCTTTCAGGATAGCTGGACTATCATAGCTGATTGCCGCCAGCTTAAGTCCTTGCGCCTCAAATCTCTTCTTTGACCCTTGCAGCTGCACGAGCTGCGCCTTGCAGAAGGGTCACCAGTCGGCGGAGCGGAAGAACAGGATGACGGCGCCCTTCGGTCCTTTGAGCGTCTCGTTGGTGTGTTGATGGCCGAACTGATCCGGCAGCGCAAAAGTCGGCGCCTCCTGACCGATCTCGAGGCCGACCGACGGAGCCAAGGCTCGATTCGCGGAGGGGTTACCTTGACCGCTCACAACCGCAGACAATCCAGTCAAAAAGAGAACGGCAACCCCAATTTTCATCTTTGCTCCGGACCGGTTTGCCCTACGCATTTACCGTTTTGGTGAACGTGAAAGTTTCCTCTTCGGCCACCAGGAAAATCGGCGGCCCGCCGGAGGAAATCTTCACCGCGTGAGCCAGCGCCTCCTTGCCGCCTTCAGACGCCGCGCATGCGTCAAGCGCCTGCATCGACGGGAAATGAACTTCTGCAATCCGGTAAAAGGGAGCAGGACCTTGCGGTGAGCCGAGTATCTTAGTTGCGACCATCTTTGTTTTCCCGCCCAGCTTCGCAACGGCTAGCGGTACATGCTCGTCCTGATAGACCTTTTCGAACGCATCAACATCCTTAGGATGGGGATACACGACTACAAGCTTCACGTCAGCCATTCTGTGCTCCTAGGAAAACAGGATTTGTGATATGCCAAACTGTGTTTCGACACCTCTCCATACCTGGGCTGACCACCCTCACGCGGAGATCGGATGGCGTTCCGTCGTCGACTTCGAGGAATCCCAATTCAGTCTGATTGCTAAATAGAGGAAAGGTTTCACGCTAAATCAAAATCATAGGCGTCCCTCCCTTTATCGCTTGCAAACGCCCTACCTCTTCTATTACGGCTCCCCTACGCCGAATTCCGGAAACTTTCCACCGACAAGCCAATCTCACGTTTTGTTTTCTTCTTTAGGGAGAACATTCTTGACAAAAACTCTTTTCGTGCGAGCCACCCGCATTTGCTGGCCGGGACTAGTTTTATTGGTGACCGTGCTCCTTGCAGCACCGGCTCGCGCCCAGAATCAGGAGCTTACCTTTTCCCTCGGCGGCATTCCCGACCAGACACGCACTTTCCAAGGCTCTGCCGGTACCGCACAAATTTCCGCGGATCGCAGCTTTGGAATTAACTACGGCCATCGTTTCCTGGATGCGAAGATCGCTGCTCTCTGCGGCGAAATTGAATTCGTGGCGATTCCCAACCGAGGCGTGACCTCGGCAACGGCAATCGTGCCGCAGGATTTTGCGTCGCTTTACCTCACTCCTGGATTGCGCCTGAAATTCTTTCCCCATTCGCGGCTTTCTCCCTGGGGCGCCATTGGGGGAGGCTATGCCTTGTACCAGCAGTCCGCGAAGCTTTCCAACGGCCAAAATGAGGCGGATAAGTTCCTCAACCGCGGCGCCTTCGATTACGGCGGCGGGTTGGATTTCAGGCTATTTCGTTTCATTGGCTTGCTGGTTGAGGTACGTGATTTCCTCTCTGGCAATCCAGACCTGAACGTCGCGTTGAATTCGAGCACCCAGCACAACGTCGTGGCAAGCGCCGGCGTCATTCTGCGCTTCTGACGCCCCTCTTTACTGCATGCAGGCTGAAACTCTTTGAATGGTTCGGAATCCCATTGTCAGGCCGATTCACGGACGATTCGAGACAAATGCGGACAACCATCAAGGGAAGCTCTGAATTTTCTGTGAATAGGGGAAGCCACCTCGAAAATTGCACCAATAGTTTCTCCGGCTTCGGGAATATCGATCCACCTGAGCGAATGGTCCCCGCTGTAGAAAAAACGCCGCATCAATCCGAAAACACTCTCGCCGGACAGCGAGTCGACCAATTATTGGATCCCTACGGAGTTGGTGCCGAGAGTCTCTCTAGTGTCCTGTGGGGAGATCCCATTTCGGAGGGCACTCCAAAGAAGGCAGTGGCCGCGGATCGCGACACGATTTCATCCCAAGCGGCGGAAGAAGATTTGATTCTTCGCATCCTCTCCGGACATAGAGAGCTGTTCATGGATCTCATCCGTCCCCACCAGCGGACGGTGTACGCGACGGTGTTTTCTTTGCTTGCCCACAAGGAAGATGCAGAGGACGTCGCCCAAGATGCGTTCGTAAAAGCGCTGGCCCGTTTACATCAGTTTCGCAAAGAATCGTCCTTCGGCACTTGGCTAATCCAGATAGCGATCAATGAAGCGCGCATGCGAAATCGAAAACAATGGCGCGTGCCGATGATCTCGCTCACCCCCAACAAACATGATAAGGATGCACGCGTTCCGAAAGACTTCGAAGACTGGCGTGAGATTCCCTCGACAGTACGTGAGCGCGTGGAAGTACGCGAGGCCTTGGTCAAGGCTTTGGGGTCGCTGGCGCAACAGTACCGGGAGGCATTCGTGCTGCGCGATATACATGAGCTGAGCATTTCGGAAACATCCGCTACTTTGGGAATATCGCCCGGGGCTGTGAAGACCAGGCTTCGACGAGCCCGGTTGAAGCTTAGAGACATTCTGGCCCAGAGGTTCGGGCAGGATGGCGGGTTAGGGAGGGCTTCGAAAGAAGTGAGGAAACCATGGGAATAAGCTGCCAGGACGTCTGGAGAGATATTTCAGATTATATGGATGAGGATCTCAACCCCATCCAGCGAGCGGCCTTGGAGCGGCATTTTGAGGAGTGCCGTAATTGCACCGCACTCCTCGATAGCATGCGCAATGTCATTGCTCTCTATCGCGATGAGCGCGTGCTGGCTCCGCCGAATGGTTTCCACGAGCGCCTGCATAAGAGGTTGAGAGAAGAGACGAATAGTTCGCGGCGTTCCTTTTTGGTCTGGACATTGACCGCCGCTGCCTCGTTACCACTGGGAATTGCATTGTTCTCCGCCGGGAGGCTAATCGTGTCGCCTCACAACCACCAGAGCCCCGCGAGCAGCCCAGAACCACGCCAGGTTGCCGGAACAGTCGCAATCTCTGTGGATCGAGATGACAAGGTCTATCACATAGCTGGCTGCCCGCACCTGCAGGGCAAACCAAAATTCATCACCGTAGAGGCAGCGATTCGTGAGGGATACAC
>Ga0210403_10002100_pt1 | contig 18351 bp, 12 predicted proteins | sample IncBWC19MmetaG_FD_150863 | JGI IMG/M metagenome (GOLD analysis project Ga0210403, IMG submission 150863) | Forest soil microbial communities from Barre Woods Harvard Forest LTER site, Petersham, Massachusetts, United States - Inc-BW-C-19-M | ecosystem: Environmental > Terrestrial > Soil >... | reverse complement strand
CGCCAATCCGCCCAAGGTGGCCTTGCCTCCCGGAGCGACGTTGTAGCTCAACGCGTTGAGATTTTCGTAGTCAAAGTATCCACCACCGTAGGTGATCGAGGGGCGACCGAAGAGGAGCCCCTTGCGGGTGCCATCGCTCAGGAGATTGAAGGAGGGAGAAGATCCCCGCGCGCTGACGGTGCTCGTGGGTTGGTTGATGTCCCTGTCGTCCCAGACAAACTGTGTGCGCCAGGTCGTGTTCTTGGTGATGTCGTGTTCCCAGCGTGCGCCGAAGATGGTGCGCCGGTCGTGCCGCCCAAGGCCAGCCTGGCTGGCGCTCACGCTCTCCCTGGTGCCAGTGAAGCCGTTGGCGTACAGGCTTACGCTCCCGCATCCATTCGGGGTTGCGGCGTTGTAGACGGCGCATCCGTGCTGATATGGATTGGTTTGGTACTGCGTGAGAGAAAGGCGGATGGGGAGTGCCGCGGCCAGATCGTTATCGATAAACTTCAGCGTGACCCGGTCCCGGGGAGTCAGCGTGAACCGACCGAACAGATTGGCCGTCACGGTGTTGTACGCGCTGTTTCCGGTGTACTGCCGCGCCCGCACGTTGCTCACAAAGGCGGAGTATTCGTAGCGGTCGCCCGCACCCCCGGCGTTCAGATAGTTGTTGATATACCCGAAGCTGCCGACGTCGGTTCCAAGATCGATGCCGTGGATATCCGCGCCACGCCGAGTACGGAAGAAGATCGCGCCTCCGGTGGCATAGTTGCCATACAAGGTCGAGGACGGACCCTGCACGACGTCAATGCCCTCGTACGCGTGCGGATCCGTGAGGTCGGTACGGGACAAGCCATCTGGCGGCGTTACCGTAAATCCATCCTCGAACATCTGCAGATTGCGTATGCCGAAGGTCGATGTGTTGTTCGATCCGCGAATCGAGACAGATACATCGCGGGGGCCATTGCTGGTGATGGTCGTGACGCCGGGAACCAGCGACAAGGCTGAGCTGATGTCGATGTTCGGCGAGTCTTTGAAATCCTGGCGACCGACTGAAGTAATGGTCTGCGCGGTGGGTGCTTCTGTGACCGAACCGGTCTGTGCGGTCACGGTCACGTCTTGCTTCACGCTGTTGATCGTGGGCGCAGCTTGGTCCCCGGTTGTCTTCGCGGTCTGAGCGCCCGCTCCATCGGCAACAACATCAGGCGAGAGTTCGTGGCGAGTCGAGTCTTGCGCGTTCAGGGGGAGGCGGAGAGAAAGGAAACACAATAGAAATACAGCTAAAAAGCGATACACGTCGTCCTCCATGGGACAGCAGGGGCCGGGCATGCCGGGGCCTGCGGATGCTCATCGTTTGGTGATGGGAGATTGTGAGCTAGGAGAGACGCGTGGAGGGAGGACCGCGCTTGTGTCGCGAACGATCCAGGGCAACGCGTGCGCGTGCTTCTGTCTGCACACACATCGCCGGATGCGAGATGACTTGCGCGAACAGCAAGCCAGCCTTATCGAAGTTGAGGTGATGATTGCCGGTCGTTCTGACTGCTTTGGGGAAGAGCGGACACTTGCTTGGGGTCACGCCGAACTGTGTCCCGTGAAGCGACTCTGAGGCTTGCACCGCATTCATCATGCAGTGATGAGCCCCGTTGCGTCGGCAACAAGCAGGTAGCTTAGAGTCCGCATCCCCGGTCGCGGCGACCAGCGGCATCAGCAGCTGAAAGCTGAAGAGCAGCAGAAAGGAGATAGCGAACAGTCGACGCACATTTTTGAGTCTAGCATTTGCTCGTGGATCGGAGGTTCACGGGCAAATGCGCCGAGTTCAGGATTGTGGATCTCGCTCAGGTGGGAGCCGGTGCATGTGGCGGGCGTTTGTCGAGGCGCACCGTCCGCAGCAGCCCACGGTGAAGCAGTGGCTGGCGCACCGCATGCTCTTCGGCTGGATGATTGGTAGGGCAAGCCTGAAGCGACCGGCCTCTGCGAGACGGCCGCAGCGATGAGGTCTCGCTCCATGAGGGTGGACGGATCGGAATCTGATCGCTCACGGAAACCCTAATCCATGGATTGTATGTTAGAGTGATCGTGCTCGATCGGCCTTACTTGCGCGTTTATCTCCAAAGGGGTTCAATCGATGCCGTTGCGTAGACTCCTCTCCATCATGCTGCTCGCCGTGTTCTGGCTTCCGCTCGTCTCGCCCCTGTTTGCCTTGGGACAAGACATGGGCGCGAACCTTCCGGCTTGCTGTCGCAGAAATGGTATGCATCATTGCGTGATGAGCATGGGAGAGCACCGTCAGCTTGCCCATCTCGACCCGCAGTTCGCTCCTCCTGTTAAGAAGTGCCCCTACTGCCCGGCTTCGGTGGTCTCCTTCCATTCCAATGCGCTCGCTGCTCCCGCAGCGCAGGCAATTTTCGCGGAGCTTGTAAGCCATCCTGCCTCCACCGCTCAGACAGAGTCGAAATGGCGGATTGCCCATGATCGGGCTCGGCAAAAGCGCGGTCCTCCTGCACAGCCCCTCCTCTAACAACCGTTAACGCCGAACTTCGGTATCGCAGAAGTCACGTCGCGTAGGCGCGCGCCCTTTTGTCTACCTCTCAGGAATAGGCAAGGGGACTTCTGCCCAATCTTTCGATTGTGAGGATCTGTGTACATTTTTCGCTCTGCACTTCTCGCGCTCTGCGCGACTGCTCCCCTTTCCGCGTCCTTAGCTGCTCAAAACGGCGCAACCGGCCATCTTAGTGGTCAGATTGTCGACTCCGGGAATGCCACCGTTACGGGAGCGCGCATCGACGCCCGTCAGCTTGATGGCTCCTCTGTCTTTCACCTCTCCTCCGATCAGGAGGGGCGCTTCGTACTTCCTCTCGTTCCCATAGGCCAGTATCAGATCCATGTAACGCATGATGGCTTTCGCGATCTGGAGCAGACCGTAACGATTAGCGCGAGCAGCAGCGCACTCACACTGGTTCTGGAGGTAGCCTCTTTTACTCAGAACGTAACCGTAGAAGCGCAGCCGTTGCTCATTACCGAGACCCCCACTGGCCAAACTCAAGCGGAAGTGAGTCGCGGAGAGTTCAAGAACTCGCCCGCCACCACCATCGGCGATGTGCTGGGGCTGGTGCCTGGCATTACCTACGTACAGGGAAACGGGCCACGAGATATCCGCCTGTCTGTGCGCGGTGCGAATGACCGGCAAAGCTTCGGTGTCCGCAATGTGCAGATCTTTGAGGACGGATTTCCGGTGACGCAACCGGATGGACAAGGACGCACAGACCTTACCGATCCACACGCCTACAGCAGCATTGACGTCATAGAGGGACCTTCCTCAGCGCTTTATGGCAACTATGCGACTGGAGGAGCGATCAACTTCCATACCCGCAGTGGCAGCGAGATCCAAGGTCTTGAAGTGGGTTCCGACTTTGGCAGCTTCGGCTATTACAACGACTATGCTTCGTATGGGGCTGGAAATAAGACCTATCAGATATCCGGTTTCCTCAGCAATGTGCGCGCGGACCAGGCTACCGCGAACAACCAGTTCAACACTATCACCGCGAATCTCCTGGCGACGGTGGCCCCCACACCGCGTGACCGTCTCACCTTCAAGTTTATCGACAATGACCTATCGACCAAGCTCTCCTTGCGTCTTTCGCTTAATCAGTACCGGCTCAATCCCTACCAGCAGAGCTGCGAAACCTACAGCGCCTCCGCGGTGGCCAATGGGTGCGGTACTGCCAATCTTTACCTCAATGGCTTCAATGGCGCGAAGGTGGCGGTGACGGCCGCACAAGCTGGATTCAGCAGGCACGACCGGCGCACGATCGTCGGAGCACGCTGGGAGCATGACCTTACCCCGAGCACGACGTGGCGCACACAATTCGTCTTTGACGATCGCGATATCGGCCAGCCGACCAGCGCATACAGCTATCGTGGGCCCTATTCTTCGTTCAACCTCATCAGCGATCTGCTGCAGCGCAACCACGGCTGGACAAGCTACGCCGGCGCGTTCTTCAACTACGAAAACATCAACTCATACGTCTTCAATGTCATGCCAGGCGGACAGGCGACCCTCGGCGGGCAAACCCAGACCGTTTTCGGATCGCAACTGAACACCGGTTTCCGTGCACGCGAGGAGCGCGTGCTGGCTCCAAAGTGGACGATGGTGGCCGGTCTCGGCGGTGAAGTTACCTCGTTGCAGGCGGTTGCAACCAACTACACCTATCCGACCACCGGTTCGCCTACGCTAACGCCCATCATCGCCGACCGGGCTTACTTCAACCTTGCTCCCGAGCTCTCCGTGCGCTACCAGCCAACCGAAGCGTGGAGCCTGCACGCCCGCTTCGGGACCGGATACGGTACTCCGCAAGCGACGCAGCTTTTTGTCACGCCTCAAGGAACGAATGGCAATAACACCCAGCTCAAGACGCAAACGAACGAAGGCATCGATGTCGGCACCGACCTGGTGCTGAGCGACAAGCTGCAGATTACCTTTGCAGGCTTCTACGAGTGGTTCCATAACGAGCAAGTCACGCAGTCGGCTGGCGTCAATCTGCAGAGCTACACCTTCAATGCTCCAGCCTCGCAGCATCGCGGCGTTGATCTTGCCATCAACTGGCGTCCTCTGCCGCATACTCTCTCGGGTGCGCGCATCCGAGCCTCCTATCAGTACGACAACCAAATTTACACCGCCTATACCGAGACGCTCACCGCTGGAACCGTGAGTGCTAGCTTCAGCCGCGACCAGAATCGGATCCCAGGGGTGCAACCCAACTTCCTGAACGCAAGAGTTCTCTACGATCAGCCCAGTGGCCGTCTCAGTGGACTCGGTGCGTTCCTCGAGACCAACTGGCGAGACAACTACCAGCTCGATAATGCAAATCTTCTCAAATCCCCGGGCTACACCTTGCTCAATCTGGATACGCACTACGAAGTTTCAGCCGGTCACGGAGAGTGGTCGCAGTTACGCTTCTACTTCGATATCCAGAACCTGGCCAACAAAACCTACGTGGGATCGGCGATCAATATCACCGACAGCCTGGCTGCAGGCGGCCAGGAGAACGGTGCGAGCACGTTGAGCAACACCACCGGATCCGTCTACGCAGGCGGGCCCCGTGCTTCGTACGGCGGCGTGCGAGTGAGGTTCTAGTGGCATCTCGCTGTTCTGATCCCAACGTTGCCTTCAGACCCTCTCGCGATATCGCCTCTCTGTCCCTAAGCGGACCAGAGAACTCGCGTGGCTGAACGCGCTGTCGCCACCAGGCCGATAAGCGCTCCTAACCGTATCCGCGCGAGGCGGATTAGAGAAGAAGAGATATGAATCGACATTGGAAGACTTTGTTTACGGCCGCGAGCGGCAGGATTGGAATGCCAATCACTTTGAGGCCTCTATCGAAACTATTTTCCAATCGGAAAAGGCGCTGGCCGGCATGGACGGCGCTCGCGGTCTTCTGTCTTCTCCCAACCCTCCCACTATTCGGCCAGGGGTATGGATCGGTCTCGGGCACGGTGGTAGACGCCACGGACGCCGCGATTTCTGGTGCCACGATCACGGTCATTCGGACCGACACAGGCCGCAGGACCACTGTCACCACGAACGGCTCCGGCAACTACGTCTTTGCGTCACTCCCTCCGGCGCATTACAACGTAAAGGTCACAGCGCCGGGATTCCAGACCTTCGTGGAGGCAGATGTCATCCTCACGGCGAACCAATCACTAAATGTGGGGGCGAAGCTCAAAGTCGGTGCGAGAGCAGAGTCGGTCCAAGTGGAAGCCACTACGCCCGGCAGCTACGCTGCACTCGACTCCAGTTCGTCCACGCGTACCAATACACCGTTGATCGAAGTACCGCAGTCTGTCGAGACTATTACGCACACCTTGCTTGTGGAGCAAGACGCTCATACGCTCGCGGACGCATTGGTGAATGTGTCGGGCGTAACCCCGACCAAGCCTGAGGAAGTGCTCTTTACTTCGCCGATCATCCATGGTTTCCCGGCCGAAATCTATGTGGACGGTTTGCCGTTGTTCGGGGCGACGGAAGCGGCGAATGACCCAACGAGCCTTGTCGGTGTTGAACGGATCGATGTGCTCAAGGGGCCGACATCTGCCCTGTACGGCGGTGGTTTAGGCTCGCCGCTGGGCGGTCTCATCAATGTTGTATCCGAGCGGCCCACGGACAAGGCGGACGGGGTTCTGGCGCTCCGTGGAGGGAGCTTCAGCACACTGGACCCCTACGTCGATCTCAACGTCCCGTTGGGACCGATGATCGCCGCTCGCATCGCGGGCGAATACCAGAGCAACAGGAGCTGGGTCGACGAGCTCGAGGGTGATCGTTGGTCCGCGCAGCCGAGCCTGTCGTTCCAGCTTGACCCCAAGACGAGTCTGCTGGTGCAGGGGCAGTATAACCATCGCAGCCAGCTAGAATATTCGGGCCTTCCTGCCGCACAGGCACTCGCCGGCCAGCTCGACCGCTACGCCTTTCCAGGCGCGCCTATCGGCCAGCCACACACCACAATCAACGGTCGGCTGGCAACGGTCGAACTTCGACATGCGTTCACCGATAATCTGCACCTGACCGTCAGCAGCCGCTTCTACAGCAGCAACAACCCCGAATTCGGCAGCTTCGTCTATCCGGCGTTCTACCCGCCCGATCCGTCCACGCCGACTGTTTATCCCATTTTGTCCCTCAACATGCTGACGACTGTGAAGGAGGGCACGTTTGACGGCAATCTCTCGGCCGCCGTCCGCATGCTAGGAGGCCGTCACGAGTTGCTGGCGGGCGCTGACTACGACCACATCAACTTCTCCTCCGATATGGGATTTTCTGGCGTCCCCGTCGGCGAGATCGATCTAGCCCATCCCGTCTATAACCTCTCATTTGGAGCCTGGACACCTTATAACCTTACCCAGACCGACCGCTACGCGACGGGTGCTGGCTACGTGCAGGATCAGGCGACCTACGGCCGACTGCATCTGACCGGTTCGTTTCGGTATACCCAGCTTGAGTTCCGCGAAAGGGAGCAAGCGACCGACCAGACGTATCACCACGTGTCACCGAGGGTGGGGGCTACCTTTGATCTCGTGCGTGGCGTGGCGGTCTATGCAGGGTATGCGACCGCGTTTCGCGGCTCGTTCGGGTTTATCGGGGCCGAACCGCCCAAGCCTGAGACGTCGCGCAACGTGGAGGGTGGACTGAAATTCGCGCTTACAAAGGCTGGACTCTCAGGCACCCTCGCCGCTTTCGACCAAACACGCAACAATGTCGCCACCCCTGACCCCAATAATGTTTACTATTCGATCCAGACCGGTCAGCAGCGCGCGCGAGGAGCGGAGGCTGATCTCACCTGGGAACCGATCCACGCTTTCTCGCTCCTCGCGAACTATGCCTACACGGAAGCGGCGGTGACAAAAGACAATGTCATCCCGGTTGGCAACGGGCTGGCGCGTGTGCCGCGTAACAGCGGGCGCATCGCAGCACGCTATCGAGTGCAGAATGGGACCGCAAAAGGTCTGTCGTTCGGGGCTGGCGTTACAGCATTCAGCTCGCGCCAGGACACCTTGCCGAATACCGTATCAACGCCGGGTTATGTTGTGCTCGACGCGCAGGCCGCATACGACTTCGGACGACGTTACACAATCGAGGGTTCGGCAGTGAATCTGGCAAATCGCCACACTTACGATCCCTACGAGTACCTTGGCTTCGCAGTCGTGACGCCGAACCAGCCGCTCTCGGCTTACGTCACGTTGAAGATCCATCTCAATAAGGAGTAACGATATGACCGAAATAAATCGCCGCAAAGCAGTTTTCTTAGCTCTCACCGCCCCGTTTGCCTCATATGCCACTCGTGCCGTCGGCGCGCAGACACAACAACCCCAGCACAAGATGCCCGATACGGATACGGTGCATTGGATGGGAGACGAACAGATCGCCATGCTGATGTACCCGGGGATGACGGTGATGGACCTCATTGGGCCGCACTGCATGTTCGGCGCGCTCATGGGTGCAAAGATATTTCTTGTTGCGAAGTCACTCGATACGGTGACGAGCGACGCGGGTGTTACGATCACACCGACTGCAACCTTCGATACCTGTCCGCGCGACCTCACCGTGCTGTTCACGCCCGGCGGCACGGACGGCACATTGGCGGCGGCTGCGGACCCGGAGACGCTCGCCTTCATGGCCGATCGGGGGGCGCGAGCAAAGTACGTCACCAGCGTATGCTCGGGCTCACTGATCCTTGGGGCGGCTGGGCTGCTTAAGGGCTACAAGGCGACCTCGCACTGGTCGGTGCGCCATGTGTTGTCTGGTTTCGGCGCGATCCCGACCGACGCTCGCGTGGTGCGCGACCGCAACCGCGTCACGGGTGCAGGCGTAACCGCCGGGCTCGACTTCGGTCTTACGATGGTCGCGGAGCTGCGTGACCGGACCTATGCCGAATGCTGTCAGCTCATGAGCGAGTACGACCCCGACCCGCCGTTCAACGCCGGCTCGATGAAGACGGCTCCCGCGGAGGTGAAAGCCCCCATGGTCCAATTGCTTGCCGAGTTCGTGAAGAAGGCCGAGGCGTTGGCGGCTGCAAAGAAGGGCTAAAACTAAGTCCGATCCAGTTCGCGGCGGCTGCTTGATAGGTTATCGGATTTCGATGTTGCGGTGGGTCCTACGGGACGGCCAGTCGACGTCATGTTTTGGTTTCCGAAGGTTCAATCTTCCATGTCCGACCTCATCCACCTTACCGAATGTCAAGGACGAACTTGCCGCGTACGCGGCGCTCACGATTTGCTCGCGGTCGGTGGCTGAGGTGCTGCTTGCGCCGGCCTTTTTTCGCTTCGCAGTGACGCTTCGGGGATGCGATCTGCCCCTGACAAGCCTTTTCAGCGATCATCCGCACACCGTCCTCTCAAGGTTCACAGTATGCGGCCTTTGTGTTCGGCCGGGACAGGGCGAAATACATGACATTCTTTGCCCCATGAGCATGGGCGACGCTGTCGATCGGGAGATTGCCTGGGCAAACATCTTGCCCGGCTAAACCTTCTCTGTCCGAACCTCAGGTACGACAGCGACGATTGCTTCCGCGCAGCTAATTCGGGGCAGTTCAGAAGGGATTGAGATCGGTCCTGATAAGTCGGCCAGCGTTTACCGATCCAGTTCGGACCTCCGGGATCGTAGCCGGAGATCAATCGCCCTCGACAGGTCCTTAGCAAACTTCCCGCAATACGGGTTTTGGGCAGGTTCGGCGTTCGGGGCCACTGGTCACCCTGAAGTTGCCGCAAAGCGGACTTCCGCTTGGCTAGCCGTTCGCAGAATGGTTCCGATTTGCACATCGTTACAGAGGGCCCTAACTCCGCACTCTGCGTGATTGAAGGCCTTGCTGTGCGACCCCGACACGTCTCAGCTAGAATTGATACCTCTCGCCGTTAACTCTGTTGTGGGGTGCGAAGATGCGAAAGATTCAGTACGGAGTCGCTGTCAGTTTGGACGGCTATATCGCCGGCCCTAACGGGGAAGCGGATTGGATCCAGATTGATCCGGAGATCAATTTTCTGCAATCTGGTCACAGTTCGACACTCTGCTTATGGGGAGGCGGACGTATGAGGCAGCAACCCGAAGGTTGGGGCGAGCAGCCTTTGTTGGAAAAGCTACCTTTGTCTTCTCAAAGCAATTAGAACCGAAAGATCATCCGGGCCTGACAATCGTATCTGAGCTGACCCGCCCATGGATACAAGCTCTTAAGAAGCAGGAAGGGAAAGATATTTGGTTGATGGGCGGCGGCGAACTGTTTCGAAAGCTACTTGACCTTGGCGAGGTGGACTCGGTGAATATCACGACAGTTCCAGTGGTGCTCGGCGAAGGCACGCCTTTGATGGCTCCTCCCTATGCCCCAACGAAGCTCGCCTTGCTGACTCACCGCGTATATAAATCGGGGAGCATCTCGATGACCTACGAGTTGAAGTCCTAGTGCCAACGGAAGCGACAGCTACCCAGCTACGCATCGGCAACGCATGCGCTTTGCTGATCAACGCGGACAAACCCATCGGCCTGATTGGAGATCAGGTCGAGTACAGAGCTCAGTTGTACTTCACGGAAAAAGGGGCGGCAACTTCGCTTGACGGGCAGGGGCCACCTTTACCACCTACGAAACCAACGGTCAGCCTGGGAAACAAGACGACCTCAGAGTCGGCGAACGCGTCGCGATACACGCGACAAAAATGAATGGCAAGGAAACGGCACACACCATTAGGCTTGCGCATCCCGCGAACGATCGGTAGTCGGCGACGAGGAGGCTTTATGAAGACCAGAATACTTTCTGCAATTGCGGTCATTTTGATGTGCTTAGTGCTAAGTGCATCAGCCCACGCTACCATCTTCGGTCAGGTCCACGGAGTCGTCCACGACCCCCAGCACCGTCCCATCGGCGGCGCCCACGTCGAACTCCGCGCCGCCAACTCCGCCTTCACCCAAACCACCCTCACCACCCAGGAAGGCGACTTCACTCTGTCCTCCATCCCGCTTGGCGACTACATCATCAGCGTCTCGCAGACCGGCTTCGCTACCACGAAACAGACTCTTACCCTGGCCTCCGATACCGCACCCATCCTGCACTTCGAGCTGCAACTCGGCACCGTACAGCAGTCTGTCTCAGTCGAAAATCCCGTTTACACCGCCAACGTCAATACCGTCACCCCCACGACGCTGGTCGACCGTGAGACCATCGCCTTGACCCCAGGCGCCGATCGCACCAACTCCCTCGCCATGATCACCGACTTCACCCCCGGCGCTTACATCACCCACGACATGCTCCACATGCGTGGGGGGCACCAGGTCAGCTGGCTACTCGATGGCATCGAAATCCCGAATACCAACATTGCCAGCAACCTCGCCGCACAGATCAGCCCCAAAGACATCGACTATATCGAGATCCAGCGCGGCAGCTACACCTCCGATATCGGCGACCGCACCTACGGCGTCTTCAATGTCGTACCCCGCACTGGCTTCGAGCGCAACCGCGAGGCTGAGCTCATAGTCACGGCCGGTAACTTCTTCCAGACTGACGACCAGCTCAACTTCGGCGACCACACCGAAAAATTCGCCTACTACGTCAGCCTCAATGGCAACCGCAGCGACTATGGCCTCTCCCCACCCACCGGCGTCGTCATACACGACGCCACCAACGGCTATGGCGGCTTCGCCTCCTTCATCTACAACAGCAACTCCAAAGACCAATTCCGCCTGATCACCCAACTTCGCAACGATTACTTCCAAATCCCCTACGACCCCGATCCCAACAGCTTCGGGAACCAGCAGTTCGACTCCAACGGTCTCCGCGACGGCCAGCACGAGAGCGACGCCATCGTCGCCTTCTCCTGGCTGCACACCTACAATCCCTCGACCGTCCTTCAGGTCTCACCCTTCTTCCACTACAACAAGGCCGACTATGAATCCAACCCCAGCGACACACCGGTAGCCACTACCGCGAACCGTTCCTCGGCCTATGGCGGCGCGCAGGCTTCTATCACCACGGCCATCGCGCGCAATACCATCCAGGCCGGCCTCTACTCCTTCGGCCAACATGACAACTACCTCTTCGGTGCCATCTTCAATGACGACAGCGGCAACGCCAACTTCACGATACCCAACTCAGCCAACGGCGGCATCATCGAGGAGTACATCTCCGACAACTACAAAGCTACTTCTTGGCTTACCCTCATCGCCGGCCTGCGCGAGACGCACTTCCAGGGCGAGTTCACTGAAAATGAAACCGACCCCCGCTTCGGCATAGCCATACGCCTTCCCAGGCTGAACTGGGTCTTCCGCGGCTTCTACGGCCACTATTACCAGCCTCCGCCACTTCTTACCGCATCCGGCCCCATCGTGCAGTTCGGTAACGCCAACAACACCGACTTCGCGCCTCTCCACGGGGAACGCGACGAAGAGCATCAGTTCGGCGTTCAGATACCTTATCGCGGCTGGATCCTCGACGCTGACACCTTCGAGACCCGCGTCAACAACTTCCTCGACCACTCCAACATCGGCAACTCCAGCATCTACTTCCCGGTCACCGTCGACGGCGCCCTCGTGCGCGCCTGGGAGTTAACGCTCCGCTCGCCCCGTCTCTGGCACTTCGGGCAAGCGCACCTCGCCTACTCCAACCAGATCGCCGAGCAGCGCGGCAGCATCACTGGTGGGCTCGTCTGCATTCCTATAGGTGACCCAGCCTGCGACGCTGGCTTTACTTACAGGCCTGTTGACCACGACCAACGGAACACCCTCAACGTTGGCCTCAACGCCACGCTTCCCTGGGGAACGAGCGCCTCGACGAACGTCTACTACGGCTCCGGTTTCACCAATGGCAAGCCTGACCCAACCACGCCCTACCCAAACCCCTACCTGCCCCAGAACACTATTGTCGATCTCTCCCTCGGCAAGAGCTTCGGTGAAAAACTCACCGCATCGGTCACGGCAACTAACGTAGCGAACCGCCGTGTCCTGCTGGACAACAGCCTCACCTTCGGCGGCTTCCACTTCAACGATCCCCGCCAGATCTACGGCGAAATCCGCTATCGTTTCAGGTACTAATTCCAAACCAGCTTCGGAGTAAATCATCAGAGGCCAATTTCTCACGGGAGACTTTCAGAGAAGCACAGATTCTTGGACACGGGTATATCGAACGTGCCTGTAACCGTGTCTGGGGAAACAGGCACCTATCATGTTCAAACCGGAGCAGACGGACGCTTTCAGTTGCGTGTGTCCCCTGGTTCGTATGCTGTAACAGCTGGCGATACTCCTTCAGAGTTTTCTCCTACCCCATTTAGCCACGAAAACCCGAAACGCCTGGAACTGAAAGCCGGTATGTGTGCTCAGGTCCATTTCAGTGAGCGCCGGCCATGACGCAACTGGTCGTCCTGGACTCCACTTCCCTGCCCTCCATCTTTACCGCGCGACCGGAGGCGCGGGCGCGGATGCGCGACTTCTTCAGCTCGGACATCCGCAATCCGAACACGCGCCGCGCCTACCGCGAGGCGGTGCGGCAGTTCTCCGGCTTCTGCGCCGAGCACGGGATCGTGGATCTCGCCCAGGTGGAGCCGGTGCATGTGGCGGCGTTCGTCGAGGCGCAGCTCAAGCAGAATTCCAAACCCACGGTGAAGCAACGGCTGGCCGCGCTGCGCATGCTATTCGACTGGATGGTGGTCGGCCAGGTCCTGTCCGTCAATCCCGCCCACGCGGTGCGCGGACCGAGGCACGCGCAGCGGCGCGGCAAGACGCCGGTGCTGCAGGCCGACGAGGCGCGGACGCTGCTCGGTGCGATCGACACCGATTCCCTGCCCGGTCTGCGCGATCGGGCGCTGATCGGCCTGATGGTCTACACCTTCGCCCGTGTGGGCGCGGCGGTCTCCATGAAGGTTGAGGACTACTTTGTGCAGGGGCGCCGCGGCTGGGTTCGGCTACATGAGAAGGGCGGCAAGGAGCACGCGATGCCGACCCACCACAATCTGGACCGCTACCTCGACGAGTACATCCGGGCTGCCGGCATCGCCGAGGACCGGAAGGGGCCGTTCTTCCGGACGGCGCGCGGCCGGTCGGGCGAGCTAACCGGCAATGCCCTGCTCCAGTCTGGCGGATGATTCGCCGGCGAGCGCTCGCGGCCGGGATCAAGACCGAGATTGGCTGCCACACCTTCCGAGCTACCGGCATCACCGCGTACCTCAAGAACGGTGGCCGGCTGGAGGTCGCGCAGCAGATGGCGGCCCATGAGTCAGCCCGAACCACCGGTCTTTACGACCGGCGCAGCGACGAGGCCTCGCTCGATGAGGTCGAACGGATCAGGATCTGAACCAATGATCCAAGCGCAATCCAATAAGCCGGTTTCTGAATAGTGCGACGTTCTTCGAGGAAGGTTAGCATTAGATATGGACACGCAAGCGCATTGGGAGCAGGTCTACGGAACCAAATCTCCTCAAGAGACAAGCTGGTATCAGCCGCATCTGCGCACCTCATTGGATTGGATCTCACACGCCGCCAACGAACAAGCTGCTCGGATCATCGACGTTGGAGGCGGTGAATCTACGCTGGTCGATGACCTGTTTGCGATGGGATACAGTGCTCTTACGGTCTTAGATGTTGCCAGCGCTGCGATCAAGAAATCGCAGGAACGCTTAGGGCCAGCAGCCCAATCAGTCGATTGGCTGGTAGGAGATGCAACGGTGGCCGCGCTCCCGGCCCGAACCTATGATATTTGGCATGATCGAGCGGTCTTCCACTTCCTGACAGAACCCGAGCAACGAGAGGCGTATGTACGTCAGCTTTCCTCCGCTCTCAAGAGCGGAGGGCAGGTCATTATCGCTACCTTCGGGCCGCAAGGTCCCCAGAAGTGCAGCGGGCTTGACACTAGGCGCTACGATGCAGAGGCGTTGCAAAACGAGTTTGGACCGGACTTCCGCTTGGTACGAAGCTCGATTCTGCAGCACCAAACTCCCATGGGGGCAACCCAGCAGTTTCTTTACTGCCAATTCAGCTTCTCTCCTCCGCAGGAAGGACCCACATCATGAATCTTTACTCCGTCCGAACCGGCCTAGCAGTAGGTCTGCTCGCGATCAGCGCCACTCAAGGCATGACTATCCACGCACAACAGTCCATCGCAAAGCCGGCGGTTCAAGCGGACACAACGATTCCCTCTCCTGCACTGCTGCAGCCCATAGAACTTGTGCAGATGCTGCGCGCTTCCGAGAAGCCGTTGGTGCTGCAGATCGGCTCGCATGTCCTCTATGCGGAAGCGCATGTGCCTGGTTCAGAGTACGTTGGAGCTGCTGGCACGAGCGCAGGACAGCAAGCCTTGCGTGAACGAGTCTCCGCCCTAAAGAAGGATCAGCTCATCGTCGTCTACTGCGGATGCTGTCCATGGGGTCACTGCCCAAATATCCGGCCCGCTTACGAGCAGTTGCGGGCGCTCGGCTTCACTCATGTGAAGGCGCTCTATCTGCCCGATAATTTTGGCACCGATTGGGTAGACAAGGGTTATCCAACTACCAAAGGCCGCTAAGAGGAACCAGATGCAAAGGACCAATCAATCTAAAAGGGCACACATGGCTCAGCTCCTGCCGCTGCTGCTGATGCTCTTCGCCTCGCATCTTGCGACTCATCCGGTTGCTGCGCAAACTGTCGCTCCTACATCGGGTGCGCCTCGCACAGCTCCGAGCTTTTCGCGCCTGGATCTACGCCATCAGAAGATCTCACTGTCCTCATATCGTGGGAAGGTGGTACTCCTTAACTTCTGGGCGACATGGTGCGCTCCGTGCCTTATGGAGATGCCCGCCTTTGCTGACTGGCAGAAACAGTACGGCACCGAGAAGTTCCAAGTGATCGGAGTATCGATGGACGATGCTGCTCCAGAGGTGATCGCAACCGTCTCCAAGTTGAAGCTCGACTATCCGGTGCTGATGGGAGACGAACACCTGGGATCTGCTTACGGCGGCGTCCTGGGGCTTCCGGTTACGTTCCTGATCGACCGTGACGGAAAGATCCAAGCAAAGTATCAGGGAATTGCCGACCTCCCACGCATCAAGGGCGATATTCAAAGCCTTCTGAAATCTCATTGAGGGCCGATGAATCGTGGATTCGGTTGAAATCATCCCAGCGAGGCGGGGCGCCCTTGCCCTCGCTCTTCAACGGTGCGGCCGGAGGCCCGTACGCGATGCGCGACTTCTTCAGCTCGGACATCCGCAATCCCAATACGCGCCGCGCCAGCAGATGACCGCGCACGAGTCAACCAGGACGACCGGCCTCTAACGACCGGCGTAGCCATGAGGTCTCACTCGATGAGGTCGAGCGGATTGGGATCTGATGGGGGCTCATCCCGCTACATCGCGTGGCCGTGGAGGTGGGCTGTGTGATCGTGGTCTTCCTTAACTTTGTTGCCGCTTCTCTGGCCAAGAGGCGACACGCGGTCGCTGGATCAATACTGAAGAGTCGAGCGGCATCCGCAGCCGTCTTGCCTCCCTTCTGGACCATTCTGACAATCTCCACCTGCTGCTTCTCCGAGAGTTTTGGGGCGCCTGCCGCCAACGCGGCCCTCCCGGCGTGCACCTCCAAGCCGGCCGAGTGCGCTCTCGCAACATCGCCCTCTCAAACTCAGCGAAGGCTCCGACCATCTGCATCATCATCCGTCCCGCTGCGGTCGTCGTGTCGATGGCCTCGGTCAGGCTGCGAAAACCAACCTTGGCTTCGCCGAGCCGTTCCATGATGGTGAGCGCGTCGCGTAGTGATCGGGAGAGCCGGTCGAGTTTCCAGACGACCAGGATGTCGCCGGCACGGAGCTGATCGAGCAGACGCTGGAATTCGGGGCGGGCCCACCGGCCGCCGGATGCTTTCTCGCGGAAGATCTTCTCGCAGCCAGCCGATTTCAGCGCGGCGGTCTGCACGGCGGTGTCCTGTTCTGTGGTGGAGGCATCGCCTTATCCACGAGTAATGCAATATGTTTTTGCAACACTGGAACCCGCGAAAATACCGGAGGCTGATATGTCTGAGCCACTTCGACGCCGACAGGACCTCCGCCAATGACCACCATCGACGCAGGGAGTCGACCGCCTGCGCTGCTGTCATCCCGACCTGCGCTATCTCCGGATCGGTAAAGGTGACACGTGGCGTGAAGGTGGGAACGCCTAGGGTGACGATCGCTGCGTCGATCTCGCCCGAGTTGATCTCTGCCACGAGCTGAACGATGTCTCCATGCGCTGATCGAATTGGGCAGTCGGGAAGAAGTTCTTTATGCAGAGCGCAGAATGCGTGGAAAAGAATAGGATCGGCCTGCGAGGAACAGCCCAATCTGAGCGTCCGAACTTCACCCCGTTCGACCGCCAGAAGGGCAGCCATCGCCTCATCCCGTGCGTCGAGCAATCCCTTGGCGATCATGCGGAACGCGACGCCGGTCGGAGTGAGTCGTATACGGCCACTCTTGGAGAGTTGATAGAGATGCAGCCCAGAGTTCTCCTGAAACTGTTTAGCCTGCGCGCTCAGGTTTGGTTGTGTCGTGTGAAGAACGTCCGCCGCCGCGCGAAACCCGTTCTTCTCCAGAATCGCAAGCAGGTATTTGAAATGACGAAGTTCAGCCCAATCGTACATACGCTGCCTCCTGCATGATCGGTCTTATGGGTTTCGTCGATAGGCAAGGCTGACTGCACCAAATCGTGTTCATCCCGCCTGCGGAAAAGCTGTCAAAAAGGGCCCACTTTGTCAACAGATTTTCACGGGACTTCATCTTTTTTATTTTCGGTCAAGATCCAGCCTTCCTCTCTCAGGCTGATTCCTAAGAAGTGATAGCTGCCATTTATCACCCGATCAATAACAAATATTGGACACTACTCCGTTTCCAGAGCAGGCTAATCGGGCATCCAGTTGACGCCAGCAGCTCAACGGAGATGACGATGGTCCTCGCTACCGGCACTCTGCGACCAGCTTCCCCACGGAGCACTGCCTTACGGAAATGGGCTTGGTGGACTGTCGAAAGGGATGCTTCAACACGTTCTAGCGGCCGGTGAGACAACAAATCGCTGAATGGAGGTTGCTTTGTCTTCATCCAACGTTTCATCGCATGACGCAGCTTCAAACGAGATCTTCCTAACCTCAAAGGAGGCTGCGCAGATTGCCAGGCTGCACCCAGTCACGCTCTTGCGATGGGCAAGAGAGGGCAAAGTACCCCATCGGCGCCTAAGCGCCCGCAAAATCGTTTTTCCCCTAGGGCAACTGAAAGCTTGGCTCGAATCGGGCTACACTGAAGGCACCGTCCGTGCCGCCTAACCCGAAAGGATCAGGTGACATGGAGATGACGCACAAAAGAAGCCGCTATCAGGCAGGATGTTTGACAACCGAAAAGAGACGCAACGGCGTCGATGTCTATATCTTTCGCTGGCGGGAACCGGTCGGAAACGGCAGGAGCGGGCAGCGGAAGATCGTTCTCGGCACCGTCAAAGAACTAACTAAGACGCAGACCCAAAAGAAAGCCAATGAACATCGGCAACGGGCCAACACACCTGAACCTGTTGCGCCCGTTATCCCCATGACCGTCACCAAACTCGTAGAGCATTACAAGGAACACGAGTTGGGCGAAGACTGCGGAAAGGCGACCAAGGTCGTCAAGGCATACACGTATGTTTTGACCAACTACGTCGTTCCGAAGTGGGGTTCTCTCCCCCTTCAGTCAATCAAAGCGGTCGCGGTCGAAGATTGGCTCCGTTCGTTGGCGAAAGCCAACGGCACCAAAGCCAAGATTCGGGAGGTGTTCGGAGCTGCCTTCCGACACGCCCTGCGTCATGAACTATACCCAACAAACCCCATCGCCAACGTGAGGCAGGTCCGGACAAGGACGATTGAACCGTCGATTCTGCGGCCGCCGAGAT
>Ga0210403_10002099_pt1 | contig 18354 bp, 19 predicted proteins | sample IncBWC19MmetaG_FD_150863 | JGI IMG/M metagenome (GOLD analysis project Ga0210403, IMG submission 150863) | Forest soil microbial communities from Barre Woods Harvard Forest LTER site, Petersham, Massachusetts, United States - Inc-BW-C-19-M | ecosystem: Environmental > Terrestrial > Soil >... | reverse complement strand
GATCGACGTCGACGAGGAGCATTCCGGCGTCGTCGTGCAGAAGATGAGCGAACGCAAGGCCGAGATGATCGAGATGCGGCCCTCGGGCGGCAACCGCCTGCGGCTGGTGTTCTACGCGCCGACCCGCGGCCTGATCGGCTACCAGGGCGAGCTGCTGACGGATACGCGCGGCACCGCGATCATGAACCGCCTGTTCCACGGCTATGCCCCCTACAAAGGCGATATCCAGGGCCGCCGCAACGGCGTCTTGATCTCCAACGATCAGGGCGAGGCGGTGGCTTACGCCATGTTCAAGCTGGAAGACCGCGGCCCGATGATGATCGAGCCGGGCTGGAAGGTCTACAAGGGCATGATCGTCGGCGAGCACACCCGCGACAACGACCTCGAGATCAACGTGCTCAAAGGCAAGCAGCTCACCAACATACGCACCACCTCGAAGGACGAGGCAGTGCGGCTGACGCCGCCCATCCGGATGACCCTGGAAAAGGCGCTTGCCTATATCGAGGACGACGAACTCGTCGAGGTGACGCCGAAGTCGATCCGGCTGCGCAAGAAGCACCTCGATCCCAACGAGCGCAAGCGCGCCGAAAAGGCCAAGGAAGCGGTGGCGTAACAAGGACTGTCATGCCCCGCTTCGTGCGGGGCATCCAGTACGCCGCGGCCTATCGGCTCAATCACGACCGTCTCTGGAATACTGGATCACCGGCCTGCCGCCTTCGCTGAGGCTTCGGCGGCCTGACCGCGTGAGCCCCGGCGAAGCCTTGGCGTAGCCGGGTCGCGGGTGATGACGGCTATGCTTTGGCCGGCTTCAAGCTCGTCCATGAACATGCTAGAGCCCAGCCTATGGCTACCCTCCCCTCCTCCGTCGACATCGCCATCATCGGCGCAGGTGCCGCCGGCCTCGGCGCGGCCCACGCGCTGAAAAATTCCGGCCTCTCCTTCGTTGTGCTGGAAGCGCGGAATCGTGTCGGCGGCCGCGGCCACACCATCATGGCCGCGCCCGATGTCGTCTTTGATGTCGGCTGCGGCTGGCTGCATTCCGCGAACAAGAATTCCTTCGTGAAGATTGCGGAAGAGCTCAACTTCGAGATCAACAAGGACCTTCCGCCGTGGCGCGACCGCGCCGTCGGCAATGCCTTCCCACCGGAACAGCGCAGCGATTTCATCCGCTCGCTCGATGAATTCTTTCAGCGCGTCGACGAGGCCGCCAGGACGGCGATCAAGACCGGCCGCGATGCTCCGGCCGACACCTGTCTGGAGCCCGGCAATCGCTGGAATCCGATGATCGATGCGACCTCGACCTATATCAACGGCTGCGAAACCGATCAGGTCTCGATCCTCGACTTCGACGCCTATGAGGACACCAATATCAATTGGCGGGTGCGGCGCGGCTATGGCGCGCTGATGGCGGCCTATGGTACGCCGCTGCCGCTTGCCTTCAACTGCGTCGTCACATTGATCGATCACGTGGGAAAGCGCCTGCGCCTCGAAACGTCGCAAGGCACGCTTGCCGCCGACAAGGCCATCATCACCGTGCCGACCAATTTGATCGCGGACGAAGCGATCCGCTTTAACCCCGCGCTGCCGGAGAAGGTCGATGCCGCGGCAAAACTGCCGCTCGGCCTCGCCGACAAGGTGGTGCTGGCGCTGGCCGAGCCGGAGGCGCTGCCGAAGGAAGGCAATCTGCGCGGCGCCACCATGCGCACGGAGATGGGAACGTATCACTTGCGCCCGTTCGGCCAGCCCTGCGTCGAAGGGTTTTTCGGCGGCCGCTTTGCGCGAGCGCTGGAAGACGCCGGCGACGGCGCCATCGCCGCGCATTCCATCGACGAGGTCGTCTCCTTCCTCGGCAATGATTTCCGCCGCAAGCTGAAGCCGCTGAAGGAATCGCGCTGGGCCCACGACCCCTTCGCCCGCGGCTCCTACTCGCACGCCATGCCCGGCCATGCCGGCAAGCGCGCCATCCTCGCCGCGCCTGTGGACGGGCGGCTGTTCTTCGCGGGCGAAGCGACCTCGCCGAATTTTTTCTCGACCGCGCACGGCGCGCGGGATAGCGGGGAGCGGGCGGCAAAAGAGGCGATGGCGTTGCTACCCACCAAATAGCCTCCCGTCTTTGCGAGGAGCGCAGCGACGAAGCAATCCAGAATATTTCCACGACGAAATTCTGGATTGCTTCGCTTCGCTCGCAATGACGGGGGGCCTATTCGAGCACGCGTGCTCGAAGCGATGCATCAGGTACGATGCACGTGTCGTACTTCCCGAAAATCCGGTAGCGATTCCTGGCGATCAGATTGTACACGGCATCCCGCAGCGGACGCGGCACCACGAACAGCACGCGCACCCAGCTCCATCCCGGCAGCAGCGACAGCACCGTCAGCGCGCCGTCCGATTTGAAATGCGCCACGCCGCCATGGATCACGGCGTTGGTGTCGGGATCGTCGGCATTGATGCCGAGCGCCTGCGCCAGCCGCGTGCCATACGGCGACTGGATCAGCGTGAAGCGGAAGCGCGCGGCCACGTCGCGCGCGACAATGAAACGGATCCAGCGCGAGCAGAACACGCAGACGCCGTCGAACAGGATCACGTCATCGTCCGGCCAGATGCGGCTCATTTCGTTCGCCTCCATGTTTGACGCGTTTTCTTGACGCGAACCGGTTCCCACTTCGCTTGAAAACGCTATCGCGAGTCCAGGGTAAGCAAGGCGACCCCCATCAGCACGATCGCAGGGCCTGTCTTGACCAGCGCGCCGAGCGGCTCGATCCAGAGATCGGGCGTCATGATCGCCGTGCCCGCCATATAGCCGAGCGAGACGAAAATGCCGGCGATCAGGCCGACGGCCGCGGTGCGGCGCAAGGCGACCAGCACGCCGACGCTGACGTCCATCAGGCTGGTGATGCCGGCAAACGGCGTCACCAGCCAGCGCGGAAAGCCGTGCGAGATAAGGATCGCCTTCGTCGCCGGGAAGGAGATCACGAGCGCAATGAAGCCCGACGCCACCCAGAACAGCACGAGGCTCGCCAGCATCAGCGCCTTGACCAGAAATAGCCGCGCGAACCATTTGTCCTGGATGGTCGCCGGGCGTTGCCCGACCATTTGCGCGATCGTCTTCGGCACGATGCCGGTCGCGCTCATCCAGGGCGCGGGATCGCCGCTGACGCCACGGCGCAGTTCGGCAATGGCGGTGGAACGCATCGGCGGCATCCAGCCGACGCGGCTTGCGAGATCGCCGAGCTTTGCGCCGAAATCGAGCAGGAAAGTCGGCACCCGGATGCGCGTCCAATCCGCCGTGCCGAATGCGAAGCGGAACTGGTCGATCACGCCGCCCAGCGAAATCCTCTGCGGCTGCATCAGGTCCCAGCTCACCGCATTTCCCGCCGCGTCGTCGCGCGCCGCGAGCCACGCAACGGTCTCGGCGACATCCTCGACCGCGACCGGCTGGAACGGTATGGCGGACTCCTCCGCCGGCAAATCCAGCGGGAACGCCGCGAGCGCCCGAACCATGGCGCTGCCGCCATAGGCGGAAGGTGCGATCACAAAGCCCGGGCGCAGGATCGCATAAGCGATCCCGAAGGTCGCGATCAGCCGCTCCGCCTCGCGCTTGGTGGTCGCAAAGGCGGTGCGATCCTCGTCGGCCGCGCCGGGGATCGAGATCTGGATCAGCCGGATCATGCGCCCGCTGTCGCCGATCGCCTGCGCGAGTCGCTCGACAAAATCGCGGTGCACCGCGCGGGTGTCGCTGCCGGGGCCGTCCTGCAGCACGCCGAGGCAATTGACCACCACATCGATAGCGCGATCGCGCAGCAGCCGCGCCAGCGCGGCGGTGGCCATCGACAGGATGGGCATTTCCAGATCGAGCGCGTTCGAGCGCCGCGACGCCGAGAAATTCCGCGCCACACCGATGGTCTCAAAGCCGCGGATGCGCAGATCGTCGGTGACGTAGCGTCCGATCAGGCCGGAAGCGCCGAGCACCAGGACTTTGCGGGATGGCTGGCTCATCTGGTGGGCATGATCCCGAAAAGTGGGAACCGGTTTTCGGACAAGATCATGCCCCCTTAAAAAGGCTTCGCGATCATCAAATACAGAATGATCATAACCGAGCCGAAGCCGGGAATGCCGAAGGCGAACCAGCGGCGAAACAGCACAAAATAGCGAGCCGGCAGCGGCTGGCTTTTCTCCGTCGCCAGTCGGGCAAGATTGCGCATTTCCATCTGCATGAAGATCACGGGTATCCAGAACGCGCCCGCGACCGCAAACAGCAAAAGCGAGGTGGCGAGCCAGCCTTCCGAGGGGCTGGTCGAAGACAGCATCATCAGCACACCGCCGGTGATCGGCTGCGCGATCACCGCCGTCAGCGTGAACAGCATGTCGGCGATGACCACGACCGAAGCGGTGCGCGCGATGAAGGCGGCGGAGCCGCTCCGATGCGCCATCAGCATGAAGAAGGCGATGCCGCCGCCGGTGCCGAGAATGACGATGGCGCCGAGCACATGCAGATATTTGACGATGAAATACAGTGTCATCGTTTCTTCGCCACCTGCGCCTTCAACACGCGATCGAGTTCGGATGCGGCGAGCTTAACGCCGCTTTCGGTTTCCGGCAGCCAGTGTCCCTCGCCGCCCAAAGCCGGCAGCACGCGGAAATCGGCCTTGCCGCCGCCGGCACGGAAGCTATCGACCAGCTTCCTCGAAAACGCGAGCGAGAAATATGTGTCGTTGGCCGCGACCAGCCAGGTCACCGGCACCTTCGCCTGCCTGCCGAAGGAGGCGGCTGCGGCGATCAACGTATGCGGCGCGCAAATCTGGTTCTCGAAATCGTTGGCGTGGCCGCCACGGCCGGGTGCGAAGGCGATGATGGCCGAAACCGCCTTTGCCTCGTCGCCAGTGAACGCCAGCGCGCCCCAGCCGCCGGCCGAATGGCCGATCACAATCGCGCCATCGGGACGGATGAAGGGCTGCCCGCGCAAAAACTCCAGCGCGAGCCGGATCTGGTCAGCGGTGGCGCGGCCAGAACGCGCATAATCGGCCTCGTCGCAACCGCCCTGGTCCTCGAGATAGGCGCCGCCGGTCGCGCCATGCCCGAGCCGCTCCGGCACCAGCACGGCGAAGCCGCGTGCCACCAGGAACGCGGCCAGCGCGCGGTATTCCGGCTGCGGCATTTGCGCGCGACGCAGCACGTTTTGCGTCGTCGCATGCGCGATCACGGCAAGGTGAAATGGTCCGTCGCCTGGCGGACGAAACAGCACGGCGCGCGCGCCGCGGTCCGCGGCCGGCGTCGGTACCAGCCACGGCTGTTCGCGGTTGAACTCGGCTTCCGCGCCCTGCGGACCATAAGGCAGCGGCGTCTGCTGGGTGAAAATCAGCAGCGCCAGCAACGCGAGGGAGGTTTTCAGCAAACGCATAGAGGCCTGAACACCGCGGGCAATCGAATACGTTCAAAGTCTATCAGCGACGAATCAACGCCCGCGAATCTTTTGACGACGCCGCTTCGCATCGCTCTCACAGCAGCTAAACGCAACGCGCGAGCGGCGATCCGGCTTGCCCCACATCGCGAAATACCGGTTAGGTGGGTGCCCTTGTCCTTTTTCGGCACACCTATGTCAAAAAACTGATGCACAAAATCCACAGGTTAACCGATAATTAAGGATAGACCTTGAAGGCGGCCCGCCGAGTTGCTTTGATGAGCAACCATGAGCACCACCCTAATCGAGGTTCGGCCGGCCAAAGCTGCGGATGCTTCCGCGGTGGCGTCTACCCATGACGAGGCCTGGCGGGCGGCCTATCAGGGCATCATCCCCGGCGCCGAGCTCGAAAAGCTGATCAACCGCCGCGGTCCGCAATGGTGGGACTCCGCGATCCGCAAGGGCAGCCGCGTCAGCGTGCTGGTATTCGGCGACAAGATCGCGGGCTACGCCAATTACGGCCGCAACCGCGCCCGCAGCCTGCATTTCGAAGGCGAAATCTACGAGCTCTATTTGCGCCCGGAGTTCCAGGGACTTGGCTTCGGCCGCCGGCTGTTCGCCGCCGCCAAGCGCGACCTGGGGCAGAGCGGGCTGAAGAGCATGGTGGTCTGGGCGCTTTCCGAGATCGATGCCGCCACCGAGTTCTACCGTGCGCTCGGGGGCCGCATGGTGGCGCGCTCTTCCGAGCGGTTCGGGCCGAAGTCGCTCGACAAGGTCGCCTTCGCCTGGACCAACTAGGCGCAGCCCGGCGCTTTCTGCGCTAAACTCCCCAACGAAATTCAACTCCAGCTTCCTGCGGAGCCATTCATGCGTATTGACGCCATCGGCATCGGGATCGATCCGCCGCGCGAGGTCAATGTCATCGTCGAAGTGCCGGTCGGCGGCGAGCCGATCAAATACGAGATGGACAAGGAGGCCGGCACGCTGGTGGTCGATCGCTTCCTCTATACCGCGATGCGCTATCCCGGGAATTACGGCTTCATCCCGCACACGTTGTCCAATGACGGCGACCCCTGCGACGTGCTGGTCGCCAACACCCGCGCCATCGTGCCGGGCGCGGTCATGAGCGTGCGGCCGGTCGGCGTGCTGCTGATGGAGGACGAAGCCGGCGGCGACGAGAAGATCATTGCGGTGCCGTCGTCCAAGCTGACCCAGCGCTATGACAAGGTGAAGAGCTATTCCGACTTGCCCGACATCACGCTGCAGCAGATCCAGCACTTCTTCGAGCACTACAAGGATCTCGAGCCCGGCAAATGGGTGAAGGTGCTGCGCTGGGGCGGGCCCGAGGATGCGCACAGGCTGATTTTGGAAAGTATTGAGAGGGCGAAGAAGAAATAGCACCGCTTCGCGTGTTCGAACAACGAAAGGAGTCCGCGGAGGCTCCCCTCACCCGACTCAAACTCCCGGCTTCGGCAGCCCCGCAATCGCACATGCCGCGCGAAGCGTATTCACCAGCAGGCACGCCACCGTCATTTGGCCAACGCCGCCCGGCACCGGCGTGATCGCGCCCGCAACTTGCATTGCTTCGGCAAAAGCGACATCGCCAACCAGCTTCGTCTTGCCCTCCGCCGTCGGCAGGCGGTTGATGCCGACATCGATCACGGTCGCCCCTGGCTTGATCCAGTCGCCGCGCACCATCTCGGGCTTGCCGACGGCGGCATAGACCAGATCGGCGCGCCTGGTGAGCCCCGGCAGATCGCGCGAGCGCGAATGCGCGATGGTCGGCGTGGCGTTTTCATTGAGCAGTAATTGCAGCAGCGGCCGGCCGACCAGGTTGGAGCGGCCGATCACGATCGCGTTCATGCCTTCGAGCGAGGCATGAACGCTTTTGGTCAGGATGATGCAGCCGAGCGGCGTGCAGGGCGACAGCGCGGCAAAGCCGCCGGCGAGCCGGCCGACATTGTTCGGATGCAGGCCGTCGACGTCCTTGGCGGGATCGATGGCGTTGATGATGGTTTCGGTAGAAATCGATTTCGGCAGCGGCAGCTGCACCAGGATACCATGCACGGCGGGATCACGGTTGAGCTTTGCGATCAGCGCCAGCAGCGCGTCTTGCGAAACATCGGCCGGCAGCCTGTGCTCGAAGGAGGCCATGCCGGCTTCCTGCGTCTGCTTGTGCTTGCTGCGGACATAGACTTCGCTGGCGGGATCATTGCCGACCAGCACCACGGCGAGCCCCGGCAGCAATCCGTGATCGCGCTTGACCCGCGCGACTTCGCTCGCAACGCGGGCGCGAAGCTCCGCTGCAATGGCTTTGCCGTCGATGATTTTGGCCGTCATCTCATTCCTTCTTCGCTGCGGTGAGTAGCCGCAAGGCTTCGCCGATCCGCGCGGGATCGCCGTCGATGCCGATCTGCTTCATCCGTGAGGTCGCGCCCGACAACAGCCGGACATGACCCTTGGGCACGCCGAGCGCTTTCGCCAGAAGCTGCATCACCGCGCGGTTGGCCTCGCCGCCCTCGGCGATGGCGCGCACCCGCACCTTCACCACGTTGCGGCCGTTCGAAAGCGTCTCGATCCCGTCGATGTCGTCGCGGCCGGCGCGCGGCGTCACCCGCAGGCTGAGGCTGATGCCGTCTTTGGAGTAGCGCCAAGGTTCCATGGAGAAGGCTCCATCGAACCCGTGCGATCAAATGACGTTGGGGTAGATGTAGTAGATGATCACCCGCTGGATGAACATGATGATCAGGATCAGGATGATCGGTGAAATGTCGAGGCCGCCGAGACTGGGCAGGAAATTGCGGATCGGCCCCAGCAGGGGTTCGGTGATCCGGTACAGGAACTCCGCCACTGCAGCGACGAACTGATTGCGCGTGTTCACCACGTTGAAGGCGATCAGCCACGACAGGATCGCGGAAGCAATCAGGAGCCAGACGTAGAGATCGAGAACGATCATGACGATGTCGAGAACGGCGCGCATGCGGGGGACTCTAGCCTTCGATCGTGGGTGGGGGTCTTTGCGCTAGATATCGGTTCCACCCCGCCCAAACAAGGGAAGCCGCCCGCGAAACGCCCCGAAAACCAGCGATTTTCGCCCATCCTTAACGGGCCTTTCCTTGACTTGGGCCTAGTGCGGATTTAAATGGCGCCCTGTCCGCCGTCCCTCTTTGAGAGGCAGCCGCGGAGGGGCCATAGCTCAGCTGGGAGAGCGCGTCGTTCGCAATGACGAGGTCGGCGGTTCGATCCCGCCTGGCTCCACCACGCTTCGCCCGCGCAGAGCCCGAGGGGCAAAGCGTGGTGCCCGGCGAAGCCCGAAGGGCGAAGACGGGCTGGATGGTTAAGCGCACAAAAATCTGCTTCTCATTCCCCAACTTCTACATTCCGGGCTACGCGTGGCGCAGCCGCGCAGAGCCCGAAGGGCAAAGCGTGGTGCCCGGCGAAGCCCGAAGGGCGAAGACGGGCTGAGGCAATGTGGTACGTCTACATTATTCGTAGCGTTGAGTTTCCCGATCAGGAATACACCGGCGCAAGCGAAGACCCGAAACAACGCCTTGCGGATCACAACGCCGGCAGGTCGGCGCACACCGCTAAATTCAAACCCTGGAAGCTGGTCTGGTACTGCGCCTTCCCAGACAAATACAAAGCCCTCGAGTTTGAGAAATATCTCAAATCCCACTCCGGTCGAGCATTTGCCAAGAAGCGCCTCTGCTAACCTCACCTCCCCGTAAACCGGGGCGGCCGTTTCTCCACAAAACTCGCCACACCCTCCCTAAAATCCGATCCACGCAGCGCCACCACCATCTCGCGATTCGCATCGATGGTCGCTTCCGCCAGCGTCTGGAACGGCACGTCGTAGAGCTGGCGCTTGATCACGGCGATCGCGCTCGGCGAGGCGAAATCGGCGAGATCGCGCGCGTAGGCATAGGTCTCCTCGCGCAGCTTCTCCGGCGGGTAAAGCCGGTTGACCAGTCCCATGCGCAGCGCCTCGTCGCTCGACACCCGCCGCGCGGACATCAACAGGTCGAGCGCATTCGCATGACCAATCAGGCGCGGCAGCATCCAGGAGATGCCGTGCTCGGCGATCAGCCCGCGCCGCGCAAACGCTGTGGTGAAGACCGCGCCTTCGGCGGCGAAACGCAGGTCGCAATAGAGCGCGTGCACGAGGCCGATGCCGGCGGTCGCGCCGTTGAGCATGCCGATCACCGGCTTCGGGATCGATGGATAATAGGCGTAGCGCGTCTGCCAGTCGGGCCGCCTGTTCATGTCGAAGGGCGGAATGTTCTCGGCGCGCCGCATCGCGTCGGGATCGATGCTCTTGAGCGCCTCCATGTCGGCGCCGGCGCAGAACGCGCGGCCCGCGCCGGTCAGCACGATGATGCGGACATCATCGTCGCGGCTTGCCGCCATCATCGCCTCGCGCACGTCGTGCTCCATGATCGCCGTCCACGCATTCATGCGATCGGGGCGGTTGAGCGTGATGGTCGCGATCTTGTCGCTGACCTCGTAGAGAATGTGCTGATAGGCCACGTTCGTCCTCCCGTTGCTTGTCCTGCTGCAAGCTTCGGGAGACAACCTAGCACATCGGAAGATTTGAAGTTTTCCGCGAGGCGGAAACGCCGACTTTCTATTTGCGCATGATCTCCGCGCAAACGCTACGCGTTTGTCGCGAGGAAAAACCGGTGCCCACTTTTCCGGATCATGCGCTATTCCGCGGCCTCGGCCAGCATCATCGCCGGCGCGAGCGCAAGCCAGCAGTCGATGAAAGCCTTGAGCCAGGCGCGCTCGACCACGTCATGGACAGCGCGTCCGTCGAAATGTGCCTGACGCGGCTTTGCGCCGGGCTGATCCGTGCTGCCATGCGTGGTCCAGCAGCACATCATCTTGAAGGTGACGTCGGGATGGAACTGCAGGCCGAAGGCGTTGCCGCATCGGTAAGCCTGCATCGGAAAATCATCGCCGGCGGCGAGCAGTTCGGCGCCGCGCGGCAGCTCGAACCCTTCGCGATGCCAGTGATAGACCTGCGCCGGCCAGTCCGGGCATAGCGCGAGGCCTGCCTCGGTCGGGCGGATCGGGTAATAGCCGATCTGGGTCAGCCCTTGCGGATGCGGCGCGACCCTGGCGCCGAGCTGCTTCGCCAGCATCTGCGCGCCGAGGCAGATGCCGAGAAACGGGCGCTGCTCCCGGAGCGGGACTTCGATCCAGTCGATCTCACGGCGGACATAATCGTCGCCATCATTGGCGCTCATGGGCCCGCCGAAAATAACGGCACCAGCGTGCTCGTCCAGCGTTTCCGGCAGCACATCACCGAAGCGCGGGCGGCGGATATCGAGGCTATGCCCGAGCGCGCGCAGCACGTTGCCGATGCGGCCCGGCGTGGAGGATTCCTGGTGCAGGACGACCAGCACTGGCCGTAAGCGCCGGGTGGTTTCGGCATTTGCGGCCGGTCGCAGCAGGAATGGTCGTTGCCTCGTCATCGAGCCGCAATCTTAGCTAAGCAAAGGTTAACATCGTGTGAGGGTACGCACACTCAGGCCCAAGCAAGGGCCGGGCCAACCAGAGCATGATCCGGAAAAGTGTGTAGCGGTCTTCCCTCGCGACAAACGCGGAACGCGTTTGCGCGGAGATCATGCTCAAACAAAAAGGTAGAGCGGGATGACGATTCGAAGAAAAGTCATCACGCTCTAGCGCTTGCGGAGCTGGAAACCGCCAACCGCGCCGAGGATGAAACCGCGCGGAAACAGCCGGAGCGCCAGCGGCACCATCTTGATGCCGAAACCCGGCAGCACGGCGCGCCGGTTGGCCATCAGCCCGCGATAACCCTGTTTCGCGACATCGGCCGGCGAGACGTTCAGGATCGCGGAATCGAAGCCGGGCCGGAATCCCGCCCGCACCTGGAATTCGGTCGGCACCGGTCCAGGGCAGAGCACGGTGACGCGTACCCGATGGGGCTTCAGTTCCTGCCGCAGCGCCTCGGTGAACGAGAGCACGAAGGCCTTTGAGGCGTAGTACATCGCCATGCCCGGCCCCGGCAGGAAGCCTGCGATCGAACTGACGTTGAGGATACCGCCCCGATGTTTGATGACGCTCGGCGCAAAGCGCAGCGACAGATCGGCCAGCGCGCGGACGTTGACGTCGATGATGCCGAGCTGCTCGGCGCGGTCGAGCTCGGCCGCCCGGCCGAACAGGCCGAAGCCGGCATTGTTGACGAGATATTCGACCTCGGCGTCCGCTGCACGCAGCGCCGCTTCGATCGTGTCACCGGCGTCCCGTGCTTGCAGATCACAGGGGATCAGGATCGGCGGTTTGCCGCCGGCGGTTGCAATGTCCCGCCCCACCGCGTCGAGCCGGTCCGCCCGCCGCGCCACCATCGCCACACGATGACCGTTCGCGGCAAAGACGCGCGCCAGTTCGGCGCCTATGCCTGCTGAGGCACCGGTAATCAGCGTCACACGCTCGGTCACGGTTCAAAGCTCTTTAAGTCAATCAGGGATTGCCGCGGTATCGTCCGCGACGAGAGCATAGGCGCGTGGTGGGATGCAAGCCACCCCATGAGCATGGCGGCGTGCGCAAACGCAGAAAGGCGCGACGATGTGCCTTATTTGCCAAACAGATTAAAGTTTCTTCATGTACGCGACCGGCGCGCGCTCGGCTCAATCGCTGGAAACGGGGACCTGCCGCCGCTCTGCGACGCGGTGTTTCAGCTCGATCCGGTCGCGCGACGAAATGCCCAACAGGTCGGAAGCGCGCCAGACCACATTGTCCTCGAACTCGGTGACGTTGCCGTCGGCATAGACCAGCTCCCACATCATCTCGACGATGCGGAGCCGGCCGGCTTCATCGACCGAGCGCATGATGACGCTGGTGAAGTGATAGAGATCGACCGCCTCCCCTTCAACGAGGGTGGCGGAAGCGATCAGATGGTCGGCGGTGCCGCGATCGAGCCCGAAGCGGCTTTCGATCAGGCTGTGCAGCTTGTTCTTCTCGATCTCGGAGGGTTCGCCGTCGAGCGAGACGACATGGATCAACAGCGCGGTCGCCGCGAGCTGATAGCCGGCGTCGTCAAAGCTGCGCTCATGCGCATGCGGGGAAACCACGTCGGCAATGAATTGGCGCAATCCGTCGAGCATCGTCGTCTCTGTCAAATGAACCTGGCGTTACGGGTTATATGGCGCGGGACGCGAGTGTGCGCAATCCGCGCGCTTTCGCCGCATGCATTACGTTTAGGCAATCTGACGCGAAGGAATGACGTAACGCTAAGGTATCTCGTACACCACCATCTTGTCGGCGATGCCGCGCAACGCCGCCTGCTTCTGGATCGGCTTGATCGCCTCCTTCTCCAGGATGGTGGCGACTTCGGGCGCGTCGATCACGGGCCCGGTGATGTGGATCTCCTGCGAGGTCGACAGGCTCTGCACGCGGGCGGCGATATTGACGGTCTGGCCGAAATAATCCTGCCGTTCGTTGAGCATGACGGCGAGGCACGGGCCCTCGTGAATGCCGATCTTGACGACGAGGTCCTTGTTGCCGCGCTCGGCGTTGAGCGCATCCATGGCAGCGCGCATCTTCAACCCGGCCGCGAGCGCGTGCTCGGGCCGGATGAAGGTTGCCATCACGGCGTCGCCGATGGTTTTCACGACCGCGCCCTTCTCGGACGCGATGATTTCGAGCAATGCATTGAAATGCGCACTCACGAGGTCAAAAGCGACGAGATCGCCAACCCGCTCGTACAGGGCGGTCGAGCCCTTGAGATCGGTGAACAGGAACGTCAGCGAGGTGATCTTGAGCCGCTGGTCGACGTTGAGATTGTCGGCCTTGAACACGTCGCGGAAGGTCTGGTTGGACAGCATCCGCTTGGCGGTGAGGAACGGCCGCCTTTTTCCCAGCAGGTCATGCAGGGCATCGGCGGCGATGAACACCGTCGGCAGCACGCGCACGCCGGCCTGGTTGTCGATCGACAGCCGCAGCGGCCCCGGGCGCATGGTCGTGCTGCCGGTCGGCGGATGCGCCTTGTTGTAGATCAGCGAGAGCTGCTGGCGCTCCTTGGTCGGCTCGCCCTGCACGTCGATGAACTGCGCCGAATGCGTCACCGGCTCGAACACGATAATGAATTGCGGCGGCAGCTGCAGCGACAGCACCGCTTTCTCGCCAGCGGGTACCTCCAGCGCATCGAGCGTCACCTGGTCGGTCAGCGAGGCGAAGGACTCCTCGTTGAGGTCGATGCCCGAACTCCAGAACACCTGCTTGAAATATTCCCAGAGCGGCAGCGTATGCGGATCATGCGCGGCGATGCGCCGGACCCGGCGCGCCACGGTGAAGGCCACCTCGACCTGCTCGTCGACCGAACATTCGTAGCCGCAGGCGCACAGGCCGCAATGATAGTCGTCAGGGCGCAGCGACTTCAGTGTGTCGTGGGCATCGAGCACGCCGCTGCAGCCCGGACACAGCACGTTCCAGGAGAGATCGAACAGGCCGAGCTTTGACGCCTGCAGCAGTCCCGATATCGTCTTCTCCTCGTCGAGGCCGGTTCGCCTGGCGAAATCCAGAGCGTTGATGCGGTTGAGCTCATGGTCCTTGCCGTCCTTCACCAGCCGCGTGATCGCGTCGGCGACCGCGCGATCGGCGGATTGCTGCAACAGGGAGAACTGGGCTTCGATGTCGCTCATGCGCGTTGTCCGATGGAGATCTGGAGTGCGATGAGTTCAGTATGAGTCGTCATCGCGCTCCAGCTTTTTGTTTGAGCATGATCTCCGCGCAAACGCGTTCCGCGTTTGTCGCGAGGGAAAACCGCTCCACACTCTTCCGGATCATGCTCTATCTCCTGTTAGCGCGGTTTGATGACAAACAGCGGCGAGCGGTCGGGCTGCGTCGTCACCACGCCGACCGGGATTACCGGAAACCTGTCGATCAGTTCCACCCGAAATGCGCCGACCAGCTTGGCAAGCGCGAGGGTTGCTTCGACCTGCGCGAAATGCGCGCCGATGCAGACCCTAGGGCCCGCGCCGAACGGCAGATAGGCGAAGCGGTCCGGCGGCGGGTTGGGTGCCATGAAGCGCCGCGGCATGAAGGCATTGGGCTCCTGCCAGAGCTTTTCATGCCGATGCAGGAGCCATGGCGCCATCAGGATCACGTCGCGCGTCTTCACCTTGCGCCCCGCGACGGTGTCCGGCGCGTAGGCCGCCCGCGCGATCAGGAAGGCCGGCGGATAAAGCCGCATGGTCTCGTCGATGACGGCGCGAGTGAATTTCAGCCGTTCGAGATCGTCTGCGCCGCCGGCATCCATGACCTCGGCGGCGATCTCGTCCTGCGTGGAGGGATCGAGCGCGAGCAGGTACAGCGCCCAGAACAGCGTGATCGCGGTGGTCTCGTGGCCGGCGAGGATCATGGTCGCTATCTCGTCGCCGAGCTGCTCGTCGGAAAACGCCCTGCCGGTCTCGGGATCGCGCGCGGCTTCCATCAGATCGAACAGGTCGCGCGGCGGCGCGCCCTCCTGCTTGCCGGCGGCTCGGCGTTCCGCCATCAGCATCGCGACAAAGCCGGTCCACCGCTTGCGGAAGCGCGCCCGGCGGAAATCCTGCGGGGTCTTGAACCACAGCGGCAGTGCGATATCGAGCAGATGTGGCCGCGCCAGCCGGTCGCCATATTCCATCACGAAATTGCGCAAGGTCGCGCCATGACGCTCCATGCCGAACGAGAACATGGTGCGGCCGGCGATCTCGAGCGTCATGCGCTGCATGGTCTCGCGCAAATCGACCGGCGCATTGCCGCGCGCCTTCAGCTCGGCGATGGTTTCGTCGGCTACCTCGATCATATGCGGGACCAGCGTCGACACCGCACGCGGTGTAAAGGCTGGCGCCAGCGTGCGGCGCTGGTGCTTCCAGGCGCGGCCTTCGGCGACCAGGAGACCCTGGCCAAGGATGGGCCGAAGCACGCGGAAGCCGGTCGGCGTGCGCGTATAATTTTCCCAATTGTCGACCAGCACATGCTTGATCGCGTCGGGCGTATTGAGAATGAAGCTGCTGCGGCCGAAGAAATTGCCCTGGATGACGTCTTCTTCGTAGGCACTCTGGCCCCAGGTTGCGATGGCGCTGTTGCGCATCATCCGCATCCGCTTCAGGAAGCCCAAATCATCGGGGGCGCGCTGCGGCTGCGGCGGCACGAGGCGGCGGCGTGCGACGGGGAGATCGTAGACTTCCGCTAGGCTCATGCGACGGCCTCGTGACAAGGGGACATGAGGGACAGCTAGATAGCTAGTGAGTCAATTCCGCGACCGCAATCCTGCATCCCGAAGCGGGCCAAGGCGCAGGCCGTGATTCTTCTTCGTTGAACAGGCCCACGGCGTTGCGGCACCCCCAAGACCGGCGGCCGCGCGAAGAGAATGGTGAAATCGATCGCCAGCATTTTTTCCCAAGGCGCACGCCGTTCAACTCCACCAGCCATGACGTGGTGACCCGGAGCGGGGCGCCAGGAAGGGCAGCGTGCGCCTTTGGCGATGGTCGGTCGCGATCCGCCCGTTTCTCCCCCAATATTCAATATCGGCACTGCCCTGCGCGCCACCAAAACCCCGTGAAGCACTGGACAGGTAAGGACTTTCGCGGGCATCACTGCTTTTCAAGGGAATCGAGCCATAGCAGGCCAACCGGAACCGGATATGACTGACGCGCCCCAACGCCCGCCGCTTTCCGCCGATGGCATCACCGCACCGCTCCGCCACACGACCTTCCGGCGCATCTGGCTCGCAAGCCTGCTCTCGAATCTCGGCATCCTGATCCAGGGCGTCGGTGCTGCCTGGGCGATGACCCAGATGACGTCGTCGGCCGACAAGGTGGCGCTGGTGCAGACCGCGCTGATGCTGCCGATCATGCTGATTTCGATGCCGGCCGGCGCCATTGCCGACATGCATGACCGCCGCATCGTGGCGATGGTGTCGCTCGCAATCGCGCTGACCGGGGCGACCACGCTCACGGTGCTGACCTGGCTCGGCCTTCTGCAACCCAACCTCCTCCTCGCGCTCTGCTTCGTAGTTGGCAGCGGCATGGCGCTGTTCGGACCGGCCTGGCAGTCCTCGGTCAGCGAGCAGGTGCCGACCGAGACGCTGCCGTCGGCGATAGCGCTGAACGGCATCAGCTACAACATCGCCCGCAGCTTCGGTCCGGCGATCGGCGGCGTGGTGGTCGCGGCACTTGGCGCGGTCGCGGCCTTCGCCCTCAACGCGCTGCTCTACCTTCCGCTCCTGGTCGTGCTGTTCCTGTGGAATCGGGTCCACGAACCCTCACGGCTGCCGCGCGAAAAACTCAACCGCGCCATCGTCTCGGGGGTGCGCTACATCACCAACTCGCCGCCGATCAAGACCGTGCTGCTGCGCACTTTCGTCACCGGCCTGATTGGCGGCTCGCTCTCGGCACTGATGCCGCTGGTGGCGCGCGATCTCCTGCATGGCGGCGCGCAGACCTACGGCATTATCCTCGGCGCCTTCGGCATGGGCGCGGTGATCGGCGCGCTCAATATCGGCGAGATCAGGAAGCGCCTGAGCGGCGAGTCTTCCGTGCGCGCCTGCGCCTTGTCGATGGGCGGCGCCATCGCAGCGGTGGCGCTGAGCCGCGAGCCGGTGCTGACCGCGGCCGCGCTTGTCATCGCGGGCTCGGTGTGGATGCTTGCGGTGGCGCTATTCAATATCGGCGTGCAGCTCTCGGCGCCGCGCTGGGTCGCGGGCCGCTCGCTTGCTGCATTCCAGGCCTCGATCTCCGGCGGCATTGCGATCGGAAGCTGGGGCTGGGGCCATCTCACGGATGCCTATGGCGTGGAGACCGCGCTGCTCGTGTCAGCCGGCCTGATGCTGGTCTCGCCGCTGCTCGGTCTCGCGCTGCCGATGCCGCGAGTCGGAGCCCGCAACGAGGTGACGGAGGCGCTGGCCGATCCCGAGGTGCAGCTGCAGCTCACCGGGCGCAGCGGGCCTTTGGTGGTGGAGATCGAATACCGTGTCGCGCAGGATGATGCACGCGCTTTCCACAATGTGATGCAGGACGTGCAGCTGTCGCGGCAGCGCAACGGCGCCTATGGCTGGTCGATCGCGCGCGACATCGCCGAGCCCGAATTGTGGACCGAGCGCTACCACTGCCCGACCTGGCTCGATTACTTGCGCCAGCGCAACCGCTCGACCCAGTCGGAGCGCGCGCTGCATCAGCAGGCCATCGCCTTCCACGTGGGCCCCGATCCCATTCGCATCCGCCGCATGCTGGAGCGTCCGTTCGGCTCGGTGCGCTGGAAGGAAGACACGCCCGACCGTGCCGCCAACGAGGTGCTGCCGGTGGTCGCGAGTGCCGCGGGGAGCAGTACGTAACTCACCGTCATTCCGGGGCGCGACGAAGTTGCGAGCCCGGAATGACAGCGCTCACACGATCTGCGTCGCGCCGACGGGCGTCTTCACCGCATTCGACAGTACCTGCAGCGCCTGGCTCAGTTCGGCGCGGTTGCGCGCGGCACCGAGCGAGATACGCAGGCCGCGCGGTGCGGCCTCTCCAGTCGCGAAAGCATCTTCGCCGACCACGGCCAATCCGTTGCGCATCAGATGCGACAACAGATCGGTGCCGGCGAAATGCGACGGCAGCGGCATCCAGAGATGATGGCTCGCCGGACGCGCCGCATAGGTGATCCCCTTAAGGAAGCGCGCGGCCAGTTGCTGGCGCGCGGCGGCCTCGTTGCGGATCGCGCGGATGATTTCATTGGCCACGCCGGAGCGGAGCCAGTGCGTCAGCAGCGCCACCATCAGCGACGGCGGCATCTGCAGGCTTGCCTGCAGGTTGCCGCGCATCTTCTGCTCGGCGGCAAGATCGGGCGCGAGCAGATAGGCCACCCGCAATGCCGGTGCGATGCATTTGGCGATGCTCGCGGCGTAATAAGTTCTTTCGGGAATGAGCGTGGCGATCGGCGAGACCTGAGGTTCGAGCGGACCATAGACA
>Ga0210403_10002096_pt1 | contig 18367 bp, 17 predicted proteins | sample IncBWC19MmetaG_FD_150863 | JGI IMG/M metagenome (GOLD analysis project Ga0210403, IMG submission 150863) | Forest soil microbial communities from Barre Woods Harvard Forest LTER site, Petersham, Massachusetts, United States - Inc-BW-C-19-M | ecosystem: Environmental > Terrestrial > Soil >... | reverse complement strand
TGGCTGTTCGAGCTTGTAGGAAAGCTGCCAGTTCAGGCTCCAGTTTTCGACCTTGAGGATGGTCTGCGTTTCTCCGGTCGGATAGATCACATCGTATTGGAACGCCTTGCCCCGCAGATGCATGTGCGGGAACAGGCTGATCACCGTCATCTGGTTCATGATCGGCGCGATGGCCTCAGCCTTGAACGCGGGGTCGCCGGCCGGGATGGTGAAGCGATTGTTGAGCGCGGCAATCGTGATGATCCGCTGCTTGGGGGGCTCCTTCGCGAATACCAGCCCGATGCGGGTCCGATCTTTTCCGGCTTTTCCGTTCGCGGTGTAGTGCATCTGGAAAATGATGTCGCTGCCGGCCTTGATCTGCTTCGCCTGGCCGGGCTCCCAGATATCCGGAACCATCCCCGGCGTATAGATGGAAAGAACGTCGTTCGTGCCGCCACCCTGCGTATTCAGGAATCGCTGCCCCGCGTTGGCCACGGTGGGCACGAACGGAACCCCGGGCTTTGCATCGGCCATCCATTTATTGCCCGGTTCGCGGATGAACATCACTGCGTGATGCACCACGGCTCGGTTGGACGGCCGGACCTCCAGCGCCTGGATCCATTTATCTTCGGTGAAGCCGGTGGGCACGACGATGTATTGATACTCGACTTCACCTGCCGCAGGCATATCGAACGGCTGCGGCATCTCGACGATCGCATCGGGCTTCGAGATATTCCAGCCGTCAATCCACGTGCGAGGCTTGGGTGCGTCGGCCCTATTGCCTTCCGGCGCTCCTGCGTCGACCCACGCGGCGATCGCGTCGATCTGGGCCTTGCTCAGCGAGCGGTCGTTCGCGAATTTGCCGAAGTGCGGATCGGCGGGCCACGGCGGCATCTGATTCTTCAGGACCGCGGTCTTGATCGACTTCGCCCAGGGACGCACCTGCTCGAAGGTCAACAGCGGCATCGGACCGATTTCGCCCGGACGATGGCATTCCTGGCAGGAATTCTGAAGCAGCGGCTCGATGTCTTTATGAAAGGTTGGCGCCGAAATTGCCAGCGCGGAGACGGCAAAAAAAACGAAGGCTCTCATGAATACCTCTTACGAAAAAAGTGAGTATCTGTTCAAACCGCCCACTACCGTTCGCGAGATCGCGGACGCAGTGAGCGGTTTGGACGGAACCGTTCTATTGAAAAAATTAGCGCTCTGCAGCGCCCGTGGTTTGCGGTTTCTTCGGACGCATCAGATCGATTGGGTTGGTCCCCAGCGGAACGGAAACGTCGAAGAAGCCGAACATCATTTCATCCCAGCTCTGCTCGCCAAAGCGAACTTCTTTGTTTGGATCGGGATTGAACGGGTTGTTCGGCGAATTGTCGTAGTGCGCGGTGCACTCGATGGTGGTGCCGGCCGGCAGACGCAGCGGCTTGTCCAGATAGTAGGAAAGCTGCCAGCTGAAGCTGTAGTGCGGCACGCTGAGCAGGACCTCCTTGCGACCATCTGGATAGACCACGGTGAATTCGAAATCCTTGCCGCGCAGGTGCATGTGCGGCAGCATCATTTCGAGTGTCGAGTCTTCCTGCAACGTGATCTTCGAATCCACCCGGTAGTTCGGATCGCCTGCGGGAATCGCGAACTTCGGGTTGGTGGCGGCCAGCGTCAGGACGCGCTCGGTCGGAGCCACTTTCGAGAAAATGACACCCACGCGGCTCTTGTCCGAACCCGGCTTGCCGTTGGCAGTGTAATGGAGCTGGAAGATGATGTCAGCGCCCTTGGGAATCAGCTTCGCCTGGCCCGGCTTCAGCGTATCCGGAATGGTTCCGGGAGCATAGCCCGCCAGGAAATCGCCGCCGCCGCCTTCGCCGCCGCGCTTGTTGCCCTGCTGCGGAGGTGGTGGCTCATGGCTGGGAACGAACGGGGTACCGATCGGCGCATCCTTCATCCACGGCGAGCCCGCCTCGCGAATGAACGCGATGATGTGATGGCAATGCTCGCGATCGCTCGGCACCGCTTCAGCGAACTGCACGTATCTATCTTCGGTGAAGTTCGTGGGCAGCCGGACGTACTGATAGTCGATGGTGCCTTCAGCCGGGACGTTGACCGCTGTCGGAATTTCGAAAATCATGTCGGGCTTGCCGATCATCCAGCCTTCGGCGAACGCGATGGGCTTCGGTGCGTCTTTCGCGTTACCGGCCTTCGCGCCGCCATCGGTCCAGGCGACCAGCGTCTTCACGTCGGCTTCCGCCAGCGTGCGATCGTTGGAGAACTTTCCGTAATGCGGGTCTGCGAACCAGGGCGGCATCTTTTTCTGCAACACCGCGGTCTTAATCGCTTTGGCCCACGGCTTCGTGCTCTCGTAAGAGAGGAACGACATGGGACCGGCTTCGCCAGGCCGATGGCAGCTCTGGCAGTTTTTCTGAAGAACCGGGAGGACGTCCTTATAGAACGTGGGCTCCGTTGACGGGGCGGCAGCGAGAAGGGCGGCACAAGCCAGCCCAGCAGATAGAACGCGCATCAAATGACCTCCAACTTCTCAACTATACGATGAATCTACCGGATTTCGTTCCATGAGTTTCGTGGGTCGCCAAACGCACTAAACTGCGCGAAGCGGCCCAAAATAACGGTTCTCATGCACTTAACGGCGTTAAGCGTCAATATCGCTAGTTTGTAAATTATTGTAAATCAACCGTACGCCAGTTTGACGACGTTCCTCGGCCGACGCGGCTGACCGCGAAAACGCGCCATCTGATAGGTCCTGAAACCGCTTCCGGGAACTTGGCCCAAGTCTCGCGCGTAGGAATCACGCGAACCGACCCATCCACGTCCGACGTCCAACGGCCCTTCTCTTGAGAATCCCATTCGACGATGTAGGATACGGCTCCGGCCACCGGCCTCCATCTCAGATCGCCGAGCACTTCGGGGGCGGGCATTACCTTCGGCACCAGCGTTGCCGGCGTAGTCACCGCGTAAAACGCCAGCAAATCCGGCTTCCCGCCTGCCTCGATGATCGGCTCGAAATGGTCGATGAAGCCGCGATCGTTTTTCCAAAAGGCGCGGCACAGTTCCAGGTATTGAACGACCACGTCGCGTTCACCGCGATCGAGCAAGTCCTGCGCGAGCGTTTTCTTGGGACCGAACGAATTTAAGACCGGCGACCCTTTGGTTCGAGCGGATTCGAGCAGATGCTCGCTCGCGCTGGCGACGTCGCCGCGATCTAGCGCGACGCGGCCCAGGATGGTGTGCGCCGCATGAACCGCGTCGGGATCGCCCGAGGAAAGCAGCTCGGCGGCATCGCGTTCGGCGGCCCGGTTGTCCGCCGCGCGAAATTCGGCATCGGCCAGGTCAGCCAGGAATCGCTTGCGCTGCGACGTGCTTCCGGTCTCGATGGCTTTCTTGAGAAGCTGAGCCTTTCCCCTTGGATCGAGCGTGGCGTTGGACTCGCGCTGATACAGGTCGGCGAGAGTCGTCGTCCAGGCCGAATTTCCAGGTTCGAGCTGGTGGGCTCTATTCAGCCAGCGCTCCGCGACGTCGAGCGGATCTGTATCACCCATCGCGTTTTGGAACACCAGGCCGTTCTGCTGAAAAAGGAACTGACCGGCGCTTCCTATGAGCGCGGGGCTTTCGGAGGACTCGATTTCATCGAGCGCCTTCGCGGCGGCGGGCGCCCGATGCAGTTCCGGATCGAAGCGCGCAATGGTGTCGTACCGCTCCATCTCCGTCGCGCCCAGCCACGCGAGCACGTCCAGAATGCCCCGGATTTTGGCCGCATGCGGCTCGGACGATCCAGCCCGTTCGAGCAGTGAGCGTGCCTCGGCGCGATCGGACATTTTGAAAAACCACGCCGCGTTGGCGAGACCTTTCGGGGATGCATCCGGCTTGCCGGCCAAATCGCGCCACAGCCGTTCGGATTGCTGATTGCCTTCGGGATCCGCCTTGGGACCCTCGGGCTCCAGCACGCCGATGTAGGTTGCCAGATCGGCCGCATCGGGATGATGTTCGATCAGCCACAAAATATGTCGCCGGCGTGCGGCGCGCGACGTGGCGTCGATCGGGACGGCCGGATTGCCGTAATAGTTGCGTAGAGCCCGGACGCGCAAGTCTACGTTAACGGGATCGGCTGCGATCTGCTTTTCGAGCAGTGCGGCCTGATCGGCATTCTGCCCCCAGACGAAGGCGGTGAAAGCAAGCGCTACGATGGTTCGCATGCGTTGGCTTCTCCTGTCTCTTATTATGACGGCCGCACAGGCCCAAACGCTGGACCAGAAAATCCAGCGCGTTATCGCGGGATTTCCCGGCACTGTCGGCATCTTCGCGAAGAATCTGGATTCAGGGACCGCCTACGCATTGCACGCCGACGACCGCGTCCGCACTGCCAGCACCATCAAACTGGCGATTCTCGCAGCAACCTTTGCCGCCGTCGCCGAAGGCAAAGTGAAGTGGACCGACGTTTCCACCCTGCACGATGCTGATAAGGTCTCCGGTTCGGGTGTGTTGGGAACCGAGTTTGCCGATGGCGACAAGCTGCCGTTGTCGGATCTGGTTCATCTGATGATCGTTCTCAGCGATAACACCGCGACCAACCTGGTGCTCGACCGGATCACCGCGGATTACGTCAACGATCAGCTGGACAAGTGGGGTCTGAAACAAACGCGTTCCATGCGGAAAGTGCGTGGCGACGGCGCGGATCTGAAAGCGCCTAGCGGTTACAGCAAGGCGGGCAGCGATCCGTCCAATGCCATCTTCGGGATCGGCTCGACCACGCCGCGCGAAATGGTCACACTGCTCGAAAAGATCGAGCATGGCGGCGTGGTGAGCGCCGAGGCTTCGCAGGAGATGATCAAGATTCTCAAACGGCAGCAGGATCATAACGGGATCGTTCGCAAAATGGGAGAAACGCCGGTTGCCAACAAGTCCGGCGCGTTGGATCATATGCGGGCGGATGTCGGGATCGTATACGCGAAAAGCGGCCGCATCGCGATGGCCATCTATTGCGACGGGATGCCGCAAACGGACTGGTCCAGCGACAATCCCGGCTTGCTGGTGATCGCGAAAGTCGCCGAGACGCTGGTGGCGGGCTTGGGGAAGCAATGAACCGCTCTCGCTGAGGATAGCCGCAGTAGTCTACGGCGTAGCCGCCCCCGACATTTTACGTACTCTCCAAAGTCCTCTTTCGGCGCCACGCCGCGGCTATCCAGCACAGTAAAAACCACCACAGTGTGCCAAACACGCCAAATACAATTGGCCCCGAAAAGGCAATCGACTCTGGTAAGAGATACCTCAGGGGGAGTAGCACAATTCCGCAAAACGGAAGATCGATAATAACAAGTGGGAGCCATTTCCATGGACCCACGTCATCTTTAATCAGCAGTTCAATCGCAATGCACAATAACAGATGCAACGTGGGCAATAACAGAAGGGAAACTTGTTGAGGTCGTTGCATGGAGATACTCAACTTGATGCGAGTTCAACAACCTCAAGAACTCTTTGAAGTCGGCAGGCAGAAGGATCGTAGCCATAGATGATCTGTCGCATCAACTCCAACGCCTCCAAACGTTCGAGAGGTGTTTTCGATTTCCAGTAAGCTTTTTCGTCGGACTCGGCGGTCAGGGAGTCTACGCGAAAGGCCGATCGATCGATGCGTAACGAGTCCCTTGGCCGCATGAGTCCATTTTACAGCAATGTTAACGGACATTCCGGAAAATAGGAGCAATGCGATTCCTCACGCTCTTACTTTCCTGCCCATTCGCAATCGCCCAACATGGAATCAACCTCATTCCCGTCGGAGCCATGCACGTCGAAGGAAATCACATTGTCGATAGCGCAGGCCAAACGATTATTCTGCGCGGCGCTGAAATACCGGGGCTCGAAACCGGTGGCGACTCCGATACGCTGACGCCGGAGACATTCGGCGCCATGCGGCAGCGCTTCAATATGAATGCCCTGCGGCTGCCGGTCTCGAGCATGATCGCGGCTCGCGATCCGATGTATCTGACGCGCGTCGCAACCATCGTCAAGCAGGCCAATACAGCGGGACTGGTCACGATCCTCGCCGATTACGGCGTCGCGCCGTTGCCGGACCCAAGCGAGATTCCCTTCTGGCGATCCATAGCCTCGCTGTTCAAAGACAATCCCATGGTGATATTCGATCTGTACAACAATCCGACCGGGAGCGATTGGCAGATTTGGCTGCACGGCAACGATCGATATGCCGGGATGCAGGCGCTGGTGAACGCGGTTCGCTCTACCGGCGCGGCGCAGATCGTCGCCGTTCAGGGTTTCAACGACCTGCCCGAATTGCAGGACCTCCGCGCCTTCGTTGACGATCCGGACGTGATCTACGAAGTGCACCCGTGGTTCTCCAAAGATTTAACCGATGCCGATCGCGACGCCCACTTCGGATTTCTGGCGTCCCTGGTTCCGGTGTTCGCCGGCCAATGGGGATTTTTGCCAGGTGAGAATTCGGCCAACTGCCGTGCGCTTCCCAACGATCCTGGCGGCACCCAGCAAGCGATCGCAGATACGCTCGCGTATTTCGAGCGGCGCGAGATCTCCTGGACCTATTCGACCTTCCGTCCCGGCAATCTGTACATCGACTACCTCGACTACGCGCGCACCGACCTCACCTCCGGTTGGAACTGCGACGGGAATACGCCGCCCGGCCTGGGCATCGGCGAAACGGTTCAGTACTATCTCGACGGCCTGCGCGAGGGCGACATCGTTCCCGTGGGCGGAGCCGGTGGAAACGTCGTAGGAAGCGCCCGCGGATCGGCGATTCACATCTATGGAAATATGGGAGACCAGACTGTCATCGCCGGTCCCGAGCCTCCCGAGACGCTCGGCGGAATCCGCCTCCAATTGACGGACGCTTCCGGCACGGTCATGCTCGCGCCACTGCTATACGTCTCTCCCACCCTGGTGAATGCCGTAATTCCGGGCACAGCGGCGCTCGGCATCGCGGAACTCAGGATTCTCGACGGCCCGTATGATGGATCGAGAGGAACGCTGCTCATCCGCGAAGTACAGCCGGGGATTTTCACGGCACCGATGACCGGGCACGGCGCGGCCATCGGAATTGAAAACGGAAATCCGATCTGGAGCTGTTCGGACACGGACTGCACCGCTCTTCCAATTCGTCCAGGTAGTCTCGTCCGTTTCCTCGGCGCGGGAATTCGCAACGCCAGCGGCCCCGTGACCGCGACCGTCGGCGGATTCGACGCCGTAGACGTTCAAATCGGGTCAGCAGTCATCGGTGAAACAGACTTGCTGATCTTTGTCGACGGAATCCCATCCAACCCCGTCCGAATAAACATCGGCAACGAATGATTTCACGCAAAGACGCAAAGTACGCAAGGAGTTTCTTTTTGCGGCCTTTGCGACTTGGCGTCTTTGCGTGAAATCCGGAGCTTTACTCCCCTAGTCTCCGGTACAACTCCGCCAGTTGCGCGACGCTCAACTGTTCCGCGCGCCTGCCGATCCCCTCAATCGCATCCACGCGCTCTTTCCCGTACGCGTCCGCGAGATTATTCCGCAGCGTCTTCCGCTTCTGCCGGAAGCATAGCGATGCAAAGCGCAGGAACGCCGCGCGATCCGTAATCTCGAAGTCCGCCGGCTGCCGAGGCTCCAGCCGCACCACGGCACTATCCACTTTTGGGGGAGGACGGAACGCGGCTCGCGCCACTGGAAACAGAATCTCGGGTTTCGAGAAAAGCTGCGTCTGCACGCTGAGATATCCGAAATCGCGATTCCCAGGGGACGCGGCAAGCCTCGCCGCCACTTCAGCCTGGACCAGAAACACGGCACGTGTCCACACCTCGCCCAGCGAAAAAAGCCGCTCCAGAATCGGCGACGTGATGTAGTAGGGCAGATTCCCTGCAACCACCGCGCGGCCCCACGCGCTCAAGTCGGTTTTCAGAACGTCGCCTTCGATCAGCATCAGCCGGCCTTGGCCGATCGCATCGGCGAACTTCTGCGTCAGGTAGTGAACAAAGTACGGGTCGACCTCGATGGCGACAACTTTTTCGGCGCGTTCCAGCAATGGCTCGGTCAGCGCGCCTTTGCCGGGTCCGATTTCGATGACCAGCGGAACGCCGTCTACGCAGGCCGCGTCAGCGATGCGATCCAGAATCGATTTACGGATGAGAAGATGTTGCCCGAGCTTGCGAGGCACTCAGCGTTTTTCTCGGCCTGTCAGCCTATGACGTCGATGTGGCTCGAGCGCAGCGTCAGCCGCAGCTTGGCCGCCACCGGCTGGCCGAACGATCCAGTCGCCGGCGTGAAACTGGTCAGCAGCAGGAAGCCTTCAATCGAGCGCCGCAATGCCCCGTCGTTCGACACATCGCCGCTCACAATCGAGTAGTCGATCATCCGGCCGTCGCCGTCGATAGCCACATCCACTACAACATCCTCGCCGGCCGTCGTGGCGATCGGAGCCATGCGTCTGACTGCGGCTGCAGTGGTCACGCTGATGGGAATGTCGGAGGTACTGGCCGCACGGACCGGATAGCTCGGAACCACCCACATGCTGAACAGAATGACTGCCGAGAAAACTCCGCCCGCAAAAGGCAGCGCCAGCGGACGCATCAGGTTATCGATGAACAAGCGGACGCGATCCATCCGGGTCAGCCCCTGAACGCGCTGCTGCAACTCGCGCGACGCGAGCACCCGCAGCGAGCTGTTCAGACCCGCCGGCGGCCGCAACCGTGGCAGACTCCGCAGAGCGCGGATTACTTGGTCGTCTCCCCGGTCTTGCCGAGCCTCGTTCTGTTGCAGTCTACGATCGCGTTCCATACCGCCACATCACTCTCTCACTACGCACACCCGATTCCGCAGTGCGCCATTTGCAGTGCACCAATTTGCAGTGCACCCGTTAATGATCCGCTAGCTGCGGCGACCACTCCGCAGCCGAAGCCGGCGCGCTGTTTAGAACAGCGCCCGAAACTGAAAGTCGTCCCGCCAGTTGCTTTCTGAGCGCTTCCCGTCCTCGCAGGATGCGCGATTTCACTGTGCCGAGCGAGATATCCAGAATCTCGACAATCTCTTCATAGCTCAGCCCCTCGATTTCCCTTAGGACCAAAGCGGCCCGGAACCGCGGATTAACTTGTGCTAGCGCCGCTTCGATCAGTTCCCGCGTCTCATGATCCAACGCCATCTCAAACGGCGAACGGCCCGGATCGGGCAGCCAGTCCTGATAGCCCTGGGTTTCGCCCGGATCAGCCTCCAACCCGACCTCCTGACGCCGATGGCGGCTGAACCAGCGCCGGTGATTGCGGGCTTCGTTCACCGCAATCCGGTAGATCCACGTCTTGAGCGAGCTGTCCTGCCGGAAGGAGGCGATATTGCGGAAAATCTTAAGAAAAACTTCCTGAACCACGTCGGCCGCGTCCGCCGGATCGTCCATCAACCGGCTGACAATATTGAAGACCGGAACTTCAAACCGCTGGATCAGCCGTTCGTAAGCCGCGTCGACCCCCGCACGCAGTTCCGAAACCAGGGCAGACTCGTCCTCCCGCACCGTCACCGGCGTAAAGGCTTCGAATTCAAAACCTACGGTAGTGTCCGCCACACACGATCTCTCGTTACGATTCTACCGCTTCTATGGGGATTAGACACCAACCCCCGGCGTAAGTTCCCACCCCGTCAGCCGGGCTGCTGGTACAGGCCGACTATGTTGCCCCCCGGGTCGCGGAACCGTGCCGTGATCTCGGGGGCGTCTGCACCGATAGGCTGCACAATCAGGCCACCATGGGCGGCGATCACCTCGATGGTCGCGGCCACACTGTCCACCATGATGTAAACCAGAAGGCCTGGTTCTTTGGCGGGCGGGCGCCCGAGTACCCACGTGCCGCTCACTTGGCCGGTCGTGTCGTCAAACGCCGTGCTCCCGTCTCCGCGCTTTCTGATCTGCCAGCCGAACACCTGTTTGTAGAATTCGGCCGAACGCGCAATGTCGATGGCCGGCATTTCGATGTAGCAGATCTTACCGTTCGTAAGCGTAGGTGGCATCGCTATTTCCTCAGTGTGCTCAATAGCGGAAGAAAACTCTTGGCGGCCTTCGCGTCTTGGCGTCTTTGCGTGAATCCGGGAAACGGTGCCTATTGCACAAAGACGATGAAATTGATGTTCGTGCCATCGACCGTGATGGTGAACGTATTGACCCCGTTCGCGTCCGGGCGGCCCACCACGATATCCGTCGCGAATGTTCCCGGGATATCCCCCACCGCTTGCACATCCACCACGCGCGCGCGAGCATTGGTGGTGGTCACCGTGGGATTCCCCGCCGGCTCAAACGGCACTCCGGCGACATCGGCCGCGCGGAAGTAGATGGTTTCCGCAAAGCCAGTCGAGGAGACTTGCGGAAATAGCAGCAGCTCAATTTGCTGGACCGCGTTTCCGGAGACGCCGAACCAATAGGGAATCCTCGTCACCACCGAGGTCTGCGAACCCGTGATCAGAAGAAATCCATGATATTGGCCGGGTGCGAGACTGCCTGTGTTCAGCGCAACGTTGACCACCTGGCTCATGCCCGCACCTAGCGAAAAAGAGGTCGTATCCACCGTGGGCGCCGGCCCGTTCCCCAAAGTCTGGATCGAAACCGAGAAGGAATCCGAACCTGAACCGACATTGGTCAGCGTGACCGTTTGGGACGCCGAACCTTGGGCTGCCGTGCCGTCGGTGGGCATCATCGAGGAGCCCGACGTGGTTACCGACGTGGTCCGTGCCGCGAAATTGATGGAGGTTGGCGAAGCCACCAGATTGTTCTGCAGCGCATTCATCGCGTTCAGGATTCCGGCGCCCGCCGATTGCGGCGGCGCCACACTGCCGTCCGTATACTGATCGAACTCGGAAGCGCTATTGACGATGAGCGATTTGTACTGTGCCCCAGTCAACCCTGGACGGGCTGCCTTGACCAACGCGATTGAACCTGCCACTAGCGGAGTCGAAAAGCTGGTGCCGCCGGCGTAAATGTAGGGGAAACCGGGATTGTTGGCGGTCGCATCGGCGGTTAGCATCGCGTCGCCGACGGCTGCCAAATCCGGTTTCACATTGGCGGCCGGTGTCGGGCCGGCGCTCGAGAAATCCACGATTACATTCGAAGGCCGCGGTAGCGGGGTGATGCCGTCCATATCGATGCTACCCTTGACAGCCGGATTCGCAGCCACCGCCGCTTTGAGCGTCTGTCCGTCTTTTAACCCCACGAACAACATGGGCAGCGTGGCAGCCGTCAGGCCTGGCGAGAACAGCGCGGGATCGAAACCGATGTCCAGGGTATAGTCCACCAGCGGCTCATCGGTGTGGTCATACACGATCACTCCGGCCGCACCCGCGTTCTGCGCGTTTGCAACTTTGGTGTCGAAGGTGCACGCTGCTCCGATGGGACCACGCTGGATCAACGCGATATTGTTCGCCAGACTGTTGGCTGCAAAAGCGCTACAACCAAATCCGTTGTGGTCGAGGGTGGCCACATCCACCATGGTTCCCGTAACCTGGCCGGTGAAAACTCCCTGTTCGGCGGGAGGAAGCACCGCGACCACCGCAGGCAAGGTTCCGACGGTCGCTCCAAAAAAGAAAAACCGCTCGTTCTCGTTACCACCCACGCCGATCGCCGCTGCGGCCGCTGCCGGTGTTCCAATCGATCCCGTGGCGCCGCTTCCCGGCACGCCGTCGTTTCCGGCTGCCGTGACGAACACGACCCCTGCATTCAGAACATTCTGAATCGCCGTTGCCGCCGGCCCATTTTCGTCGCTGGCGTTGATAATCGGCCCGCCGAAGCTATAGTTGATCGCGTCCATGCCGTCGGTGACGGCATCTTCCAGCGCGGCAATCAGCGTCACGTCGCTGCTGGCGCCCGTATCGTCGGCGAGTTTGTAGTTCCCCAGCCATGCTCCCGATGCCACGCCTATCAGCGGCGTGACGCCGGAAACCTGCGGATCGTTCGAAACACCGGCGGCGATCATCGCAGTACCCGTGCCGTGGCCGCAATCTGAGGTCGCGTCCACCGCCGTGCATGGAACCGCCGTCGTGTTGGTGATCCCGCTGCCCGCATCCGAGTAGAAACGCGACACGATCACCTTGTTATTCGTATTGACCAACTCCGCGGAATTCGTGCCGATCGGGAATCCCATGGGCATCGCGGTGGCGAAGCCTTTGAATCCAGGATGTGTGAGGTCGATCCCGGTGTCGAAAATCGCGATCTTGGTGCCGGCGCCCGCACCGCCCGTTCCGTTTGCGAGGCCTTGCCACGCTTGCGAGATCCTGTGCACGTTCACCGCATGATCCAGCACTGCCTTCTGCCGGCTCACCTGATGAACCGATTTCACTCCCGGCATCTGCCTGAGCTGGGCGGCTGCATCCGGTGTCATCGTGACCGCCATGCCGTTCAGGACGGTATTGAAATGATGCGTGACCGTCCCACCCAGGGACTGGACGGTCTGCTCGGCCGCCGCGTGTTCACTCTGGATCTGAAGCCGCCGGGCCTGAACCGCGGAATCGGCGGCGGCGAAACGCTGACCCTTGGCGGTCGCAACGGCTACCGCGGGCTCGGTCGTGAATTCCACAATATAGCGGTTGGGGATCGGCTGCGCCCAAGTCCACAGGGCGAAAGTAAAGAAAATAGCGCTGCGCTTCATTAAACTTACTCCTGATACTTCTCTCTATCCGTCGGACGATCCGGAAGGCTTCTTTATAGACGCGGCTGCTGGTTTGAAGATGACGTGCTTGATGACGACGTTTGTAGAACCCCATGCGAGTCCCAAAGGTTCTGCTCCGATAAACCCTACATGGGTATAGTCTCATGGATGCGGCGCATTCGACGCCCGTTACGATCTTTTGTTACAATGAATTGAGGCTTTACACCCACTCATGGCCACCAAACCCGCCTTCGCGCAAGGCGCTCAAGTCGAACACCCTAAGTTCGGACTGGGCAGCGTGATGTCCTGCAACGAAGAGTACATTGTGATCAAGTTCGACGATCACGGCGAGAAGAAGTTCATTCTCACCATCGTTCTGCCGAACCTGAAAAAGAGCGACCGCACGCCCCCCGTTGAAAAACGCCGCAGTTCCAAAAAGAAAGCGGCTCCCGTCGCTGGCTAGCCTGCAAATCCTGCCCGCTACGTGCCCATAGGCGGATGGCCGAGGTCTCGTCGCGCGTTAAATTTCCTTCAGATTCAAATTGCGCCACTACCCGCTTTTCTCCGGGAGAAATCTCGGTGGCGTGTTCCGTAGACAACCTATCTTTCGGGTGGTCGTGAAAGCGGGGCTATTTTCCAGGGGTGATGTCGAGGACGTTTTTCTCGTGCTCCTCCACGATCCTCAGGTCGTCCACGAAGGATTTGACCCTTTCCATGGATTGTTTGTTGAGATCGGCTATCTGCGCCGGATCTGGAGTTGTGACATCTTCTTCGCCCATAAGAAAGTAGATACCGGCATTGCTATCCCGTTCCGTTAAATTTCCTTCAGATTCAAATTGAGCCACTACCCCTTCTCGAAGAAGCTGGAAAATCACGTCGCGGCGGTTTCCCTGCATTGCATGTTCTACAACTTCGTCCGCATCCATCAGACCCTACGGATTACGCCCGCAATGGCCGCTGGCGTCACGGATCGGGTATGGGACATCACGGACATCGTTCGCCTCATGGATGAACGGGAAGCGGCCCGCAAAGCGGAACTGGACAATGCCCTGGATGGTTCAGCACTTGGGGCGGGCTACAAGCGTTTCTAGGCGATGAAATGGCGGCATCGTGCCATTTGGTGTCGACCATTGGTCACAGACGGAGCGTTTTGCCATAATTTTCCCTTTCCAAACGAAGGATCTTGCGTATAATCAACTAGATGTTGTTTTGCCGTAGACGTGCTAGGTGTTAACTGCTAGGATAATAGGATTTCTTCAGGAGGGAAAAATTGTCCTGGTTGGCCGATCAATCGTACGTCGGTGCGCAGCGTGGCGCATCAAATAGCAGTAGGAGGTTCTCAATGGCAACAACATCGGTCACACCGCTGGATTTGGGTGCCCTACTCAAGGATCTCCCCCGTGGTTCCTGGGTTGCAATATCCAGTGATCGTCAGCGCGTAGTAGCGTATGGAGACGACATGCGGGAAGTAATCCAAAAAGCCAAGGATCGGGGCGAGCATAGCCCAATCATCACTCGTGTGCCCAAATCAGCAGGCGCACTTCTTCTCTAAAAACATTTCTATTGTCTCTCGTTTTTTGCGGTATTCTGAACTGACCCAGAAATGCCGCGCTACGCGTTCCGTTATCAGGAATTTATGCTTGAACCATGCGACGCCTTTCCGCAGGGACGGGTTGCAAAGAGGCCCTTGCTTTCTGTAACTCTGGTTGCTCCGGACGGTCGGACATTTGACACGGTGGCGTGCCCTGATAGCGGCGCTGATCATTGTGTCTTCCCGCTGAAGTTTGCGGGTGAACTTGGCCTTGATGTCGCGAGTATGAAAAGTGCGCTCTCCACGGGCGTGGGGAATGCCGAGAACGAGACGTGGTATGCGAATATCACCATAAAAATGGATCGGGGGCTCGAATTTGAGGCATACGCCGGGTTCACTGATGGACTGGATGATGTCGGTTATGGCCTGCTTGGTCAGGAGGGATTCTTCAACAAGTATGTGGTCTTGTTCGACCACGGTGACGGTGAGTTTTGCCTCTATACGAAAACTCTCTAGCCTCTCAATCCGTCGCTCCCGATTCTTCAAGCATTATTTTGTGGCGTGCTTGGTTCACCGAAAACTGCTCACCGCTAGACAGATCCTCAACGAAGGCACGGTTGCCGTCGAGTTCCAACGAATCTGACTTGATCACTGCCTTTTTGAGCGTGGGGAAATCACCGAGTGGCTTAGCTGCCGTTAAATTTGGCACCCCCACAATGCCGTGTAGTGCATCCAAATCGACGATCTTGAGCCTGTACATGGAAAAGATAGTACGTTAAATTTCCTTCAGATTCAAATTGAGCCACTACCCCTTGCCGCCGACGTTTGACAACGTTTTACGTTTTCGCTATTCTCTATAGAGTTAGCGAGTGATCTTCTGCTCCTGTGCTACCGCTGTCTGTTAGACAGTCCGGCCAGGGGCCGGCCCCGCTGGTCTGACGGATTCTGAGCGCATAGCAAAACGTTGTGCGCGAGGTTAATGACGCTGTCAGGGTATGGGCTAGTCCGAAGTCGACCATCTAGTTTTGGGCCTCGCAAGATTTGGGATCGGCAAGTGCGTTTTGCCGGTTCCGGTGGTTTTCAACCAACGAACTGTAAGAGAGGAAGTACGTGCCGACGTTCAACCAGCTTGTGCGTAAGGGGCGCCGCCCCACGCGCTATAAGACGGCCAGCCCGGCGCTGCAGGCTTGTCCGCAGCGGCGTGGGGTCTGCACCCGCGTGTTCACCATGACTCCGAAGAAGCCGAATTCCGCGCTGCGAAAAGCCGCGCGCGTCCGGCTTACCAATGGAATTGAGGTCACCACCTATATCCCAGGTGTGGGTCACAATCTTCAGGAGCACTCCATCGTGCTCATCCGCGGAGGCCGCGTGAAGGATCTGCCGGGTGTGCGCTATCACGTGGTCCGGGGCACGCTCGATACGGCCGGCGTTGCCGGGCGTCAGCAGGGACGTTCGAAATATGGAGCCAAGCGCCCGAAAGGGGCGGCCAAATAACGCATGCCACGTAGACGCAGACCTGAAACCCGCGAGATTCTGCCGGATCCGGTGTACAACTCGACCTTGGCGGAGAAATTCGTCAATTCAATGATGTGGGACGGTAAAAAAGCCGTCGCCCAGAAGATCTTCTACGAAGCCATGGACACTATCAAGGACCGGACGCAGGACGATCCATTGAAGCTGTTCAAAAAGGCGGTCGAGAACTGCAAGCCGCTGCTCGAAGTGAAGACGCGGCGCGTCGGCGGCGCCAACTACCAGGTGCCGGTCGAGGTGCCCAACAACCGCAGGACCAGCCTGGCGATTCGCTGGATCCTGATCAACGCGCGGACGCGCCCCGAAAAGGGCATGCCCGACAAGCTCGCCAATGAATTAAATGACGCAGCCAACCTGAGGGGTGGCGCAATCAAGAAAAAGGACGACGTACACCGCATGGCGGAAGCCAACAAAGCTTTCGCTCACTATCGCTGGTAAATCGAGTAATTTATGGCCCGCACTGTATCACTTGAGAAGATGCGCAACATCGGCATTATGGCGCACATCGATGCCGGTAAGACCACTACGACTGAACGCATCCTCTATTACACCGGCCGCACTTACAAGATCGGTGAAGTGCATGAAGGCACCGCCGTAATGGACTGGATGGAGCAGGAGCAGGAACGCGGCATCACCATCACATCCGCCGCGACCACGTGCGAGTGGCAGGATTGCACCATCAACATCATCGATACGCCGGGTCACGTCGATTTCACGGCTGAAGTAGAGCGCAGCTTGCGCGTGCTGGACGGGGCAGTGGCTGTGTTCGACGCGGTGGCGGGCGTGCAGCCTCAATCGGAAACAGTGTGGCGGCAAGGCGACAAATATCGCGTGCCGCGTATTTGCTTCATCAACAAAATGGACCGCGTGGGTGCGGATTTCTTCCGCTCCGTCGCGACCATCGTCGACCGGTTGAAAGCTCGTCCGGTAGCGATTCAGATTCCGATCGGCGCCGAAGACCAGTTCAAAGGCGTCGTCGACCTGGTCACCATGAAGGCGCGGGTGTGGCTGGATGAGGCGCTGGGCGCCGAATTCCACGAGATCGAAATTCCCGAGGATCTGAAGGACCTCGCGCAGGAATATCGCGAAAAGCTGATCGAAGCCGTTTCCGAATCCGACGATCATCTGTTCACGAAATTCGTGGAAGGGCAGCCTGTCACCGAAGCGGAATTGATCGCCGGCATCCGCAAAGCCACCATCATGCAGAAGATTTTCCCGGTGGTGTGCGGAACCGCGTTCAAGAACAAGGGCGTGCAGAACCTGCTGGATGCGGTAGTGGCATATCTGCCTTCGCCGCTCGATGTTCCGCCGATTCAGGGACTCGACGTCGACGACAAGGAAAAACACATCGAACGCAAGGCCAGCGACGCCGAGCCGTTTGCGGCGCTGGTGTTCAAAATCATGACCGATCCGTTTGTCGGCCAGTTGGCGTTTATCCGGGTGTATTCCGGACGCCTGGCGGCGGGCGAATCGATTTACAACGTGTCGCGTGGACGCAAGGAACGTATTGGCCGCCTGGTGAAGATGCACGCCAATAAGCGCGAAGAGATCACCGAGATTCTGGCGGGCGATATCTGCGCCGTGGTGGGCCTCAAGAACGTGGTCACCGGCGACACGATCTGCGATGAAAAGAGCCCGGTGCTGCTTGAGTCGATCGACTTCCCGGCACCGGTCATTCAACTCGCCATCGAGCCCAAGACCAAGGCCGATCAGGAAAAGCTGGGGATGGCGATCGCTAAGCTGGCGCAGGAAGATCCGACACTGAAAGTTTCGACGGATCCGGAAACCGGCCAGACGATTATCGCCGGCATGGGCGAACTGCACCTCGAAATCATCGTCGATCGCATGCAGCGCGAATTCAATGTCGGCGCGAATGTCGGCAAGCCGCAGGTGGCTTATCGCGAGACCGTCCGCAACAAGGCCGAGTTCGATTACACGCACAAAAAGCAGACCGGCGGTAGCGGGCAATACGCTCGCACCAAGTTGCGCATCGAGCCTCTGCCTCCCGGTGGCGAGTTCGAATTCGAAAACGAAATCAAGGGCGGCAACATTCCCAAGGAATTTATTCCGGCCATCCAAAAGGGCGTGGTCGAGGCGCTGGAGCACGGCATTCTGGCCGGCTATCCGATGTCGGACGTCAAGGTTACCGTGTTCGACGGCGATTATCACGATGTCGATTCGTCGGAAATGGCGTTCAAGATTTGCGCTTCCATCTGCATTAAAGAAGCTGCCCGCAAAGCCAAGCCGGTGCTGCTCGAACCCGTGATGAAGGTCGAAGTGGTGGTGCCCGACGAATACATGGGGCCGGTCAACGGCGACCTGATTTCGCGGCGCGGGCGGTTGGAAGGCACCGAAATTCTGGGCTCCACGCAAATCATCAAAGCGATGGTTCCGCTCTCTGAAATGTTCGGTTATGCGACCGAGCTCCGGTCGCGGACCCAGGGGCGTGGCGCGTTCACCATGCATTTCGGGCAGTACGAAGAAGTTCCCAAGAGCGTTGCTGAAGAAATCACCAGCAGGGCGCAGGGCAAGGTTGCAAGTTAACACGAATTAGCAAGTCCGAGGAGACATACTTACATGGCGAAGGAAAAATTCGATCGCAGCAAGCCGCATGTGAACGTGGGGACGATTGGTCACATCGACCACGGCAAGACGACGCTTACGGCGGCGATCACGCAGACGTTGGCCAAGAACAATCCGAAGG
>Ga0210403_10002094_pt1 | contig 18383 bp, 8 predicted proteins | sample IncBWC19MmetaG_FD_150863 | JGI IMG/M metagenome (GOLD analysis project Ga0210403, IMG submission 150863) | Forest soil microbial communities from Barre Woods Harvard Forest LTER site, Petersham, Massachusetts, United States - Inc-BW-C-19-M | ecosystem: Environmental > Terrestrial > Soil >... | reverse complement strand
ATTAAGGAGTGCACTGCACAAACTGGAGCGGGAAGGCTTTCGGAGGGTCCATATTCTCCGCTCGCCCGAAGAGGTAGATGCCGCGGAAATCGTGCGGGAGCCGTTGTGGAACAACCTAAAGCAGGACCACGGTCCGTTCGACATCATCGGCGACGTCCACGGATGCTTCGACGAACTCGTCGATTTGCTGAGACAGCTCGGATATTCCATCGAGGTCCAATCGAACGGCGCTACGTCGTCTAGCTATTCCGTGAACCCACCCGAAGGACGCAAGGCCATCTTTCTCGGTGACCTTGTGGACCGAGGCCCCAAGATCCCCGAAGTGCTCCGCTTAGTGATGGGTATGGTCGAAGCAGGGACGGCTCTGTGCGTTCCCGGCAATCACGATACTAAATTGATGCGCAAACTCCGCGGGAAAGATGTGCAGATTACCCATGGGCTCGCGGAGTCGCTTGAGCAACTTGATCAGGAGTCGCCGGAGTTTCGCGGCAAAGTACTTGAGTTCATCGACGAACTTGTCAGTCACTACGTCCTCGACGACGGAAAGCTTGTTGTTGCCCATGCCGGGATGAAAGAGGAGATGCAGGGTCGAGGGTCGGGAAAGGTCCGCGACTTTGCGTTGTACGGTGAAACAACGGGCGAGACTGACGAATTCGGACTGCCGGTCCGCTACAACTGGGCGGCCGAGTATCGGGGTAAGGCCATGGTGATTTACGGCCACACTCCTGTACCTCAACCGGATTGGTTGAATCGAACGATCAACATCGACACCGGCTGTGTTTTTGGTGGCAGTTTGACCGCTCTTCGTTACCCAGAGAGAGAACTGCTTTCGATTACGGCACGCACGACGTATGCGCAACCCGCTAGACCTCTCGTGCCCGCCGCCGCAGAAGCCGCGCCTTCGCTGACTTCTCAGCAGATCCATGACGATTTGCTCGACATCGATGACGTGATTGGAAAACGAATCGTCACCACGCGGCTTCATCACAACGTAACAGTTCGCGAAGAGAACGCCCTGGCGGCTCTTGAAGTCATGAGCCGCTTCGCCGCTAATCCGAAATGGCTGATCTACTTACCGCCAACCATGTCGCCCACCGAGACGACCTCACAGGCAGGGTTGCTGGAACATCCCGCGGAGGCGTTCGCTTACTTTCGCCGTGAAGGCGTTCCACACGTGATCTGCGAAGAAAAACACATGGGATCACGTGCTGTTGTGGTCGTCTGCCGCGATGAAGACGCGGCCCGTCAGTCTTTCGGCGTTGTTGGCGACGGAATCGGCATCTGTTACACCCGCACAGGCAGGCGATTCTTTGATGACGCGAAGATTGAAAAGGAATTTCTCGAGAAGGTCCGCATCGCGGTCGGAGCAGCAGGCTTCTGGGAGCAGTTTCATACAGACTGGATTTGTCTCGATGCGGAATTAATGCCCTGGTCGGCGAAGGCCCAAGAACTATTGCGTCAGCAGTACGCCGCTGTGGGTGCGGCGGCACAAGCCTCTCTTTCGGAGACAGTCGTATCGTTGGAGCGTCTGACGCCCAAGAATGGTGACGCCCTGATTCTTCTTGAGCGCTGCAAGCAACGGCTCGCCGCCGCCAACCTTTACGTGGATGCCTATCGTCACTACTGTTGGCCAGTTCAGTCGGTCAACGATTTGAAGCTCGGGCCGTTTCACCTGCTTGCCACGGAAGGCGAGGTTCACGTACAGAAAAATCATGTCTGGCACATGGAGAAGTTAGGCGAACTCTGCAAAGCCAGCGACGGCCTGTTGCTCGCAACACCATACAAGCATATAGATGTTACCGATACGGCCACGGTCGAAGAGGCCACTCGGTGGTGGGAGGAGCTAACCGCTCGCGGTGGTGAAGGGATGGTAGTCAAGCCAATGGACTTCATCGCGCGTGGAAGGCGCGGACTGACGCAGCCGGCCGTCAAGTGCCGCGGACCTGAATACCTGAGGATCATCTACGGACCCGAGTATTTGCTGCCGGAGAATCTCGAGCGTCTTCGCAGCCGTTCAACTTCGGCGAAACGGTCTCTAGCTCTTCGCGAATTCGCTCTCGGAATCGAAGCATTGGAGCGTTTCGTGCGAAACGAACCTCTGCGCCGCGTGCACGAGTGCGTCTTCGGCGTCCTCGCCCTTGAAAGCGAACCCGTCGATCCACGGCTTTAGGAATCAACTCTAATTAAGACCCTTGACGTTTATTGAATCTACAATTATTTAGTGATGTTCATGTCCTGGCGATTTCCAATTACCATTCGCTGCGGAAACTCCTCGACCCGCAACAAATTATTATAGTGGTTTGTGTGTGCCTGGCGATGATGCTCTCAGTTGTATCGAGACGTCTCGTTGGGAATGGTCGCCAGTGGACTCTGCTTTTGGCGGCTTGCGGTTTGTTTGCCGTGGCAGGCTACGAATCCTACATGTCATTCATTTGGGAGAAAACAGTAAGCGCACCGATCAGCTTAAAAGTAAAGGAAGGATGACGGTTGTAAAGCTCAAGCGGAGGAATGAAATGCGACTATGCAATGTTATGCGTGAGTCTGGCACTTAAGTTGTTCGTTCTTCCAGCCTTGCAATGCAGTAGCGCCGAGGAACCGCGAAGCAGTTATTCAGATACGAACTTGACGAAGAGCTTCCCTCGGATTAAAGAGACATTGAGTGTTGCCTCAAGAAGAATCCGAGCCGACTCGTTCGAGGCCCAAGGCTCATAGTGCCACGGACCACTTGGTAGCCTGAGAGAGCGCTTTATCAAGCTCCAGCGCGCTAGCGGCGGGTACCAGCAGCGCGACAGGAAAGCACTTCAGCACCTCGGCGATCGCAAGCGTGCGACTCTTCCCTGCAGGGTGCGTGTCGATCCGCTCGTTTGTGAACACGTTGATCCAAGATTCGGGTGCAAACTCGGGCAGAAGAAGAGCGGTTCCGGCCCAAAAGTCAACCGAAGGTAGTTTCTGTTCCGGTGCATAGGTCTGGGCAAGCCATCTCGGAACTACGGTCAGGGCATGATCACGGCCATTGTGTCGCAAGATCGAGATTATGTTCTGGGTGCGGACGCCTTGCGTGATCAGGGGCACAAATTCGCCTTCGGTGAACAGTTCAGGATACTGCAGCCGGTATCGCAAAGCCTTTCGGATGACATGCATTTTGATCTGTCCGTCCGACCACCGTTGCATTAGCTCGAAGGCGCTGTCTGGATCGGCACCGTCGTCAGCGGCAGCGCTGAGCGCGTTGCAGCGTGCAGCGAAGTCGACGGACTGGCGGTTGTCCGGATCAACCAGGTGAAGATCCCAAAGCTCCGAACCCTGATAAAAATCCGGTGTTCCTGGAGAAGTAATTTTTAAGAGCACCTGCCCCAGGCTGTTGATCATGCCGCACCACGTCACTCGCCGCTGAAATTCGGCAATCTCCAGCAAAAACTGGCGGGCGGTTCCTGAAGACAGAATCAGCTCGATGAACCGGCTCACCGTGCGTTCATGCGCTTCATTCGGCTTGATCCAGCGGGTGTGAATGGTGGCCTCGCGCAGCGCTTTGATGACGTATTCCTGCAGGCGTCTGGCGATGAAAGGCATCTCGCCCGAGTTTGAGGGCCACATCCCTACGAGTGTCTGATAGATCAGGTACTCTTCGTTGGCGTCGGGGACATAGAGCCCATCGATCGTTTGCTTGTGTGCGGCGTGCTCCTTCGCCCACGCTGCAATCTTCACGCCCCACTCCTCCGGAATCTCGGAAAGCACGTTCACGCGCGCCCGCAGGTCTTCGCTGCGCTTTGTGTCGTGGGTCGTGGTGGCATTGAGGGCGTGGGGCCAGCGATGCTGGCGCTCGCGGACGAAGTCATAAAACTCCTCGCGAGAAATTACGCGAGAGGGCTCGGGATTGCCGCCCACCTCATTGAGGGAACTTAGCGGGTAGTAGACATAGAGTGCTGTGTCTTCAAAGCCCTTCGCAACAATCGGGCCAGTGAACTGCTGCCATCGCATCACAAAAGCCAATCGCTCTTCCCGTTGTTCCGCCCCGATATGCGGTGGGTTAGTCAGCGTCAGCACATCGCGCAAGAAATCAAGGCAGGGCCGGCTCAGTTCCGATCGTTTGGCCTGCGCGCCTGTTAACGCCTGATTGATTGCATCTCTCGCGGCCGGTGGCACGTCGAGGCTCCGGATATACGTGCGATAAACCGGCATGCACGCAGTGACCTCCGTGAGCGCTTCACTCAGTTCGAGGCGCGGGATGTTTCTCGCATACCGGTCCTTGGCGGCGAGTCCCGCCAGTTGGCGAGCCAGTCCTTGGATCTCGACCCGGAGCAGCGAATTCATCACCAGCTTCTTTTTCTCGTAAACCACCTCGGCGAAGGCAGCCTGCTTGCCGGTGAATTCACCGTAGATAGCCTCAATCTGTTGGCACCCCTCCGGGTGGACAAAGGGCCCATTTAGATAGTTCAGGTATTCGTATCCCGTCGTTCCGGATATTGGCCAGTCCTCGGGCAGCTGCTCCCGCCGGGCTAGAATTTTCTCAACGACGACGTAGGCCCGCGGAGCGTCGGGCGGTTTGGTGTCACTGAGGCATTGTTGGAGCCGGGTAAGATATCCGGACGGGTCGCGAAGGCCGTCGATGTGATCCACGCGCAATCCGATCCGCAAACCTTGTTTGGCGCCCTTTGAAATAAGCCGAAAAATCTGATCGTGCATTGCTTCGAAGACGATCGGATCCTCAACCCGAACGCCCACTAAATCCGAAATAGCGAAAAACCGTCGGTAGTTGATGCCTTGATTGGGATCCAGCCAGTAGGACAGCAAATAGTGCTGCTTGCTCAACAAGTGCTCAAGCAAAGTAAAGCTGGCCGGATCTCCCGGGCGTCCGTTGAACTCTCCCAGGCTGGACTCGATGAAGGCGCTGATTTCCGGACGATCGGAAGCTAGGAGCCGCAGACGGTCGCGCATCGCGTCGAGCTTCGGGCGGCCCTCTGTCGGACTCACCGTATGGGCCTTCTGTGCAAGCGTGGCCAAGCCCGCAAGGATGCCGGAAAATTCCTGGAATGCTGGCGCGTCTTTTCCCAGTTGGCTTTCGAGGGTTTCAGAACGGTGGCTTAAAACTTGGTGGTAAGACTCCGAAGCGATCGGAAAAATCGACTCGAAATACCGGACGAAAAACTTCCCTTCGTGGAAGCTCAGATGAAGCTCTCCGTGATCCAGCGCTTCGCCAAAAGGGCGACCCAGGACCGGCAAAAGCACCTTTCCAGCCAAGTCGCGGGAGGGAGGATGCCAGTCAATATCGAAATAGGAGGCAAAGGCGGAATCCGGACCGTTTTCCAAGACATCCATCCACCAGCGATTTTCGCTGCTCGCAGCCATGTGGTTGGGCACGATGTCCAGCAATAGCCCCATGCCCCGCTTCACGAGTTCGTTCTGGAAGGTTTCGAAGTCCTCTTCCGACCCGATCTCGGGATCGATTCGCGTCGGATCGGTAACGTCGTACCCGTGGCCGCTGCCCTTCCGGCTCACCAGAATCGGGGATGCATAAAGGTCCGTAATCCCTAGTTGAGAAAAATAATCGAGTAGGCGCGTGGCATCGGAGAAGCGAAAATCTTTGTTGAATTGCAACCGGTAGGTCGCAAGGGCGGCGTTAGGAGGCGGCATGGCGGGCCCAGGTGCCATGGATCTTCAGCGCATCCTTCAAAGAGAAGAGATCGCTGAGCAACGCTTCCTTTGCCGGATCGCCGTCTCCACCCGATCCCCGATACGACTCAATTGCTTGCAGGAGCGGGGCGTAGGAAATATTTTGTATTTCCCATAGAACAACGCGAAAAGGCAACCCGAGAACGAGGTCGAGCCATTTCTTGAACCGATGCACATTTTCCGGCACATCGGAGTGTCCAGCGAACTGCGCAGCTTCTCGTTCTAGCCTCTTTCGAATGACGAACTCTAGCGTCGTTTCGTCGACTTTAACGTGCGCGTTAGCAGCCTCCCGGGAAAGACTCTGAATGCTATCGGCATCCGGATCGGGACGCTCGAATGCTTCTCGAAGCTGGTTGTTCAACGCAATTTCCGCGGCGAAGTGCAGTGGTAGCGGGATCGGAATCGCAAGCCCATGAAGAAAGCGAATGAGCGGAGCGTTGGTTTCGTAGATCGACCGGTACACAGCCGCAGTTGAGCTGAGAGATTCGTTCAGGATTAGTGACGTGATTTTTCGCTGCTCGTCTCGGAACAGTGACTTCAGCGAGAAGGTTTGCTGGTTGAAGTTGTCGTCTAGATTTCGAATGATCTCTGCGGTGTCAGCCTGCGAAAAAAGCTCCCTGAGCTTTGTTCGCATGGTCTCGTCTTTTGCGAGGTCGGCGAGACTTACGCCGCCTAGCAGATTGTGGTCGCCCAGGTGCAAGACGGCAAAACTGAACTCGTCGGACTCGCGCGTAATGTCGGAACTAAAGCGCGCCCTTCCGGTCGCCAGGCGTAACTTGCCCTCAGCCTCAATCGCAAACTCCTCGCGGGCGACGCGGTAGCAATAGATTTGCGCTTGGGGCTCATAGTTCTCAAACAAGGAGCTGACGGCGTAGTGGCCAGCCACCTTGGCTATGTTCACATATCCGGGCTTGATCCATTTCTCGTAGATCTGAGCGCCGTCGCCGTGCTCGGGTAAATTGCTTTTGGCCGCGCTCAACCGTTTCAGGAATTCTCCCTCAAACAGACGGCCGGTGCATTCTTCTGCTAACCGGAGCGCGCGGCTCGCGTAATGAATCACTTGGACGGTCTCCAAGCCGGAAAGATCATCGAAAAACCAACCACAGCTCGTGTACATCAAAAGCGCATGACGCTGCATCTCAAGCAATTTCAGGGCGCTGACTCGCTCCATGTCGTTCAACTCACGCGTCGCGTGCTTCGCAAAGAACGATGCCAGTGAATCGTCGGAGCGGTCCAAGATCACCTGAATGTAGGCATCGCGAGCGTCCCAGGGATTCTTTAAGAGGGGCGCACCGTGCTCTTCGTAGAGAGCGGCCAGGGAGTCGCGAAGCCAGTCCAGACTCGACCTAAGCGGCGCTCGCCATTCCTGATTCCAACCTCCGTGACCGCCGGAATTGCAGCCGCAATTGGAACGCCAGCGCTCGATGCCATGAACGCAGCTCCAGGAACTGTCGTCAACGATCTCGACGATATGATTCGCAGGGAAACGTTCCAGGAACTGCCCATAGTTGGTTAGTTCAGCGAGCTTTTCGCTGTCGATGCGGCGCAAAGCAAAGGAAAGCGCCATTTCGCCGTAGTGATGATGGTGGCCGTAGGTTTCCCCGTCAGTTGCGATGTGCACCATTTGCGGCCAGGTTCGCGCGTCGGAAAATCCGGATGAGAGACGGTCCGCAAAGCGCCGCCCGTTGTCGAGGAGGCCTTCGAAGGCTACCGCCTGCGAAATCGGGCCGTCGTAGAAAAACACGCTGATGCGCTTGCGGGAGGGAAGCTGCGCCAAATAAGCACGGCTCGGGTCAATGCGGTCGCCAGAAACGTCAATCCATTTCCGGCCGTCTTTACGCCGCACGCGTTTCGCCTGGCGCGGAGCCAAAAGTGTGAAACGGATGCCGTTCTCGGCCAGCACCTCGAGTGTCTCGCTGTTGACCGTCGTTTCCGGCAGCCACATGCCTTCCGGTTTTCGCTTGAACCGGTGCTCGAAATCCGCGATGCCCCATTTCACTTGGGTGACTTTGTCGCGGCGGTTCGCCAAGGGAAGAATCATGTGGTTATAGCCTTGCGCAATAGCCGAGCCGTGGCCGCCGAACCGCTGCTGACTTTGTTGGTCCGCTTGCAGAATAGATTCGTAAACTTTGGGCGCTTTTTGCTCGATCCAAGAGAGCAGCGTAGGACCGAAATTGAAGCTCATATGCGCGTAGTTGTTGACGATCTCTGTGATTTCCTGTTTTTCATCAACGATTCGCGATGATCCGTTAGGAGCATAGCATTCCGAGCAGACTCGCTCGTTCCAGTCGTGGTACGGGTAAGCGGAATCCTGGAGTTCGATAGCTTCGAGCGAAGGGTTTTCCCGGGGCGGTTGATAGAAATGACCGTGCACGCAAATGTATCGCATCACGCTCCTCAGTTGTTTTCGTCGCGCTGCAAAACGAGAAAAGATTGCAGTGACAACCGAATGGAATCTTGACCGCCGGCGTCATCGCCAGACGCCGCGCCAGGGCCGAGCCACTTTGGGTCCGACGAGCAAAACGCCACGGCCCACGGACCTGGTACCGATTGCGAACCTAATTCCAAAACCTCTTTCGGCATTCCGTCCAGAACCTCGCCACCGAAGTTGAAAATGATTGCGATCGTCTTACTGTTGCGAGTTCGGATCAGTTTCACAGTCTTCCGTTTGTCGTCTTCAATGACCAGCCAGTCCGCGCTGGCACCGAACTCGTTGTCTTGGCGAAAGCGCAGAAGCATTTGATAGAGCCGCCTCAAAGTGTGGTGCGGCTCTTTGTAATCGAGGCTGCGAAGCTTCGAGTTCTTAAACGTCGCAGCGTCTTGTGGATCAGGAACCTCGTTCTGCCACCCGAACTCCACAAACTCCGCGTGGCGTCCGCGGCGTACGGCCTCGATCAAGTTTTTGTCTTCATGTTCACTGAAGTATAGGAATGGAGACGTCTCTCCATATTCTTCCCCCATGAAAAGCAGCGGAACGAAAGGGGAAAGCAACGTCACACCCGCGGCGAGTTTTTGTGCTTCGAAGTTGACGAGCTGGCTCAGCCGCTCGCCACGCGCGCGGTTTCCTACCTGATCGTGATTTTGGCTGCAGGCAACGAAGCCTGAGCGCGCAATGCCCCTCGCGGAGTTGCCATGGCGTCTCCTCCGAGATGTTGCGTATTGGCCCTGGTAGAGCCATCCGTCTCTGAGCACTACGGCCAGATCTTTTACGTCCCCGAAATCTGCGTAATAACCTCTGTTCTCCTTCGTCAACAGAGTATGCAGCGAATGATGAAAATCATCGCTCCACTGTGCCTTCATTCCGTAACCGCCTCTCTCTCGAGGGAGGAGAACTTTGGCATCGTTCAGGTCGCTCTCGGCCACTAAGATCAGCTCTCGGCCGAGGCGCTTTCCCGCGTCATCCACACGCTCTTGCAATTCAGCAAGAAAGTGAACAGCACTAAAGTCGAAGATCCCGTGAATAGCGTCGAGCCTCAAAGCATCGATATGATAGTTCTCAAACCAATCGATTGCGTTGTCGATGAAAAATCTGCGAACAGGCTCACTCTGCGCCCCATCGAAATTGATCGCCGGTCCCCACGGCGTTTTATACTTCTCCGTGAAATACGGTCCGAACTCGGAAACGTAATTTCCTTCCGGACCAAGATGGTTGTAGACCACGTCGAGCGCCACGGCGAGCCCATGCGCATGCGCGGCGTTGACGAATCTTTGCAACGCCCCCGGCCCCCCGTATGTGTTTTGCACTGCATAAGGGTATACCCCGTCGTAGCCCCAATTACGTGCACCCGGAAATTGCGCAACGGGCATCAACTCGATGGTCGTCACACCAAGATCAGCTAGTTTCGCCAACTGTTCCGCAAGAGCATCGAGCGTTCCAGCAGGCGTGTATGTTCCAATGTGCACGTCATAAAAAACGCTTTTCTCTAGGGCAGGCGCCTTCCAACTTTGGTCCCCGACTGGCATTGCGAACCCTTGTGAGCTGTCGTCCACTTTGACTCTTCAGGTCTCCGAGAGGCTCTTTCGGCGAAACACACCATCAGGGAAAGCGAGGTTAGAGCAAATGGGTTCGAGTCCTCATCTGGTCAACCCTGTAAAGCTCTCGCAACTCGCGCTGGCCTACTCATGCTCGGCAACGACCTCAATCGCGTGCATTGGCTCCGGCTTCATGCACCTTACTCTCCAAGTGCCGGGATGAAGTTCCGGGAACCTCGATTCGGGTAACCCGTGTTACCGGCGAAATGGGCCACCAATAATAGCCTCGGGAAGCATCACGCAAAAGTACTTGCCGCAGCTCAAACACAGAACCGATTGATGAGCCGTCGACCAAAATCCGCCACCGGGCCGTACATGGACGACCTGTTCCTTCCTGCAGTGGTCACAGGTGATCGTCAGAGCGACATAAGACTGTTTCAGTTGTGTTTGGCTCATGAGCGACCTCCGACCCACATCCTGGAGGCGGGGAGATTCTCTGTCAATTGGACGTTTGTTTTGAGGTCTTCTTCAATCCAACTTGGCGGCTACCGATTCGAGCGCATCCTTCCCACTTCGCAAAACCTCCGCTATTCTTCCTTCCCCTTTAGATAAAGCCATTTGTAGCTGTTTTATCGATCGGCCGCCTTTACGGCGCAACACCCTAGAGTTCTGTTCCACCATATCGGTAATCCATTCTCGCATCTCCTCACCCGACCGAGGAGTAACCAGAGCGGCGACCACGGCTCCGATCCCAAGGCCTGTGAGAAAAACCAGCGTCGTGCGTCCAGCATTGTTCATGAATTTCTCCTTTTTGAAAATAATCATCTCCCAAAAATATTTACGGCTCAGCCGACGTGGTTCAGGTTGGCCCCTCGTGTAAGGGGTATCCAGTGGACTTGCGGTACGCCGTCAGAGAGGGCGTCCGGCCCATTTTCAGAATCACCTCTCTCGACTCGCGACACTTCCTTTCCTTGGAGGCAGCTGCGATTGAAACTCGTGCATGTTGTTCACCAAGACAGGTAAATCGTGAGTTTTAGCAACTTTGCAAGTCTAGCTGGCTTTGTTGACCTTTGGTTCTAGTACGCAGAAAAGAATCACGTTACCCACTCTGGTTTGTACTTTCTACATACAAAGCACGACGCGATGAAGCTGTTGCATCAGACTGGTTTAAAGAGGGTTAACACACGATTCCACGCGAAGGAATGATTAAGCCAGCAGGGGGAAGTGCCAAATAGCCGCGATTTTATTGAATAGATGAACCATGGCGGAGAGAAGCATATTCACGATCCCTCGCCGCGGCCCGCCCGAATTAAGTCAGTACGCTTCTCACCGATTCCTGAATCAGCTGTTCGTAGAGCCGGATCGTCTGTTGAGCTATCGCCGTCCAGCTAAAGGTCTCTTCTACGCGCTTTCGCCCCGCAACTCCGAAGCGCTTGCATCTCTCCGGATCCTCAAGCAGTCGATTGATCCCAGCGGCAAGATCCCGGGCAAATTTTTCGGGATCAAGGGGAAAACTTGTAACCGGATCTTGATCGAAAGGAACCAAGTAACCTGTTTCTCCGTCAACCACGACCTCTTTAATGCCTCCTGTGGCGCTGGCGAGCACTGGGGCGCCGCACGCCATTGCCTCGAGGTTGATGATGCCAAAGGGCTCGTAGACCGATGGGCAACAGAAGACGCGGGCATTGCTGTAAAGCTGTATTGCCTCCTGTTTCGTGACCATCTTTTCAATCCAAATGATACGCGGATGTCCGCGCCGAGCATCCTCGACATTCTGTCGCAACTCTGCGGCAATTTCTGGCGTATCCGGCGCGCCAGCGCAAAGCACTACCTGGGTTTCCCTAGGCAAGTAACGAATTGCGTCCACGAGATGTGTCACGCCTTTCTGTCGAGTGATTCGGCCGACGAACAAGACGTAGGGAATAGCCGGATCGATCCCATAATTACTCAATGCACCGATCTCAAAGGTTTTTCGATATTCGACCAGGTCGATGCCGTTATAGATGACATGAATTCGATCGGGCTTCACGTCTGGATAGGCCCGCAGGATGTCCGCTCTGGTGCCTTCGGAAACAGCAATGATTGCATCGGCATCGAGGATCGCTGTCCGTTCCATCCAGGAACTCATGGCATAGCCGCTCCCTAGCTGCTCAGCTTTCCACGCGCGAAGCGGCTCCAGCGAGTGAGTTGTGAGAACAAAGGGAAGCGTGTAGAGCTTCTTTGCAAAATAGCCGGCCATCGCCATATACCAAGTGTGGGTGTGGACGATGTCAATGCCCGTCAGGAACTTCACTTGCGCCAGGTTCAGGCTCAAAGCCTCGAGAGCGCCTTTGAATTTCCCTTCGGTAGCGTTGGTAATTTCTTCCCAGGGCTCCCGACCGCGTACATGTAGATTCCCGTTATCAAAATTCTGCGGACCCCAACAGTGCACTTCCACTGCGATATGCTTGGCTAGCTCACGGCTCAGGTAATCTACATGAACTCCCGCACCGCCATACACTTGCGGAGGAAACTCTCTTGTGAATAATCCGACGCGCACGGTCTTCAATCCTGGATCGATCGTGCGCTCGCGAGTTTAGATGCCCATTCGGCACACGAGACATACTGACACTGCGAACAAAGTGTATGGGCTCGCAGTGGACGGTGCAAGCGAGGAAGGCAACGATATGGTTCGCTTGCGGAAATCATGACGCGCCAAGACGCAACGGGAATACTGTGTTTTGCGACGCAAGGAACCATGCGACGGACCAGGGGGGCACGAATCCGGTGTACAAAAGATCGGGGCTTCCTTCAACTGTCGTATAGAGCAACGTGCCGTACAGCGGTTTGGACCCATTGAGGCTAGCGTTATCGAAGTTCGCGATCATAGACAACTTTCTCCCATCCTTAAGCGCCCAAACTACGGAAACGGCCCTTGCGCCCAGAGTCTCGAATTTCGACGCACCAGGCAGAATGTCCTTAATGAGCGGCAAAATCTCCCGTCGCCGACACTCCAGCAGTCCCCGGTAGAAGCACAACCAACTGAAGTGTGAGGCAGATCCCAACGAAGACCAATCGACTTTCGATCGGGAGAATGTTTCTTCGCTAGCCGGATCGGGTATGCGAGCGCGGGCCTCAGCGGAGTTGAACTGGGTAAATCGCTCAAATTCGGAGCGACGGCCTTCTCGGACCTTAGAAGACAGCTCGGGTCCGAAGTCACAGAAAAAGAGAAACGGATTACTCGCGCCAAATTCTTCTCCCATAAAAAGCAGTGGAGGTGAGGGGGATAAGAGCAACACGGCAAGCGCTGCTTTCACCTTTCTTGGATCTGATTGATTCCCTATTCGGTCACCAAAAGCGCGGTTCCCGATTTGGTCGTGATTCTGCAAAAAGGAGACAAAGCAGCCTGGCGGCAGATTTTGACTGGGTTCACCGCGCGACTTGCCGCCTCTGTATTGGGAGGCCTCTCCTTGATAGCTGTAGCCTTCGGAGAGACAGCGCCCTAAATGCCAGATCGGATTGCCGCAGTAGTCAGCATAATAGCCGTCTGACTCGCCGGTGATGAGAACGTGGAGCGCATGATGAATGTCATCGTTCCATTGTGCAGCGTACCCGCCTGCATGGTTTTGCGGATCGCTTTTAAGATAATGAGCGGCATTCCGGTTGTTTTCTAAGACCAGATGGATTAAGCGCTCTCGGGGAAGCGATCGCCGGACTGTTTCCGCCAGTTCAACCAGGAACTCCGGGTAGGAATCATCGTATATCGCGTGCACTGCGTCCAACCGCAGACCATCTATCTGATATTCCTCCAGCCAATACAGTGCATTGTGAATGAAATAGTCTCGCACCACGCGGCTGCCCGGGCCATCGAAATTCACAGCGTCGCCCCATGGCGTGCGGTGCCGCGAGCTGAAAAATTGCGGGGAATATAGGTGCAAATAATTTCCTTCTGGCCCGAAGTGGTTATAAACGACATCTAGAAAAACCATCAAACCCGCGGCATGAGCGGTGTCTACAAAGTGTTTGAGCTCCTCGGGTCGGCCATAGCAGTTTGCAGGAGCGTACGGCAACACGCCGTCATAACCCCAATTCCATCGCCCGGCAAAGCTCGACAGGGGCATGAGTTCGATCGCCGTGATCCCAAGCGCTGTAAGGTGGTTCAACTTTCGTTCGGCACCCGCAAAAGTCCCCTCAGGAGAAAAAGTCCCGACATGAAGTTCATAGATGACCGCTTCCTCCCACGGACGGCCGCGCCAGTTGTCGTGTTCCCACGTAAAAGCGGCCGGATCGACCACCTGACTCGGCCCATGCACCCCTAAGGGTTGATATCGAGAGGCAGGATCGGTGACACGGTGTTGACGATCAATCGTGAACTGATACAGTGTGCCGGGCCGAGCCTCCCGCGTGACGAGCTCGAACCAGCAATTCTCCAGCCGTGACATCGGAAGACTGTTGGAAGACACGTCAACCGAAGCGTCCTGCGCCTTGGGAGACCATAAGCGAAAGCGCACGGTTCCATCGTCGAGGACTTCTGCGCCAAACGGCATTTTGTGCTTATATCTCATGGATCGAAATGTCCAAGCTCAATCCTCGCAACCCGCTGGGAGGATGACGCGGAGCGACATCCTTTGCGGCCGACCCAGTCAGCGTTCAAGAGAATACAAATCCCTGGTGGCCAAACACAATCAAGTTATTTGCTTAATTTAGCCCCTGATATCGCGCCAGCCAATGGATTTGAGGAAAAATCGAATAAGGGAATTCCCCTATCAAGGCTGGATATTTGGAAAACAAGGTACGGAACAATCTTCCAGTGAATATCGAATTGCATCCATCCATATGGGTCGTAGAATGGTTAAGCTGCTCTATTTTTCGGTGAATGCCCCAGCAATTCCAGGGTGACAAAGAGGGAGAATCTCGAGCCAATGTCGGAACCGACATCAAACGGTCGACTGCGCGTCGTAATCGCACGGGTTTCGCCGGAAATTGATTGCGGGCGATTTGCGGCTAAGCGCGTCATAGATGAAAAAGTGATTGTGGAAGCCGATGTTTTCACTGACGGCCACGATCAGGTCGCCTGCCGGCTCGTCTACTGGCAGGATGGAAATCAACCGCAAGTATCGCCAATGAAGCCACTCGGCAGTGACCGCTGGCGTGGCGAGTTTTGCGTCGTAAAATTAGGAAGATATACGTACACGGTCGAAGGGTGGGTCGACCATTTTCAGACATGGCGGCGAGATTTGGAAAAGCGCATCTCGGCAAAACAGGATATTTCTGTCGATTTGCTGATCGGCGCCGGGTTGATTGAGGCAGCCGCGACCCGTGCCAAAGGAAAAGACGGCGAGATGCTACGCGACTGGGCGCGCAGATTGCGTGAAAACAAACAACTTGAGTCACAAGCAGCCATTGCTCTGGATACTGATCTGCTGGGGTTAGTTCAGCTTTACCCCGAGCGCGAGCTTGTCACCCGGTATGACAAACAGTTGCCGGTCGTCGCCGATCGCGAGAAAGCAGGCTTCTCCACATGGTACGAGGTCTTCCCTCGGTCTTGCTCGCCCGAACAGAATCGTCATGGAACCTTTCGGGATTGCGAACAATGGCTGCCCTACATTGCCTCGATGGGTTTCGACGTCCTCTACCTTCCTCCGATTCATCCGATTGGAAGAACATTCCGTAAAGGCAAAAACAATACCCTGCCTGCCGGGCCGGGTGATGTCGGAAGTCCGTGGGCCATCGGATCGGCGGAAGGCGGCCATAAGTCCATTCACCCCGAATTGGGAACTCTGGAGGACTTCCGAAGGTTCCTGGCCAAAGCGGCCGATCATGGGCTCGAGGTCGCGCTTGATATAGCCCTCCAGTGCTCGCCGGATCATCCTTACGTGCGGGAACACCCGGAGTGGTTCAGCACTCGGCCGGATGGCTCCATTCAGTACGCGGAGAATCCCCCCAAGAAATATCAAGACATCTTCCCCCTAAATTTCGCGACCGCGCAGTGGCGAGCGCTATGGGAAGAATTGAAGAGTGTTTTCCTTTTCTGGATCGAACAAGGTGTACGGATCTTCCGAGTGGACAACCCCCACACCAAAGCATTTCCTTTTTGGGAGTGGGTCATCACTGAAATTAAAAACCAACACCCCGATGTGCTTTTCCTTGCGGAAGCGTTTACACGACCTAATGTGATGTATCGACTTGCCAAGCTTGGTTTTTCTCAGTCCTACACTTATTTTACGTGGCGTAACGCGAAACAGGAGCTTACACAATACTTTACTGAACTGGCGCAAACCGATGTGCGGGAGTACCTGCGCCCGAATCTTTGGCCAAACACGCCCGACATTCTCCCGGAGTTTCTCCAAGTGGGCGGCCGCCCCGCGTTCATGGTCCGGCTCATTCTGGCGGCCACCTTGGGCGGCAATTACGGTATCTATGGTCCGTCCTTTGAGCTGTGCGAGAATGCGCCACTGCACCCCGGCGGTGAAGAATATCTTAATTCTGAAAAATATGAACTCAAACACCGGGACCTGGGTTCCAAGGCCACCCTGAAGAGTTTCATTGCCACCGTGAATCGTATTCGCAAGGAGAATCCGGCCCTGCAAAGCAATCGCAACTTGCGTTTTCACGAGACGGATAATCCTGCATTGATTTGTTATACCAGGGCCACAGACGACCTCTCGAGTGTGATCGTCGTGGTGGTGAATCTGGATTGTTGTCATGTCCAAAGCGGCTGGATCAATCTCGATCTTGGCTCCATCGGACTGGACACGCGTCATACATTTCAGGCACACGACTTGCTCAGCGAGGGCCGGTTCTTATGGCAAGGTTCGCGAAATTATGTGGAACTTGTTCCGGAAAGTTTGCCGGCGCATGTTTTGCTTCTGAGGAGGTGGGTGCGAACGGAGAAGGATTTCGACTACTATCTATAGGTCGCTCTGTCGAACAGGGCTTAGAAGGCCCAGCTCAGAACGGGAGAGCGCATTATGCAACCGGTTCTAACTGAATTTGATCGCTATTTGCTTGCGGAAGGAACTTTTCACCGCGCCTACGAAAGATTTGGCGCCCACTTTGTAGAGCGCGATGGGCAACGGGGAGTTCAGTTTGCTGTGTGGGCCCCCAATGCCAAGCTTGTTTCTGTCATCGGTGATTTCAATGAATGGAACACTTCGGCCAATCCAATGGAGCCGAGTTCCGCAGGGGTTTGGGAAACGTTCATACCCCGCGTGCGCCAGGGGGACGCGTATAAGTACCACATAGAGTCCACCTATCAGGGACATCAGGTCGACAAAGCGGACCCCTATTGTTTTGCGGCCGAAATCCGGCCGCAGACCGCTTCTCGAGTGTGGGACCTCGAGAGCTATTCGTGGCAGGACGATTCCTGGATGGCAGGCCGCGCGAAATTCAACTCCCTCGATGCCCCCATTTCCATCTACGAGGTGCACCTAGGCTCGTGGAGACGCGTGCCGGAGGAAGGCAACCGTTGGCTCACATACCGCGAAATGGCCTCTTTGCTGGCCGACTATGTCCATGCTGCGGGTTTCACACACGTCGAGTTACTTCCCGTTATGGAACATCCCTTCGACGGTTCGTGGGGATATGAAACAACCGGCTACTTTGCTCCTACAAGCAGGTTCGGTTCCCCGACCGACTTCATGTATTTTGTGGACTATCTCCACCAGCAAGAAATCGGTGTGATTCTGGATTGGGTACCCGCACATTTCCCGAAGGATGAAGCGGGTCTCGGCTATTTCGACGGGTCTCACCTCTACGAGCACGCGGACCCGCGAAAAGGAGAACAGCCAGATTGGAATACTTTTGTTTTCAATTACGGTCGAAATGAAGTTCGGAGCTTCTTGATCAGCAACGCCTTGTTCTGGCTGGACAAATACCATGTAGACGGCCTGCGCGTCGATGCCGTAGCGGCGATGCTGTATCTCGACTACGGGCGGCGCGACGGAGAATGGATACCCAATCGCTACGGCGGAAAGGAAAACATCGAGGCCCTTGAATTCCTGAGAAGCTTCAACGAACAGGTCTATGCCGCGTTTCCGAGCGTAATGACGATCGCGGAGGAATCAACCGCTTGGCCGCAGGTCTCCCGCCCTAATTACGTCGGCGGCCTCGGATTTGGTTTTAAGTGGAACATGGGTTGGATGCACGACATGCTCGAGTACATGTCACAAGACCCGGTGTTTCGGAGCTATCACCACAAGCAGATTACGTTTAGCCTGGTCTATGCGTGGAGCGAGAATTTTGTCCTGCCCTTCTCACATGACGAGGTCGTCTACGGAAAAGGCTCGCTATTGCGTAAAATGCCGGGAGACGAATGGCAGAAATTCGCGAATCTGCGGCTGCTCTACGGCTTTATGTTTGGGCATCCCGGGAAGAAATTGCTGTTCATGGGCAGTGAGTTTGGCCAGTGGTCGGAATGGAATCACGATGGCGGTCTTGACTGGCATCTGCTCGAGTCGCCCCTGCACTCCGGGCTGGCGCGCTGGGTGCGCGATTTGAACACCCTGTATCGCGGCCAGCCTGCGCTTCACGAATTAGATTTTGATGCCGGCGGTTTCGCCTGGGTGGATTGCAACGACATTCAAAGGAGCGTGGTCAGCTTCCTGCGGCGCGCTCGGAATCCTGAGGACCAAGTGCTGTTCGTGTGTAATTTTACTCCGGTCGTCAGACAGAACTACCGTGTCGGTGTCCCGCGCGAAGGCTTTTGGAAGGAGGTGCTGAACAGCGACGCGCCTCTATACGGCGGCGGCGGTCAGGGTAACTTT
>Ga0210403_10002093_pt1 | contig 18383 bp, 16 predicted proteins | sample IncBWC19MmetaG_FD_150863 | JGI IMG/M metagenome (GOLD analysis project Ga0210403, IMG submission 150863) | Forest soil microbial communities from Barre Woods Harvard Forest LTER site, Petersham, Massachusetts, United States - Inc-BW-C-19-M | ecosystem: Environmental > Terrestrial > Soil >... | reverse complement strand
CGACAACCCAAAGGGAAATTCCGTAACTCCCTCGCCTGGACCAGGCCTCGGGCGCAACTTCTTCACCCTGCGCGTCAATCCCATTTCCCGCCTGGAACTGGACGCGAACTACAACTACTTCCGCGATGTACCGACCTTCGATACGACCCTGATCGGCACCGGCCTGCTCGACAAGTTCCTGTTCCAGGGCTTCAGCGCCGGCGGACGCCTCGAAGTCTTGCCGCAGATCTGGATCAGTTCCACTCTCGGACGTAGCAGTCGCAGTGGTGACGCCACGAGTTCGATCAACCAGATGTACGGCATCACCTTCGGCCGCATACCCGTCGTCAAGTTGCGTGCTGATCTTCACTATTCCCGCTTTAACAGCTCCTTTGGCGATGGGCACTATGAATCCTTCTCCCTGTCGCGGCAGGTGAATGACCGCCTTCGTCTTGAGGCCCTCCTCGGGCAACAGAATTTCGGTTCCACGCTCACCCTCGCGAATCGCAGCCGTTTCCTGACCGGAACCGTCGAAACCGTTCTGGGACCGCACTACTATCTGCAAGGAATCTTCACTACCAACCGTGGCGACCTGAGCTACGACCAGGTCATGTTCTCGATTGGCTACCGCTTTGATAACCGGAGGAAGCGCGAATGATGCATATTTACAAAATCGCTACTCTCGCAGCTCGCGGTGCCACCGTCTTCGCTGTTCTGGCGGGATTGAGCTTTGCAGCTGTGGAATTCAGTGCTCCGGAGGCCCAGCATCTCAACGACATCCTTGAAAGGACCGCTGGTCAAACCTCCGTATTTCTTGATCAGTTTTCGGATGTGAAGTGTACTGAACAAGTCCGTCAGGAAAAGTTGGGCAAGGACAACAGGGTCGAGCTTAAAGAAGACTCCACTTACGACTATCTCGTGATCCTGACCAACACCGGCGGCGAGTTGAATCTTTCTGAGTCGCGTATCCCGGTTCACGAGGCTAAGAAGGACCGCAAGAATACCTCCTTGCTCTTGAGCAACGGCTTCGCTACGCTATTCCTGGTGTTTCACCCGGTCTACGCAGAAGCATTCAAATTTGCGCTCGTGGGCCAGGATGTTATCGCCGGGCACAACGTCGAGAAGGTTTCCTTCCAACACGTACCTGGCATGAAGTCGCCTGCAGCTCTGGCTCTGCGAGGCCGGGAGTATCCCTTGGAGCTCATGGGAACCGCCTGGATTGACCCTGAAACTGGTTCGATCATAAAGATCGAGGCGGGAATCGCCGACACCCTGCAGGACGTCGGATTGAAAACTTTGACTTCCGAAATCGATTTTTCTCCGCTCACGTTCGCGGACTCGAAGCAGGCCTACTGGTTCCCCACTCAGGCCCGCGTCGAAGTTGAAACTGCGCGCCAACACTGGCGTAACTTGCATCAATTCACCGGTTACAAAAAATTCTCCGTTAATACAGAAGAGAAGGTCACGCAAAAATGAGTGCAACAGCTACAGTCCGCGTCGCCGAGCGTACCAAGCCGGCAGTCGATACTGAACGAGGCCACCGTCTTCGCATGCGCTTGTTGTATGTTCTGGCCATCGTCTCCAACCTTGCCATCTTCATCTACGGCTTCGACTACTACAAGCTCTCGGCGATGGACCGCCCGTTCTCGCCCAAGCATCACATGCTTCGCCCCAGTGGCCCTATCGGTCTCTATCTTGGATTCATCGGCGTCGCTCTGTTCGTCGGAATCTTCCTCTATCCGATCCGTAAGCATTGGGCATGGCTCGGTCAGATTGGAAAGACGCGGCACTGGCTTGATATCCACGTGCTCATGGGCCTGACTGCGCCCTTTATTATCGCGTTCCACTCCACCTTGAAGTTCAAGGGCATCGCCGGCATGGCCTTCTGGATCATGTTTGCAGTCTCAGTCAGCGGCGTTGTCGGGCGCTATCTCTACGCTCAAATTCCCCGAAGAGTCACCACCGTCGAGCTCTCGATGAAGGAATTGCAGGAACTGCAGGAGAGCCTTTCCCAGCAACTGACCTCGCAGAGGCTTCTTCCCGAGGCCGACTTGAGGTCTCTGCTGCGGATGCCCAACGCCCAACAGGTCGCGCGCCTGCCCATTCCGATCGCTCTGGTCTACATGATGATCCTCGACGTCGTCCGCTTGTTCGGTGTGGCACGCCTTCGCCGCCATACCTTGAGCGCTGGCGAATACCTCACGACGCTTTTCGGATTCGTCCCCACACAGCATCGCGAACTCGAAAAGGCGATCCATGCCGCTGCGGAAGAAGCCGCCCTTTCCAAGCGCCTTCTCTTCCTGTCCCGCTCGCAAAAGGTTTTCCATGCCTGGCATGTGATTCATAAACCTTTCAGCTATGCTTTCGCCGTGCTCGCCCTGGTACATATTGGGCTGCAATTCGTTTTAGGGTATTTTTAGTAGATGGATACCCTTTTTACCTTCGGTATCGGCGGCATCATCTGCTTCTTCTTTCTGGTGATTTACCTCAGAAGCTTGAAGAAGCGGGAGGCTCGGGCCCTCGAAGCCGCTGAGAAGGGTAAGCTCTATTCCCACGGACCCCAAGCGCAACATCCGCACATCGACAACAATTACTGCATCGGCTGCGCCACCTGCACCAGCGTCTGCCCGGAAGGCGACGTCCTGGCGATGATCGGCGGCAAGGCCGTCATCGTGAACGGTCACAAGTGTATCGGGCACGCCCTCTGCGCCGATGCCTGCCCCGTGGGTGCCATCACGATGGTTATGGCAAGCCCGAGCATGGCTCGCGACATGCCTCAACTCACGCCGGAACACGAGACCACCATCCCCGGCCTGTTCATCATCGGGGAACTCGGTGGCCTCGCCCTGATCAAAAACGCGGTCAATCAGGGCCGCGACTGCGTTGATAACATCGCCGCCCGACTCAAGGAGCAGCCTATTCCGCCCATGCCCGGCGTCCACGATATTCTGATCGTTGGCGCTGGACCCGCTGGAATCAGCGCTTCTCTGCGTGCCATCGAGAACAAGTTGAACTACCTCACCATCGAGCGCGATGAAATCGGCGGCACCGTCGCCAAATATCCCCGCCAGAAACTCGTCATGACCAGTCCCGTCGAATTTCCCATGTACGGCAAGTTCAAAAAGATGCAGCTCTCGAAAGAGAACCTGCTCGCCTTCTGGGACATGATCCTCAATCGCGCCGACTTCAACGTGTGTACAGGTGAAAAGGTCGACGACATCCAGAAAGGTCCAGACAGGATCTTCACCGTCATTACTACCACCAATCAGTATCGTGCCCGAACCGTTGTTCTTGCCTTGGGACGCGCGGGCGAACCCCGTAAACTCGGCGTCAAAGGCGAAGATCTGCCCAAGGTGATGTACCGCCTCATCGAGGCCGATCACTACATCAACAAGAAAATCCTCGTCATCGGCGGCGGCGACAGCGCTGTCGAAGCCGCCATGGGACTAGCCAGTCAAAAAGGTAATCAGGTCACACTCTCCTACCGCAGCGAGCGCTTCAGCCGCATCAAGGAACGCAACGCCACCCGTATCCAGGAGTTCATGAAGTCAGGAAAAGTACGGGTTCTCTTTAACTCGAATCCGGTTGAGTTCAAACCGGAGTCCGTGATCCTCGAAGTTGCCGGCCAGCAGCAGGAAATTCCCAATGACTTCGTCTGGATCTTCGCCGGAGGCACGCCGCCCACCGCCTTCCTTAAAAAAGTTGGCGTCGGTTTCGGATCATGCGATGTCACGCTCGAAACCAGCAAGGCTGCCAAACAGGCCGATGCCGAGCGCAAGGAACTTGCCCAGGCTGCCGCGGTGCCCGCCCGCTAAGACAGCAACCTACTCGGTAGTGGTCACCTTTGTAGCCCTCTCAAATTTCCCGGCCTCGCGTCCGGCCAAAGCAGCAAGGGCAATCGTGATCATTTGAACCGGCAGTATCTCCAAAATCGGGCGAATCGCAGCATCACATTCCGGCACCCGGAAACTCTCAAAAGTCGAGCTTTCCCCAATCAATTCGCCTCGCCCACCCGCCTGTCGAATGTCAGCCAGCAATCCAAGATTCAATTCGCGCGTCTTGTCATCACCGGAAAAAACTCCTACGAATACCTCTCCGCTCAGCATTTCAAATGGACCGTGCCGGAATGCCGCGCTGCTCATCCCTTCCGCATGAAAATGATCGGACTCTTTGATCACCAAGGCTCCCGCTCCTACCGCCGCCAGCGAAGTCCCCCGGCCCACCAGAAACAAATCCCGAATCCCGCTCAACCGCTCGGCAACATCTGCTACGCGCTTCTTCCAATCTGCCAAATAAGCCGCAACAGCCGAAGCGGCCTGCTTCATTTTCCGTCGGCTCATTTCCGCATCCTGCCCACACAACCCGTCTCCCAGCCATTGCAGCATCATGAGCGTCGCCACATAGGTCTTACAGGAAACCGAGAACTCCCGCCCTGCCCGCGTAACCAACCCAACTGCCGCATGCCTCGCAAGAGTGCTTTCCGGAGTATTGGTCACCGCAATTACCGGGGCCCCGTTATTGACCTTCGCCAACCGCACCATCTCCGCGCTCTCCCCCGATTGCGAAACCGCAATCACCAATGTCTTCGGATTCAAGACGCGCGTGTGGTAATGCACCAGCTCCGACGTCTCCACCATCGTCGAACCGATTCCATGATCGATCAGCTGAAGATTGAGCGGATGAATAGCATGAAAAGAGGATCCCATTCCCGTGAGCACGATCTGCTGAAACTCCCCCCGCCGCAAGCGACCGGCAAAGTCCACCAATTCCGGCGATCTGTCCAAAGCCGCGAATGTATCGCTCAGCGCCTGAGGCTGCGCCAATAAGTCCTGCAAGTACCTTCCCTCGATGACGTGCAGGTCCGAAGACAAGTTGAACCCCTTTCTCAGATTAGCATTCGTAGGCGACGGCGAAGCCGAGCACTCGTATAGGGACGGACGCCTTCGTCCGTCCCGGTCGCGGAGCGACCGTGCGACAGCATGCGTCACCACGCCGCCGTACTCTCTCGACAAGTCCAGTCCGCCCATGTCCGACCATCATCCAAATTACAAATACAACAAATCGAAAAAACAGTTAACCTCCCAAGCCTAATTGGTATTGACCCCGAAATCACTCCCACCATATTCTGTAGCTGGAATGCAGTCTCATCTCCACCACCGCCATCATCACCATCACGCGCACAGCGTGTCGGCGGGGGTGCATCTGATCTAACCAGCACTCATAGCAAGTTCAGCCCGCTGACGCAGCCAAGCTCAGCGGGCTTTTTGTTTTCCTGGAGAAACCTATGAACGCCGAACTCGATTTTGAAAAACTCGGTGGACTGATCCCCGCCGTTGTGCAGAACGCGTCCGATGGCGAAGTGCTGATGGTCGGATTCATGAATCAAGAAGCGCTCACTCACACGCTCGCCGGCGGCTACGTCACCTTCTACAGCCGCACCCGACAGAAACTCTGGACCAAGGGTGAGACCTCCGGCAATCGCCTCCGCGTGGTCTCAGCCGCCACCGACTGCGACCGCGACACCTTACTCGTGCGCGTCGAGGTCGAGGGCGCTGGCTTGGTCTGTCATCGCGGCACCCGTTCCTGCTTCACCGAAGACTTGTCCTGGATCGCTACTCAACCCACTGCCGCCAAGGAGACCCTATGAAACTCCGCATCGGCATCCCCAAAGGCAGTCTGCAGGAAGCAACTCTGCAACTCTTCGCACGCGCCGGTTTGCCCGCCTACACCAACGGCCGCTCCTATTTCGCCACCACTGCCGATCCCGAGATCGATTGTCTCCTGATCCGCGCGCAGGAAATGGCACGCTACGTTGAGCACGGTGCGGTCGACGCCGGCCTCACCGGTCTCGATTGGATCGTCGAAAGCGGTCTGGAAGTCGTCACCGTGAGTGATCTGATCTACGCCAAGCGCAGCCGCGGCAAAGTCCGATGGGTCCTCGCCGCACCTGAGGATTCTCCCTTCCAGCGCGCCGAAGATCTCTCCAATCGCATCATCGCGACAGAACTAGTCAACGTCACCCGCAATTATTTCAGCAAGAGAGGCGTCAATGTCCGCGTCGAATTTTCCTGGGGAGCCACCGAAGTGAAAGCTCCCATGCTCGCAGACGCGATCGTAGAAGTCACAGAGACCGGAAGTTCCCTCCGCGCCAACCGCCTTCGCATTCTCGAAACGGTTCTCGAATCCAACACGCAATTGATCGCGAACAAGCGCTCCTATGCCGATCGCGAGAAGCGCCGCAAGATCGACAATCTCGCGCTCATGCTGCAAGGCGCTATGGAAGCACAAGAGCGCGTCGGCCTGATGCTGAACGTGCGCAAGGAAAACCTCGCCGCTGTCCTCGGCGTCCTCCCGGCTCTGCAAAAGCCAACCATCTCCCACTTGAGCGATGAAGACTGGCTCGCAGTCAACACGGTGATCGACGAGTCCGCTGCATGGGACGTGATTCCTCGCCTCAAAGAAGCGCAAGCTCACGGCATCGTCGAATATCCGCTGAACAAGGTGGTACTCTGATGCGCATCCTCTCCGGCCAAAACGCGGTCCGGATGGTCGAGCGCCTCTCTTCCCGCGCCACCAGTCTCACCGACCTTGAGCCCCGCGTCCGCGCCATCGTTAATCATGTGCGCCGCAACGGCGACCGTGCCCTCCGCCGCTACGCGGAGCGATGGGACAGTCTCGCGAGGAATCAGTCCCTGCAGGTTCCTGAGAATGAGCTGGCAGCGGCGTGGAAGACGCTCCCTCCTGGCACGCGCAAATCTCTGCGCGAAGCAGCTCAAAATATCCGCCGCTTCTGCGAATGGCAAAAACCGCGAACGTGGACGCGTACCCGCCGAGGCATCTCGCTAGGTCAGTTGGCTATTCCTCTCGATTCCGTAGGTTGCTACGTTCCCGGCGGCCGCTACCCACTGGTCTCAACTTTGCTGATGACAGTGATTCCCGCCCAGGTCGCCGGAGTCGAGAATATCCGCGTCGTCTCGCCCAAGCCCTCGACTGAAGTCCTGGCCGCAGCAGGAATGCTCGGCGTCCGCGACTTCTATCGTGTCGGCGGTGCGCAGGCAATCGCCGCCCTCGCCTATGGCACGAAGACGATCCCGCGTGTTGATAAAATCGTCGGCCCCGGAAATGCCTTCGTCACTACAGCTAAGAAGTTGGTTTCTTTTGACTGCTCGATCGATTTTCTGGCAGGCCCCACCGAAGCCCTCGTGCTTAGCGAGTCTGGCCATCCTAAATTCATTGCCGCCGATCTGGTTTCGCAAGCTGAGCACGATCCCCAGACCTTATCCATCTTCATTACAACCAAGCAGGCGTTCGCGAAGAAAGTCGCGCTCAGCGTGGAAGAAGCAGCACGCGACAACACGATCGCGAGGAAATCTCTGCAGCTGCAGGGAGCCATTCTCCTTGCCGACTCCCGTGAGCAAGCCCGCGCGTGGGCAAACACCCTTGCCCCGGAGCACATCACAGTCGCTCGCGAAGATGTACCATTCATTCGAAACGCAGGCTCCATCTTCGTTGGCGACTACTCTCCGCAGGCTGCGGGCGATTACGCCTCCGGTCCCAACCACGTTTTGCCAACTTCCGGGCAGGCCCGCTTCCGCGGCGGCCTCAGTGTTCTCGATTTCGTAAAACTCATAACGGTTCAGGAACTTACCCGCGACGGCCTGCACCAAATAGGAAAAACCGTGGAAACTCTTGCCCAGATCGAGGGTCTCCGGGCCCATGCCACATCCATCAGCGTGAGGTGCGCTCATGCTTAAGCCACGCCCAGCCGTAAGCGCCATTCCAACCTACCATCCGCCACTGGCCGGACGCGAAGGACTGCGCCTCGACTTCAACGAAAACACAGTCGGATGTTCTCCGCGCGTCCTCGACCGCCTTCGCTCTCTGACCGCCGAGGATCTCGCCCGCTATCCCGAGCGCCAACCAATCGAATCAGCCGTTGCCAACTTTCTCGGAGTCTCCGACGCGGAGCTCTTGCTGACCAACGGAGTCGATGAGGCAATTCATCTCCTCTGCCAGACTTATCTCGCGACCGGCGACGAAGCCCTTATCGTCGTTCCCACGTACTCGATGTACCGCATCAATATGAGCGCAGCCGGAGCCCAGGTCGTCAGCATCCCGGCAGGCCCAGAATTTAACTTTCCTCTCGACGCCGTCCGCGTCGGCATCACAGATCGCACCCGCCTGATCGCCATCGCGAACCCAAACAATCCAACCGGAACTTTCACTCTCCCTGAGCAACTTCTCGAAATCGCCCGCTCCGCCCCATCCGCAGCGATACTAATCGACGAAGCCTACTTCGAATTTTGTGGCAAGACTCTCCTGCCCCGTCGCCGCGAGTGTCCCAACGTTTTCATCACTCGCACGTTTTCGAAAGCCTACGGCCTGGCCGGTCTTCGCATCGGCGCCCTCATCGGCGATGCAGAACAGATGTCCTCTCTCCACCGCGTCTGTTCCCCGTACAACGTCAATGCCGTCGCGTTGGCCTGCGTGCCAGAAGCCCTCGCCGACCAGAATTACATCGACCGGTATGTGACCGAAACTTTGCAGTCGCGTGCGAGTCTTGAAAGCGTTCTCACCACGCGCGGAATAACATTCTGGCCCAGCCAAGCGAATTTCGTCCTTGCGCGGGTAGGCTCCACTAAATCCGACTCACAGGCCTTCGTCGAACAGATGCGACGCCGCGGCATCCTCGTCCGTGATCGCTCGTCCGATCACGCCTGCGAAGGCTGCGTTCGTTTCACGCTCGGCACCGCACAGCACACTAACCGCTTGTTGGCTGCCCTCGACGAAATGCTCGAAGAACTCTCCATCCCGCAGGGAGTGTCGCGCTCATGAGAAAAGGCTCCATCAACCGCATCAGCAAAGAGACTCAGATTCAGGCCTCGCTCACCATCGAGGGCCGCGGCCGCTACGACGTCTCCACTGGCATCCGTTTCTTCGATCACATGCTCGAACTGTTCGCCCATCACGGAGGCTTCGACCTCAAGCTCAAAGCCCGCGGTGATCTCGACGTCGATCAGCACCACACCGTCGAAGACGTCGGCATCGTCCTCGGCCAAGCCTTCGACAAGGCCCTCGGCACCAAGCGCGGCATCCTGCGCGCGGGTTATTTCCTCATGCCCATGGACGAAACCATGGGAATGGCCGCGGTCGATTTCTGCGGACGCACCGCCGCAGTAATCGATACCAAAGTCCGCACGCGCCTTGTCGGAGATCTCCAATCCGAGTTGGTCGACGATTTCTTCGAAGGCTTCGCCCGCGGCGCACGGGCCAACGTTCATGCCCGCGTGCTCTACGGCCGCTCCAGCCATCACAAAATCGAGTCTCTCTTCAAAGCTTTTGCCCGTGCCCTTCGCGCCGCCTGCTGGCGTGATCCCCAGATGATCCGCCTGCTTCCCAGCACCAAAGGAGTTCTCTGATGATCGCCATCGTTGACTACGGCGCCGGCAATCTCGTCTCCGTAAAGAAAGCGCTCGACTGGCTGGGACAGGATTGCACGATCACCTCCGATCCCGCCGACGTTCTCCGCGCCCGCAAGGTCGTCCTCCCCGGCGTCGGCCATTTCGCCTCGACCGCCTCGCTGGCAAAGTCGGGCCTGCAAACCGCCATCTCCGAAGCCATCTCGCGGAAAGTTCCCTTCCTCGGCATCTGCGTCGGTATGCAATGGATGTTCTCCGGCAGCGAAGAATCGCCCGAAACCCGCGGCCTCGACCTCTTTCCCGGCACTTGCTCCCGTTTTCCTCAGTCCGTGAAGTCTCCCCATGTTGGCTGGAACCAACTCGACATCGCCTCAACCTCTCGTCTGTTCCGTGGATTGCCGCCTTCCCCCTTCGTCTACTTCACACACTCCTATCACGCGCCGCTCAACGGCACAACGGTTGCAAGTTGCGAATACGGAGGAAAGTTCTCGGCCGCGATCGAGCGCGATCTTTTATTTGGCGTTCAATTTCACCCTGAAAAATCCGGCGAGACCGGACTCAGGCTTCTGGCCAACTTTTGCGCGATCTGACATGTTGACCAAACGCATCATCGCCTGCCTCGACGTCGACGACGGCCGCGTCGTCAAAGGCGTTCAGTTCGTAAACTTGCGCGATGCCGGTGACCCCGCCGAACTCGCGAAGCGCCACAGCGAGTCCGGTGCGGACGAGATCGTTCTCCTCGATATCTCCGCCGCTCACGAGCGACGTGCGACCCTGCTCGACACCGTTCGCCGCACCGCCAAACAGCTATTCATCCCCTTCACCGTGGGCGGCGGCATTCGAACTTTGCAGGAAGCCGCCTCCGTTTTCTCAGCCGGCGCTGACAAGATCAGCGTCAACTCCTCCGCCCTCGCCGATCCCACCCTGATCACGCAAATTGCCGAACGTTTCGGCTCGCAAGCCGTCGTCGTCGCCATCGATGCCAAACGCCACAACGGCTGCTGGCTCGCTTTCACCCACGGAGGCCGCGTTTCCGCGAATCGCGATGCCGTGGAATGGGCTCTGGAAGCCGAATCCCGCGGCGCCGGAGAAATCCTTCTCACTTCTATGGACCGCGACGGCACCGCCTCCGGATTCGATTGTGACCTGACTCGCGCCATCGCCGATCGCCTTCATATTCCGGTCATCGCCTCCGGAGGTGCCGGCGGCGCCCCGCACTTCGTCGAAGTCTTTCGCGAAGGTCACGCCGACGCAGCACTCGCCGCTTCCATCTTCCACTACGGCCTCAGTTCTCTCGGCGATCTCAAACAGCATCTTCTCGCCCAGAACATTCCTGTGAGGTGGCCGTGCTGATCCCTTCGATTGACTTGATGGAAGGCAAGGTCGTCCAACTCGTCCAGGGCAGCCGCAAGGCCCTGGAGTTCGACGACCTTCAACACTGGGTCGATCGTTTTTCGAAATATCCTCTCGTCCAGGTCATCGACCTCGACGCCGCCATGGGCCGCGGCAACAATCAGAATCTGGTCCGCGAGATTGCCTGCCAGATCCCCTGCCAGGTAGGTGGAGGCATCCGCTCAATCGATTCCGTCCGCGCCACACTGGATCTCGGAGCCCGTCGCGTGATTCTCGGCTCATCCCTCATCTTGCAAGGGGCAATCAACGTCCCTTTCGCCCGCGATCTCTCTGCCCAACTCAACCCGGAGAAACTCGTTTTCGCCGTCGATTCCCGCGGAGGCTACGTCTCCATCAAAGGTTGGCAGGAGTCTACTCCCATCCAGGCCGCCGACATGATCCGCGCCCTCGATCCCTTCTGCACCGCCTTTCTCTATACCAATATCGACACCGAAGGATTACTCCAGGGCATCCCACTCGACATTGTTCGAGAGCTGCGTCACGCCACCTCGCGCCGGCTGATCGCCGCCGGAGGTATTCGCAGCCAGCAGGAGGTCGATACCCTCGATTCCATGGGAGTCGATGCCGTCGTCGGCATGGCAATCTATCAGAATTTAATGCCAGCCTAAAGTTTCAATTCCCCGCAACTGCCCCGCACCGCAACAGCATCGAATATCCCCACGCCGATGTCGGCGAATCTTTCAGCTTCGCGCATGAAAGCAAACGTGCTTCGCAAAATTCCCTTCATACTCGCCCTGCTGCCGGCACTGATCCTTTCGAGTGCACATAGCGCCGCCTACTCCGTCCTCACTCACGAAGAACTCATCGATCTCGCCTGGAATGACTCCATACGCCCGCTTCTGCTCGCCAGATTCCCCGCGGCGACGGACCATCAGTTGGTCGTAGCGCACTCCTACGCCTACGGCGGATGCGCCGTGCAAGACATGGGCTATTACCCGTTCGGCAAACGCTTCTTCAGCAACCTCACTCATTACGTCCGCTCCGGAGACTTCGTCGCCTGGATGCTCCAGAATGCCCGCACGCTTGACGAATACGCCTTTGCCATCGGCGCGTTGTCTCACTATCTGGGAGATTCCATCGGCCACTCCCAGGCGATCAATCCCGCCACCGCGTTTGAATTCCCCAAGCTGCAACATAAATACGGAGACTCGGTAACTTATGGCGAAAGCCCGCACGGGCACATCAGAACTGAATTCGCATTCGATGTAGAAGAACTTACCAACCTGGAATTCGCGCCCCCAGCTTACTTGCGCGCTGTCGGATTCAGAGTCCCCCGCAAGTTCCTCGAACAGGCCTTCAACCACACCTACGGCTTCGACATCCACTGGATCTTGGGCGAGGATCGCCCCGCTCTGCGCGGCTATCGCACTTCGGTGCGGAGTTTCATTCCGGCATTCGCTGAGGCCGAAGTTGTGCTGCATCGCCATCAATTTCCTCCTCATCCCGACGACGATGCCTACCGCACCTTCGCCCAGCGGGTCTCGCACACCAACTATGACCGGCGATGGAAGCACACCTACAAGGGACCTGGTTTCAAGGCGCACCTTCTTGCAATTGTCGTCTTCCTGGTTCCAAAAGTCGGTGGAGCCGCCGATCTCGCGATAAAGACTCCCACGCCGGAGACGCAAGAGTGGTACCTCAGCAGCGTGAATCATACCGTTGACGTCTTTAACGAGACCTTGCGCAATCTGCTGCAAGATGCCAACGCTTCCATCTCCCTCGCAAACCTCGATCTCGACACCGGTAAGCGTGTCCGGATCGGCGAGTATCCGCTCGCTGACCAGACCTATGCGAAGTTAGTGGAGCGCATTACCTCAAAACCCGGGCACACCATTCCCCAGGATCTGAAGCAGCACATTCTCGATTACTACGGAGATCTCGCGGAAGCTCGTGATTCGAAGGTCGAGCGACTAACCCTTATTCAGAAGATGAAGGCCAGCAACACTCATTGAAAAGAGGCGGCGACCAAACTCTCGCAGATCAACCCGCGGGAGCGCAACCCTTTCATTGTGCACCAGTCTTCACCTCGCCGCGGCCACCGACTGGACCTCAATCGCACCGCCGTTCTCCTCGCCCTTCACTAGTGCGCGCGCCTGCTGGCTGGCGAGTTTGTCGAGAGTATCGGCTACCGATTGATCTTTGAAATTCAATACGAACACCTTATCGCCGACGACCAAGTCATACTTCGATCCCCGCTGGATGCAGGTGCGAAGACAGGAAATGTCATCGCCATCCATCGTATGCCTCACGCCGCACACCGCATCCCCGACGATGCCGCTGTAGGTTTGAAGCTTCGCGCCGAACGCGGAAGACGCGGCGAGAGCCGCAGCCAAAACGATCCCACCTGCATACACACTCCCCTTGACCGTACCAACTCTCATATACCCTTTCTCCTCTGAGCTTATGCAATGATGTCGTGAATCACTTCTCCCGAAACGTCAGTCAGCCGGAAATCGCGCCCGCTGTAGCGATACGTCAACTTCGTATGATCAATTCCAAGCAAGTACAGAATCGTGGCATGAATATCGTGCACGTGCACCGGCTTTTCCACAGCCTTCCAGCCGAAGTCATCGGTCGCGCCATAGGTCATGCCGCCCTTGATGCCGCCACCCGCCAGCCACATGGTGAACCCGTGCGGATTGTGATCGCGGCCATTGTGCGTCTGCCCGCCCATGAAGCCGCTGCCCATCTCCACCACCGGAGTGCGCCCGAATTCCGAGCCGCACACAATCAGCGTCTCGTCGAACAGTCCGCGTGACTTCAAATCCTTGATGAGTGCTGCGAACGGCTGATCCGAATCGTGCGCCGTCTTGCGATGCAACTGGATATCGAAGTGATGATCCCAGGGATCACCCTTCGCGTAATACACCTGCACCATGCGCACGCCCCGTTCAACCAGCCGCGCCGCGGTCAAACATCCGCGGGCGGTGCTTCCCTCTCCATACAATTTCTGGACCACGTCGGTTTCTTTCCGGACGTCGAACACGTCGGGCGCCTCAGTCTGCATGCGGTACGCCGTCTCGAGAGCAGAGATCGTCGCCTCCAGCTGCGGATCGTGAGCCTTCGTCGCGCTGATGTTCAACTGATCCAACTGCGTAACCAGATCCAGTTCCTTCTTCTGCTGGTTCAGATCGAAAATCTCGTTATGAATGTTCGGAATCAGCTTCTGCGGGTCGAACTCCTTCGCGTGCGCATCATCGGTCACGTATGTGCCCTGGTACATCGGTGGCAGAAACGCCGAGTTCCACAGCGGAGGCCCAACAGTCGTCGGCACCTCGGGGCACAACACCACAAAGCTTGGCAGATTTTTGTTCTGCGTCCCCAGTCCGTATGTGATCCACGATCCCATCGACGGCCGCCCCGCAACGTTCGCGCCGGTGTTCATCATGATGATAGCGGGCTCGTGATTCGGAATCTCCGTGTGCACCGACCGCACCACGCAGATGTCGTCAATGCACTCACCGATGTACGGAAACAGTTCGCTGACCTCAGTACCGCTCTTCCCATACTTTTTGAAAGTGAACGGCGACTTCATCAGCCCGCCGGTCTTGCGTTCATGTTGCGGCGTCTCCCCTGGCATCGGCTGCCCGTGATATTTCTCGAGCATCGGTTTCGGGTCGAAGCTGTCGACCTGCGAAAGCCCGCCATTCATGAACAGAAAAATCACGTGCTTCGCCTTCGGCTTGAACTTCGGATCCTGAATCATCCACGGGCTCGGCGCCGGACTCTCGGCCGCATGCGCAAAGGTATCCGCAATCAGCGAGGCGAAGCTCAGCATGCCGAACCCTGCTCCCATACGGCAGAGCGCTTCGCGGCGGGTGACCGGTCTGGGAGTCGGAATGTGGATCATGGGTCCTCCTCAGTTCGAAAAACTCAGTCGACAAATTCGAATTCGTTCGCGCTCAGCAATGCACGCGTATATTCTTTCCACGCGGTGACCGGCTCGCCATTCACGGTGTTCCCCGGCTTTTCCGGCGTAGTGTGCAGGAAACGCAACCCGATCTCCACCTCGAGCTTCGTCGGCGCTCTTCCATACAGAAGCCGGTACGCCTCCGCGATCCGCGTTTCATCGCTTCCCTTCGCCAACACTCGCTCCGCCAACTTCCCCGCCTGTTCATAAACAAAATCATTGTTCATGAAATACAGCCGCTGCACCGGCACATTGGTGGAAAAGCGCTGCTCCGCCGTAAAACTCGGGTTCGGAAAGTCAAATACCTGCAGGTAATTGTTCAATCGAAAACGGCTGACCTTGCTGTAGACCGTCCGCCGCTTATTTTCAGGACCAAAGTCCTTCGACGGCCCACCCACTTCCTTCAGATCGAGATCGCCCGATACAAAGAGCATCGAGTCGCGAATCGATTCCGCATCCAACCGTTGCCGGTTAAAGTGCGAATAGTAGCGGTTGTTCCCGTCCTTTTCGTGCGCCTCTTTCGATTCATCCGCATTCGTCTGGTACGCCGCCGACAACATGATCTCGCGCTGCAGTTTCTTCAGCGAGAATCCGTTCGACCGAAATCGGGCCGCCAGATATTCCAGCAGTTCCGGATTCGTAGGCCGTTCCCCTGCAGCCCCAAAATTGTCGGGAGTATTAACGATGCCCGTTCCAAAGTGCCACTTCCAGACCCGATTGACGAATACCCGGGTCGCCAGCGGACTTTCGACAATGTCATTCGCCAACTGGAGCCGCCCGCTGCCCTCCATAAACGGCAAAGATTGTTCTGGACTCAATACTGCCAGGAACCGCCGCGGCACCTCTTCTCCCAGATTGTGCGGATTGCCCCGCTGGTTCACCGCAATGTTCAACGGCTTGGGTTTGTCGCTCAGCCCATGCACGAACGGATAACGCGGCTCGAGAGACTTCTTCAGCGTCTCGAGTTCCTTCTCCATGCTCGTGATGTAGTCGCGCCACTCCGCATTGAGCCTTCTCTTCAGACCCCATTCGTAAAACACAAACAGGCCCGGAGTGAATTTCTCATCATCGGAGTTAAGCGAAAACATGAACAGATCCACCCACAGACTTGCCTGTTCAGTCGGCAGAGTCTTTAGTTCAAGACTGCACCCCGGGCAGAACTGATCGTCCGTCTCAAACTCGTTGGGAAGCGCGTCTCGCCGTGACCGCTTCTTCACGTCATTTTTCGCCTTGATAACGTCGTTCTGTTCTTTGATCCCCCGCTGCGCCGTTTCCACGCGTAACACCAGATCCTGAAATGCGTCGGCCAGTGCCTTCGCCTCGTCCTCCTCTTTCCCTCCAGCCGCAATCATCGCCTGCCAGTCCTTCAAATACGGATAAAACTTCGGCGGCTGCGCCAGGAACTTCACCCAGCGCCCCAGCATCTCCGGATCGACATGATCTTGTTCCGCAGCCTCATCGATTGTGGCTTTGGGCTTCCCCGTCACCCGCCACGCCGCCACCATGTACTGCGAAGTCTGGCTGGCCAGAATGTCGGCGAGTTGGTCCTTCTCGGACTTTGTGAATTCTTCCAGTTCTTCTTCCAGATCGAGGTACTTCTGCTCCTTCTCTTTCCAAGCCGCCACCTGTGCGTCCGATGCCAGCGGATATTCTTTGTAAGTCGAACTGGCAAATACACCTGCCAGCGCGTAATAGTCCTTTTGCGAAATCGGATCGTACTTGTGATTATGACAACGGGCACACGCCACAGTTAGACCGAGAAGCCCGCGCGAAACCGCGTCAATCCTCTCGTTTCGCTCATCCGCCCGCCCCTGCACCGGTTCCGCCTGATCCCACAGCCAAGGCCCGCCGCCGAGAAACGCGGTTCCGGGCAACAAATCATTCAAATTCTTCTCCCCGCTCAAGTCTCCCGCCAACTGGTAGCGCACGAACTTGTCATAGGGGAGATCGTTGTTGAATGCCTTGATGACCCAATCGCGATACACATACGCGCCGTTGAACGGCATGTACCCGCGCCCTTTCGGATCCAGCCCCCGCACATCGTCTTCCGCGTACCGCGCCACATCGAGCCAGTGCCGTCCCCAGCGCTCGCCGTAACGAGGTGAAGCCAACAGCCGGTCCACCACTTTCGCGAACGCATTCGGAGACTTGTCCTTCTCAAATGCTTCCATCTCCTCCGGAGTCGGTGGCAGCCCCGTGAGATCGAACGTTGCCCGCCGGATCAATGTGCGCCGGTCCGCCTCTGGCGATGGCGAGATTCCCTGCGCCTCCATTTTTGCCAATATAAATCTGTCGATCTCCGTTTTCGCCCAACGCGCATTCTTCACCACCGGAGCCACCGGCACCTTGATCGGTTGGAACGACCAGAACGCTCGCTGTTCCGGCGTGATCTTGAACGGAGTTCCCGACGCAATCACAGGTTTCGATTGCGGCCACGGAGCCCCCATCCTCACCCACTCTGCCAGGTTCTGCACATCCTCCGCAGGAAGCTTCCCGCCCTTCGGCATCTTCAAGTCGCCCGTCTGTCGTACCGCCTGAATCAACAGGCTCTTCTCCGGATCATTCGGAACAATGGCGGGACCTCTGTGCCCACCCTGGAGCAGCGTCTCCCGCGAAAACACGCGCAGGCCCGACGTAGCTGTGTCCCCGTGGCATTGGGAACAGATATTCGCGAAGATCGGACGAATCTTGGTCTCGAAGAAATCTTCCCCTACCGAAGAAGCCGCCGCGGCCGCGCTCATCGCAGGAATCACCGGCTTGGCATGGTCCTGCGGATCCCACGGCGCCCCCATCTTCACCCACGCAATCAGGTCCGCAATCTCCTGATCCTCGAGCCTGCTGTCTTTAGGCATCTTCAATTCGCCGGTCTGGCGCACCGCCTGAATGAGCAGACTGTTGTCGGGATCGCCCGGCACAATCGCCGGCCCTCGTTTGCCCCCCTCGAGGATCGCCTCTCGCGAATCCACGCGGAAGTGGCTGTTGGGCATGTCAGTGTGGCACTTGTAGCACTTTTGGCTGAAAATGGGCCGGATCTTCTCGACGTAAAACCGCTGCCCCTCGTTGAGTTGCGTCTCGTCCGCAGCGACCAGCGTCCCACCCAGCATGGGCAATACGCAGCCCAGCAATAGCGTTCCGGCAGTCAGGAGAATGGATTTCATCATGTCAGTCCGGGGATGAAAGACCGGCAATTTCAACTACGAACAGACCCACACATCTCCGCTTCTCAGACCGATAAGCGTTGAACTGAATGGATCCATACTGACGTACACGAGGGGGGAATGCCAATTGATTTTACTCCATCTTTCCGATCAAAGAAGCAAATGCTGTTTCGTTTCTGGCATGGATCGTTACGATGAATCGCAATAAACACCCCACCCCTCCGCCTCTGTGATATCAATCTGGATGCGCCCAATGGGATCCATTCGCACTCCGGCCATTCGTTACTGCATTCTGGCCTTGCTTGTCGGCGACCTGCTCGCCGGCGTTATGCAGGGGCAAGCGCCCTCAGCCCCCCCGCGCCCCGGTGTAACGACTCCCGGCGTTCGCCGATCCATGACAGACGTCCACCCACAAGCAACCTTCAATGTCGAAGGTCAGCCCGATTGGATGGTCGTCACCGATGACGCCGTCTGGGTCACCAGCTCAAACGTAAACCACGTCGT
>Ga0210403_10002090_pt1 | contig 18393 bp, 21 predicted proteins | sample IncBWC19MmetaG_FD_150863 | JGI IMG/M metagenome (GOLD analysis project Ga0210403, IMG submission 150863) | Forest soil microbial communities from Barre Woods Harvard Forest LTER site, Petersham, Massachusetts, United States - Inc-BW-C-19-M | ecosystem: Environmental > Terrestrial > Soil >... | reverse complement strand
GGCCGTGCTGCTGTAGTTGTGCCGGACAACTGTCTCTTTGCGGATCAAGCTGGCGAAGTCTTCAAGATTCTGACCGAGGATTGCAATCTTCACACCGCGCTTCGCCTTCCGAACGGCACCTTCACTCCTTACAGCGCCGGAACAAAGACAAACGTGATCTTCTTCGCCAAGGGCTACAAAACAGAAACAACGTGGCTCTACGACGGGCGCAGCAATGTGCCACACATCACGAAGAAGGATCGCCCACTCGAAGCAGAACATTTTTATGAGTTTGAGACGTGCTACGGGGCCGATCCCAATGGTACTGCGAAGCGCAAAGCCAGCGATTCCAAGGAGGATCGCTGGCGCAGCTTTCCCATTGACGAGGTAAAGAGCCGTGACTTCAAGATTGACGGTCTCAAGTGGCTCAAGGATGATTCCCTCGACAACGGAGAAGAGCTACCTGAACCTGAAGAGTTGGCAACTGAGGCGATTGGTGAACTCCAGTTGGCCATTGAAGAACTGAACTCCATCGTGGAGTTCATGGAGAACGGAGAATCCAATGTTCCCGTACCCGCTCGGACGACTGAAAGTGTGAAATGAAGGCTGCCGATTGCATGCAGAATGAAGAAGGCAACGGGCTACCCGAAGGATGGCTCTGCACGCAGTTTGGCAACGTGGTCTGGCCTTCAAAGAACAAAATAGAGCCACATCAGAAGCCAGAAGCGCGGTATCTCGGCTTGGAGCACATTGAAGCCTATACCAGCAAGATTCTCGGCGGCGGACGTGCATCTGAAGTGAAAAGTACCAAATCTGTTTTTAAGGCTGGAGACGTTCTTTACGGGAAACTTCGGCCTTACTTAAACAAAGTCGCCGCGCCCGATTTTGACGGTGTGTGTTCGACAGACTTCATCGTTTTCGATCAGAAAATCTGCCTCAATAACAGGTTTCTGTTGTGGTTTCTTTTGCAGCGAGAGGTTGTGGAGTACGCCAACCACAACTCGACTGGTGTGGAACTTCCACGAATTAGCTATGGAAAACTGGCCTCTCTCGACTTCCTGTTACCCCCACTAGCCGAACAGCACCGCATTGTGGCCAGAATCGAGAAATGCTTGACTCGGGTCAACTCCGCACGTAACCACCTCTCCCAAATCCCGGCGATCCTCAAACGCTTTCGCCAAGCGGTGCTCGTTGCGGCCTGTTCGGGGAGGCTGACAGAGGATTGGCGTACCGTTAACGGAGTCGTTGATTCTTACAGGGAGTTCATTCTAGAAGAGATCGCAGACTTCGTTGGTGGGTATGCGTATAAGAGTCCGGGTTTTACCTCAACGGGAACACATCAGGTGATTCGGATCGGAAATATAAGACCTATGGCTCTCAACCTGTCCGCTTCGCCTGTTTTCATATCTGATCAGATCGCAAAAGAGACGGTCAGATTTCGCCTCTCAGAAGAAGACATCGTTCTTTCGATGACCGGAACGAAGTTTAAACGGGACTACGGATTCGCTGCAATGGTTCATTGCAGTTCTGATCTCCCGTTGTTCTTGAATCAACGGGTAGGGAGATTGCGCTGCAAGCCCTGCATCTTGCCTTTGTATCTTCTCTATTTTCTCCAGACAGAGAGTTTCAGAGAGTTCTTTTTTCGAGGCGAGACAGGAAACGTGAATCAGGGGAACGTTGGAGCCGATGGGATTAGAAAGGCCCCAATATCTCTCCCCACGATTTTGGAGCAACACGAAATCGTGCGACGAGCACAGACCCTACTACGCTGGGCACAGTCAGTCGAAGGCCACTTATCCGCTGCGACCTTACGATCTGACAAACTGACCCAATCCATCCTCGCCAAAGCCTTCCGTGGCGAACTCGTCCCCGTCGAGGCTGAACTGGCTCGACGTGAAGGCCGGGAGTATGAGCCCGCGTCGGTGTTGCTGGAGCGGATCAGGAAAGAGCGAGGGGCTGATGCTTCGACCAAGCCTGAACGCAAGAGGACAAATATGAAGAGCAAGCTGGCCACCGCGAAAGGATAAGTATGAGCCATCTCGTCACCCCTTACGGCAAGTTCAATCTAATCCAGTACGACACCGAGCAGGAGTTCGAGCGAGCCATCGTCGCCCATGTGAACGACATTTTTGGGGAACGGCGGATTTATCTCGACTGCAAGCGCAGGATCGGAGCGAAAGAAGGAAAGCAGAGCGTTCCTGACGCCTACCTCATCGACGTGAGCAGCCCGAGTGATCCGCAGTTGTACGTCGTGGAGAACGAGATTAGCAGCCACGACCTCTTCAAGCATATCGGCGTTCAACTTCTCCAGTTCTCTGTCTCGTTTGCTCAGGCGGGAAGAGCGATCAAGCAGATTCTTTTTGATGAAGTGTCCGCCGAGCCAAGTGCCAAGGCACGTTGCGAGAAATACGCTCAGGAAGGCGGCTTCAGAAACCTAGATCACTTTTTGGAATCACTTGTTCACGACAAGGAGTTTCGTGCCCTCGTGATCATTGACGAGGAGACAGATGACCTTCACGCGGTCACAAAGAATCTCGGGTTTCCCGTCGAAATCATCGAGTTCAGCACCTACGTGAATGACAAGGGCCAAAAAGTCCACCGCTTCGACCCGTTTCTAGCTGACGTTGAGGCGGTTGACGTGGAAACCGCAAGTGACGCTCCGGCGCAAGAGCGGAGGCCGCGTGATCCATCGGACCTCGACACGGTGGTTGTTCCATCGCACGAAGACGGCTTCAAAGAAGTATTCCTCGGTGAGAATCGCTGGTGGTCCGTACGGATTCATCCGGCCATGCTAAAGCAACTGAAATACGTGGCTGTCTATCGCACTGCACCCATATCGGCCATCACGCACTATGCGCCGATCCGCTCGATTGAGCCGTGGAAAAACTCGGGCAAGATGGTAATCAACTTCGCCGAGCCTGCGAGAGAGATTTCACCGCTGAAGCTGACGAAGAATGGCCGAGTGCGACACTTGCAAGGGCTGCGATACACGAACTTCGAGAAACTGAAGACGGCCAACAGTTTGGACGAGGCATTCTGATGGTTACTGCCACTTATGAAATAGCGACATTCCATTCTGCTTGCATGTTTGGTGTGGGGGCTAGCATCCTTTCTCTCAGACCGTAGATTCGGGTCCACAGCGAGATACAAAAGGAAGAACGGAGTAGGACACCGTTGCAAATCTTTCCTGTGGCATAGTTGAGACTGCTAGGCTAGACTCCACACCATTAGCCTCACCATTAGAACGGAGATACCACATGCCGAGGGCTTCATCCGCTTCTGCTCCTGTTCACTGGTCTAAAGACTTTGTTGAGCATCTCAGAACTGTACACTTCGCACTGATAGCAGTCGCTGTGGGGCTTGCTGTCCTTGTGTTTTCATCCAAAGAATACAATGCGGTCACTGCATTGGTGCAAATTGAGGAGATCATTGACCTCAAGAATAATTGGTCTATAGCGTGGATGGAGGAATTTGGCGAGAGTAATATCTCGAAAAAACCAAACGGCCTTAGCGGCCTTGATGATTTCTTGAACGATACACTAGCGGTTTCTTGGAAGAATGCAGGCTTCAACGGCATTATCCATTGGCCTAATCTTAAAAAGCCTCTGGGTCGAGACAAATTTGTAAACGCCGAATGCACGTTTCCGAAGGAGAACTGGTATCAGTCTGGCGCATCAGCCGACTGGTCTCCCACAAAATTCCCGAGAACTCTGGGCGAGTTCAAAGTGTGGTGGGGCAGACTCGACAAATCTTACGTCGTCTATCTGCCAAACGACATTGATCAGAACGCACCAATCGAGGACACGCTGCAATCCCGTGAGCAGGAAAAAACAGTAATTGTAGGAGACTTTACAGCTAATAACGACAGCCAGACTCCAGAAGTGAAACTCCAACTGTCGTTGGACCCTGATCAAGATCATGGCCCTGCAAGCGAAACAAAGGGGCAGTCGTTCTCGTATCTGGCACATATAGATGCCCTCAGAGCACTGACAATACCTATAAAGTCGTTCGCCCAGTACACTGTGACACGAGACACCGTCAGCCGCCATTTCCATAACCTGCACGCTGGGGAGTTTGAAGACACATTTGCGGATTTGTCAAAGGCTTCGGATACAGTGTCAGATTTGCCTTTGCAGGATATTAAGGACTTCATACATGATGACGCAGTCAAAGGCCCCGAAGTCTTTGAGATATTCGGCATGAAATTTCCAGCGGGTCAAGCGACCTATTGGGGGATCATTTGTTTGCTCAGTATTCAACTCTATTTTTTCACTTACCTCCGGCAGTTGTATGGAAAACTTGGCCCGAATGACGCTGGATGGGACGTTCCGTGGATTGGTATGGACAGTAGCAAAGTCGCACAGTCGATGTTTTTCGTGTCGCTTGTGCCGCTGCCCATTGCGACGCTTGTCCTTCTGTCCTATCGTCGCGCACACACTCTGCTCTCTGTCCTTTCATCAGCCAAGAGTCTTTCGATCAACCCTCGGGAAACAAAGGTCGAAGTTGCTATTCTCCTTTTGGCCTGCGTTGCTTCTCTTGCCCTCGCATTACTCTGCTGGAAATATCGACCCCAGCTAATTGCCATCACCGAAGGCACGGAGAAGAAAGGCGACGATCTCAACGAGACCGTCGCCCATGCTCAGAATGACATTCTGTCAGAGTCCCAACCGACACCTAAGAGCAATCCTCTCTCCGCACCTTGAGATGAACCCGTTCTCGGACAGGGCGTGCACAGGGTCTAGAGGATGGCTTCGATTCTACGAGGCTACAGTGCTCCTGCGTCGCGCTCAGGCCGGGGCAGTGCTCGGGGCGTAGCCGGGTAGATCACGGCTCCAGCAGTCGAGGAAGTGGTGATGCAACGGGCAAGGCCCCCCGCCAGAATGAAGAAGAGCCGACGTATCGAAAGTCTCGACTCAAGGCCGCGAAACGAATGCTCGGAATCTGATGCAGTTGACGTGCCTACAGCGATGAGTCTTACACCTAGTGACGCTACACCCTTGCTTCTCGACATCAATGCTGCTGCACGATTCATTGGCGTTGGTATTGGTGTGATTCGTGGCTGGGTGAGTGAGGGACTTCCCTTCGTAAGGGCTGGGCGTGGCGGAAAGAAAATGTTCGATCCAAGAGATTTGAAAAAGTTCGTAGAGAAAAAGAAAGAGACAGTTCAATGACGAGGAAGAGGACCATGGGTGACCTAAAGTGGTGGATTCCTCTGCCGAATGGCAAAAGGGAGTTGATGTCTATTCCCGAGGACTATGTGAAGAACGTCATGCTGAAGTCCATTGAGCATGAGCCGGGACACATTGTCGCTGCTCATCATTTGGGAGGAATGATAATCGGGATTGCAGTAGGGTTTATGCCTGAACGACAGGGAATGTTCCTCTACTCGTCCTATGGTTGGGGAGGGGCGACCCGCCCTGACTACCATCGCCCCACAATTGAAGAAGAGTGCATCGTCAAAACAGCAGGCCCAGCCGCCGATTTGCTCTTTCACGGCTCTTTCGGCACAAGTGAGGCCAGTGGTGATCTCAAAGACATCGGTGTCCTGAGCAACAATCCGAACCCTTCTTTTGATCCTTTCATGGGTAGGGCACAGGAACTCTTGCGAGCGCACAACGAAGAAGTTCAGACGATCTCCCATCTGTTCGAGACAGGCATCAAGGAACTAGCAGATGCTTCCACAAACAACTGCCGCACATTAGTGCGCTTGCCTGATGGACACATGGGAGATTGGATGTTGAGTGACGCTGATCTGCTGCCAGTGTTGAAACCATGGCAGAACCCAGCGCGTCCGGTCTGTGTTTGTAAGGAACGCAGCAACCATTCAACTACTTTAGTCACGATGCTCGACCACGAACGACATCACGAGATTGAAGTCTGTATGAACTGCCTGCCATTTGCTGAAAAGGAAGAATGGTTCCAGTGGTACTCACGAGTCCGGACGGGAAATCTCTGAAAACATTCTAAGGACACAAAAAGCGGAAAGACGCAGGATGATTCGATTCTGAGCAGCCTGTGCAGCTATTGATATGGTCCACCTGTTGCCGTGCAACCACCATTGGAAGAGGTTGGGAAGAAGTCTTGCTTGCGACCATCGCTCATGTGAAGAGTCAAGCGGTTGCCGAGCAAATGAGCGACAGACCCAAACGGGCTGATGGAGATTTCCAGATCGCCACCAGTCTTAGTTCTACTCACGTCGCCGTTGAGCATTTTGGTTTCGGTGTAAACCTCGTACAACCGAACGGTATAGGTGACATCTGCGACGAACTCTTGGCCTTCAAACACTTTGCCCTTGCCGTTAATGTTTTCAATCAGACTTCTAGGCATATCTTTGCATCACTCTGGTTTATCTCCCAGCATCGTTCCACTTTAAGCCTTGCGCTTCAGCTTTGCCCACCGAGCCTTTTGAGCATCACTGATTTTCTTTCGAGCAGCAGCCGACATTGCACGCCGTGGGCCTGCTCCCTTTCCCAGTGCAGCGAGTACGGCATCTAGCTTTGCGATTTCCCGAGCATGAGCAGCGCGTTCCTTCAGCATCAACTTCTTGACGCCTGCGAATAAATCAACCATGGGAACCCCTCCGCACGAAGTCTAGCACGCTAAGAATGTGCTCTGGGTTTCTTCCCAGCCTTCGCTTCTTTGTAGCCTTCGTCGTATCCCTTCCAAAACTCTTCTGATTTGCTCTCTGGGACAGGTGGTATGGAAGGCGCGGGTTTCTCAGTTTTCTGTTCAGGTTCCGTGGTTGTGAGTTTCCCGTACCCTGATTTTGGTTTATCGATTGGTTGTAATTTACCGCTGCCTTTGCTTGAATCTTCTTCCGTCATGTGATGACCTCCATGTGTCCAACGGGAAGCATAGCAGTCCGCGTGGCACACGTCTGGAAAAATTCTGGGGAGACACAAAACGGAAAGACGTGTGATCTCAGGTGAGAGCACCACGGATTTTGCTATGGGAATTTCTCAGCACATCGCCACGCGAAGGCCGCACGGACGCTGGGAAAAATTGTAGACATATACCCCGACTTGGCGAAAGCATTCTTAAATCAGGGGTATGCCCCACCTCGATTTTCCCCAACTGATTGCTTGGCTGAACGCATGGCGATCTGCGCAGTCAACGCAGTGCAGCAAGACGCAGTGCTCCCTGAGTTCGGAGGTAACTGCTGGACGGATGGTCAAGCGTGCGCGTGGTGTCGCGCTAAGGGATGGTCAGGCAGGATGGTGAAGCTACTTACCTGCTGTGCTACTTGCGCGTGTAGGCTGCACCAGTTTCCAACATTGCGCTGACAGTCTTGAGCGGCCCATTGCCTTGAATGCTGGAAATCACACCCTGTCTGTGCAGACGTTCAGGTGTGCGCTTCATAATCCGCATGACTGTGGCAGCAGTCCACGCTCCACCATCACGCGCTTTGATTCCTCTACGGTTTAGATCGTGATGGACTGAGGTGTAACCACAGCCTTCGTCATAGAGTTTGAACATCAACTCAATCACTTCGCGTTCCACTAGTGTCGAGCCGTAGGGCTTGCGGCCTTCACAGCGCCCAGTCTTCGCCTTCGTGCGCTGACGTGCGCCACGGAGTTTCGCCACGATCATGGCTTTCTCGTACTGAGCAAACGCCCCCATCATCTGACGCATCAGCGTGCGGCTAGGATCATCGCTGCACAGGTCAGGCTCAGTGACCGACACGATCTCAAAACCGTTGCGCCGAAGGTCTGCAATGATGGACTCCTGTACCATCAGATCACGCGCTAGACGATCAAGCTTTTCAACGAGCACCAGCTTCGTCCCGTTTGCATGCAGAGCAACCATCAGGGCTGACAACTCAGGGCGATCCTCCAAGTCTTTGGCCCCGCTGATCGCCTTTTCGCAAAACTCCTGCTTGATCGTGATGCCGTGCGCCTTCGCGTAGGTCACAATCGCTGCGCGTTGCCGTGGGAACCCATCGCCGTCTACTTGTCCGCGGCCTGAGACTCTGAGGTAGGAAAATGCTGTGATCTTCATGGAATCAGTATATCTTTTTCTACAGAAAAAGCCATCTGTCTGATAACAAAGCGAAAAGTCTTTAGTAACCTCTTTTGTATCTCATCCGAGGGCCAGCCGTCCGGCCCGCGCCATGGGTGTTCCTGCCTCCAAGACCGGACAGCCCCTCAGGACGCCACAGGAGCGCGGACAGGGCGAGACCAAGGCAATGGGCAGGGTTGGGTAGATCGCTCGTCTGGCGCGCGGGAAACGCAGGGAATGGGCATTCTAGGAGCGAACGTAAGGCGAATGCGGCTCAGCTTGGGACGGCCACGGCGCTGGGCCTCCCACGGGAAGACAAGGCGAAAGGCAGGTAACGAGGGAAAGGCGAATGCTTGGAGAAGGGCTTGGGGAGACGCATGGCAGGGCTTGGGATGGCTCTACTTATATGAAAATAAGCAGCTTAAACGTGGCAGGCTCGGCAGATCGCTGGGCGGATGCTTGGTGGGAGCACCACATAACCTGTGAACAATGGTTAGACAGTTAACTCCTATCTGATACAAAGAAGAGACTTAGCAGGTGCTTATCTAATGCTACAAGCTGTAACGGTATGGATGGGACATGGTGAGGGCTTGGGACATGGCTTGGCGGATCGCTGGGAGGGCCTAGAAGCCCAGTTGCTTGGGTATCCTGCCTGTGTGTCTTTCTCTGGTAGATCGTTCTCTGGTTTCCGGCGCGGCCAAAGGCGTAGCGTGTGTGCAGCGCCGGACACTCCGCGTGCGCCAGAGGGCGCAGGGAGGGGTTTTGAGTGTAATGGGGATGTTTCAACAGTTATGAAATGGGGGAAAGGGAGAGTGCGCAATAATTCGTACTCTACAAAGCAATCAGGCACTCTGGAATGCCGTCTTTACGCGCGGTCGAGTCAAATACCAGATTACCCAAACAGCAAACAAAGTGCCCACGACGACAAGGCCTGTGGCAATTGAGCTGTGGGCTACGGCAACTTGGTATAGCACGGACAACAACTGCGCAGTCTGCTGAACGCGATGGCTAGCCAGCGGGACCAGTTTTTCATTTTTAAGAGTGCGATGCCTAGAGTGATAGCGATGATGAGGCAGGCCACCGACAGTGCAAGCAGCCGCGGATGTTGGAGCGGGTTAAACGTTTGACTTGGGATCAAAGTGAGGAGGAATGAAAAAGCCACGAGGAAATAGAGGCATGCCAAGACTGTCACACCTAGGGGCGTTTCATAGGACGGCAGCATATTCTTGTCTGGTGGCATTTTCAACCGCGAGAGTAACTATCCCGCAGTTTCTTCCCTGACGGTGAAGGGGACACTGGTCTGAAACTTGAGTGCCTTTCCGTCGGGCTCGGCCCAGTAAAACGTTAAGATTCCATTGGTACCGTTGATCTGCACACCCGTCACATTCGAAAATTCTTCTGACGGATCGTTTGGTGGAAATAAGATGACATCAATCATAGGAAATAGCCTCACCCGGCGATGCTATTCCCGGCTTTTGAAAAAGGCAATCTCATACCGCTAGATGGTACTGTCTTATTTCAGTGTTGATGTTTGTGAGCCGCCCAGAGTCAATGAGTGATATGGCGATTTATCGCCAACTATCAAGAACGCTGGGGAATATCTCACTCTGTCCGGCCGCGGAAATCAAAGGTCAGCGCGACCGTCCCGTCTCGCTCGTCCAATGAACGCTGTTGTATTCTCGGATCGTTCACGTCAGCGCCGGGCAGATGTTTTCGTAGGAACAAGTTAACAAGGCGCACGTTGTAGGCCTGCCCCTTTGTGAGAGGCAGGTCATTCAAAATTTGCGGGTCAGCGCCGACTATGCCGATGCTGCTGACGTAGAATTTCTTGCCTTCATCTATATCGATTTCAAGAAAGGCGAGTTTCTGTTCGTCGTTGAACGTGGTGGAGGGAACCGGAGTGAAGTTGATGTATCCCAGTTCTCCGTAGGCATAGCGCAGATTTTCGAGGCCCTTCGCAATCGCCATGCGGTCCAGAATGTTGCCATCGTCGAGCGTGAACAGATCGCGCAGAGCTTTCTGGTCACTGATCGCAGTATTCCCTTTGAACGTGATGTGCCCCAAACGGTATCGCGGACCTGCGTCAATATCGAATGTGACGGCAAATTGATGAGTGCTCTTTTTGTCCGCCAGTTGCTGGGTTGAGGCCGTCACTACCGACTTGAAGTAGCCCTTATCTAGAAGACATTTCGTTTGCACTGTTCCTGCGAAATAATCAGTCCAATCCGTTCCTATGTACACTTGGGATTTCAGATCGCTTGCGCACTTCTTCAAATCCACGCCATCCAATCGCGTGTCCCCTTTAAAGCGGACATCGTGCAGATGAATGCCGGTTGCGATCTGACCGGCCACACCCGTCGCCGCTAGTGCCAACAGGGCGCGAAGCGTGACCTGTATCCGCATGTCTTGGATTTTAGTCCGGATTTCAACCCTCTGCCATCTGGCGTAATCAGGCGATGTGACAAGCTTGCGCCGTTCGTTTGCCCGTCAGGCTGGGGTTTTGAGCGTAATGGCGATTTCTCGACAACTATCGCTGCTTACTCTGAGTCGCTAATGTCTGCCAAGCACGACCGACAAGCAGAGCCACGACAATGATGCAGGCTACATCTCCCTCCAATCCATTCCACACAATTCCAGCGCCGCCGCCCTCACCACCCTTTTGATAGAGCGTGAGCGGCACTCCGTAAGGGAAAAAGCAGTCCCAGCAGGTGACCGGCCTCAGAAAGTGAACGAGATTGGCGATGATGAATAGGAAGCAAATCCCTGCAAATGCAATTCCGTACCTAAGGGGTGTCGTCATGGCAATCGGTCAACTGCAGTATTATGCTCCAACGCTGTCGTGTTGACAGTGACCACTCAGGGAATCGTACTCATCACCCAAAAACCCGCAGTAGCGAGACACGCCACGACAAGGGGGACGATGAAGCGTGGTCGCCCCGCCAAACCCAAAACCAGCGCCACCGCGCACATCCGCACACTCACCTTAGCCCATGCGTCAGCGATCCGTACTTGACCTCCAAAATCTGACCCCCAAAAGGCTGGCATTACAAACCTCAGGAGCACCGCTCCAGAGGCAATGATCAATGCTAAGAGGCTGATCCGATCCCGCCATCGGAAGGATTTATCAGACGACATTCTCAAGAGGACGAACCACGAGTAGACGAAGCAGAAGAAACCAGCGATCAAGAACGCGATCCACGCTACCTGCGATAGTGTGCTCACGTAATTCCTCCGGTCCAGACCCCAAGTGTAATCCGGCGCAACTGTTGAAACCAGGCCATTTCACTCAAAACCCCCTCGCAGGCGCTGGGAACGCGCACAGGCAGATGCGGAGCCAGAAACCAAAAAAGCCCCAAGGCGAACGCAGTGATCTGCGCTGGGCCTTGGGGCATGGGTTGTGATCTATGCTGCCTGTTGTGCAGGACAGAACGTTGAAGTGCTCGTCCACTTGCGAATGTTGAACCTGTTGCGCCTGTTCAGTGACTGTTCTGCTGTGGTCATCCAGAATGCGTTCCCCGGTTCGTAGTTGCCTGTGTCGAGAATACGGCCTAAGGAACATCCCTTGGGACGTGGGCCAAGATCAGCGAGGAAGTTCTCAAACTTGCGCCAGCGGTCACACACACGCACTTCCGCGTATGAAAGATGGTGACCATCACGGTTTTCGGAGCGATAGAGCATGTTCATCCAAGAGCGATAGGTTGGTGACCTTTTGTTGTGAGTCGTGTATCCGTGCTTGGTGAGACGCCCTGCTGACAGTTCTAGATTAAGGCAACCACACGATGCAGTGTTTCCGCTGGAGAGGCTACCTCCTAGCACAATGCAGTTTTCTCCGCACTGGCAGACACAACGCCACAGGGAGGACCGCCGTTTATCACACCCAGCAAACTCCATAACTTTCAGTCTCCCGAAGGTTTGTCCCACGAGATTGATAACGTGCTTAGGCACTTTCATTCAATTCACCTGCCCTTGTTTTCCATCAACTCTTGACAGCGTCGTTTCTCGGCTGCACCGTGTGCATACGCTTCGCGGTAGCGCCTCGACCATGACAGTGCTTTCAGTTCTTCGTCTGTCTGTGGAACCACGGCTGACCATCCTGCGACGAAGCCAGCCTGTGCAGTCGCGTGTTTCCGCATGTCACAGGCTTTCTTCTCTTCTCGCACAGCACAACGCAGAGCACGTGCAGCCTTCTCCGCCATCAACACGACATGGCGTGCGGTCTTTGCTTCAGCTTTTTTCTTGGCGCGATACTTCTGAACGCGGCGCACTTCCTTCGCTTTGAATCGGCGCTTGCGCATCGCTCTTCGTGCTGCTGCTTTTCGGTGTTCTACTTTGTCCTGTGCCTTGCGTTCTCGCATCTCTCGCTGCGCACGTTCGCGTTCCTCTGGTGTCTTCAGCATTTGTCCGCACCTTTCGGCGCGTTCTGCTGGATCACTTCGGCGTTCGCAATGAGGAACTGCTCTGAAGGGCCTTTGCGATTACGTTCGGCAGTGGCACGGACTTGCGCGTCGTAGTCCTGTATTTCTGGGTTCATTAGGTTCGGCATGGGAATTATAATGACCGTGGGAATTATGGGAGCGTTAATCTCTTTCGTCAGAGCCTCTCGTGCTGCTTTGGTTCCGCTGATCTCGTCAGTGACTTCGATGAACTTTGTCACAGCACCTAAGTTTCGTGCATCGGTGTTTTCCTCTGCGACCTTTGCCTGAGTGGTGATGATCCGCTCCAACTGTGTCTTGCCAGAATCGTCTGGCAGGTGCAGGATTTTCTCGATTGACTTCTGCGTAGCGAGGACACGAGCGTTCGCCGTCTTCGTGAAGCGTCCCTTCTGCCGCGCAGCGAGGCGATCTGATCCGTCTCGATTCTTCACAACTTCCAACGCAGGCAGAGCATCACCCTGCTTGACGAGTTCGAGTGCCTCCCTCTGCTGTGGTTCTGATTTCTCTTCGTTAGGCATTCTCTTTTCCCTCGTTCTGTTGCTGTGCTCGGTACTTCTGCTGAGCCTCTACGAACTGCCGTGCTTCTTCTTTGAGTCCTTCGGGCATTGATTCCCATGCCTGTGCCCAACCCTCAGGGTCAAGTGCTACAAGGATTTCTATAGCATCCATTTGCACGAGTGGGCTGGTTTTGTTGTGCGATAGTTGGATCAAATCGCGGATCACAGCATTCACTGCTAATCCTTGGTCTTTGATTCCTGAGTCCTCTGCCATTTCTCGGCAGATATCCCCTGCTTCTTCTGGCGTCATCATCGTTGCACCTTCTGTTGTGCGTTGTGTCAATTGAATCTCTTTCACTGGTGTTCTCCTGTAAATGTGACTTTCGTAATTGCACGAAAGAGCCGCTGTTCGTGGGTATGGTCGGACGTTACAATGACCCTGATGAAACTCACCTACCGATTCCATGAGGGCGTGCTCGCTGTTGGCGCGTACACTGGCAAGGAAGTTCAGGTCTTGAATCAGGACGCGGACTATGAGACGGCGCTGTCGCTGGGCTGGCTTCCCGAACAGACGGCACAGTGGCAAGCGGAGCACTGCTATCAGTGGCAGCGTTTACCGTTGGTCATCTCTCAAGAGTTCCGCACGCTGGACGAGAGCAAGCTGTTCACCATCCTGCTTCATCACCTTTCCAACCCAGCAGAAGCCAGAGCGTTAGCAGAGCCACTCGCAAAGAAGCTGCCCAAGTTTCTAGGCCGTGGCTCTTGGATGATCACGAGTTCAACGCTAGACGATCTGATTATGACCATCTTCATCGAAGCCAAAGAGCGCATCTCTGGCAAGTCCGAAGTAGAGTACCTGTGCGGCCAGAATCGTGGAGTGATCAGGGCCAGCCTGCAATGAGGACGGCCCTGACGCTTCGCTAATTCGGGAAGCGTATCTTGCTGGATTTCAGAACAGGACGTGCACGGCTCCCACTCTCCAGCACACTGATGTTCCCTTCTCCGTCTACTTCTACCTTGTGTTCAGCAGGGCCGGGACGCCAGTCCACGGCGTCTTGCGCGAGAATCGGCGTAGCCTGTCCACTCAGAGAGTTGAGGCGATAGGTCTTGACGCCTTTCGCTTTCTGCGATGCAACCCTGTTGATGTTCTCCAGTGAAGCAGCAGACTCGCCACTTGCATTAGGCGATAGTTCGGCTCTTTGCGATCCTCCGCTGACAGTTGGGAGGTGTTCTCCCTTCTCCATGGTCTCGGAGAGGTTCTCCAGTTGTCGCTTCGTCAGCTTCGCTAGAAGTGACTGGGCTTGTGCATCACTGACGCCAGAAGCGCGGAGGTTGTTCTTTGCTTCCTCGGTCAGACCCAGCGCCTTCATCGTGCGTTCTGTGAGTGAAGACATCTGCGCTGGGTACTTCGCTGTGCTGTCTACCCACGGGTTTGTGTGCTGTAGAATTTCAGCAGGTGGTTTAGAGAGCAGTTCGCGTACAACCGTCTCTTTCGGCCCACTCAAAGACTTCCCATGCTCCTTCACAGTTCGCTTGAACTCACTGGCCTGCCACGCCTCTCCGTTTTTCTCAGCGAGGTACGCAGGCTTTTTGATGTCCAAGGCGTTCGCCAGATCAGCGAATTGCTGATACGTGCCAGTGGTCAAACGTCGCAACGCCTCAGGCCCACCTTCTACGGTCTTCAGCTTGTCCACTGCGACATTACCCAGAACGTGCCTAGCCTGTCGAACCTCAGCGGGTTCCACAGCAGCAGGCTCTGCAACTTTTGATCCGATTGGCTTCAGTTCCTCTGGTGCTGCCTCTGCTGTTGATTTGGTGCCAATTGGTTTAAGAGCAGGCTCTACTGTCGGTTCTTCGGGAAGGATGGGCTTGTACCCCGGCTTTGCTGATCTGCTCGGAAGGTAACTGTTGTCAACCAAGTTCGGATTAGTTGGTGCAGGCTTCGCAGCTTCTACCTCTTTGATCAGCGGTTCGACAGCTTGCTCAGTGGATTTCAGAGTTTCAGCTAGGCCAATAGGTGCAGGCTTCGCTGATCTGCTCGGAATGTAGCGATCCTTTATGGCTGTGATCGCATCTGGGATTTCATTGACGAGAGGGATGCGTTTGAGGGCACCTCTGACAATCGGAGGTACAACTTTCTCAGCAGCTTTTGGCGCAACAAAGTATGTGGCTCCTTCAGCAGTTGCGCCTCCCACATCTCCAGTGCCTGCACGCTCTGCGATGTGTGCAGCAATCGGCCCAATGAAGGGGATGGCTTCAGCCACGGAGTGACCGATGGACTCAATGTCAGTAGGTGCAGTCACAGCCTTGTGGTGCTCTGCTGCTGCTGGCCTAGTGATGTATTTTGATACCAGAGTGTCGGCGTTTGGGTCGGACATCTTCACTCCCTGCTCGTCTGGTATCAAGATAGGGGTCTTAGTGGCGAGTAAATCTTTGCCCAACCCATAGGCTCCACTCGCAATGTTGCCTAGCCCTTCCCATGCTGCTCCTGCCATGTGACGCGGAGTAAATCCATAATTCTCTGGAATGGGAGATGTGGGATCGGCGTTTTCTGCTCTGTTGATAGGCTCCACGGTGTACTTGGCAGTTTTGTTCGACGCGCCAGAGGTTGCAGGTGTGGCACCTTTGTTCAGTGGTTCTACACTGTACCCAGCAGCATCTGTGACCGCAGGGCCTTGAGCAGGCCCTCTATTAATCGGCTCTACGGTGTACTTCTGTTTCTGTTCATCTTGGCCGTTGTCTGCCATGGCATTACTCCTTGCTCATCTTGTTGCCGTCGAAGTCCCTGTGAACTCCTTCAGCATCCACGTAGCCGATTGGTTTCTTCGTTTCTGTACTGCGTAGTAAACCCGTGGCTGAAAATGGAATGACTCCACCGAGTGGCTCCATGTCGGATGGCCGTGCAAACTCTTTGGCGTCTGTGCGGATGCGCTTCGCCAGATTTTGCAGTGATTTCTCGTTCATGGTTTGTGTCTTGTCAGGGTGTGGAAGAATTGCATCTTCCTTCTGCAAGAACACCTGCCCACGGGGAACTCCACCTGTTTCCTGTTTCACGATGTTGATGGCATCAGACCAAAGTTGAAACATGTTCTGCATGTGTGCTTGGCCTGCTTTGCTCATTCTCTGGTACGCATCAGAGTTGATCTGCTGTTGCGTGTACTCGGGGTTTACTCCAACTCCAGCAATAACGACAGAACCAGTGAGATGCTCCCAGTACTGCTTGGCAACATCCATCGCGGCTTTGCGATCCGTCTCATTGTTCCAAGCAGGCATGGTGTCCATTGCAGCTTGCGTGTTCTCCAGAATGCGTCCGTACTGCGTGTAGGCTTGGCGTGCTTTCTCTTGAAGAGGTGCCGAGGTTTCGCCGTGAATATTTTTGTTCTGAACTCCAGCCTCTTCAGCCTCGGAACGTGTGCCAGACACTAGGTCACCATTTTTGTCTCTGTAGTTGACCAACTTGCTGCCACGAGTTTCCTCATGCTCTCGTTTATGCTCGGCTGCCGCATCGGCGCGTGCTTGCTCGTCAATCTTGTTGCGTTGATCCGTAGCATTCATTCCGCGCAACTTCGTAGCCTCATCGAAGCGTTTGTCCAATTCCGCTGCTGTGGCATTCTTAGGTGCTGTTCCGTACACAGCAAGAGCATCCCCGGTTAGACCAGAGTTCTTGATGCGTTGCTGATAATCAGCAACCTGATCAGTAGTAGCCGGAGCAGTTTTCTCAGCACCAGACTTTGGTGCAAGCGGAACGTTTCCAAATTTGATTCCTTCGTCTGGGTTGTTCTTGTTGTAAAACGCAGGTTGTGCTCCGAGTTCAGGATGCTTTGGATCGATAGCACCTCCAGAAATCTCCTGCCATTCTTTGGTGACAGGTTCTTTCTTGCTTGCAGCTTCCGTCTGTGCCTGTCGCAAATCGGCCTCAGTGTCCGGCAGTATGCGCCCATACGCGCTTTGCTCCTTCAGTGAACGGTTGAGCGCCGTCCCCGGAATCTGCGCCATGACGTTAGGAATCAGCACATCGCCTGCGACGTTTCCAGCAACGCTTGCAACATGACCAATCTTTCCGAGCAGGGTCCTATCAGCCCATGGCGTCTTCTGTAGTTCAGACTTTGCTACGGCCAGCTTGTCAGCCGTCTCAAGGTCTCCAGCAGATAATGCAGCCTGTCGCTGCTTCTCAAGGTCTGCGACACGCGCCTTACGTTCCATGTTTCTCAGGTCGCGCTGTTCGCTGGGAGTTTCCGTAGACGGTGCGCCGGAGATGAGTGGGCCTCCAGCCGTCGCTTGGTGCTCCTCCTGTGGTAGTGTGATCTTTGGATACCCAGCAGTCGGACGCTCTGCGATTGGCCTTGACACATCCGAAGTGCTTGGCTCCAGATGACGCTCTGCGAGTGCTGCTTTGCCCAGTGCTACGAGATCACCACTGCCCATTGCCTTCTGTTTATCAGTCTTGATCGCTGCACGCTCTTCTGGAGTTCCGCGTGCGGTTACTTGTGTCTCTGTGGAATCTGCCGTTGTGGGTTCAATGCGGCCTATGCTCGGCTTACTCTGCGGAGCACCGAGAGGCTTCATTGTGCTTTGCTGCGTGCGGTATGCGTCTGCCTCCTCTGGAGTGAGGACTTTCTCACCATCTTGCAGGATCGCTATCTGATGTTGACCGTCGTTCACGTCGATGGGCACGTCCCCACCACTGTCAGCGACAGGTGCAGCGATGGCTGATGGTAGGTTCTTCATGTTCGGCGCTGGCATAGCGATCAGTGGTGCTTCCACGTCCGGCTCCGCTGCGGCCTTCTGTGCGCTTGTGCGCGGCATGTATGTAGGTTGTTTGATTTTGGGTGTTGGCTTGATAGCAGAGATGATGCTGCCTATGTTTTCTCCAATGCTTTTCCCTGCGGGTTCTGCACTGGCAGCGGGTCTGATGAGTGGTTCATCCGGCGCGTTAATCAGGTTTTGAATCCCAGCGTCCCCGCTGGATTGTAGGCGTCTGGAGGCTTCAACGCTGACGTTTCCCCCGTTGTCATAGACAGGTAAATTGATTTGCGGATAACCCTTGGCTTTCTTCGTCGTTGACGTAGGAAACGGGGATAATGCTGCTTCAGTGCTTGGATGCATAATTGAAACTCCTTAGGAAATGTGCGCGGCATTTCTGCCGCGTCTTTTGGTAGCGATGTGGTTCCTACTTCTTTGCGCTTGGTTATGCTGGCTGCGTTGGGTCTGGGTTCATGCCCATGCGGATGATCAAGTCTTCCGACATGTCCCTGCGTGGATCACCAGCGGGGTACTTCTCCGGCAGAGGTTGAAGTGTGATCGACGGGTTTCGTGGAGCAGGTATAGTTCCCGCCGTATCTAGCCAACCCTCAGGAGGCTTATTAGTTTTGCCATGTAGTTCTTCTATCCGTGCCTTAGCTTCGGCTGCTCTGCGTTCATTCACAGATTTTTCCCGTTCTTTCTGTGCAGCAGCCTTCTTCGCATTCTGCTTTGCGATCTGCTGT
>Ga0210403_10002088_pt1 | contig 18399 bp, 13 predicted proteins | sample IncBWC19MmetaG_FD_150863 | JGI IMG/M metagenome (GOLD analysis project Ga0210403, IMG submission 150863) | Forest soil microbial communities from Barre Woods Harvard Forest LTER site, Petersham, Massachusetts, United States - Inc-BW-C-19-M | ecosystem: Environmental > Terrestrial > Soil >... | reverse complement strand
TATCCGGCATTGCCGTATCCCACACAGGACCAACTGCGCGAGGAAGCGCAGGAGCAGCCCCCTTCCGTGTGGCTGACGGTGCGTGACCAGGCTGGCAGTGTGGTGCGGCAGATTGCAGCCAACAATGAGAAGGGAATCAGCCGCGTGGCCTGGGACCTGCGTTATCCGGCGATCACGCTTGCGCGTCCGCTTGATCGCGAGGCGGTCTATGATTGGGACGTGCCGCCCTCCGGCCCGCTGGTTATGCCCGGCGACTACACCGTGCAACTCTCGGCCCGGACGCGCGACCAATGGCGCGAGCTCACACCCCCGCAGAAAATCCACGTAACCACCGAGGCTGAAAGTGGCATGAAGCCCGAGGCCCTGGCTGAGTTGCACAAGTTCCAGCGCACGCTGGAGCGGCTGGAACGCGCGGCGGTCGGCGCTGCTTCTTTCGGCGACGAAATGCACGGACGTCTCGGTATGCTGCGGCGCGCTCTCTCCCAGACCGCTGCTGACACCAAGACGCTGCTGCAAGAGGCGAATGCCATCGACCAGGAGCTGAACGCGTTGATGATCTCATTACGGGGAGATTCCGTCCTGCGCGCACTCAATGAGCAGACGCCGGCCTCGATTCTCGACCGCCTCGGGGCAGCTTCGGGAAGCCAGCGGTTTTCGAATTCCGCACCCAGCGGCACCAGCCGCGGCCAATACGCGATTGCCGCAGCCGAGTTCGCCGGCGCGCTCAAACAATTGAAGGCCATTCATGCGCGCTTCGAGACCCTTGAGAAAAATGCGGAGCAATCCGGAGCGCCCTGGACTTCCGGAAGAATTCCGGAGTGGCAGCCGGAGTAGAAGCCAGGAATCCACCACCGAGGCGCAGCGTAACGTAGCCACAACCAAAAAGATCCACCGTAAAGTACGCCAAGGACGCGAAGGAAGATCAAATATTGAACCGCAGAGGGCGCAGAGAAAGAAAAGAAACGAAAAGAAAAGAAAAAAACGACGTCATCCCGAAGCCCGTTAGGAGCGCGCGCTTTCTTCAGCGCGCGAGTAGGGCTGAGGGACCTTGTGGTCATTTGCGATCACATAAGGCTTGAGGGTTCCCTAATAGTGCTTGGTCTTCGGTAGTTGGTATTTCCGCGGGCAACCACAACCCAATTCTTATTCGCGTTGATTCGCGTGCATTCGCGGCTAATTGCTCTTTTGGGTGTGGCTACCTAACGCTGTGCTTCCGTGGTATGCTGCTTCAAAAGCACGTATCGAAGGTGCGCCATAGCGGCTGTCCATGCGGGGCTTCGGTACCTGATCTGCGGTACCGGTTGCCGGACACTCCCTACGGCACACGACAAGGTGACGACGAACGTGCGATCTTAAATGAAAGATTCGGTACGCGCTCGCTGATTTTTTTAAACTGAAAAGCGAGGAGAAGTTTCCCAAGTGTCCGTGCCCAGTTTTAATCATGAGTTGCCTGCGGCCAAACGCCAGGGTTTTTTCGTCTGGAGTGTCGCTATCCATGTGGCCGTGGCCGCGGTGCTGGTAGGATTGGGAAAGTGGCTGCCTGAGGTGCGCATCGTACAGCACACCCAGAGCGCTACTTTGCTTTATACCCCGGTGGTTGAAACGCCGCCTCCGCAGATCGTTTCCCCGCCGCCAGCGGTGCTGGCGCGGATAACACCTCCGAAGACCACTCCGCCCCAGCAGCCGCCCGAAGTTATGCCACCGGCGCCGGCGCCGATAGAAGATCTGCCCAAGCCGGTAATCACTCGCCTGCCCGAACTCCGTCCGCCTAAGCCGAAGCAGGAAGTCGTTACCGGAGCATTCACGGCCCAGAACGAAGTTGCAGCCCCGGTTCGTCCCGCGAAAAAAGAAGTCATGACCGATAATTTTGCCTCGGGAAGCTCTGCCCCGGCGACGCTGCAGAAGCCTGCGCGAGAAGTCCAGACCGGCGGCTTCGGAGATCCTAACGGCGTGAAAGGCACTTCCGAAAAGAAAGGGCAGTTAGTCGTGGCCAGCCTGGGCGGGTTTGATCTGCCTTCCGGCCCCGGCCAGGGCAACGGCAGCGGCGGAGCGCGCGGCGCTCGCGGTACGGTGGCCAGCGCCGGTTTCGGCAACGGTCCGGTAGGCGCCGGCCCGGGTGACCGCCAGCGGAACGGCACAGTGGCACAGACAAGTTTCACTCAGGCGCCCGCGGCGGCCCCCACGCCCCGCGAACGCGGGCCGGAGAAGCCCAGCTTGACGCCCGTAGAGATCACTTACAAGCCGCTGCCCGTGTATACCCAGGAGGCCCGGCAACTGCGTCTGGAAGGTGAAGTTCTGGTGCGGGTCACGTTTGCGGCCTCCGGAGTGTTGCGGGTGCAGCAGGTCGTGCAAGGGTTGGGCCACGGGCTCGACGAGGCCGCGATACGCGCGGCCCAGCAAATACGTTTTCATCCAGCGCGGCGCAATGGCGAGCCCTATGATTCGGCCGCGCTCGTGCATATCGTTTTCGAATTGGCCCAGTGAGAGACTGGCAAAGTGGGCCCGGTAAGAGATCGAACTTTTGAAGGCATGCTCATCTTAAGAAAGCAGCAGCTTGGAGGCAACATGCGTCCCCTAACGCGTTTGTGTACTCTTCCGCTAGTCATGAGTCTGGGTATGGCAGCCTGGGCGATTTCCGATACACCGAAATCCGCCAGCGGCAAGGCTGCGGCAGCACAGGCCGATCCCCGGGCCGAGCGTATTTTCCAGCAGGAAGCCGCTCTGGTTGCAAACCTGCGCAATTACACGCCCATGGTTGAGACCTATGTGCAGCGTCTGAAGCCCGATAGCGAAGTTGACACCGTGCCCGATAAAGACCGGTACTTCCTGGGCAGGCTCGCTCTGGGTGACCGGGGCGCGAAGAATACGGCGTTCAAGGACCAGAACCGGGCCAAATTGCTGACCCGTGTCCTCGACCGCATGGATAGCTTTTACCGCATCAACTTCGGCCCTCTGAGCTTCATGCAGATGGTCTACATCGGCGGCTTCGACCAAAACCACTATGACCTTCACTACCTGCGCCAGCAGTTCCTGGGTGAAGTAAAGACCCTGGTCTTCGATGTGACGCCTAAGCCTGGCGAAAAAGACAACACCCGCTTCCAGGGACGCATCTGGGTGGAAGATCATGGCTACAACATCGTCCGCTTTAACGGGAGTTACGGACCCAACCGGGCCTTCAGATATTTCCTGCACTTCGATAGCTGGCGGCAGAACCTGCAGCCCAGCGTCTGGCTGCCGGCGTACGTCTACACCGAAGAATCAGATGCGGAGCCTTCCGACCCGCGCAAGCTGGCCATGAAAGGCCAAACCCGCCTATGGGGCTACGATCTGAAGCATTCCGGCCAGGAATCGGAATTTACCGCCATCCAGGTGGATGCCGCCGACGCCACCGACCACAGCACACGGGGCGCGAATGAGGCCCTTCCGGTACAGAGCCAGCACATGTGGGAGCGTGAAGCCGAAGACAACGTACTCGACCGCATGGAGCGCGCCGGAATCCTGGCCCCCGAAGGCGAGGTTTCGAAGGTGATGCAGACGGTGGTCAATAACATGGAGATCACCAACAACCTCAACATTGAACCAGAGGTACGCTGCCGCGTGCTGCTGACCACGCCGCTCGAATCATTTGTTGTGGGCAATACGATTGTCCTCAGCCGCGGCCTGCTCGACGTGCTGCCCGATGAATCGTCGCTTGCCATGGTGCTGGCGCGTGAACTGGGTCACATCGCGCTTGGCCACCGCATGAAGACTAAATATGCGTTCAGCGACCGCATGGTGTTCCCGGATGAAGGCGTCTTCAAGCAGATCAATCTCACGCAGGAAGAAAAAGAGGAAGCCGCCGCCGACCAGAAGGGCCTCGAGCTTCTGCAGAACTCTCCGTATAAGGAAAAGCTGGGAAGCGCGGGATTGTTCCTGCGCGCTCTGGGCAATCGCTCGCCCGACCTGACCTGGCTGGTGAGTCCGCACTTCGGCAACCGGCTGTCAAAGGCCAGCCCCATCCGCATGGCCGCGCTGGCCCAGGCCCCGGAAATCGAAATCAAGAATCTGGCGCAGATTCCGGCCCTGCCGCTGGGTAGCCGCGTGAAACTCGATCCCTGGGACGATCACGTGGAAATGCTGAAGAGCAAGCCGGTGGCTTTGCGTTCGGCGCGCGACAAAATGTCGTTTGAAGTGACGCCGGTGTTCCCGAACCTAGTGGCCATCAATCCCAGTCCGGCGGCGGCCACGAGTGAAGCGGCGGTCAAACCGGCGCAATAGACGATCAGTCGCGGTCGGGACGAGAGTCGCGGTCCTTGCGGGTCTTCTTTTTGGCCCGCTTACGCGCCAGGGCCTGCTTTAGGCGGCGCTTCTCTCCCGGCTTCAGGTAGTACGAATGCCGCTTTACGTCTTTGATAATGTCTTCGGTCTGGACTTTGCGTTTGAACCGGCGCAGCGCGTTTTCTATCGGCTCGCCTTCCTGTAATCGAACTTCTGCCAAGTAATCCCCCTACGTGTACATAAAATAATCCGCATCACTATGATATATCACCGACATGCCGAAATGGCAGCTCCCGGGCGAAATGGCCGGAATTCCCGGCCGGGTGTCTTTGGGGCCCGTTTCCCGCCGGTCGGTCCTTGCGGCGCGGCAATAGACCTTGCCCAGTTTTGTGCTTTTGCAAGATTTCTCCTTCAAGAGCTGTAACCTGGGAAGCATGTTTTTGGGCCAAGCCGCAGGGAACTCAGAGTGTCCAGTTTTCCAGGGCCAAATTAAGTACCCGCCCGAATTCCCGCGTATTGTTGGTAACAAGAGTCAGGCCCAGACTGAAGGCATGGGCGGCGATGAAAAGATCGTTTGCTCCAATCATCATCCCACGGGTCTTTAGGTCAGCCCGAATATTCGCATAGTGCGGGGCCGCCTGGTCGGGGAAATCCAGGACCTCCACATAGCGCAGAAATGCCTTGAGGGCCGCTTCATCCCGTTGGCGCCGCCCAGAGATTTCGACCCCAAAAAGGAGTTCCGCCTTGGTGACTACCGAAATACACACATCGCTGACGGAGACGCTTTGTAGACGGTTGAGCACCTGATGGTTGGAACGCTTCATGATGTACGAACAAATATCTGTGTCCAGCATATAGCGAGACATTAAGGCTCACGCTCCTGCACTGGAAGGTCTTCGATATCTTCCATGAAAGACTCCGAGGCCCATGGGCCCGTCGCGAGGTAGGATGACCAATCCATCGGTCGAGGTGACAGCACTATGTCGTTCCCCTCTTTCCGTATGAACACCTCCTGGACATCGAACTGGAACTCCTTCGGCAAGCGGACGGCCTGACTGCGGTTATTCATGAAGATTTTCGCTTTTCGCTGCATTGCTTGTACTCCCTTGGAGAGCGGTTCAATGTTGGCATATACGTAAGTATATGCCAAGAAGAAATCAGTCTGCAACGCACTGAATAAACCGGCCTGAGCAAAGGAAATTCGCCGCGAATGAACGCGAATAATCGTTGGTCGCCGTTGCTCCCGGAACCGTCGTGTACCGCGAAGATTTTCGCCACAGTATAATTCCCGCCTATGCGAATTGGACCCATATTCACGCTGGTTGTAACCCTATGCGTCGCCGTTCTAGCCAACGCCCAATCGGCGGTAACACTGTCCGCCGATCTTGACAGTATCGCCATGCAGGTTATCGCCCAGCAAAAGGTCGCCGGAGCTTCCGTGCTGGTGGCGCGCGGGGACCGCATCCTGCTGCATAAGGGATATGGATTTGCCGACCTGGAAGTCGACGCCCCGGCCAAGGATGAAACCGTCTATCACGTCGTGGGGCCGATGCTGCCCTTTACCGGCATTGCTGTGCTGCAGCAGATGGAGCGCGGCAAGTTGTCCCTCGATGACGATATTTCCCGGTTCATCCCTGAATTCCCGTTACAGGGACATCGGGTGAGCATCCGCCAGTTGCTCAATCACACTTCGGGCATCGTCGATTACCACTATCTGGGTGATCCCATCGAGGCCACCAGCCGCCAGCCTAAAGCGCTGGACGAGGTCATGGCCCTCTATGCCGGCAAGAACTGGGTCAATGAGCCGGGCAACAAGTGGGATTGGTCCATCTCCGGCTTCCAGCTACTGGTGACGATTGTCGAGCGCGTCACCGGGCAGAGCTTCGCCGACTATGTGCAGCAGAACATCTTTACGCCGGCCGGAGTGAAATCCACAACCTATTGCGATGATTTCACGCTGGTGCGCGGCTTGGCGCATTCTTATCGGAAGTCCGGAGGCAGTTATGTGCCGGCCCGGGAGAACGCCATGGCCTATAACGCCGACCTGCGCTTCTGCAGCACCGTGGGCGATCTCTACAAATTGTGGCGGGCCATCCGGGAGAAGTCTCTCATCAAGCCGGAAACCTTCAAGCTGATGACAACCGCCGAGGGCGCCGCCGAACACATGGGCCCCCAGGACCCCAAAGCGCAATATGGTTTCGCTATCACGCTCAATCATGAAGACAGCCACCCCCGCATCGGGCAGCATGGCTCGTTACTCGGCTACAGCGGAAGCCTATACGACTTTCCCGGCGACCAACTGACCATCATCGTTCTCACTAACACCGAAGACCAGAACGCTTATGCAATCACACGGGCGCTGGCCCGGGCGGCACTCGGCTTGCCCGCTCTTCCCGTCAGCCAATCTACTGCCGCGCGGACCCTGGCGGACAAATCCGTTTCGGCTTCCGAACGCAAGCAGCTTACCGGCACGTTTCTGCTCAAGCTCGACCGGCTGTCGCCCAACCTGCATGACTCTTTTGCCCAGTATCGCCGCACCTACCGGGTATTCGACGAGAACGGCAGGCTGATGATCGAACCGCTGGGCGCGGCCCCGGAACGCCTGTTGAAGCAGGAAGACGGCAGTTTCGCCATGCGCTCATCGCCGGCCTCCCACATCACGTTCGTCATGCAGAACGACCGGGCCGCCAGCCTCAAGATGGAATCCACGGGCTTTCCGTTAGCGGGTGACCGGGTTGGGGATGGAGACCCGCAGACGTTTCATCGTCAGCCGTAGTGTGGGCTCCTAAAACCAGAAGCGAAGGCAATTGGCCGCGAATCAACGCGAATGGGAATTGGGTTGCCGTTGCCCAGGAATCGTCGCCAACCGCGAAGGTTTCTAGGAGCAGCTTCACTGTTACTGTATCCCGCAGCAGGTTTGTTTTTATCAGCGTTTATCAGCGCAAATCAGCGGCGAATTCTCTTTTTATTCGCTCTAGCTTCCATACGTTTGATACGCCGGCAATCCAGGAATACTGTGCGCCTGGGTCACTGCGCGCAGCACCGCCTGGGCCATGACCTCGGCGGCAATCGCGCCAATGTGGCCGTGGCCGGCCTTGGCTTTCAATGTTCCCGTGGAGACAGCAAAGATGGTGTCGCCATCGAAGGGCGTATGCACCGGATTGATGGTGCGCGCCAGGCCGTCGTGCGCCATCTGCGCAATCTTGGTCATCTGTACCTTCTCAAGCCCCACATTGGTTGCTATCACTCCGATGGTGGTATTGGCGCCCGCCTGGGTAACGACCTGATAACCGTGCATGATTTCTTTCATGGAATCACGCAACCCGTGGCCATCGGGGGTGCGCGCACCGGCAATGATTCGTCCGCTCTTGGGGCTGATCACGTCACCTACCGCGTTGACCGCCACCAGCGCCGCGACCACAATGCCGGTGTCTCCAATTCTTGCGGAGGCGGTGCCGACGCCCGACTTCATCGCGAACGCTTGGCCGAAGAGCTTGCCCACGGTCGCCCCCGCTCCGGCGCCGACATTTCCCTGCGGTACAGGGCCGGAAGAAGCGGCCACGCACGCCTTATATCCTGATTCAGCATTTGGCCGTATTTTTAGCTTAGGATCGCCGACTTCCAGGTCAAACAGGATGGCTGCGGGAACAATCGGCACCACGCCGGCCGCGCCCACTTTGAATCCCAGTCCGCGCTCTTCGAGATAGCGCATCACGCCGGTAGCGGTATCCAGGCCAAAGGCGCTGCCGCCGGAAAGCATGATCGCCTGCACCTGCTGAACGGTATTGACGGGATTCAACAGTTCGGTTTCCCGTGTGCCAGGAGCCGACCCGCGCACGTCTACACCGGCGACGGCGCCCGCTTCGCAAAGGACCACGGTGCATCCGGTAGGGCGCTGCGCGGACGTGAAGTGGCCGACCTTAATGCCAACAACATCGGTCAGTCCGCCGGGACCCAGCCATTCCAAGTCGCTTGCATTCAGGTCCTTCACGTTCGGATTACAGTCCAGCACCCGGCTGCCTGCGCCAAGCGCCAGCGCCAATAAAGACTGGTTGAATTCCCTACGTTGCATAAGTGTAAGTCCTCGGAGTTGAGCTGCGGCTGAAGCCGCCCGTTGTCCCGCGCATTGCGTACGGCTGTAGAGCTTGCGGAAAAATGCCGGAACAACCGTCAAAGAGGGCGGCTTCAGCCGCCCGACGGAATCGACGGACTTTCGGGCTTCAGCCCCGGCTTATCTCCTTATTTCCTTCACCGTTTGCGTTGTTCTTTTAAATGCCCACAATCCGAAGCGATCAACCTGGGGCTGAAGCCCGATGGTTCTTCGCGCACAACGGGCGGCTGAAGCCGCCCTCTTTAACGGTTCACACGGTACTGCGCTATTTACATACTCTAACGCACAGAGAAAAGCCGTGCTCGTTGATGGAGACTGACCAATACCAGGATGACAAACGCCGTCCCAATACCAATTGCCTCCGGAGAAAACAGCCAGACCCCGGTCCCTTTTGTGAAACGAGATATCGCAAGAGTAGCGCCCACGGCCCCGGCGATGCTCGCCAGCGCGGCCCTGGAAGTTGCGCCCCGCCAATACAAACCCAGCACCACGGGCGCGAACAACGACACTGCCAATAATCCATAGAAAATCTTCACGGCTGCAATCACCGAAGGCAACAGCATGGCGAGCAAGACCCCCAGAATACCGGCGACTATCGCCATTGCGCGACTCACTGACAAGAGCTTGCGATCGGTAACCTGTGGATTGAGAAACGTCTTATACAAATCCACCGCCACGGAAGTGGACAACATGAATAGGATGGCATCGGTGGCGCTCAACTCGGCGGAAAAAATTGAGGCCAGCGCCCAGATCCCCAGCCACGGGGGCAGCAGCTTCATCACCACCGTGGGCAGGGCCAGCTCCGGATTGCCCAAATGAGGGTAGGCCGCCAAGGCGCACAGGCCCAGCACGGCCGGCACGAAAGCAAACCCGGCCTGGGCGAGCGAGTTGAGACCCACACCCAGACGCACGGTTTTACGGTCGCGAGCGCCATAGAGTTTTTGCGTCAGTCCGGGCGAAACGATAAACGACGGAACCAGGATGGCGAGATAGGTGAGTATCTGCTTGAGGCCAACGCCGGTGATCGTCAGCAGTGGTGTCGATGAGCTAGTGGAGGCGGCAACGGTTTGCGTCAGATGTCCCCAGCCGCCGACGCTGGCCAACGCGAAAGGGACGGCCAGCAGCAGGCCCGACATCGTAATCGTCAACTCAATCACATTGACAAATGCCGCGGCCATCAGGCCACCGGCGGAGCAATAGACAATGGCCACGGCGCCGCCGATAGCGCAGCCTGCCCATTTCGGCAGGCCGATGACGACGTTTAGAATCCACGAAATGGCAATCAATTGTCCGGCGAGAATCGCCAGGGTACCGAACCACAGCAGCAAGGCAATGACTGCCTTGACCGCCTTGCCATAACGCCATTCCAGGAAATCACCCATGGTGTGAAGGGAATGGCGCTGAGCAATTTCCCACAGCCTGGGCCCCAGCAGCATGGCCAATATGAAGGTTCCGATACTCGCCGAACCCACCCACCACCAGGCCGACAATCCAAAGCGATAGCCCAGGCCGGTTGCGCCGACCGTTGAGCCGGCCCCTAGATTGGCGGCGAGAAACGTAGTGAAGACCAGCCCCGGCCCCAGACGGCGGCCAGCCACCAGGAAGTCAGGAGCGGCCTTGATTCGCCGGCCCATGGCGATGCCCACTGCCATGAGCAGCGAGGAATAGGCGAGGAGTCCGATCAGATAGGGGTTCATGAGCGAGTGTTGCAATGCGCAAGATGTCTATTGGATTTCATTTTTATGCTGCTCCAAGGCGACGCGAACGAGCTGACTTCGAGTGCGCACACCGGTCTTGGAGAAGAGTTGTTGCAGGGTCGCCTTGACCGAGCTCTCTGACACGCTGATTCTTTCGGCAATCTCTTTGTTGGCGAGACCTTCGAAAACGCCAGAGAGCACCAGACGTTCCCGCTCGGTGAACAGAAGGGCCGGGTTCTCCGAACGCGAATGGACCCTGCCGATTGCCTCCTGTAGCAGTTCCTGCTCGAACCATACCTTGCCCGCCATCACGTCGCGGATGCCTTCCGCGAGCAGCGCTGCCGAGTTGTTCTTGGTGAAGACCCCGGAGACGCCGCTGCGGATCAAATCGGCGGCTTCATCTTTCTCTATTCCGGCGGTCACCACCAGCACCTTGGCCGTGTAACCCTGCTCCCTGGCGGAACGCATGAATTGGCTGCCATCATTCTGTCCCAGGTCGAAATCCAGCAGGACGATGTCGATGCGTTCCTGCTTAATAATTGCCAGGGCTTCCTTCACCGACCCACAGGTAGCCACAACCTCGAAATCCGGCTCAGCGCTAAGAAGCCGGGCCACACTCTCGCGGAACAGGGCATGATCATCCAGCAAGACAATCCGTATCATTCGCGCTGGCTCTTCAGGCATTGAGCGCTCCATCCGCCGTAGGCACAGAAGGCACAATCACAGCAAAGCAGCATCCTTGGGTGCGCGGAACATACAAGAGGTCACCGCCAAAGCTTCGCATGATGGCGCGTGACACGTAAAGCCCCAGGCCTGTCGAATTGGCGCCCGGCTGGAAGGGGCGAAACAAATCGTCAGGCGCGGAGACGCCCGTCCCTGTGTCTTCAAAACGAATCACGACGGTCTCGCCCTCGACGCAGGTGTTCACGTAAAGCTGCTTCGAGCCGGCGGCCTCCATCGCCCGCCGGCTGTTTCTGGCAAGATTCAAGAATACCTGAATGAGCCCGTGCCGGTCAGCCCGCACGAGCGGCAGGGGGTCGTGGAGTTCCCAGCGGATTTCTATGCCGGATTCCTGATAGACGCCCTCAATCAAGACCCGCAGTTCGTCGAGCACAGACATCAGCTCAACCGAAGCCGATGTATCCGTTGGAGAAGATTGCAAGCCCATGGCCGATATCCGCTCCAGGCTTTGGATCAGGGTCGTGAGGGCCTGAAAATCCTTGTTGTCCCGAAGCTCGACAAACCGGGAGAGGTTCTTCTGGACGACGAGCGCCGCCCCACAAAGATTGCGGACTTCATGGGCCACCGCGCTTACCAGAATCCGGCTGTTTTTCAATAAGTAGTCAAGACTTAAGTCTTCACGGTCGCGCAGGTCTTCCGACAAATCCACCACCACAGCGGCCAGGCGTGGACCCGAGATGGTGGTATAGGTGGAAAACCACACGCCCGCGAGGAAGGCATCGCCGGTGCTGCGCTGCCCTTTGCATTGCAGGGTCGTCCGAAATGACCTCGAAGGCCGGCTTTCGACCGCAGTTTGCAGCGCAGGCAAATACGAGATGATCTTTTGCCCCGAGAGAGTGTACGCATCCGGGGCGAACAATTGCTGGGCGGCGTGGTTCGCCAGCAGAATGGTTCCGGTCGCATCAATCGTCACGATGGCCGCCGGGCTGCTCTCCACCAGGATCTGCATCTGCTCCTCAGCATCGTGGCGCAGATTGATCTCCTTGGTCAGTTCGTCCACGTGTTTAAGGGCGGTCCTCCGGTTTCGAATGAGCTCCGAAACCAGCAAGCCGGTGCCGATAAATCCCGTGGAGCTAAAAATCAGGCGGACGGTGGCTTCGTTCCCAGGCAGGTTGCTAAAAGCCTCTTGCAGGAATGCACACACGAAGGCGGCGCCGATGATCCGTGCCCGCGATAGAAACCCACCCACAAGGATGATCGGAAACAAATACAGAAAGCCAATGGAGAGATAAGGTTTGGTTGTCCAGTCAATCGCCGCAATGGCCACAACCAAGAAACCGGCGGCTGCCAGAAGCTTCGGGCGGTTCGCGGAAACGTAAATGGAGAAAAGGCCCTTCATTTCCTCGTCGGGCCAATTTTGCCCCAGCGGAGAACCGCGAGGAGTATCTCTTTCAGTTTTGGTCAAAAGATAACCTCCCTAACCGGAAGATTGCTCCTGCCGGAATCCATCCCCACGAGTGGTTCTTCATCATCGCTGAGCGCATTTCGAACCGGTCACGGCGCTAGTATCGTGACCGTGTAAAACGGTAACGAACTCTCAGGGATGGGTGCCCCATCCTTCGCGCTTTTTGCGAAGGGTGGGACGCCATGCTCTCTGATTTCTAATGCGTAACAATCACGCGGTCAAGGCACTAGTGCCGCGAACGGCAATGATGTCGGGAATGTTGGCGAAGATGCGAACTCGCATTTCCGATCTCCAGATCACTAGATCACCCGGTCCGCGATAATTACTGATTCTTCCGGTCGACAGTACTAGTCGCCATCCCCCAGATACCACGGAATATTCATGACCACAACCCGCCGGTTCCCGGAAAAATAGAGCTGGGCCTTCAGTAGGGCGGCCCTCTTGTTGTGAAGAAGATAGTGGTACCAGTGTTCGTCTATTTTTTCGGGGATGATGACGGCAATTTGCCGCTGCGGATGGCTCTTTGCCACTTCGTTGATGTGTTGCAGCAGCGGATGCAGGATAAAGCGATAGGGCGAACCCACAACTTTCAATTGCGGTGGAGGAAATCCAGCATCTCTGGCCGGGGCCTCCACCAGGTCTTTCCACGCCTGAAGAAGATGGTGGCATTCATCTTCCTCCGCATGAATGTGGACGGCATGGATGTCCGGTGAAATTTCAAATGCAAAACGCAGGGCTTTCTCCGTAATCCGGTTCCAGCCCGTGATGGGCACGATGACCAGCGGTTTTTCGAGATGGTCGAGGCGCAGCGGTTGGGCCAGTTCGATTTCTTTCTCCATCCGCAAGTATTGCCGGCGTATGGCCTTCATCAGGAAAAAGAGCACCGGAATCAGCGCCAGGGTGATCCACGCTCCTTCGGCAAATTTTGCCACCAGCACCACCACCACGGTAATCGCGGTGGTGATTGCGCCGAGCCCGTTCAGAAACATGCTGAGGAAATGCCGGCCCTGGATTTTCTTCCAATGCGCCACCATGCCCGCCTGGGACAGGGTAAAGGCGAGAAACGCGCCAATGGCGTACAGCGGAATGAGCCGGTCGGTTACTCCTTTGAAAAGCACCAGCAAGGCGCCGGCAACCAGCGTCAAGGCGAAGATGCCCTGGGAATATACCAGCCTTCTTCCCCGCGTCGTAAAAGATTTAGGCAGATATCCATTGCGCGCAACCGCGTGGCAAAGACGGGGAAAATCGGCGAACGCAGTGTTGGCCGATAACGACAGGACCAGTAGGACGGAAGCGATGGCGACGTAATAAAACACGCCTTTACCGGCGACCGCGGCAATCAGTTGCGAAAGCACGCTGTCATAGCCGGGCTGGTCCGGATTGGTCGCTCCAATCGAGTAAAATCTGGCGACATACGCAATCCCCAGAAGCAGCGCAACCAGAATGCCGATGATGATGCTCAGGGTGACCCTTGCGTTTTTGACTCGGGGTTCGCGAAAGGCCATCACACCGTTGCTCACCGCTTCGACTCCCGTCATGGCGGTACAGCCGCTGGCGAAGCTTTGCAGCAGCAGCCAGACGGTAACGACCGGCAAGGCCTTGCCCAGAGGGTGAGGCGCCGCCACGGCAACCGGGTGACCGCCGTGCGTCCAGGCGCGAAACAGCCCGAGCCCGATGGTCAGCAGCAGGCTGCCGACAAAGACGAGGGTCGGGAGCATGAACAAGGCGCCGGCTTCGCGCAGGCCGCGCAGGTTAATCAGCGCGATGAATAACAAAATCCCAATGCACAGCAAGAGAGTATGGGGCTGGAGCCGCGGCAGCGCCGAAACCAGCGCGCCCACCCCGGCCGAGATTCCGACCGCGGCCGTCAGAATGTAGTCGATCATCAGCGCGGCTGCCGCCAGCAGGCTGGCAGACTCCCCCAAATTCTCATGCGCTACCGTGTATGATCCGCCGCCGGAAGGGTAAGCTTTGATGGTTTGGAGATAGGAGAAATAAACGATCGCCAGAAGCACTACAATGCTGGCGCTGATGGGTACGATGTAGCCCACGCCCAGAATTCCCACAGGAAGTAAGATCGTGAGGGCCGCTTCCGGCCCGTATCCAGCGGAGCTGAGCGCATCCAGGCCAAAGATGGGGATGCCCGAGGCCGGCCCGATCTGCTCGGCCCGTTCTTGCGATGTAGCTAAAGGTTTTCCGAAAATGAAGTCTTTCAGGCGCAAGAGGCTCTCTCCTGTGGGGCGAGGTCTTGATGCAACAGTAGAACACAGCCCCCACAAAATGGCGAACCTGTGCCAAGTCAGAATGGGCCAACTCAAAACGGCGCGTTTCGTTCTGGCGGAGCACACCGATAGGACATATAATTCGTCCTCTACGTATGACACGCCGAGGTGTCTGACAATACTCATGCGCATACTCAAAATCACCGTTCTGTCACTTGCCGGCCTCACTCTGGCGGCCGCCCTATTCCTGATCGTCGCCGACCGCCTGGAGCAACCTGCGCCGCCCGATCCGGCCACGCTGATTGCCAAGGCGCGGCAATATGATGTGCGCATCAAGCGCGATAACTTTGGCGTACCGCATGTGAGCGGCGCGCGAGACGCGGATGTGGCCTTCGGGCTGGGATTTGCCCATTCCGAAGATGACTTCCTCACGCTTCAGCAGGTGGCGCTGGCGACCCGCGGACAACTGGCGGCGACCGAGGGACGCAAGGCCGCAGTGCCCGACTATCTGGTCCACCTCTTGCGGGTGTGGGAAACCGTCAACGCCAAGTATGAAAGTGACCTGCCGGCGGATGTGCGCCAGGTGCTGGAAGGCTATGCCGACGGAGTGAACTACTACGCGGCGCTTCATCAAGACAAAGTCTTGCCGGGCGTGCTGCCACTGACCGGCAAAGACCTGGCCGCCGGCTTTGTTTTCAAGACACCTTTCTTTTATGGCCTCGACCGGGCGTTGATGAAGTTGAACAGCCCGGAGGGCAGCACCACTGCTCTTCTTCAAAACGAGCCAGTTAAAGACGGACAAATTAAGGACGGGCGAGATGCCTTCCTGATGACGCACGAAGGAATCCCCGTGGGGTCCAATGGCGTGGCTGTATCGCCATCACGCTCAGCCGATGGGGCGACACGGCTGCTGGTCAATTCCCATCAACCATATACAGGCCCGGTAGCGTGGTATGAAGCCGTACTGGAGAGCGGGCAAGGCTGGCACGTGGCCGGCGGCTTCTTCCCCGGCTCGCCTTTCATGCTGCACGGACACAACGAGCATCTGGGCTGGGCCAATACGGTCAACGAGCCCGACCTGATTGACGTCTACAAGCTCACCATCAATCCGGCCAATCCCAACCAGTATCAGTTGGATGGGCAGTGGCGCGATTTTGAAAAGAGTGACGCCAAGATCCGGGTGAAGATCTGGGGGCCGCTGATCTGGACCGCGCACCGCGAAGTGCTGTACGCCGCCCAAGGCCCGGTGCTAAAGACCGATCATGGCGTGTTCGCCATTCGCTATGCCGGAATCAACGAGGTGCGCCTGCCCTTGCAGTATTACCGGCTGAACAAGGCCACGAACATGGCAGAGTGGCGCGCGGCCATGGCGCTGCAGGCCATTCCCAGCATCAACTATGTCTATGCCGACGAGAAGGCGAATATCGGCTACGTCTATAACGGATTGTTCCCGGTGCGGCAGGAAGGGGTGGACTGGCAGGACACCTTGCCGGGGGACCGCTCGAACTTGATCTGGCATAGCTACCTGCCTTTCGATAAAGTCCCGCAAATATGGGACCCGCCCGGAGGGTTGGTTTTCAATTCCAATAACACGCCCTTTCACGCGGCCGCTTCCGGAGACGACCTGAAGCCGCAAGACTTCTCGCCGACCCTCGGCATTCAAAGCAACATGACGAACCGTGCATGGCGCGCGATGGAAACCTATGGCGCCGATACCCACATCACCGCGGAGACATTCCGTACATACAAATTCGACCTCAGCTACAGTGCGCACTCCGATCTGGCAGAGCTGATCGGCCAGGTAGTGGCGATCGGTCCCGGCAATCAGAGCGACCGCGGCGATCTACAGCAGGCCCAAGAAATGCTCAAGCGATGGGACCGGAAAACCAATAGCGCCAGCCGCGAGGCAGCGCTCGCGATTCTGATGGGAGAACCTCTGCTCCGCCAGAGGACAGTGGTCAAGGGCACACCACAGCCACCCACGCAGCAACAGATTTTGGCAGGGTTGCGGGAAACCATCCAAACTCTCAAAACGCATTATGGAAGACTCGACCCGGAGTGGGGTCAGGTGAACCGCTTGCGCCGTGGCAAGCTCGATCTCGCAATCGACGGCGGCCCGGACATCTACCGCGCGGTTTACGGCCTGAAGCAGCCGGACGGCACGCTCTCGGCTGCCGGTGGCGATACGTTCATTATGTTTGTCACCTGGGACAAGGAAGGGAAACTCTCATCGGAGAGCATCCATCAGTTCGGTTCGGCCACCCTCGACCAGGATTCACGCCATTACGCAGACCAGGCGCCGTTGTTTGACGGCATGAAGATGAAGCCCGTCCTGTTCACACAAGCGCAGTTGGCCGGACACATCGAAGCCGATTACCGCCCAGGAGAACGCGAAGGCCACGACTCCAAGCACTGAAGCCACCCCTAGTGCCGTGACCGGTTGAATTGGTAACGCTGACAAAAGGACAAATTGGCATTTCCGATGTCCCGATGTCCCGATCTACGATGATTACCCAATCTCCTGGTCGCTGTGCTAGGGCCGTGACCAGGAAATAAAGTAATGGAACCGAAGAAAACAATGCGCCGTTCCGATCACCCGATCATCCGATCTCCCGATTTTCAAGCATTACTACGTCTAACCGTTCCACGCAGATCCCGTACCCGGCATTGAAAAAGGTTGTCCTTTTCGGAATTAAAAAACGAACAGTCATTCATTTTATTGATCGTTCGTTTGGCTATATACTACTTTCCCTGACGCTTGGTCTGGAGAGGCGCTAAGAACATTTCGTATGGGCCACTTCAAATTCCGAGTAAAGCGTCTTCGGAAAGGAAATGCGATATGAAGAAACCGTCTGTGAGAAACATCTGCGTGACGTCGTTGGTGCTGCCTCTGGTCCTGTTGAGCGTATCGGCCTGGGCGCAGACCAGCTTTACCGACACCTACACGGGGCAAGGCTCCGGCGCCACAACCTGCAACACAACCTTCAACATCAACGGCATGGAACCCTCGGCAACGGGCGCCTACCCGGTCTTTGTCTATATGGTGGGCACCACGGAAACGTTCAATAATGATGGCGCGGCATCGGCGGCTGTTGCCGGCATGGTCAAGCGGGGATTCGTGGCGGCCACCATCCAATACGACAGCGGACAATTTGGGAATTGTACCCAGATTTCCGGAAAGGCGAAATGCATCTTTAATCCAGCCACTGCGGTCAGCGCCGTTTCCAAGCTGTGCTCCCGCGCCAAAGCAGACTGCAACAAAGGCATCGTGGTGGGCGGATTCAGCCAGGGTGCAGTCATGGCCACGCTGGCGAAAAACTTCGATGCGCGCGTCCAGGCCGCCTGGGGCATGGGCGACGGCGTAAGCTATAGCACCTTTAACCTCAACGCCTGTATGGCGAATGGATCGCGCACTCTGGCCAGCGACCATCTGCGGGCCGTGGATGGCCAAGCGGACCAATTCATTGGCCCCCAAATCTCACAAGTGCGGAGCCAGTTGCAAACCTTGACCGGCTTCAATTGCGGCACCTCGGCCACCTCCTGCCTGCAGACCAATGGCAGCGGCTGGATCATTGTGTTGAACGGTCAAGTCCAATCGGGTAATGCCGACCACTGCTATATGCGCACCAACGGATGTTTCAGCAGTGAAACCACCAACGATCCTGGATGGCTGAATGGCACAAGCGCCTGGGAGCTAAACCCCAATTTGGATTGGCTGTCAGGGTTTGCGCAGCACTAGAGACGCGATGAACCGGAACTCAGGCATGAAAGAATGCGAGAGTTGAACTGTTTGATGTCGAACCTGTTGGTTGGCCGGTCCGTTGGAATTGCAGACTAGCCTTTGGATAGGTGATTTGATTTTCAACTCATGCTAACATCGGGCCGCATTTTGGGAGCATCCGGGGACTGGCAGAGTTGTCTAGACGCAAGCCGGAACCAGGATGCTCCTTCCACTCGCTAGGAGAA
>Ga0210403_10002085_pt1 | contig 18409 bp, 20 predicted proteins | sample IncBWC19MmetaG_FD_150863 | JGI IMG/M metagenome (GOLD analysis project Ga0210403, IMG submission 150863) | Forest soil microbial communities from Barre Woods Harvard Forest LTER site, Petersham, Massachusetts, United States - Inc-BW-C-19-M | ecosystem: Environmental > Terrestrial > Soil >... | reverse complement strand
GGTGTTGCTGTTGGCCGCCTGGCAGCGCGAAGTTGACCCGGTGGCTGAGATGGTTGCGTACTCCTGCCCCGCCGCGTAACGAGACTCCCCAGCTCCTAAGAATTTGGAATGTAACTCCACTACGGTGTTAGCGCTTGTCTTTATCGAGCGCTAGCGAAACCGAGTTGATGCAGTAGCGCAGACCTGTGGGCCCGGGACCGTCTTCAAAGACGTGGCCGAGATGGGCATCGCAGCGGCTGCATTTTACTTCCGTTCGGACCATGCCGTGGGACGTGTCTGTCTCCTCGTCGACGGCTTGATGTTCAAGAGGAGCTGTGAAGCTGGGCCAGCCGCAGCCGGAGTGAAATTTTGTTTCGGAGCGGAACAGTGGAGTTCCACAACAGACGCATTTGTAGGTGCCGGGCGTGTCTGTGGATTCATACTCGCCGGTGAAGGGCGGCTCAGTACCCTTCTGGCGGGTTACGTAATATTGGTTCGGGGTGAGTTGCTTTTGCCATTCGCTCTCGGGCTTTTGGATCTTTTCGGTCATGTATCCTCTTTATACGGTACTAACACAGTCTCCCCGAGTATCAGATTCGGCGCAATGCCTTGACGTTTCGTGCTGAGGCCTCAAGTATAAAAGTACCCCTTCGCCCAGGGGACTCGTATGCCAGACGAAATCGAGCCCCAATCCGCTGAGAAGCGTCATGCCCGGCGTGCCAAAATTGCGAAACCGCTGCGCGTGCGGCCCTCGGAGCCACGCGATGAGCACTTTGAGGATCTGCCGGTCAGCGTCAATGCTTCGAAAGAAGGGATTTTCTTCCAGACACGGCGGAAAGGCTATTACAAGGGCATGCGGGTATTTGTGACCTTTCCTTTTACTTCGCAGCACGACCCAATGAATTGCGAATATGTGGCGGAAGTGGTTCGGGTGGAAGATCTGCCGAACAACCGCTACGGAGTTGCGTTGCATTTGCTGATGACGGTGAATTACAGCGCGGGGGCTCCGCCGGGTTCGGTTACCCGTACCTAGCATTTAATTCTTGAATCGTTCGGCAGCAATCTTCCGATTGACACCCGGCTTGGCCTTCCTGTACTTTTCTAACCAGATGACTTTTCGGGCGCATCGACACCATCATCATCACGGCTACCAGCCGCGCCCGTGGAGTCCTGCCTAGAGATTTTGCAGATTTGAAAGCAGGAAATGCCCGCCGGCGCGGATTGCGCGGCGGGATTTTTGTTTTTGGGGAGGTTTTTGTGGAGCTGGCATTTGAAAAACAGGGCGGGCTGATTCCGGCGATCCTGCAGGATCACGCCAGCAAGGAAGTGCTGATGCTCGGGTATGTGAATCCGCAAGCGCTGGCGGAGACGTGGAAGAGCGGCGAGGTGCATTTTTTCAGCCGTTCGCGGAACCAGCTTTGGAAGAAGGGCGAAACGAGCGGGCACGTGCTGCGGCTGAAGCAGGCGCTGGTGGATTGCGATGCGGATGCGCTGCTGCTGCTGGTGGAGCCGGTGGGACCGGGCGTTTGCCACGAGGGTTACCGCTCGTGCTTTTTTCGCGAGCTGCGAGCCGACGGATCCGCGCGGATCATCGCGGAGAAATCGTTTTCGACCGAGCAAGTCTATGGAAGGCGGGAGACGAAATGAGGCTGCTGAAGCTGGGGATTCCGAAGGGAAGTTTGCAGGACGCAACGATTGACCTGATGTCGCGGGCGGGGTGGAAGATCGCGCTGAGTTCGCGGAGTTATGTGCCGACGATTGACGATCCGGAGCTGAGTTGCCTGCTGGTGCGGGCGCAGGAGATGGCGCGGTATGTGCAATCGGGCGCACTGGAGGCGGGGATCACGGGGCACGATTGGGTGGTGGAGACGCGGGCGGACGTTCTGGAGTTGGCGGAGCTGGTTTACGCAAAGCAGCGGCTGGCGCGAGTGAAATGGGTGCTGGCGGTGCCGGAGGATTCGGCGATTCACGAGCCGAAAGACCTGGAAGGCAAGGTGATCGCGACGGAGGTTGTCGGGATCACGGAGAAATATCTGGCGACTCATGGGGTAAAGGCGCGGGTGGAGTTTTCGTGGGGCGCGACGGAAGTGAAGGTGCCGGAGCTTGCGGATGCGATTGTGGAGGTGACGGAGACGGGGTCGTCGTTGCGGGCGAACCGGCTGCGGATACTTGATACGGTGCTGGAATCGGCGACGGTGTTTATCATGAATCGCAAGGCGGCGGCGGATTCTGCGAAGCGCGAGAAGGCGGAGAACCTTGTGCTGATGTTGCAGGGGGCGATTGCCGCGGCGACGCGAGTGGGATTGATGCTGAATGTGCGGCGGGAAAATCTGGACGCGGTGCTGGCGGCGCTGCCTGCTTTGAAAAATCCCACGATTTCTTCGTTGAGCGATGCGGATTGGGTGGCAGTCAATACGATTATTGAGGAGTCAGTGGTGCGGCAGATTCTGCCGCGGTTGAAGGCGGCGAAGGCTCAGGGGATTGTGGAATATCCCCTGAATAAGATTGTGCTGTGATGCGGATTCTGAAACTTACGCCGAAGAACGAAGCAGGGCTTTTGAAGCTCCGGGAGACACACGACCAGGAAGCGTACCGAATTGCTTCAAGAATTATTTCGGATGTGCGACGGCGGGGAGATCGCGGCGTTGAGGATTGGTCGAGAAAACTAGATGACACTGACGTTTCCGGTGCGCAGCTTTGGATTTCGAAAAAGGAGATGGCGGCGAGGCGTCGGGCGGATCGACAATTCCTGCGAGCGGTGGAGCACGCTGCTAAGAATGTTCGCAAGGTCGCAGAGCGGCAACTCCCTCGCGGGTGGAGCTTGCGCGTGGAATCGGGCGTCGGCATACGGCAACTCGTGCGGCCGCTTGAGTCGATCGGATGCTATATTCCCGGCGGACGCTTTGCACTGCTCTCGACGCTGGTGATGACCGTGGTACCCGCGCAGGTGGCAGGCGTGGGGCGTATCTTGGCGGCGTGTCCGTATCCGAATGACGCTTTGCTGGCGGCCGCGGATTTGCTGGGCGTCGCGGAATTCGCGAGGATTGGCGGCGCGCAGGCGATTGCGGCGATGGCTTATGGAACGCGGAGGATTGCCGCGGTGGAAAAGATTTGCGGCCCGGGAAATCGATTTGTCACCGCCGCAAAGCAGATTGTGAGCGCGGATTGCGCGATCGATATGCCGGCGGGGCCGACCGAGGCGGTGGTGCTGGCGAACACGGGCAATCCGCGGTGGATCGCGGCGGATCTGCTGGCGCAAGCCGAGCATGCGCCGGATGCGGGGAGCTATCTGGTGACGTCGTCACCGGCGTTCGCGAAGAGGGTTCAGGTCGAGGTGATGGAACAATTGAACGCATTGCCGAAAACGAATCCGGCCCACAGCTCCATTCGGAAAACGGGAGCGATTCTTATCGCGCGCTCCCTTGAGCATGCTTGCGAATTTGTGAACCGGTTTGCCCCGGAACACTTGAGCTTGCCCGCGGATGGAGAAAAGCTTCTCGGCCGAATTCGCTCGTCGGGGACAATCTTTCTCGGCGAATTGAGCGCGCAGCCCTTTGGCGATTATGCCAGCGGCAGCAATCACGTTTTGCCGACTGGCGGGTGGGCGCGGCGGCGTGGCGGGCTTTCCGCAGCGGACTTTGTGAAATGCATCAGCGTGCAGAAAATTGACGCAGCGGGCGTTCGAAACCTTCGTGATGACGTGCAGCGATTGGCAAACGCCGAAGGACTGCTGGCGCACGCGCGGGCGGTTGAGGTGCGGAGATGAAGGTGCGCTTACCTGTTCGCAAAGCGATCCTTGACCGGCGCACCTATGAAGCGCCCGCCGAGGGGCGCTTGGGAAAAATACGGCTCGACTTCAACGAGAATACGACGGGATGCAGCAACGCCGCGCTGGCGGCCTTGCGCCGGCTCAGCGGGAAAGAATTGGCGATGTATCCGGAGTATCAGACGCCGACGAAGATTCTGGCGCGGCATTTTGGTGTGAAACCGGAGGAGTTGCTGCTGACCAACGGCGGGGATGATGCGTTGCGCGTTTTCTTTGACACCTTTGTTGAGCCTCGGAGGCACATTTTGATTTGCGAGCCGACTTTCCCGATGTACCGGTATTACGCGGAGATTGCCGGCGCGCGCGTGGAAGCGTTGCACTACTCGCGGGAGATGGATTTTCCGTTGGCCGCCGTGCTCACTGCTCTTCGAAAAAAGCCACGCGTTTTCTTTCTGGCCAATCCGAACAATCCGACTGGAACGCTGGTGGACAAAGCCGCGATCGAAAAACTTCTTAAGACCGCCACACGCACGGCCGTAGTCCTGGATGAGGCCTATTCTGATTTTTCCGGCGTCACTGGTGTTCCCTGGATTCGCCGGCATCCGAATCTTTTTATCGCCAAAACTTTTTCGAAAGCCGCGGGGCTGGCGGGGCTTCGACTGGGCGCGGTGATTGCGCAACGCGAGTCGCTTGCCCTTGTTCGTCGCGCGTTACCTCCCTTCCCTGTAAACGCAGCGGCCCTCGCCGCAGGCGTCGCCGCGGTGCGCGAACGGCGGACGATTGAGCGATACATTCACGAAACGAAACGGCTGCGCGAATGGTTTGGCGGCGAACTCAAACAGCGCCATGTGAGCGTTTTCCCCAGTGCGGGCAATTTTCTGTTGGCTGATTTTGGGGCTGCTGGCCCGGGATTCTTTCGCCGGCTGACGCGGAATGGAATTCTGATTCGCGAGCGCAGCAAGGACCTGGGACCGGGGTTCGCGCGCATCACCATCGGCACAAAAAAAGAGTTGCAAGCGTTGTTGCGGCTTCTGGACCGCACGAGAAGGTGACCTGATGGCTCGCAGTGCGACAATCCGGCGCAACACCAAAGAAACGCAGATTGCGTTGCGAATGAATCTTGATGGCCGCGGTAAATCGGAGATTTCCACGGGGATTCCCTTTTTCGATCACATGCTGGACCTGGTTACGCGCCACGGCGGCTTTGATTTGAAGCTCAAAGCTACTGGCGATCTGGACGTGGACCAACACCACACCGTCGAAGATGTGGGCATCGCCCTCGGGGAAGTTGTCGTTTCTGCGCTGGGCAACAAGCGCGGGATTCATCGCGCGGGATACTTCCTGATGCCGATGGACGAGACGTTGGCTGTGGCGGCGATCGATTTTGGCGGGCGGCCGCACTGCGTGGTGAAAGCGCGGTTTTCGGCGGCTCGAGTTGGCGAGTTTCAGACGGAATTGGTGGAGGATTTTTTCCAGGGATTTGCGCAGGCCGCGCGGGCGAATGTTCATTTGCGGGTTTTGTACGGACGTTCGACGCACCACCAGGTGGAGGCGTTGTTTAAGGCGTTCGCGCGGGCGTTGCGATTTGCGGTTTCGCGGGATCGGCGATTGCGGAAAGTTTTGCCGAGCACGAAGGAACTGCTGTGACCGTTACACTGATTGACTACGGCGCGGGGAACGTGCCTTCGGTGGAGCGAGCGCTACGACGGGTTGGCGCACAAGTGGAGACAACGAATCTTGCGGAGAAAATTGCGGCGGCGCGGTGCCTGGTGCTTCCCGGGGTGGGCCATTGCGCGGCGCTGATTGCGGCGCTCGATGCGCGCTGTTTGCGACAGCCTTTGATTGACGCCGTTGGACGGGGTGCAGCGTTTCTCGGCATCTGTCTCGGGTTGCAAGCACTCTATGAATCGAGCGAGGAAGCTCCCACGCTGAAGGGCCTGGGTCTGCTGCCCGGGCGCGTCACGCGGCTTCCCGAAAACGTAAAGCTTCCGCACATGGGCTGGAACACTCTGAAAACTATACGTGCGACGCCGCTGCTCGATTCCGCGCCGGCTGATGCTTATTTTTATTTTGCGCATTCGTTTGCGGCGCCTGCGTTGGGCGAGGAAAGTGCCGCTGTTTCCGAGCACGGGCGAGAATTCATCGCCGTACTTGAAAAAGAAAATATCTGCGCGGTGCAGTTTCATCCGGAAAAGAGCGGGGCGGCGGGCGCACAAGTGCTGCGCAACTTTCTGCGAGCGGCGGGATGAGCCTGGCGCGGCGCATTGTTCCCTGCCTGGATACGGACGGGGCGCGCGTGGTCAAAGGGGTGCATTTTGAGGGGTTGCGTGATGCCGGGGACCCCGTGGAGCTTGCAGCACGCTACAACGCGGAGGGGGCTGATGAACTGGTGGTGCTCGACATTGCGGCGGCGCGTGATAACCGGCCGACGTTTCTTGAAACCATTCGGCGAGTGGCGGAAGAGTTGGCGATCCCGCTGACTGCGGGAGGAGGAATTCGCTCGTTGGAGGCGGCGCGCGCGGTGGTGCGCGCTGGGGCAGACAAAATTACGGTGAACACTGCTGCGGTCGAGCGGCCCGAACTGCTTAGCGAACTTTCGGCGGAATTCGGTGCGCAAGCGGTGGTGCTGGCGATCGACGCGAAGCGAGAAGGCGGCAGGTGGCAAGTGCGGATTCGCGGCGGGCGTCAGGCGACACCGCTCGATGCCCGGGAGTGGGCGCAGCGCGGGGTGGAGTTGGGGGCGGGGGAAATTCTGCTGACGTCGGTGGATCGTGACGGAACGCAATCGGGATTCGATATCGAATTGACTGCGGCGATCAGCAATCATGTTTCGGTGCCGGTGATCGCTTCGGGCGGTGCGAAGGTGCCGGCGCATTTTCTGGAGGTGTTCACGCGGGGCGCGGCGGACGCGGCGCTGGCGGCTTCGATTTTCCACGACCAGGTGCAGTCGATCCGGGCGCTGAAGGAATTTTTGAAAGAGAACGGCGTTGAGGTTCGGCTGCCGTGCTGATTCCGTGCATTGATCTGCAAGGAGGGCAGGCGGTGCAACTGGTTCATGGGCGGTGCCGTGAGCTTGCCGTGTCTGACGTTTTCGGATTGCTGAAGAAGTTCGGCCATCACGAGTGGTTGCATGTGATTGATCTGGATGCGGCGATGGGCAAGGGGCACAACCGGCGGTTGGTCAGCGAGCTTTGTGTACGTGCGAAGCGTGAACATGGAATGAAAGTGCGCGTCGGTGGAGGAATCCGAACCGTGCGCCTGGCCGAGCAGCTCGTCGGTTTGGGAGTCGCACAAATCATCATTGGCAGCGCGGCTTTCCGCAAGGGCCGGCCCAATCTGGCTTTTCTGAAGAGGCTTCGGGAACACGTGAAAAAGAAGCAAGTGCTGATCGCGTTGGATACGGCGAAGGGAAAAATTGTGGTTCACGGGTGGCGCACATCGCTGCGGGTTTCTCCGCGCGAGGTCATGGCGACGCTGCAGCCTTATTGCGGTGGGTTTTTGTGCACGGATGTGGACCGCGAGGGAACGATGAGCGGCGTGAATCTGGAATGGTTCCGCGAGTTGCGGGCGGCGACCAAGTTGCCAATCGTTGCCGCCGGGGGGATTTCGTCACGGCGCGAAATTCGGGCACTTGAAAAACTGGGGATGGACGCGGCGGTGGGGATGGCGCTTTACAAGAACCGCGTTCGGTGAGTAAGCGCGGCCACCTGAAGGTGGCCGCTACGTGGGCTCCAACGATACTTTTCGTACTGCGCCGCTTGCAGTACGATACTTGCAATGCGATTCCTCTTCCGATTGTCTTTTCTGTTTTGTTTTTCATGCGCGGTGGTGCTGGCCCAGTCGCCGGACGCGCCGCTTCCCTTTCAACTGAAATTGATCGGCCCGAACATCTGGGCGGCGATTGACGATGCCAAGGGAGATGCGGGGGCTAACGCCGGGTTTGTGGTTGGCGACGACGGCGTTGCGGTGATTGACACGTTTGAGAATGAAGCCGCGGCGAAAGCGCTGCTTGGCCAAATCCACGGCCTCACGCATCTGCCGATCAAATTCGTGATTAATACGCACTATCACCTGGATCACGTGGCGGGGAACCGTGTTTTCGCGGAGCACGGAGCGGTCATTGTGGGGCATCACAGCGTGCGCGCGTGGATTCACACGGAGAACCTGAAATTTTTCGGGGAGAAGATCAAGCCGGAAGAAAAGGCCCTGGTGCTGAACCTGCTTGCTCCGGAAGTCACGTACGATACGGGCGTCACGCTTTTCCTGGGTTCGCGGCGCATTGAAGTGACTTATATGCAGGGCCACACAGGCGGCGATTCGGTGGTTTCGATTCCGGATGCGGGCATCGTTTTTTGCGGAGACCTGTTTTGGCGGCACACGTTGCCGAATCTGATTGATGCCACGACATCGACGTGGATTTCCACGCTTTCGGAGTTCACGGAAGAAAAATCGGATACTTTGCCCAACTCCGCGCTGCCGCGGGCGGTGATTTTTGTTCCGGGGCATGGCGATGTGGGGAACGCGGAAGACGTGCAGGAATTTCAGGGATATCTTATCTGGCTGCGCGGCGCGGTGAAGAAGGGCGTGGACGCGAACAAGAAGGGTGACGCTCTGGTCACCGCGGTTTTGCCGGAGCTCACGGACAAATACGGTAGCTGGGAGTTTTTTAAGGAGTTTTCGCGCTCGAATATTCTGGACGCGGGCGCGGAACTGCAAGGCACGAAACGCATTCCAGTCGCTCAGAAAAAGTGAGGATTCATGCTGGTCTCTTTCCGTTCCTGTGGCCCCAAAGATCATAAGGCTCTGCTGAAACTGGTGATCGCGTACAACCGGTTTGAGAGAATCCCCGTGCATCGCCAGTCGCTGAGCCAGGGACTGGATGTGTTGCTGAGGAACCCATCGCAAGGGAAGATGTGGCTGATGGAGAATCATAAAAAGCCGGTGGGGTACGCGCTGCTTACGTACAACTTTGAATTGGAATATGGCGGCGCGGAGGGCGTGCTGCGGGATTTGTTCGTGGAGAAGCGGTTTCGTAACCAGGGGATCGGGTCGTTGGCTCTTTACGAAATTGAAGATTATTGCAGGGAACGCGGGATGCGGGCGTTCCAGCTCCAGCTTCCCCGGCGCAACAAAGCCGCGGCGATTTTTTATCGCAAAGCAGGCTTCCGCGAACTGCCGCGGCGCGTAATGTTGATGGAAGTCCGGTCGGAAGAAGTGGTGCAGGCACGGCGGGCTAGCGCAAGTAAGCGTCGGTGATGTACTGCTGCACCATGCGCTGGGTGTTGAAGAAAGAGCCGTTGATGGCGATGGCGTGGCGCATGACGTCGAGATAACGTTCGCGGCTGCCGTAATAGAGCGGAAGAATTACGCCCTCGAGTTTTGCGTAGAGGCTTTCGGCGTCATAGGCGTTGTCCACCGGAGTTTCCGGGCCCGGATCGCCGCGATGGGCTTCGCCGATCGACCATCCGGTGACACCTTCGATGTTGCCTTCCACCCACCAACCGTCGAGAATGCTGAGGCTCGGCACGCCGTTCAGGGCGGCTTTCATGCCGCTTGTGCCCGAGGCTTCCAGGGGATACTGCGGCGTGTTCAGCCACAAATCGCCTCCGGCCGTTAGTTTGCCGCCGAGGTTCAGGTCGTAATCGTCCAGAAAAACTATGGTGATGGCTTTCTTGAGCGCTTTCTTGGCCTTGAAGATTTTCTTGATGATGTCCTTGCCGCCGCCATCGCGCGGGTGTGCTTTGCCTGCATAGACGATCTGGAAGGGTCCCGCGTTTTTCGCGATCTGGCGCAGGCGGTCGAGGTCGCTGAGGATCAGGTCGGCGCGCTTGTAGCCCGTGGCGCGGCGGGCGAAGCCGATGGTGAAGGCGTCGGGGTCCAGCTTGAGGCCGGTTTTTTTGCGCACCGTCTCCAGCAAGTCGTGCTTGGCCAGAAGGTGAGCGGCCCAAACTTCTTCGGGCGGCAGTCCCAGTGCGCCGCGGAGGCTGTAATTGTCTTCGCGCCAGGACGGGATCATGCGGTCAAACAGATCCTTGAACGAGGGAGCGGCCCATGTCGCAGCGTGAACGCCGTTGGTGATCGCCTCGATCGGAATGTTCGGAAACATTTTTCGGGAAACTTCGCCGTGCAGCTTGGCAACGCCGTTCACATAATTGCTCAGGCTTAGCGCGAGATAGGTCATGTTGACGGAGGCGCCGCGCCGCGCCGCTTCCGCCAGGTCGGGATAATTCTGCTCGACCTGCAAAACGCTGCGGACGAGGTCGGCGGAGGAAGCGTCTTTCACGTCGAAAAAGCGGTTCTGGTCGGGGAATAAGCGGGTCATGTACTCCACGGGGAATTTGTCGTGGCCGGCGGGCACCGGGGTGTGCGTGGTGAAAACACACTTGGCGCGAACTTTTTCGATGTCTTCTCCCTTAACGGATTGACGGCCCGCGTTGTTGGCCTCCTCGCCCAGCAATTCCAGGGTGAGCAGCGCAGCGTGGCCTTCGTTCATGTGATAGCGCATCAATTCGTTGTGCCCGAGCGCGCGGAGCATACGCACGCCGCCGATTCCGAGCAGCACTTCCTGAGACAGGCGGTAGTAGGGATCTCCGCCGTACAACTGACCGGTCAGGTCGCGATCGCGCTGGTCGTTTGAGGGAAGGTCCGCGTCCAGAAAGTAGACCGGGACTTCGTAGCCGCGAACTCCTTTGACGGTGTAGCGCCAGGCGCGCAGTTCGACTTTGCGGCCTTCGAGAGTGACCGAGACGCGCGGCTCTTCTTCCAGCAAGTGTTTCTCCACCGCCCATTCGACGGATTCTTCCGTCTGGGCGCCTTCTTCGGAGAGGTGTTGGCGAAAATAGCCTTTGCGGTAAAGCAGAGAGACAGCCACCATCGGCAACCGGATGTCGGCCGCTGCACGAATCGTGTCTCCCGCAAGAACTCCCAGCCCTCCGCTGTAGGTGGGTATCTGGTTTTCCAGGGCAATTTCCATCGAAAAATAGGCGACAAATCGTTCTGGTGGTTGCGCTGCGCTCGCCATCGTTCCGGGATCTCCATCCGGCGCGTTCAGTTGCGCCGCCACATGTTCGGTATTTTCTTCGGTAGACATATTGTCCGGGAAGGTCTCCTCTCAAGCAAGGAAGGACATCACTTTGCGTTCCAAGCTGTGGCTTGACGGCGGCGATGAGGATTCTTCGCTATAATTCCTCTCCATGAGCATGATCCTCGATGGGATCCGAGTTGTCGAACTCGCGGAAGCCTTGGCTGGCCCCTATTGCGCGATGCTGCTTGGGGACCTGGGCGCCGACGTCATCAAGGTCGAGCGCAATGCGGGTGGCGACCAATCGCGTGGCTGGGGGCCTCCCTTTGTCGGCACGGAATCCGCCTATTATCTCGCCACCAATCGCAACAAACGGTCGATCACTCTGAACTACGATCATCCCCTCGGTGGAGAAATTTTACAGCGTTTGCTCTCCACCGCCGACGTTTTTATTTGCAATCAACCATCCAAGGTTTCGCTGCAGCGGCGAGGAATCGATCCGGAGGCGTTGCGGGCGAAAAATCCGCGGCTCATCTACTGCAGCATTTCGGGGTACGGGTTCAGTGGTCCCAAAGCGGAACAGCCCGGCTACGATATTCTCGCTCAGGCCGAAGCAGGAGTGATGAGCTTTACCGGAGAGCCGGCGGGAGGGCCACTGCGCTTTCCCATTGCCATCGCTGACATGACCACGGGAATGTATTCGGCAATGGGCATCCTGGGCGCGCTTTTTGCCCGCGAGCGCAGCGGAAAAGGCGAATACCTGGATATGTCGCTGTTTGACTCGCAACTGACGTGGCTGGCAAACGTCGGCAGCAGTTACTTAAATGCTGGTGTGTCACCGCATCGTTGGGGGAATGCTCACCCGAATATCGTGCCGTACCAGCTTTTTCGCGGAGGCGATGCGCGCTATTTTGTGGTCGCAGTGGGCACGCAGGAGCAGTGGCGCCGGTTGGTGAGGATTCTTGGCACGGAAGAACTTGGAAGCGACGCGCGATTCGCCAACAATGCCGCACGCAATCAGAACCGCGAACAACTGATTCCGATTCTTCAGCGGCACTTTGATTCCATGCCGAGTGGCGAGTGGCTAGCCAAGCTGAAGGGCGCCGATATTCCGGCGGCTCTCATCCAGACGGTGAGTGAGGCCCTGGGCGATTGCCAAACCCAGGCGCGCGGGCTGGTGGTCGAACTGGAACACCCCACGCTGCGGACCGCGCGAAGCATCGCGAACCCAATCCGGTTCAGCGAGCAGCCGATCGTCTACCGTTTGCCGCCACCGCTGCTTGGCGAGCACAGCAAAAGAGTTCTGGGCGAATTGGGATACTCTGAAAGTGAAGCTACGGCGGCGCTGAAGGAAGCTTGCCGGGCGAGCACCTGATTCCAGACTTATACCAATTGATAGACTTTCTCCTTGACGCCTTAACTAAATTAATAAGATACTCCGGCTAACAGCCGTTGCGTGCACTCCACCCATGAGCGCCCGCAGAACTTTTGACACTCATACTCGAGGTGTCCCTTGCTGAATCACGTACTGGAACCCTCCCAGACCGAATTCCGAAATTTCAATGTGTGCCCGCATTGTGAATGGAATGGAGAAGAAGCGTTGCTTTCCCGCTTGTCGGAGGGCATCCCAATGATCTCACGCTCTGACGGAAGGAATTTTCATCTGCTGCTTGCAGATAGGCCGCTGCCATACCCTGCGGAACGAAACGAGGGGAGAACGCTAAAGGCTTCCGCGTGCTTCTGGTATTTGTATAGGGCCGGCAGAAGCGCGACGAAAAGCACAGTGGTCCTGTTTGAGTGCGCGTTCGGCGGCAAAGCAAATATTTACCGGCAGATTGAATTTATTGCCGATGTCCTTGCCGAAGAACTGGTGCGCCGCCAGAGCCTGGCCGTTTTCTACAATATGCAAGGCGATCGAATTCTGGAATTAGCGTACTGATTTCCACACTGGCAATTTTGTTCCCAGCGTTGCCGATCCAGCCGCGTCTCTTCCCCCTCATTTGACCTTTTTGCTCGCGCACGGTAGAAACGTAGGCCAGTAGCTCAACGTCGATCCGTGAACGCGTGTTGAGTCGCTGGCGCCGCCCGTGCGACAAAAGATCCCACAACTCGATGCCGTCCGCGGCATTGCCATCCTGGTCGTTCTTGTGCACAACCTCAACGGGTTCTCTTCCGCCCCCTTGTCGTTGATTACGAAGCACGGCTGGATGGGGGTGGACCTCTTTTTCGTGCTGTCCGGGTTCCTGATCACCGGAATTCTGCTGGATTCGAAATCGTCGGAGCATTATTTCCGGAATTTCTATGCGCGGCGTTGCCTGAGAATCTGGCCGCTGTATTATTGCGTCCTGGTTTTGATGTTTGTGATCGTTCCGCTGCTGCGTCCGCAAGACGCGAGTGAACTTTTTCAACGATCCTCCCCATGGTGGTCCTACCCGTTCTTTTTGCAAAATTTTCTGGTGGGCGCGCCGGTACTGGCTGTCGGGCCGCTGGGAGTGTCGTGGTCCTTAGCTATCGAAGAACTTTTCTATCTGGTCTGGCCGTTTTTCGTCAGGTTCCTCGCCACGGGGCGTTTGCAGTTGCTTGCGTGGACGGTACTTCTCTTATCGCCGGGGCTTCGTCTGTTCTTTCTCACTCGACATTGGATCATCTATTCGAATCCGTTTTGCCGCCTGGACGGATTAATGGCGGGGGCGCTGCTGGCGATCCTTGTGCGAAAATCCGGGTTTGCAGCGGGCCGGCTTCTGAGGGTGGCGTGGATCGCGTTTCTCGTTGGGGTCCCCCTGGCAATAACGACGGCGGCCTACCAAGCATTGTGGCTGACTTATTCGATAGCGGCCGTCACCTCGGCTGCTTTTGTGTATCTCGGCCTGTTCGTGACCAACGCATGGTTCCGGAGATTGCTGACGAACCGATTCCTGATGTTCACCGGGACAATCAGCTATGGGCTCTATCTGCTGCACAAGATTCCGGATGACGTTTTCAAAGGGCTTCACTGGAAGGAAGCCCACCCGGTTGCGGGTTTCTGGGTGATCGTTGCGGCGTCCTATCTGATCGCCCTCGCTTCGTGGAATTTTCTGGAAAAACCATTTCTGAACTTGAAAAGATTTTTTGAGATCAAGAAGATTGGAAATTGGGAAGCGAATGTTCCTTCGCCGGCGGCAAAGGATTCCCGGATAACCTGAAGGCCTGCGAGATTTTTCAGTTCAGTTGTTGCCCACGGTAACCCAAGCGCGCGTTCTGGAGCTCTGTTCGATGGCTTCGCAGAGAACCATCTCGTCGTTGCCGGTTTCGAAGGTCGGAAAAGTCCGCTGGGCTTTCAGGTCGCCTGCTTCGATGTAGGCGTAAAAATCACGAAAGAGTTGAACGAAAGTGTCCGGGTAGCCCTCCGCATGGCCGCCAGGATAAGCGGCATAGCGGCGCGCTTGCGGACTCATAAGCGCGGGATCCTTCGGCAGTTCTTCATTCGCGCGATTGCGGCGGCCGATCCACAGCGTGCCCGGTTCCTCCGAATTCCACGCTAGCGAGCCTTCGGTGCCGTCGATTTCAAACCACAAACGAGCGCGGCGGCCGGCGCTTACCTGCGAGACGGTCATGACGCCGCTCAAATCACCATCGAGATGAAACAAGACCGAAGCGTAGTCCTCGGTCTCGATGGGGAAGGGATCGGCGTTCGAGGGATCCGCTTTCTGAAAAGTTTCCACGCGGCCGCGAGGCTTTTGGCGAACCGGAATCACCGTTACGAGATCGGCGCAAAGCTCCATCACTTTGCGGCCGGTAATCCATGTGACCAGATCCAGCCAGTGGGTGCCGATGTCGGAAACGGCGCGCAGTTGGCCTCCAAGTTTCGGGTCGAGGCGCCAGTTCCAGTCATTCGGATAGAGCAGCCAATCCTGCAAGAAGCTGCCATGCACAAGCTTGGGCTGGCCGATGGTGCCTTTTTCAACCAGTGCGTGAGCTTCCTGGCAAAGCGGGTAGTAACGCAGGTTGTAGGCAACAGCGCCCACTTTTCCTGTTTCCCGGGCGAGCGCGACGAGGAGTTCCGACTCGGCCGAATCCATCGTCAGGGGCTTCTCGCAGAGGACATGTTTTCCCGCGCGCATTAGGCGGCCGGCTTGCTCGAAGTGGAGATAATTCGGTGTGCAGAGGTGGACAACGTCAACGGAGGGGTCCGCGGCGAGTTCGTCGAGCGACGCGTAGGCACGTTCCAGATTGAGCGACTTGCACGAGGCGGCCGTCGTCTCCGCGGAACTTCCCAGCACGCCGCGAATCGGGATTCCCAAACGCCGCAGAGATTCCACGTGCGCCCTGCCAACGAATCCCAGACCAATCACAGCAGCGTTTGGTTTCATATGGTCTGCTCCCCACTTCATGTCCGTTCAAAAGCCGAGAGGCTGCGGATGCTTTCGGGATTATATGGAAGATTCCCCTGGGGAGTCGACTGGCTAAGTTAATTGGGATGGTTACTGCCCGGTGAACAACGGTGGCAGATGACGCCTCGGAAAGCTGGTCCGACGCGGGTACTTGAACGACTCGCAGGATTGTCGCGGGACAATCTCCGAGCTGCGCGTTCGATTATGATTTGGTAAGCGCGGGGCCGGCGAGACCCTGGAAAGCGGCAAAACTCGCCCGTGGCCGCGTGTCCGTGGGTTGCGAGCCTGCGTTTCTCTCCAGCAGTTGAAGAACGCTAGCGTCGACGTACTCGCATCCAATGGCGAACAGCCCGGCCAAGAGCGTCTGGCAATAAACGACGCTTGCCACGGTGGAGTGAAAGGGCGGAAACCTGGACGTGATGAGGATGCGCTCGCCCGAGCGCCACCGGCGCCTGCTGATTGCGCGCGCGCCGTGGTCGCTGATGTTTTCAATCCACGCACCTTCCCAATCACGCAGTTTACCCAGAAGTTTAAGTTGCCCCGGGCCCCCCGCTTGAGTCCTGTCTTCCATGCGTGCTCTTCTCATCCCCTGTTTAACCTCTTTCTGTCGTTGATAGGTCCCAAGATCTCTCATTGGCCTGCCTGCATGCTCCCAAAATCGCGGAGAGTACCGAACAAGCTACAAGGTGCCCGTGGACGACTTTCGAATTTTCCCCGGCAAACGTGGGGACACGGGAATTCCGGGGGCGCGAAATCCCCGCCGAGCGAAGCCCTGGCGCGATCCCGGAAACATCACGGGGGGACTCCCTCGGGCTGACGCGCGGCTCGCGTGCTTCTGCTTGCAGAGGGCCTGGTCGGCTTGAACGAGAAGTTTCTTGAGCGATGAGCGCACCTCCGCGGCGTAGCGGGTCATACCGACGCTCAGGGAGAGCGGGTAATGGGTGTTGTTGGCGGCGAGTTCCGCCATGTTGTCCTGCAAGCGCCTGGAGATCGTGTCGGCAGTCTGTCCGTATTCCTCGAGAACGAGGGCTGTAAACTCGTCGCCGCCAAAGCGTCCGATAATGTCGGAGTTGCGGAAGGTGTTTCTGAAAATCTCGGCGGTCTTGAGGAGTGCCTGATCGCCTTCCTGACGGCCGAACTGGTCGTTGATTTGCTTTAGATTATCCAGGTCGGCAAAAAAGAGGAGAACATTCTTTTTCATGCCGTGAGCAAGCTTCATGCGCTCGCTGCCGAGAAGCACAAAGCCGCGCCTGTTATACAGGCCGGTAAGCTCATCGGAAATCGCCAGGTGCGAGAGTTCCGATTCCATCTGACGCGGCCGCTTGCCGCGGCGGAAGATGGGCGAGAGCTTTTTCAGGCTCGAGTTGAGCGGCTTGGTGTTCATGGCCTTCTCCCGTGCGGGGATTACCCCTGAATTTCTGCAAACTGGTTAGACAACCGGGCTGTTTTTCCATCCAGTTCATACTCCCGGAGTTTCCGCAGCAGCCCTTTGTAGCTGATTTGCAGCCGGCGGGCGGCGGCCTTGCGGTTGAAGTGCGTTTCGTGGAGCACTTTTTCAATGGCTGGTTTTTCAGCGTCGCTCCTGACCTTGCGGCCGAGGTTTTTCAAATTCGTCTTGGAAGTTTCCCGAGAAGAGATGGCTGGGTTTGCAATCCCCGGCATCACCCTGCCGACTCCGCGCAATTCCTGAAGGGAGAGTTCCTCGTCGCCCTGAATCAGGAAACGTTGGGTGAAGCTCTGCAACTCGCGAATATTTCCCGGCCAGGAATATTCCAGGCAGGCGGCGACGAGCCTCTGGGATGGGGGAACAGCCTGGCAGCCATAGAGACGACTAAATCGCGCGATGAAATGCTCGAGCAAAACCGGGATTTCCTCCGGTCGGGCGCGCAGCGGCGGAATTCGAAGAACGAAGGTGTCCAGCCGGTAATAGAGATCGCGGCGGAGCGCTCCAGATTCGAGCGCTTCGTGAATGTCCACGTTGGTGGCGGCAATGACGCGCGCTTCCACTTTGACGGGAGCGTTTCCGCCCAGGCGATAAACGGTTTTGTCCTGCAGGACGTGGAGGAGCTTGGCCTGCAGGGTGGGAGAAATCTCCGCGATTTCGTCGAGCAGGATGCTGCCGGACTTGCAAATTTCGAATTTTCCGGGGTTGCTGCGCACGGCTCCCGTGAAAGCGCCTCGCTCGTAACCGAACAGCTCGCTTTCGAGCAGCGGACCCGGCAGCGCGGCGCAATTCACTTTCAGGAAAGGATGGCGGGCCTTCGCGGAGCGGCTGTGAAGAAAACGCGCGACAACTTCCTTGCCGGTGCCGCTTTCGCCCAGAATCAGGACGGGAATGTCGTAATCGGCGATTTTCTCAATCTGCTGGCGGATGGAAAGCATGGCGCGGCTCGACGCGACGAAGATCGAGCCGTCGTTGAGCAGTTCTGTTTGGGCTTGCAATTCGGGCTCGACAGAACTGCTGGGTGAACCTTGCCAGTCCTCGGCCGGGGCAAGAAGCGCGTCCCGGTAATCGCTGCGGACACCCTCGGATAGTTGATCCCCAGACTGAACTCTGATCGACACTTTGCATTCTCCTTGAGCACATTGTTCACCGCACCCTAGTCCCGATTTCCCCCGCTGGGAAAATCTATGCACTTGACCGGGGAGCGGTGCCCAGCCCGTAGCCACAATAAACTTCGCTGGAAAAACGACAAGGAGGTGAAAACCGTAAACTGAGGCAGGTGAATACCCTAGGCTAGACGCGGGGGACAACCCGTTTTCGGGCCTCAGGCTCGGACTGGATGACTCTGCAAGAGGAAGCACTTCCGCGCGTGCGACTAAATTGATCGAATTGGGATGGTTATGGGAAATCAGTGGTGAACAGGGGAGGACTCGAACCTCCAACCCGTTGTTTGCCTCCCGAGACACTAAATACTCAATGTTTCAAGGGGTTTCCTGGTTTCGGGAATGTCAGAAATAGGCGGTTTTAGGCGTAGTTGTTACCAAGGATGTTATGAAGTTTCTTGAAGAGTTTCCTGATCTCTGTATCCTTTGGTTGTCTCAGGCGTCTAATGCCCGTAGAGTGGATTTGGTGTAATGAGGAAAAGGCTAATCATTTTCGTAGCGATGGTCGCCCTGTTGGGCCTGCAATTTGCGGACTGCATGTCCGCGATGACGCAAGACCAGCAGCATATGAAGTGCTGCGGCTCCATGCCCTGCGATCCATCCAATCAAAGTCACGACTGCTGCAAGGGGATGGTTTCGGCGCAGTCACCGAATGTCCTACCTGTT
>Ga0210403_10002082_pt1 | contig 18419 bp, 13 predicted proteins | sample IncBWC19MmetaG_FD_150863 | JGI IMG/M metagenome (GOLD analysis project Ga0210403, IMG submission 150863) | Forest soil microbial communities from Barre Woods Harvard Forest LTER site, Petersham, Massachusetts, United States - Inc-BW-C-19-M | ecosystem: Environmental > Terrestrial > Soil >... | reverse complement strand
AAGAGGCCAGGGCCACGGTCCACTTTTCCTTGCCCTCCTCGATCTCATCCAGCTCTTCTTCCAGACGGGCCGTGTATTGGGGATCGAATATCTCGGCAAAGTTCTTGACCAGCAGATCGGTCACCACCAGGCCGGTTTCCGTGGGACTGAACCTGCCTCCTACCTTCTGCACGTACATCCGTTCCAGGATGGTGGAAAGAATCGTGGCATAAGTCGATGGCCGCCCAATCCCGCGCTCTTCCAATTCCTTCACCAGCGACGCCTCGTTGAAACGGGGCGGCGGCTCGGTGAAGTGCTGTTCGGGTCTGACCGCCTTCATGGTCAACGCCTGGCCTGCCTCCAGTGGCGGCAGCTTGTGCGCGAGCGCTTCGTCTTCGTCGTCTTTGCCTTCTTTCGATTCCTCGTACACCTTGAGAAAGCCTTCGAACTTCAGCACCGAGCCGGTCACACGGAAGGTGAAGGATTCCTCGGGCGCTTTGGCTTCGATATCCACGCTGGTCTGGTCGAAGACCGCAGGCATCATCTGTGAAGCCACGAAGCGCTGCCAGATCAGTTTGTAGACTTTATATTCATCCTCCTGCAGATACTGCTTGATTTCGTCGGGATGCCGGACCACGGCCGTCGGGCGGATGGCTTCATGCGCTTCTTGGGCCGCCTTCTTAGACTTGTACGTATTGGGCGTCTCCGGCAGGAATTCCTTGCCGTACGTGGCGCCGATCATTTCGCGGACCTCGGTCAGGGCGTCATTCGAAACGCGCACCGAATCCGTACGCATATAAGTAATGAGGCCGACCGAACCTTCGGCGCCCAGTTCCACGCCTTCATAGAGACGCTGGGCGATCATCATGGCGCGCTTCACGCTGAAGCGCAGCTTGCGCGAGGCATCCTGTTGCAGCTTGCTGGTGGTAAAGGGGGGCGCGGCGCTCCGGCGGCGCTCTTTCTTCTCCACGCCGCGCACCGACCATTTTGCCTGCTCCAGGGCCTCGTGGATCTTGGTGGCGTCGGCTTCATTGGTGACTTCAGTTTTTTCATCACCCCGGCCGATAAAGCGGGCCACGAAGGCGGGCGGCTTGGGACCGGCCAGATCGGCATCGATGGTCCAGTATTCTTTCTTTTCAAAGGCCTTGATTTCACGTTCCCGTTCCACGATCAGGCGCAAGGCCACAGTCTGCACGCGTCCCGCGGAAAGGCCGCGGCGGACTTTGTCCCACAGCAACGGAGAGACCTGGTACCCGACAATGCGGTCAAGCACGCGGCGGGTCTGTTGCGCATCCACCAGGTCCTGGTCGATGTCGCGCGCATGCTTGAACGCCTCCAGCACGGCCTTCTTGGTGATCTCGTTGAAGGTAACGCGGCGGACCGGAATGTTGCCGCCCTTTTTCCTGCCGATGTCCTCTTTGAACTCCTCGGCCAGATGGGCAGCGATGGCTTCGCCTTCGCGGTCGGGGTCAGGCGCCAGATAAATGGCCGAAGCGGATTTCGCCATCTTCTTCAGTTTGGCCAGGACTTTTTCCTTGCCCGGGATCACGGTGTATTCCGTGCTGAAATCGCCCTCGATATCCACGCCCAGTTTGCTTTTGGGCAGATCTTTCACGTGTCCCAGGGAGGCCTCGACTTCATAGTCCTTGCCCAGGTACTTATTGATGGTTTTCGCCTTGGCCGGCGATTCGACGATGACTAGTGATTTTGGCAATTGGCTTTTCCCGTTCGAATGACTTGAAGCTAACACGAATCAAGTTGTTACGACAAACACTCATTGGCCGGCAGGCACTTAGCCATTAGCCTTTAGCCCTTAGCCCTTAGCTTCGTCATTTCTCTGCCGCTTCGATTTCGATCTTATTCAACAGAGAACTGAGCATTTTACGCACTTCCGTCAGATCTCTTGTAACACGCTGGTAGTCGTCGCGGTTCAAGAATCCCAGGTCCCGTGAGAGTACCAGATGATAATCCAATTCGCTTGCTGACCCCATGGCAATTCGCACAAAGCGTCCGAATTCCCGGTTTGTGCGGCGCCCGCATCCTTCAGCTAGGTTGGCCCCGATAGACGAAGCGCTCCGGCGACTCTGACTGGTTATGCCAAACATTTCCTCTCGCGGAAAAGTCCGGCTCAATCGATACATCTCCAGCGTTAACAAATGGGCCTTCGCCCAGACCTTCAAATCTCTGTAATTCCGCATGAACTCTCTCCCCCTCTTCCTAAGTGCTAAAGGCTAAGTGCTAAAGGCTCCGCTCGTCCGCTAGAAGCTCTTCACGTAATTCTTCCCCGCCATTTGCCGTATCTTCCCGTTCAATTCCAGCTCAAACAGCGCGGTAAAAATCTCGGAGGAAGAGAGGTGAGACTCGAATTTTTCAATGATCTGGTCGATGTGGGTTGACTCATGCTCCTTTAAAAAAGACAGTACTTTCTTTTCTGCGGGCGAAAACCGTTCGAGCGTCGCGCTGCCCGCTTGCACCCTATTGTCAGATGCCGGCCTGCCGGTTTCGGATTCAAGCTGCTCCTGCACGGCCGCCGGCAGCTCTTCCCAAACGTCCTCCCATGTGGCAGTTAGCTTGGCGCCCTGCTTGATCAGAGTATTCGGCCCCCACGAGTTGCGCGAGGTCACATTGCTGGGAACGGCAAACAGTTCCCGGCTCTGTTCCAGGGCGCAACGCGCCGTGATGCGGCTGCCGCTATGCTCCGCCGCTTCCACCACCAGGACGCCCATCGACAGTCCGCTGATGATGCGATTGCGAATGGGGAAATTCTGGGGCGCCGCAAAGGCCCCCATGGGAAACTCGCTGACCAGCGCCCCATCCGCGGCCAGGATCGGATCAATGAGCTTCTTGTTCTCCTTAGGATAGATTTCATCCACGCCGGTGCCCAAGACCGCCACTGTCCTGCCCGGCCCCTTCAGGGCTCCGCGATGCGCAGCAGCATCCACACCCCGGGCCAGTCCGCTGAAAATCACCAGGCCACGCATGGCCAGATCACAGGCCAGTCTTTCCGCCATGCCGATTCCATACGGAGTCGGGTGGCGTGTGCCCACGATGGCCACCCCCGGCTTCGATACCGCTTCGACGTTGCCCCGGATGTACAGCACCAGTGGCGGGTCGTAAATCTCGCTCAGCCGCACCGGCCACTGCGGATCACCTTCCGTCAGCACCGTGGCATCGGCAGCCGTGGCCCGGGCAAACTCTTCGTGGGCCATCTCCAATGACTTCCCCAACGCAATCGACTGGGCCGAATGCGCCTGCAATCCCTGGCCTTCCAACTCAGTCAGCGACGCATGAAAAATATCCTGGGGGGCGCCAAAGTGCTGCACCAGCTTTCGTCCCCGGATGGGCCCCAGTCCTGGTGTCAGGGACAAAGCCAGCCAGTAAATCGCATTCGATACTCTCGTGGCCGCGGTCGCCATGGAAATTATGAAGGGCCTTTCCTGTGTCGTCCCGGATGTCTGGATCGAGATGTTCCCCGGGCTGCTTGCACTTCCCACAACTAAGAACGCGGCAATTGCAGAAACTTGCTCCGAAAACATTGCGAATTCCGTTCGCCGCAGTCAGGGGTGCGGACTGCGCGGAATCTACACGGCTGAGGAATGGCATGTCAAGCTGAACGGTTTTGCAGGGTGCTTGTGGTAAAACCTGGAAGGAGTCATGAAAGTCACTCCTGTTTCCAGCAAGCTCAAGCGTGCGTTAGAGTGGAAGAATGAACGCGGATGCAAGCCGCGTCTTACCCCGGAGTTGGAGGAACAAACTCAATGGCAGGTAAAGTGGGATTCCGTGTTCACGCGCCGTGGCCCCGGCCGGATGCTGCGACTCTGGCTGCGTTCGGCAAGGCCTCCAGCGCCCAGGTGGCCGACAGCATGTCGAGGCTGGGGGCCATGGAGATGGGCATCCAGCCGGTATGGTTTTCACCGCGCATCATCGGGCCGGCCATTACCGTGTGGTGCCATGCCGGCGACAATCTGATGGTGCATAAAGCTATCTCCGTGGCCGTGCCCGGTGATGTCCTGGTCATCAACACCCAGGGCTCAAGCGTCTCAGGATTCGGCGAGCTCATCGCGACCGCGGCGGCCCGGGTCGGTCTGAGCGCGGTCATCGTCGATGGCACCGTCCGCGACACTGAGAGCTTCGAGACCCTCAAGCTGCCCGTCTACGCCCGCGGCGTCTGCCCGGGTGGCTGTCACAAAGACGGCCCCGGAGAGGTAGGCGCCATCATCGCCTGCGGCGGCGTGGCCGTCAGGCCGGGAGACATTATTATTGCCGACCGCGACGGAGTGGCGGTCGTCCCCCTGGCGGATGCTCCCGAGGTCGCCCGCCTGTCTGAAATACAGATGGCGCAGGAAGAAAAACGATTGGCGGAGATTGCCAAAGGCGTCCTAGTGCGTCCGGAGATAGATGAACAACTGCGGCGGTTGAAGGTGATTGTGTAAAGGTCTTAGGTAATCGCTATAATAATATCCGCAGGTCGAGACAACATTAAGCTGGCATGCAACTGGCTGAAAAAGAGGCACAAATATGAGTACCACGTCCAAAATCAGCTTTGAGGAATTTCAAAAGCTGCAAGCGGCGGCCGACGAAACCGTGCGCTATGAACTGGACGGAGGAGATCTTATCGTGACCCCATCCCCTACCCCATGGCATAACATCGTTGCCTTTCGGCTGATGCGGGCATTGTCGGCTTTTGTGAACACTCATGACCTGGGGTTAACCATCGCGGAAACGGATTTTCGTCTTCCTCTGGCCGTGCGCAAACCCGACGTGGCTTTCATCCCTAACGGCCGCGTTGGCGAACTGGACCTCCACCATACCCCAATCGAAGGCGCGCCTACACTCGCAGTCGAAGTCATCTCTCCCGGTAATTCAGCGGTGGATGTTCGCAAGAAACTGACCCAGTATCTTGCTGCCGGCGCTGAGGCTGTCTGGCTCGTCTATCCTGATCTGCGTCTCATTGAAATACACGATCACAGCGGCGTGCGAGAAGTTACTGAACCCGCGTCGCTTAGTGAGGAGCGGCTATTTGGTGGAATCAAGTTCTCTCTATCGCTGACCGCACTCTTTGATCAGAATCCCAAACGGTGAGTCCTGGGCTAGAGTTGTAACTGTGCTAACATTTTGCCGTGTACCTCTCCGATACCAGCCCCGAGATTGAAGCGATGCAGTCCCGTATCCACGACGCCATGACCGGGGAGCAGCGCCTGCTGCTGGCGCTGGAGTTGAGCTATCTGACCCGTGAACTGGCCAAGACCGGGATACGAAATGATCACCCCAATTGGACAGAGCGGCAGGTTACAAAGGAATTCCTGCGCTCACTCCCATGGCATTCCGCCCCGCCTGTGGGATTGTGATGGAGGTCGGAGAGGTTTTTCGGCGAATTTTCGCGCCGCTGGCAGCATCCAATATCCCATATATGTTAGTCGGGTCCTTCGCAAGCTCCTACTACGGAGCGCTCCGGTCTACCCAGGATATTGACATTGTGATCTCGGCCACACCTGAACAATTGAGGCAATTGGTCCAGCTACTGCAACCGATGGATTATTATGCAGATATCGGCGCTGCCCTGGACGCCCTCAAAAACCATTCCATGTTCAACGTCCTCGACAACAAGACAGGCTGGAAAATCGATTTCATTTTCCGTAAGCCCACGCCATTCGGACGGGAAGGTTTACACCGCCGTCAATCTGTCCAGTTTCAAGGTGTCGAACTCTTCATTGCTTCTCCGGAGGACCTTGTCGTTTCCAAGCTCGAATGGGCGAAGATGGGCGGTTCGCAACTGCAAATTAGGGACGTTGCGACAGTGTTAAAAAAGCGCTGGGCATCCCTGGACCATAGTTACCTCAAAAAGTGGGTGGCCGAACTGGATCTGGCTGCCGAATGGCAAAGCGCGCTGCAACAGGCCGGCATCCAGCCGGGTTAACACGCAGTCCATCGCGTCCGCTGTATACTTTTAGAGTTTTCATTCCATCGCGCCAAGAGAAACGGAGAAACGGCATGGCTTCACCCGCAGTTGACTTCGCCAAAGAGAACCAGCAGAGATTCCTTGGAGAGCTGAAGGCCCTGCTCCGCATTCCCAGCGTCAGCACCGCCCCCGAGCACAAGAGCGACGTGCAGAAGGCCGCCGAATTTGTGGCCGGCGACCTGCGCTCCATTGGCATGGAGAACGTGGAAGTCATCCCTACCGACGGGCATCCTCTGATTTATGCCGACTGGCTGCATGCTCCCGGAAAGCCGACCGTGCTGTGCTATGCGCATTATGATGTACAACCGGCGGAACCGTTGAATGAGTGGATCTCCCCGCCCTTCGAACCCACCGAGCGCAAGAACAACATCTATGCCCGGGGCGCGGTCGACGACAAAGGCCAGCTATGGATGGAAATCAAGGCCATCGAAGCGTTGATGAAGGGCCATGGCGGCCGCCTGCCGATCAACGTGAAATTCATTATCGAAGGGGAAGAAGAAGTAGGAGGCAAGTCAATTGCCGCCTATATCCGCAAGGAAAAGGCCAAGCTCAAGGCCGATTTTGCCCTGGTCTGCGATACCGAGCTGTTCGCTCCCAACCTTCCTACACTATGCGTCGGCCTGCGCGGCCTGGTGTACACCGAGATCGAGGCCCGCGGGGCAAAGACCGACCTGCATTCGGGCATGTATGGTGGCGCTGCGCCCAATCCTTTCTTTGGATTGATCGAGATCATCAGCCGGCTGAAAGACGCGAAGGGCAAGATACTGATTCCAGGATTCTACCAAGGCATGAAGGCCCCCAGCAAAGACGAACTCAAAACCTGGAAGCGTTTACCCTTCAACGAAGAGCACTACCGCAAAAGCGAAGTCGGCTCTAAAGTGCTGACCGGTGAACCCGGCTACGGAGTGCTGTATCGCACCTGGGCGCGCCCGACGCTGGAAGTCCACGGCATGCCCGGAGGCTTCATTGCCACTGGCGCAAAGACGGTGATCCCGGCGAAGGCCGCGGCGAAGGTTTCCATGCGCTTGGTGCCCAATCAAGATCCCGACGATATCCTGAAGAAGTACACCAACTTCGTCAAGAAGCTGACACCCAAAGGCATTGAGACCACGATCACCGTCCACAGCAAAGGACCGGCCTGCGTGGTGGCCACCAACAATCGCTTCATCAAGGCCGCCACCGAAGCCATGCATGACGTGTTCAAGAAAGACACAGTCTTCATCCGTTCCGGAGGCTCCATTCCCATCGTCGCCGACTTCCAGAACGTGCTGAAAACACCCAGCGTCATGATGGGCTTTGGCCTGCCCGACGATAACCTTCATGCGCCCAACGAAAAGTTCCACATCCCTAACTTCTACCGCGGAATCGAATCGATCATCAGGTTCTTCGAAAAGTTGGGGGAATGAGGAGATCGGGTCATCGGGACATCTCGTCATCGGGAAATCGGTTTTGCGGATCTGGTGATCGGATGATCGCCGTGAGCGGGTGATCTGGTGATCGCCGTGATTGGGGGGATCGGAACAGCGGTTCACCTTGAATCAGCGTAGTTTTTGAGAGTCAGCGTAGTTGTTGAGAATTGGTGTAGTTTCAGTCCCGCTTCAGCGGGACGGCTGAAAATAGCCCAGCACGTGCCACTCTGCCACGCGTTCTTTGCGTGGCAGAGTGGCTAAGTGCTGGGTAGGCGTGACAGAGGTTTCTTCCTCACTGCCGTAGGCAGGCGCGCATCCCGCAAAGCGGGAGGAGCGCACTAATAAATGCTTTTTTCTGATTTCTGAAACGAATCCGCAGACGCAGTATATTCTGGAGACCACGGTCGAAGGTCAACAAATAGCTCGGCCCAGACCGAATCAAGCTTCAGGATGACACAGGGTTTGGAGGGGAATCCATGGTTCTCACCTGGGAACCAATCGCCGATTTGCCGCAGGACTGGAGCGCCCTCACTGATGGCGAACTCGGCCCACTCCTCCAATTCTGGAACGACCAACGCGCCGACCTGGAGCAGAGCGATGCCCTGGCCGAATTCAGCCTACGCCTCGCCCGCGAATGGTCCATCGAAACCGGACAGATCGAAGGGATCTACAACCTTGATCGTGGCGTAACTGAAACGTTGATCGAGCGCGGTATCAACGCCGATCTTATTCCCGCCCAACCAGGCCAGAAGCTGCCGGAATTAATCGCAACCATCATCCAGGACCACGCCGATGTGCTGGAAGGGCTATTCCAGTTTGTAAAGGGCGACCGCAAGCTCTCGAAAGGCTACATCCACGAGTTGCACGCCGCGTTGTTAAGGCACCAGGAGACCGCGGTCATGAAGGACCAGTTCGGGAACCTGTTTGCATCCAAACTGCTGAGAGGTAAATACAAGGAACGCCCCAACAATCCCAAAAAGCCTGACGGCACCATGCATCAATACTGCCCTCCAGAGCAAGCCGACCCGGAGATGGAGCGATTGCTCGCAATGCACGAAGAGCACATAAAGAAGGGTGTCCCGGTGGAAATCGCAGCCGCGTGGTTGCATCACCGCTTCACCCAAATCCATCCTTATCAGGACGGCAATGGGCGGGTAGCGCGTGCGCTTGCGAGTCTGGTTTTCATCAAGGCTGGGTGGTTCCCCGTGGTAGTCACGCGTGATGATCGTCCTAGTTACATCGACGCACTGGAAGTCGCAGATGAAGGGGATCTGAGTTCTTTGGTTTCGTTTCTTGCCCATATTCAGAAACGCCAACTCACTAAAGCGATGCAGGCAATACCCGCTGTCCGGCCAGTCCATTCGGTCGACGAAGCCATAGCAGCGGCAAAACGCGTTCTGAATTCTGGCAAATCGGCCGATCCGGCGGCCTGGATAAAGGCAAGAAACACTGCCAGCCACTTGATAGATGTCGCTGCTAAGCGGCTTGAGATGCTCAAAGCGACTCTTGAAAATGAAATTGCAAGCACCCGGAATGAATTTCGATTTACGATCCAAGAAGAGCCAGACCCGCAGGATCGCGATCGGATTCTGGCACTCTACATTGAAACTGAGCCGCGAGGGACGTGGGGAACAGAAGTGCGCCTTGAGATCGTAACACGAGCAGTTGGCTCCAAGTTTCGTGGCTTGATTGAAATAGGGGTTATCTTCGAAGATCATGTTCGACAGGTAGTATCGGAGCAACCGTTTCAGACAAACTATGCCGAGTCCTACGAGAACGCCGAGCGTCGCTTCCGCCCATGGCTGGAAGAATCGCTGATCAATGCGCTGACAACATGGAGAAAAGGACTGCAATGATCTCTAGGCGCGTATTGCATATTGAATACGCTTCCGCCGTGGCAATTGATGAAGGATTGCGTCTGGCTGCAGCATGACGACCACCGCCCACCATCGCAAATCCCGCCTCTCGCTAGAAAACATCGAAGCCGCCACTCGCACGATCGATCCGGTTTTTCTCAACAGTCCGCAGTTCGAAAGCCAGAAACTGGGCGAACTGCTGGGGATGAAGCTGGTGCTCAAGGTGGAAACCCTGAACCCGATCCGCAGCTTTAAAGGACGAGGCGCCGATTTCTTCGCCGCTCAACTTCCCGGCAACCCCGGCCGCCTGGTATGTGCTTCCGCAGGAAACTTTGGCCAAGGGATGGCCTACGCTGCGCGCAAGCGCCGTCTCCCGCTGGTGGTGTTTGCGGCTGAAAATGCCAGTCCGGTAAAGCTGGAAGCCATACGCCAGATGGGCGCTGAGGTGCGTCTCACCGGCAACGATCTCGACGCAGCCAAAGAAAGCGCGCGCGCCTTTGCTCATGAAACCGGCGCGCGCTTCGTGGAAGATGGAAGAGAAGTTTCGATCTCGGAAGGCGCCGGCACCCTGGCTGTGGAGCTCTGCCGTTGGCCGGCGATGTTTGATGCGGTGCTCGTCCCGTTGGGTAACGGCGCTCTGCTAGCCGGCGTGGGCCGCTGGATGAAAGCCCACTCGCCCACGACACAGATCATCGGTGTCTGTGCGGCGGGCGCGCCTTCGATGGCGCTCTCGTTGCGGGAAAAGAAATTTCTCGTGACCGAAACCGTGAACACCATCGCCGATGGCATCGCTGTCCGTGTCCCGATTCCCGAAGCGCTGGCCGATCTTGACGGGCTGGTGGATGACGTAGTGCTAGTAGAAGAAGATACGATCGTGAATGCCATGCGGCTGATCTTCCAGCATCACGGTCTGGTGGTGGAGCCCGCTGGGGCCGTCGGCGTTGCAGCGGCGCTCGTCTTCCGGCAGCGCTTCCATCATCGACTGGTCGCCACCCCGCTCTGCGGTGGAAACATGACCGCCGATCAGACCCGCCGCTGGCTGCTGCCCCCGGAATGACCCGCCCCGCACACTCTCCCATCTCCACCTTCATCAGCGCTCATCGGCGAAAATCAGCGGCCAATTGCCGCTTGATTTCCCCCCGTCGGCAGCGCTCGCTCGGGGCAGTGCTGCAAGGTGTGTGCAATATCCTGTGGTTAATCCACGTTATCCACAACATATTGTAGGCGCTCTCTTGACCCCCGGTAACTCGGTAGGTACATTACAAGAAATAGGGTTACTCTAGCTTCAGCCACTTGTGACCCGCAGTTGCCGACCCTCGAATTGCGCCCGGAACGGGCTTTGATAATGGCCAAAGTCTGAAGGAGTGGTGTATTGCTGAAACTAAAGAAGCTGCAAATCCTCGGATTCAAGTCCTTCTGTGACCGGACGGAGCTGAAATTTCCCGGCGAAGGCATCGCCGCCGTGGTCGGCCCGAATGGCTGCGGCAAGTCGAATATTGCCGACTCGATTTCCTGGGTGCTGGGTGAACAGTCCGCCAAGAGCCTGCGCGGCGTGCGCATGGAAGACGTGATCTTTGCCGGCACGCGAGACCGCAAAGCCACTGGAATGGCCGAAGTCTCTCTCACCCTGGTCGATCCCACGGAATACGCGGGCGCCGTCGCTCCGGAACTCGAAGTCGACATCCGTGACGACATGCCGGAAGACGATTGGGACGAGGCCTCCGTGCGCTCGACCGCCGCTGAAGCCACTGACGCGGCGGTGGCCGAAGTGCAGCCCGGTCCTCTGGACCATCTGCCATCTGAAGATGAAACGCCGGAAGGTGATCTTTCCCAGAGCGCTTCCGCAGACGACCCGGCTGCGATGCCAGTGGAAGCGGCGGCCGCCGAGGAAACTCCGGCAGCCCCTGGTGAAGCGGCGCCGGGTAGTGCTGAATCCGCCGACGCCGAATCCGATACTGAAGCCGCACATGCTGACGCCAATGCCGTGGTGTTGAAGATCCGCCGGCGCAAGTTCAAGCCGGTACGCTTTGCCAAGGGAGAAATCGTGGTCACCCGCCGGTTGTTCCGGACGGGCGAAAGCGAATACCTGCTCAACGGCAAGCTCTGCCGCCTGCGGGATATCCAGGACATCTTTATGGGCACCGGCCTGGGGCCGGAATCCTATGCCATCATCGAGCAGGGACGCATCGGCCAGATTCTAAGCAGCAAGCCTCACGACCGGCGCGCAATCATCGAAGAAGCTGCGGGCATTACCAAGTTCAAAACCAGAAAGCGCCTCGCCGAAGCCCGGCTTGAATCGGCCCGCCTGAACCTCTCGCGCATCAACGACATTTTTGAGGAAGTCACGCGGCAGATGAATTCGCTCAAGCGCCAGGCCGCCAAAGCCGAGCGCTACGTCCGCCTGCGGGATGAGATGAAGGCCCGGCTGCGGGTGGTGCTGGCCAGCAAGTTTGCGCAGATGACCGGCGAAGAAGCCTCTTTGAATGCTTCGATCGAGACGATGACCGAAGACATCCGGCGGCAGGCGGGCGCGGTTGGCGCCGGTGAAGCCGAGCATTCCGGGCGCACGCAGCGCGGCTACGCCATTGAGGGCGAGATTGCCCAGAACCGCCAGGCCATCAACGCCCTGGCGCTCGAAACCGAACGCTCCACCTCGCGCCGCGTCCATAACGAAGAGCGCTGCGGCGAGCTGGATGCACGCACCGCGGCCGCGCATGGCGAACTCGAAAGCGCGCACGCCCGGTTGGTGTCGCTGGAATCCGAGCTGCTCGCCAACCGGCAGTTCGCCGAATCGGCCGCATCGGAAGTGGCTGCGGCCCAGCACCAGTGGCAGGTGTGCCAGCAGGAAGCACAGGCGGCCACCACGGCGCTGGGCGACCTTGAACGCCAGCAAGAAGCGCGCCGCCAGTCGGTGCTCAATGGCATGTCCTCCGCTGCCCAAGTGCGCAGCCAGATGGTCCAGGCGGAAGAACACATCGCCGCGCTCGACCGCGAGACAGGGCGGCTACAGCGGGAAATCTCCGCCGCCCAAGTCGATATGGAAAGCTTTGGCGGACGCCGCGGCCAAATCGCTTTCGAATTCGAGACTATCACCCAGACCACCAACGCGCTGGTGGCCCGCATCGGTGAGGTGCGCGGCCAGATCGATGGCCGGCGCAAGGAAGAAGAGACTGCCAAGCGGCACCTCGACTCGTTGCGCAGCGAGTACGCCACCGCCCAGGGCAAAAAGAATTCCCTGGAAGCGGTCATCAACGAGCACGGTTACTCCACTGAATCGGTCAAACGATTGTTCCAGTCGAACGTTGTCCGCCACGGGTTCGAGCCCGCGGGTGTGCTGGCCGACTTTCTCGAGGTGGAAGGCCGGTACGAAAGCGTGGTGGAAGATTTTCTGCGCGACGAGCTGAACTATGTAGTCGTGAAGTCGTGGGATTCCGCCGACGAAGGCGTGCGCCTGCTGCACACCGATGTGGATGGCCGGGCCACCTTCCTGGTCTATCCCGAAGACTCACAGGCCAAGTTCTCTTTCGCGGCCAGCGACCAGCCGGCGCCCCAAAGCTCGCGGCCTAACCAATTGGTGCCGCTGAAAAACTGCATCAAAGTGCTCAACGGGTTCGGACGCTCCCTGGAAGTGATTCTGCCGAAGCTGCGCGACGGCTACATCGCCCCCGACAACCAGGTCGCCCGCAATCTGGCCCTGGAAAATCCCGATGCCTATTTCCTCTCTTCCACCGGCGAATGTTTCCACAACGTGACCGTGACCGGAGGGCGGCAGCGCAGTGAAGGCCCGCTCTCTCTCAAACGCGAGCTGCGCGAAGTGGCCAAGCTTTCCGAAGAACTCGAAGCTGCAGTACAGAACGAACATATCAAGATACAGACACTGGGGCGTGAACTCGCAGAGCTGACCCAGTTGCTCGACAAGTTGGAAGGTGAGCGCCGCGAAGCGGAAAAGCAGGCCCTGACTTCCGGCCATGCTCTCGGCCAGCTCGAAACAGAACTGGCGCGCACCAGCCAGCGCATCAACGCCTACCAGCTTGATCTCGACCGCACCCGCTCCTTGCGGGATGAAAAAGAATCCTTGGTGGCGGAAAAGCGCGAGCAAGCCGACGCCATGGAGCAGAAGCGCCTGGCGCTGGAATCGGAAATCAACGATGCCCACATCCAGCTCGCGGTCTTGAAGACCGCCCGCGACGTGGCCGGGCAGGTAGTAGCGGATGCCGGCGCACGCCTCGCCGGACTCGAAGAGCGCCGCCGGGCCGCCAGTTCCGCGCTGGAACGGATGGAAGCGCTTTCCACCGAGGCTGCCGGACGCGTCGACTCGCTAAAATCGCAGATCGAATCGGCGGCCGCCGAAAAGCAGCAGCGCACCTCGGAAAATATCCAGATCGCTGAACGGCTGGTCGTACTGGCCGCCGAAAAGACGGCTGCCGAAGAAGTCGCCGCGCAGTTGCAGCAGGAATCGGAACAGGTGCGCGCCCGCATTGCAGCCATCGACCTGGAGCTGAAGGCCGCGCGCTTCGAACTGGATGCCACCCGTGAACGCAAGGCCGGGCTCGGACAGCAACTGGCCAAGCTGCAATCCGACTTGGCGTACATGCGGGAGCTGTGCCTCAACGAACTCAGCTTGAGCGTGGAAGAGTTACAGGCCAGCGCCGATATCGTGCTGGTCGAAGGTGAGACCCTGGCCGCGGAAGAGACGCTCTATCGCGAAATGCGCACCAAGCTCGAGAGCATGGGCCCGGTGAACATGATGGCCCTCGAAGAATACAAAGAGACCGCCCAGCGGCATGAATTCCTTGAGACCCAGCGCAAAGACCTGCTGGAATCCATTGAGAACACCCAGGCCACCATCAAAGAGATCGACGAGTTCTCACGGCAGAAGTTCCAGGAAGCCTTCGATCGCATCAACGAGAACTTCCAATTCACCTTCCGCAAGCTGTTTGCCGGCGGACAGGCGTTCATGCGCCTGACCGATGAAATCAACACCAACGAAAGCGGCATTGACGTTGTCGCCTCGCCTCCCGGCAAGAAGTTGCAGAACGTGCTGCTGCTTTCCGGTGGAGAAAAGGCCCTGACCGCCCTGTCGCTGCTGGTCGGTATCTTCCAATATCAGCCCAGCCCGTTCTGTATCCTCGATGAAGTCGATGCCCCGCTCGATGATGCCAACGTCGGACGCTTCACCGAACTGATCCGCGACCTGGCCATTCAGACCCAGTTCATCATCATTACCCACAGCAAGAAAACCATGGCCATCGCTCCGGTCATGTATGGCGTCACCATGCAGGAGCCGGGTGTCTCAAAAATTGTGTCGGTAAGATTCGGGGTCGGCGAGGAAGTGCGGGCAGCAACCGCATAGAGTCAAGAGTTTTTGCCGGGTTTTCCACCGCTCTTGCACAGATTTTTTCTTTCTGCTGCGTTTTTATGTATCCAGCGGCGTGATTATCAGCGCAGTTTTTGGCATAATGAATGTACAGAAAGATTGACTCTTCAGGATCACTAATATTTGCAGACGACATTTCACCGCGCGGGCCGGGAATCCGGAATTGCGTGTGCAATGTCATGTTTTTGGTTCGCCCTGGCATTTTCGAAATATTCTCTGACTTAATCTGTTGACAAAGACGGGTGAGGCGCTAGAATACGCGTTCGCGGCAGGTCGTAGGTTCTTTTTGGATTCTTTGATGATGAACACTCCCTCAACACTCAACGCCACTTTGCGGCAAACATATTTTCCGGAACTCAAGCTGCATGCCAAAGGCAAGGTCCGGGACATTTACGACCTGAACGACCACCTGTTGTTCATCGCCACCGATCGTATTTCCGCTTTCGACTGCGTGCTGGCCAGCGGTATTCCCGAAAAGGGGCGCGTCCTTACGCAGATTTCCCTCTTCTGGTTCGACTTTCTGAAAGACGTGGTCAATAACCATCTGGTGACGGCGCGCATCGAAGAGTATCCGCCTGAATTGCAGGCCCACGCCGATCAACTGCGCGGACGTTCCATGGTGGTGAACAAGGCCCAGATGTTCGATATTGAATGCGTGGTGCGCGGCTACATCTCCGGCTCGGCCTGGAAAGAATATCGGCAGCAGGGCACGGTCTGCGGCATCCATCTCCCGCCGGGACTGCGGGAATCTGACAAGCTGCCGGCGCCGATCTTCACGCCCGCCACGAAAGCAGTCACCGGCCACGATGAAAATATTTCGTTTGCCGAAATGTGCAAACACACCGGCAAGGAACTCGCCGGGCAGTTGCGTGATCTGAGCCTGAAGATCTACCAGAAGGCCGCGGATTATGCCGCCAACCACGGCATCATCATCGCCGATACCAAGTTTGAATTTGGCCACACCGCGCTGGGCCTGACCCTGGCCGACGAAGTGTTGACGCCCGATTCCTCGCGCTTCTGGCCGGCCGCCCAGTATCAGCCGGGCCGCGCGCAGGAATCTTTCGATAAACAGTTTGTTCGTGATTATCTGGAGTCAATCCAATGGAACAAGCAGCCGCCTGCTCCGTCGCTGCCCGAAGAAGTTGCCCGGAAGACGAGTGAAAAGTACATCCAGGCGTACAGAATTCTGGCTGGCCGTGAGCTTCCGGTTGAGTAAAGGTTGCTGGAGCTGATGAATGCTCTCGACTGGATTATCGTCGTTCTGATATTCCTGTCCGTTTTGCTTGCGGCAGCGCAAGGTTTTTTCTTTGAAGTGTTTTCTCTGTCCGGGGCAGTCGCGGGATTCCTGATGGCAGCTTGGTGGTATCAAGCGGCCGCCACTTGGTATTTGCCCTATGTAAAATCGCCGGCGTTGTCCGATTTGGCCGGGTTTTTGACCATATTTTTCGTTGTAGTCCTATTAGGGGGAACCTTGGCCCGGCTGGCCCGCTGGGCGGTGAAGGAGATGGGGCTACGGTGGGCAGACCGTGTGCTCGGCGGCGCCTTCGGGTTGTTGCGAGGCGTAATCATCGGCACGGTGGCGATCATGGCCCTGACCGCCTTCGCGCCTGAATTGCCGGAACTGGCCAATTCGGAACTGGCCAGATACTTCCAGGTGGCGGGCCGCGGCGTGAGCTGGCTGGCGCCTTCGGTGATGAGGCAGCGGTTTCACGATGGCATGAATAAGTTGCGTCCAGCGCCCATGATCGAGCGGGCAGCGCCTAAGCAGCCGGCAGCAAAATGACGGAACCGGATTTTTTTGACATTGGGGAAAGCGAGGAACTCTGTGAAAGACCAGATTGAATCTTTGGTTGCGCAAATGCATAATAGCGGCATTTTTTATTCAGAAGCAGTCCGCGAATTTAAACGGCGCTTCATTATGAACGTGCTTCAGCAGAACAAAGGGAACCAGTGCAAGGCGGCCCGCGAGTTGGGCATGCACCGCAATACTCTCTCACGCACCATCGCTGAATTGAAGATGGAAGTGCGTCAGTTCCGGGAAGGCGCGCGCCGCCCAGTGCGCAGCGAGAAGTCCCTGCCTGTGGAGAGGATCGAGAAAAAAGTGGTGCGGTAGTTCCGCCCTCGCCCGCAACGTTCGGCAGGCGATACAAAATCCCGCAGGGATGAGTGATAGTAGCCCAGCACGGATTCGGCACGGCGAAAAAACTTCAAGCCACGATGCCCTCCAGTGCCGAATCCGTGCTGGGTCGGGCCGCACCCGCAGCCAAAGTCCCTTAAGGGACGACTGACGTGCAAAAACAAACCTCCAGGCCACTCCGTCGCGGGTGTAAAGTGGTAAGAGCCACATTACTACTAAGAGAAAGCCGCCGCTTCGTCCCTTGGAGGAGCCCCCTATGCGCAAGAAACTGTGGATCGCCGCTGGTATTGTTTTCGCCCTTTTTATTCTCGCGATACTCATCGTTCCCCACCTGATCGACATCAATCACTACCACGGGCAGATTCAGGCGGAACTGCAAAAAAAACTGGGACGGCAGGTTTCGCTCGGACGCATGAGTTTCAGCGTCTTTCCCCCGTCGTTTGAAGTTGACAATGCCGTGGTGGGAGAAGATCCCAGCCTGAATACCGGGCGCTCTTTCGCCACCACAGAAAAACTTTCTGTCCATGTGAAGCTGTGGCCGCTGCTGGTGAAACAACTGCAGATCAGCTCGCTGGAACTCGACCAGCCCCGCATTGAACTGGTGCGCAGCCTGCACGGCGACTGGAATTTTTCTAGCCTGGGTCAACCAGTGGGCAAGCCCAGCCCTGCGCAGAAAGCGCAGGAAACAACCAGCCCCGGTGCGCCTTCGCTCGCCAACCTGCAGATCACTGACGGGCAGGTGGCCATCACCGATCACCAAGCCCACCAGCCGCGTACGGTCTACGACCACATCGACCTCAAGCTCACGAACTTTGTGCCCGGCGAACAGTTCAACGTGAAGGCCACAGTCCACCTGCCGGGGGAAGGCAGGCAGGCCGTTTATCTTACCGGCAAAGGCGGGCCTCTGCAGCCGGCCGATCTGCTGAATACCGGGTTCGACGGCTCGCTTACCCTGGAGCAGGTCTCTATTTCCGGGGCGCAGAAATTTCTAAACACGCAGGCCCTGAGCGGGGTGGAAGGCCAGGTCAGCGGTGAGACCAAAGTAAAGAACTCCGCCGGCAAGATCACATCCAGCGGCTCCATTCACTTGGATAACCTGCGCGTGCGCAATACCAATGTCGGATATCCGATTGCGCTCGATTACGACCTGACCAGCGACATGAAGAGCGACCTGATGCAAATACGGCGCGGAGAAATCAAGCTGGGGGCCACGCCCGTCACCCTTGCCGGGACCATCAACAGTAAACCCGCACCCGCCCAGATCGACCTGAAGATCACGGCATCGAACGCTTCCATCGCCGAAATGGCGCGGCTGGCCTCGACCTTCGGCGTGGCCTTCAACCAGGGCATGGACGTGACCGGCATCGTGAATGCCAATATCCAGGCGCGTGGAGAGATGTCCCACCCCGCCATGAGCGGACAGCTCGCAGCCCGCGATCTGGTGGTCAAAGGCAAAGGCATTCCGGAACCGGTCAAAGTCAACGCCATCGAACTGACTCTCACCCCAGAGACGATTCGCTCCAACGATTTCACGGCCTCCACCGGCTCGACCAGCCTAACCGCCAACGTGGCGCTATCGCAGTACACCTCGGCGAACAGCTCGATCAATGCCTCGTTGCGCGCCGCCAACGCCCATCTGGGCGAAGTGTTGAGCATCGCCAAAGCCTACGGAGTCTCGGCCGTCGAGGGCATCGGCGGCGAG
>Ga0210403_10002081_pt1 | contig 18419 bp, 20 predicted proteins | sample IncBWC19MmetaG_FD_150863 | JGI IMG/M metagenome (GOLD analysis project Ga0210403, IMG submission 150863) | Forest soil microbial communities from Barre Woods Harvard Forest LTER site, Petersham, Massachusetts, United States - Inc-BW-C-19-M | ecosystem: Environmental > Terrestrial > Soil >... | reverse complement strand
CCAATACTATTTAACGGCTCGTCTAAACCGGCCATGATAGAGGGCGATCCAGGGGGTGCGACGTGTCTTACGTTCACCCCGTCGTCCGGTACGGCTATTACGTTTGACTATACTGCTGCCCATTTTACCGGGTGGGGAATCAGGGATTTGGCAATCTATGGTGCGTGTACAAACTCTGGAAACGCCCCAAATTGTTCTGGCGTTACTTCCGTTGGTGTAAGCCTAGGGCCATCTTCCGGTACCGACCAACAATTTATTTCAAACGTAAGAATCGGGAAACTTGGGGCGGGATTTGCTACTGGCCTATATGTTCATAGCACGTTTGACCTGACTAGCGTAAACGCTCAAATATCTGGCAACAATGTTGGCATTTTGAATGATTTACTTGTTGAACACAATACGTTTATTGGCGGCTGCATATGCTCCAACAATACCGGCGTATCAATGACGGCTACAGGATCGGAAATGTCGTTCTCGAATATGTCGATTGATGACAACATTGTGAATGGCTTCAATATGAGCGGTAATTCCACTCTAACACTGGATATTATCCATTTCGAGAACGCCGGGTGCATTATGGGCTGCACTTACGCCGCAACGTCCGACCAGTGGATAAACGCGGCGGCGGGAAAGGTTTTTATTCGCGGCGGAGAAGTGGAGAACGACCTTCCCACTGGAACCGTTGCCCAAAATATGACGTTTGGCGGAGACACACTGGATGTGCGCGGCCTTCAGGAATTTGTTGCAGTTGGGCATACGGTAACTAATTTTTGGAGCCTTACCAATAATTCCCCGAACGCTATTCGCCTAGAGCCGGAAGACTTAGTGTTCGGTACGCGAATTACCAACGAATACAACAGTAGTTTCACTGGAAGATTAATATACTGCCCGCCGTTACAGGTTGGCAGCGCCGAAGGGCCGTGTATCTATCGTTACTACGCACAGACGTTTGACACTGTGGCGCTTACCGGTGGCGGTGCCACCACGTTTACAAACACACTAACTAGCGCCCCATCGGCAAACCGTACATCCACCCTTCCCGACGCTTCCATTACGGTGTCTGGCGCGGTATTTCAAGATTGTGGTTCTACAAGCGGCGGCACGCAAGCATGTGCGGGAACGGTAAAGCCTACGTTTTACGTAATTCGCGGCGACGTGTTACTAAATAGCGCGGCCACTCAATCAATCACGGGTCTGCCATTTACGGCAGCCGCCGATTACTCCTGTTCCGGTTCCGACCTAACCAACGCGGCGGGGATTATTTCTTTTAACACTTACGCAACCTCATCCGTAACCGTACAAGAAAGCGGTGGCGGAACTTCGGATCATATTCGCTGGCAGTGCTCGGGGTTCTAATGAGAGTAATAGATTTAACTGACCAAAGATTCGGTAAATTGCTTGTGTTGCGGCGCGGGGAAAATAAGCCAAACGGCAAGGGTACGCTCGCAGCGTGGGTGTGTAAATGTGATTGCGGCAGAGAGACACTGGTGCGTGGCCGAGATTTAAGAACCGGCAATTCTGCAACGTGTGGATGTTCCACGGATTACGAATTGCAAATAGGTAAGGTCTTCGGCAAACTAACCGTTGTCGGCATAGGCGAACCGACCACAATAAAGAAAACGGCACTTCGCCAAGAACACACATCTATACGCTGGAAGTGTTTGTGTGAATGTGGCGGTGCAAAAGACGTATTACCATGCCAACTGTTTAAGAGGTCGGTTAAAAGCTGTGGCTGCATATATCACAAGCCTCGTAGTACCAAAAACGAAGCAGCCGCCAACAATTTGTTTGCTCAATATAAAAGCGCCGCCAAAAGGGCAAACAGAGAATTCAGTATTTCCATAAATGAATTCAAGTTAATCACGCGGATGGATTGTTATTTTTGCGGAACCGCCCCGTCGCAGGTCTATAAATGTCGAGGATACCTAGGTGAATACCAGCCGCTTCCATATGTTTATAACGGGATTGACAGATTAGATAGTGGTAAGGGATATGCTAGTTGGAACATTGTTCCATGCTGCGGCATTTGCAATCGAATGAAAATGGCTCACTCGGTTGAGTTTTTCTACTCGCACATGGGAAAAATATTGGCGCGGAGGGTGGCCGTTGAGTAGCACATTGAGCCTGAATGACGTGGTATCGTTTTGTCAGACCCATCTGCGTATGGCCCCACTCATCGGTGCCGGGGGTGTGCCCAACGAGCCTGCGCTATCAATCTGCAACGATACCTTGCAACTGCTGCTTTCGTCTCCCTACGATTGGAAGTTTAACAAGGGAGCAATAGCCCCGTTTACCACTATCCCATACCAGCAAGACTACGTTTTATCTGGCTGCCAGATGAGTGTAAATGCTGGAATACAGCCTCCGGTACCGATATGTGTAGTTCATTTGAATTCTGTTATCTCGGCTAGCGGGCCAGGGCTATCGCAATCTGGCACTACGGTTACCGCGTTGTTTTCCGACTTCGCCCCCAATGGAACATTTGGACTAAACGGCCCTCCGGGATCGCAGCCGGTTACTTCCGGTAGCAGCATTCCGCAAGTAGGTCAAGTAGTCACCATTACCGGCGCGGCACAGCCCGCCATGAACGTAACCAACGCTCCCATAACCGCGCTTGTTACCGGAACCAATGGCGGCATTTTGGGAGTTAAATTTACGGTTGCGACTACCGGCCTACAAAACGATGGCGGGCAGGGTATAGGCGACTTAAACTGGGTTTCCCACTGCACCCTTCAGGATTACATGAATACGGGCACAGTGAGGCCCGTACACGACATAGAAGTGGTTTCTAGCCTCTATATCGAGAGCATTATCCAGCCGCCATTCAAGGTCTGCATGTTGCTCGAAAACACGCCTGCGGTTACGCCGATAGTCTTACAAGACCCAAACGGCGGCAACTGGCTTCTTGGCGTAAACGCGGCTGGCCAAATTACCATCACGCTTACCAACCTTGTTGGCCAATCTTTCTTCTTGCTCAACGATTCGACCACGGCCACAACATGGAAGCTAAGTGTAAACGCGGCGCAAAATCTGGTTACCACTTCCACTGCGTTTTCCGTTAATCCACAGGTTCTTTATGTTGCCGCCAACACGCCTATCATTATCGCAAACGGAATCTTGGAAACCATTGGCAGCCCTAGTGGGCAAGCGTTCGGAACCACGTTGACATTTCGCTTTTGGCCTGTACCGTCTAGCCAAATCTGGCAAGCATTCATCTTCTACCAGCAGAAAGCGCCGATTAAAACTTCGCTACAAAATACTTGGTTTCCGTGGCCGGATAATTTGGCGTACTGCTTAAGAAGTGGAGTTTTGGCGGCGGCCCTGAGCTGGTATGAGGACCCTAGATTTCCCACAATGCAAGCGAAGCACGAACAAAACGTCTTACGTTGCCTAGACGCCAAGGACCAAGAGCAACGCTCAGAATCGTATCACCCGGACTTGCCGCTGATGCGCGGAGGGTAGTATTTTCAGTAGGTTACTGCTATACTGTAGCAATGACCAATAAAACATTAACACCAGAACAAAAGATCAAGAAGGCAGAATACTTAAAGGCGTGGAAACTGAAAAACGCAGAACACGTCAAACAGTACAACGATGCATATCACGCCGCGAATCCAGATTACGAAAAAGAGCGGTGCAAAAAATGGAAACGCAACAATCGTGACAAGGTAACCTTCTACAACCGTGCATGGAACAACGCCAATCGTATTCAGCGCGGTAGGCTAAACAAGAAGTGGCGCGAATCCCATCCCGAATATCGCCCCGATTATCTCCTTGGCTATAACTACAATCTAACGATTGAGGATTACGCAAGAATACTAAATTCTCAAGATGGACATTGTGCAATATGTCCCGCAAAGGAACCAACCACGGGCAGGGTGCGCCGCCTCTGCGTGGACCACGATACCGATTGCTGTTCAGAAAGAAAATCTTGCGGCAAATGTGTCCGTGGTTTACTATGTACCCCATGCAACACGGCCATTGGGCTAGCACGCCATGATATTGCTACTTTGGAGTCAATGATTCTCTACCTCAAGCGCACGAAGTGGATTAACGCCAAAGGAGAAACAAGATAAATGGAACCGCTGGTTATTCGTCGCGAATGGGCCATGCCTAGTGCGGATACATTCGACATTCCCGTTATTGCCGCCTTTGTTAAAAAATATTTATGCCAGTCAAAAATCAGCGTCGATCCGTTTGCTAGAAATAAACGCTGGGCGACGTACACCAATGACCTTAATCCAGAAACGCAAGCCGATAGTCACTTGGAAGCTCTAGATTTTATCCACTCCTTAATCGAAAAGGGCGTTAAGGCCGATTTAGTTATATTTGACCCCCCCCTATTCCATTGCACAGTGTTCGATGGTTTACCAGAATGTTGGACTACCTGTAACGCAAAGAGATGTTCAGATATGGGGGCGCTGGACAGAGCACAAAAACGCCATTGTTAACATGTTAGCGCCCGATGGATACGTGCTTACCTTTGGTTGGAATTCGCAAGGAATGGGATTGAAGCATGGTTTTATTCTCGAAGAACTATTGCTAGTCTGCCATGGCAGTGCTCACAATGACACGATTTGCATTGCAGAGAGACGCGCCCAAGACCGTTTTACCTTCTGATAACTCCTATAAACTCGCCATGTAATGCCATGTTCATCTGCGGTAAAATCTGGAATATGCCCTCAGATAGCGAGCAAGTAAAGAAATCCTGGATCACGCGCCACGCCCCGTTGGGGCCAAAAACCGTCCATGTTTGCAGTAATTGCGGGAACGAAAAGGCTTACCCAGAAGATTTTGCGCTTCAAAAAGATAGCGCAACTGGAAACCTTGGTCCCGCTAGGTGCAAGCAGTGTCATCGTAAGTTAGGGCGAAAAAACTACAATCGCCTAAAATCTGATCTGTTTTCGCTATTGGGAAATAAATGCAACTGGACTGAGGGTTGCGATTGGACTGATCCACGGGTTCTGCAACTAGACCATATCGAGGGTGGAGGGGGTATCCAGCGCAGAACTATCGGAATGCACAAGCTCTATCGTCAGGCTAGAGATAACCCTATTGGCTTTCAATTGCTTTGTGCTAATCACAATTGGATTAAGCGACATTTAAACAATGAAACTAGCGGCAAGATCGGCAGGGGTGGCCGTCCATCTGCATTGAAGGTTGCGGAGCCTAAAGAAATTCGCATTTGCCGCTTGTGTAATCAACCAAAACAATATCCAGACGAATTTGGTCTTATGAAAACAAAAGCCGGAAAGATTTGGGTATGGTGTTGCTTGGCTTGCGACAGGGAATACCAAAAAGAGAAACGCTTAACGCATAGAGATAAAGTATTTAGCGTGCTCGGGAACCAGTGTACATGGGCTGGATGCGGGATTATTGACCGCCGAGTTTTACAGATTGACCACATTAAGGGAGGCGGCAGAAAAGAGATTAGAGCACTTGGTGGTTCTTACGCGGTTATATTACGCGCCATTAAACACCCCGAAGACTACCAAGTATTATGTGCCAACCATAATTGCATTAAGAAATACATGAATGCCAACGAGCACAGCGCTTATGGCTTCGGAGAGGTTGCCTAATATTTCATATTTTTTTGAAGCACCGCCATTGTGGTTCGCGAGATTCTATACCGGGCTTGTAACTTTAAGAAATCAATTAGTCACGCCCATTCGCCTAATGGGACGCCGGGTTATCGAACTTTACGACGCCCTGCTCTCTGGCAACGATATGGAGATTACTCCGCGCTTAACACTCCAGCGCCGACCGGGCTATATCAATTACTGCACATCGGGAATTTTAAACGGCACGCTACTGAATACCTACAGTTGGAAAACGGCCAGTCTTGGTACGTTTCAAATCTTCGATACAACCGTTGACATCGAATACATCCCACCAAACTCAACATCGCCAACGGTAATCTTTACTAAGCCGGTTGGCTCCATTGGCAGCAAGGGGTACATGTTTGGTGTGGGTAATTATTTATTTGTCAGCGGAAACGGGTTTGCGTTTAAATGGGATGGCCCAACGGGTTCACAAGGAGTAACGAATTGGGGAATTTCTATTGCCAACGTAGCCAATTCAGTAGGACCATCGGCGGTTGGTACCGGTGCCAATATAAACGGTGCCGCATGGACTAACCCTACAAACATTCAAGCCAATGATGGTGCTGTTTCTACTGTATTGGTTGCTGGAATAGCTAGCGGAAAAGTAGCATCTGCTGGACTTTTAGAAGGAACCAATCTTGGATTTTCGGTACCAGCCACAACGACAATTTCCGGTATCCAAGTAGACGTAAGGGGATTCGTTGGCCAAGACTTCACGCTACGCCCTACCGCGCATACTGGAACCTACTCTAATCCAACGCTAGCCTATGATGGAAATTTTGGTACAGCATGTACTGGCGTAGTAACGCAAGGCGGTGGCGGTTCTAGTAAATCGCAGAACTTTTCGGCGTTCCCCGTAAACCCCGGTGGGGCACCGATTATTCTGAATATCAGTTCTTCGGTGCTGATTAGCGGTTCCGGTTGCGAGGTTCTCTTGACATGGACTAGCAACAAAGGAAGCGGCACGGTTTATGACATTACATCTTCCAGAACTAAACAAACAGACACAATCGTGCTTGACCCAACCACCGACACAAGTACGGTAATTGTTACAGCTTCCGAGACTGCCCCCGGTGGGGCCGGTAGTGCTGCGGCCACACATTCAATTTTTGAAGTCTGGATTCAAACTGGGTCAACTACAGGAACCAAGGCCACCAACCTAGCACTCACTCTTTTAAAAAATGGCTCGCTTGTTGGCAATACTTATACGGCCACACTTGGAACCAGCGATGGGTTTGTAAGTTATGGGGGGCCATCTGATTTATGGGGAACAACCTGGGTTGCGAACGACGTTAACCAAACCAACTTTGGTGCGGGCATTGTGGCAAACGTTATTAATTCTGTTAGTGCGTTTTTGTTTTCGGTAGACTATGTGCAAATTACCGTTTTTGGTTCGGGTGGGCCTACCGTAACCGTGTCTGGTGCCGGTGGTTCCGTAAATGCCGTAAACGGTTGGAGCTATGTATTTGCTTACGGAAACTCGGTAAGCGGAGAAATCTCTAATGCTTCAGGTGCCTCGGCTAATACCGGGCCAATTACAAACAAGGCCGGTGTAACCGTAGCATTAACCGCGTCTACCGATCCACAAGTAAACCAAATTCGCGTATATCGCACCGTAGACGCAGGCGGCGGCACGATATTTTACGAATTGCCAACGTCTCCATATCCGAACACGACTGGCAATGTAACCGATACTGCCGCAGATACTTCACTTCAAGTTAACAACCAAGCTTCAACCGCCCTGCAAAACACCCCGCCACCGGCCAACTTAATCGCCATGGAATGGTTTGCTGGCAGGATGTGGGGCGTGGTCGGTAGTCAGCTTTTCTTTTCTACTGGCCCAGACTCAATTTCTGGTCTACAGCAATCTAACTGGAATCCGGCGTATGTGTTTGTTCTACCAAACACGTCGCTACGATTAACCGCTCTGCCCAATGGAATGCTTGTACACACACTAGAAGACATAAAGGTGGTTCGCGGTATCTCTACAACTTCATTTACGGTCAATGACTTCATAAAAGATGTTGGAACATGGAACTACAACGCAGTAGATACGGATGGCTCGAATGTTTATGTATTCACCGCCGACAGACAGTTTGTTACCATAACCGCTGCCGGGGTTGAAGAGGTTGGGGGCGGGGTAATCGCAGACCAATTGCAGTCCATAGACCCAACGCAAGCCTATGTCGCCATGTACCGCTCCGGTTTAGATGCGATGATTTTCTTGCTAGATACCGCGAAACAGGTTTTGTATCCATTCAACAGCCGTCAGCAAGCGTGGTGCCTACCCGCCCTGCCGAAATTTACTAACATGACTGCGGCGGGAACCATGGAAACACAGCCCGGAGTTTGGAAGTATTTGATTGGAACCGGAACAAGCCTAGCGCAACGCGACTTGAATACGTTTAGCGATTTAGGGACAGCCTACGCGCCCAACGTGGTAATTGGAACCATCCAAGAAGCCGACCCAGGAACGCTGGCCAAGGTAGAAAATCTTTATCTTGAACTAACCAACGCTGGCAGTGCCCCGATTGTATCTGTTCTAGCAAACGATGCCGGGGTAACGCTAACCAACGCTCCCGGTTCACAAATTACGGGAACATTTACCGCTATAACCAATCCGGTGAACGACCCGCCAACCTACGGAGCGATTGCCCAAAATTACAGAAGTCTGAGATATCAATGGCTAACAATGAAGCTACCTGAAGCGGTAAAATATGTGCAGATATTACTGCAATTTCCAGCGGAAGCGGCACAGAATGAAGTGCTAGGACTTGGGTTAAGCGGCAAGCAGGAAGCGAACTCGCCCGCCGCTGGCCAATTGCCACAATTGCAAGGACACTAATGCCAGCACCTACATTAAAAGAACTTCTCCAAAAGACGCAGGACCAAGCGGTTGAGCAAAGCGCCGCGAATGTAAGCAGTGTCGGCCCTAATCGCCCACCTACGCCCATTCCTCCGCGCGGCTTCGCGTCCCCACAAGATGCCTACGAAACCGACATAGGATACGATTCTCCGTTTATGAATTTTGCTCCGGGAGCAAGGCGGCCCATGTGGCAGCTACCACCAGTGGCCATTACGCACGACCCCGTTAATACCTTGCTTTCCTCTGTTACCCCTGCAACAACTCAAACCGCGCAAATCACGGGTGGGGGTAGTAGCGCTCCAGTCAAAGCTACGGTGTCATGGGGGACTGTTCCCAATTTAGAATTATCATTAAAAATAAATGGCCCAGTACACATTACCGCCACCTTGCCAATACAATCTACAACCGCATCCGATCCAGTCCAGCTTGCTTTTTATCGCAATGGAGCCTTGCTTAGTCAAATCTTTCAAAACACAACACATGTAAACATTAATACGCCCACAATCGTTAGCCTGTCCTTCGTCGATCCGTCGCCGCTACAACACAGCCCGCTTAACATAGAAACTTATTCTCTTTTTTGGAAAGGTCCATCTGGTAATATATCCTCTCCGGGAGTCGCAAGGTCTATGTTTTTAACCTCTCTAATACCGCATTAAAAACTACAATGACGCACACTAAACATGACATCGTTCCCGTTAAAAACCTGATTGTGCGACACACAAGGCGCTGCATGATTACCTCGCGTCCGATAAACAAATCGGACTTCCCGCGCATGGAGCAAGAAATACGTTCTGACGCCTGCCATAAAGAGTGGCTCAAGTCTGCGTTTTTCGTTGCACCAAATACGCAATCCATCGTTTTCGAGGACGAAGAAACGGTAATCATGTTCGCCCGTCTCAGTTCAGTTTTGCGCTTACACGTCCAGTTCTGCGATGTGAGTAAACAAAAAATAGCCCGCTGTTTGGTCACCCAGTTTTCCGACATAGTAAAACGCGCCAAGGCCAACGGTTATAGTCAGATAATTTTTGACACAGAAAGCCCAGCGCTCGCCAAATTTTGCCAACGTTATCTTGGGTTTACTGCAAGCGGACACGAACAAGTATTGTGGCTAGAACAAGTTTCACAAACTCCCCTAGAATCTACAGTGTGCCAAGAATCTACGTCCATTACTCGTTCGACATAGAAACCCTTCAGCCGCTTGAGTCTGTCTACTTTGATTATCCCGATAGCGCCCCATTGGTACGTTTATGTGGCGGCCCATCCGCCGCCGAACAGAATGCCCAACAGCAAGCGGCGTCAGAATCGTTAATGCTCCAAAATGACTTCGTATCCCAATTCAGCGAACAGCAGTCATTTTTAAATAATTTCCTCACGCCCCAGCTTAAGTCAATGTACGAAAACCCCACGGGATTCGGTCCCGTCGCCATTGCCGACCTAGAGGCACAACTAGTCAACACAACTGGAGCGCAGGCACTAAACGCCAAGCAGTCATCGCAAGAAGCATTCGCCACGCAAAACATGAAAGGGTTGCCTAGCGGAGTCGAGCAAGCTATTCAGGCACAAATTGATTCCGCCGCTGGAAATACGGTAGCGCAAGGAAATTTGAATATCGGCCTAGCAAATCAGCAGTACAAGAATCAGCAACAGATGACGGCGCTTGCCGGGTTAGAAAACATCCCGCAAATGTTGGGAATGTCGCCACAGGTTGGAAACTTGCTAACTAACTCCAACAAGAATTCGTTTGACCAAGCGCACACGATAAACCAAGAAGGTAGCTTTGGCAGCAACTTACTTTCTGGCGTGCTTGGTGGATTGATTAATGCTGGCGTAGGGTTTGCTACTGGCGGAATGTCTACACTTATGCAAGGTGCCGGTGCGGCTAGCTCAATTGCTGGTAGTGCTGGCGGAGATATGGGCCTAGGCGCTGGCGGCGGCATTTTCTAATGACCAAGCTAGAGTGCCTACTTTGCGCATTGTGGGAGTACAACAAAGCCAGACTGCCAACGGACCCCGCGTTTAACGCGAACAACCCGCTTCGTCTTGGCAAATACTCTAATGGCGTAGCGACGGGCGAGTTAAAGAGGTTTGCTAGTTTGCACAGTGGAATTTGTGCTGGCTTATTCGACTTGGGCGTAAAAGTGAGCGGTAAGTCTAGAGCCAAACTAGACGGCGAAAACTATACGATTAAAGGATTGATTCGAGTCTATTCGCTTAAAGATGGCACGGAACAATACGTTTGCCGCTGGCTACGACGCGCCATTGGCGATGACTCAATCAAACCAGAAACTAAACTAAACTACTTTATAGATGCCCGACCCACAGACACAAACCGATCCTAATGGCGGCGCACTTACCGGCCAATCCGCTGGCATTTCTGGCGGCACGGGGTTTTTCAAGAACCTCGTGGGAACCCTTGTCAATGGAGCATTACAAGGTGGCGTCCAAGCACTAGCGCAAGCGCAGGGAACACCTGGACAACGCGCCATGTCTGCCGGTATCCGCGCTCCGCAAATCGCAGCACAACAAAAGGCACAGCAGCAAGAACAAGCAGACGAGGCTACATTACGCAAGCAGCGTATAGCCATGACACAAGTTCAATTGCTTCAGGCTAAGCACGCCCTAAGTCAAGCAGACGAGGCTACGCAAAAGGAATATCACGATACGATGCGCGGATGGTTTGACCATCTCTATCAAGGTGGAGATGCGGAAATTGTTGGCGGAACAGCCGAAAAGCAGGCCGATTTAATGCAACAACTACAGTCTGCCAAGAAACAGTTTCCAAACGATCTGGTTTCAATTGCGCCTACCGGATTCTCGACCAACGACCACCCTACGTTTGGCGTGTACCACGTAAAGAATAACTCCATAGCCGAAGCCTTTGATTTTAAGTTTCCCGGCCACGAAGAATCTGGCATCCCGCCAATGAATTCCACGATTAACGCTGGAACTAACGCTACCGATGGAACGTCTCAATTTGTTCACGAAGGACGTAAGGCGCTAGTGGAGGGAGAAACATCTAAGCTTTCTCCAAGCGACGGTTTAGATGCCCCACAAGCAACACCAGACGAGGTTAAGGGGTACCTAAAGAGCATTAGAAAGCCAGTGCCGGACAACTTTGACGATCTATATGCAATCGCCCAAGGCCAAGAGCCAAAGAAAGAATTAAACGCCAAGTCTGTGCGCAACGGGAAAGAATTTGTAGTAGGAAAAGATTTCGCTACTAGCTATATCCACAACTTCAGCCCTAAATATCAGCCCGACCAAATGGCTAACACGGCGGATATTCGCAAGACACTAGAAAAAGCAGAGGGTAATTTTGCCCAAGAAAACGGCAAGAATGCAGGACAGGCCATAGAGGATGCAAAGAATATTATCGAACGCAAAGGCGGCGGCTCACCAGAATTGGTACAGCGTGCCCAGAAGTTAATCGACAAGGCCAAGCCATGGGATGACCGTTATCAGAAATCACTAAAAGCTAAGGACGATAACAAGGATTTCGAGCACCAGAAAACGCTCTTCGACCAACGCCAGAACGACGGTGTAGACCAAAGAGGGCAGCGGTTGACGCTGGACGAAGCCGACGAAACTCAGCCAGTGGACGGGTTTGGCAATCCAATTCCAAACAAAAAGATTTCCGCGTACAAGCCGGGACAGATGCAGCAGCAGACGGCGGCCACTGCAAATACTCTAATAGAGAAATTGGGCAATATTGAGTCCCAAATTAAGGCGCACGCAAACTATGTCGGACCCATTGGTGGAACCATTGGAGAACTTAAGGCCCACTTCGGATTAGGAGACAAGGAAGCCCAGAAGTTGTACGACGATATCACCACATCGCAATCTGGTTTTACCAAGATGCACACAAGCCGATTCTCTAAAGAAATTTTAGATAAAGCGACTACAATGTTAAACGCCAAAATGAATGTACAGCAGGCGCTAGGCGCTATCGAATCCATGCGCGAGACAGCACAGATTTACGCCAAGGACGACAAGCTAGTTTCCAAAGCAGACTATTTGCAGACGCAAGCAGCCCAGCGCGACCGCGCCGTTACTAAGGCCCAGTCCTATCTGCAAAGAGCGGGGTGGACCGGAGGGAAACCGACCGATGAACAAAAACAGAAAGCGCAAGCCCTAGCGCAATCCGAAGGGCAGGCGTTTTAGTTTTATGAGCGATATTTGGGACGATGCAGCAACAAGACTGCAGACTACGACACCGCAACCACCGCAACCACAATCTGGAGATGGAGATATTTGGGATCAAGCGGCATCGCGTCCGATTCCGCCGCCGTTAAACTTAGGTAACAAAAATACCGACCAATCACCAGTAAACTTGTCCGATCCAGAACAGCTTGGACAAGCCGCAAGTGGTATTCCTGCTGGAATCGGCAAAGCGCTAGCCTCCACGGTACACGCCGCTGGGCAATTTGGGCCAACGGGAACCGTTGGTTCCGCGATCAATTTAGCGCACCTTCAAGGATTACCAGAAAAGACAGAAAATCCTATTAATACAGACATTAATCCCAATACGCCAGAAGGGACAGGAGAGGCGCTAGGGGCTGGACTAGAAGGTGTTGGCGAGTTTGTTTTGGGCGACGAAGCGCTTAAGGGGTTAACGCTGGGCGATAAATATCTGATGGTTGGCAAGATTCACAAAGCCTTAGAAACTGCCCCAAAAGTGCAGAGGGCGCTTGAACTTGGGATGCAATCCATGCGTCAGGGTGCGGTAGCTGGTGGGGTCGCATTAACTCATGGAGCAACTCCGAGTCAAGCATTAGAGTCTGCCGGAGTGGCAACCCTATTTGGGCTGCCAGTAGGGCAGATCACACACTGGACCCCAGAAGTATTTGATGCCGTCAGAATGGCACAGGAAAACAAGTATGTCAAAACACCTGCCGATTTACTGGTTAGAGCAGTCAACCCACCAGAAGAGGTTGCGTTATCTGGAGCGGAAGGCGATGCCGCGCGGAACGACTATGCGAAGTTCGACAAAGAGCTTAAATCGAACCTGCCATATTTAATTGGTACCTCCCAAGAAACCGGACTAGAGCCAAAGGGTAGACGCGATTTGATTGATTTATCTATGCAAACTGCTGATAAATTCCATTCGCTTTACCAACGAGATATACTTGCCCCAGTTCAAGACGTAGAAGTAATGGCAAAGGCTAGAATCCCCAACTACCAAGGTGCATACAACCAAGACACTGGTACCGCAACTCTGCGTCAATTAGACACTAGGCTCAACGATTTGAATGATATGTTATTCAAAAACTATGAGCGCGGCAAAGGGGGATTGCCATCCGAAGCGGCCGTCGGGGCGGAAACTGAATTGCGTAGAGAGGCTAGCTCGATTCGCAAGGTTTTATATGGGGAACTACAGAACCGTGTAGGCGATAGGCTGGGGGTAAATGTTGCCGAGATTAAGACTAGGAACGGCCAATTGAGGGACGTAGCAGACACCATGGAGCGCCGATGGCAACAGGCTCGCGGCAAAGCGGCAATCCCGCTTGGCGACGTGGCTCCTACTCCATATCGCGCAGCCGAGGCTTCGTTGGTACGCGGCAAGCGTGCGTTGCTAGGCGATCCAAGGGACAATGATATTAGGGCGGGATGGCAATTATTGAAAGATCGTGGCGACACTGGTTTGCATGTCTCGCTTCAGGGTCCAAGCGTGCCACCGCCAACCAATGCTTTTATGCCTCGTACTCCGGGATATAAAATCAACATCCCCGAACGGGGTACGGACATAATTTGGGAGGGTTCTACTCCAGAGGAAATATCTGCCCAAAAGACCAAAGTGGAAAGTCGCGCCAACGTAGTTAAGGGAGCACGCGAACAAGCCGCGCAAAAGATAGAGCGCAACAAGTCATATCACGGTTCCAAAAATCTAGCCGCGTTTACCAAAGATGATGAGTGACGAAGACCAAGAGCTTTCGTGTCAATACGAGATAGACCCAGACATGATAATGTCTATGAGGATTTCTGACGATGAGGTCGTTGTTTATCTAAATGAAAACAACAAACTTACATTCACGCAATACGCCCTAGATTTACTTGGGGAAGCGATTGCGCCACACTTAAGCGAGTGATTTATCAGAAAAACGAACTTTGCGCACTGGTAGCCGACATTGCTACGACAGAGGGGTTGCCTCCAGAGTTTGTGCTGGCAATTGTAGATACCCTATCTAGCTTTAATCCAGCCCTCGTAGAGCAATCCATGGACCCACAGCAGTACAACCCAGCATTAAGTAGAAATAATGCGCCAGAAAGCCGCCTAGGCTTATTACAGATAGGTTCTGATGCAGCCCGCAATGAAGGTTACAGACAAAAACAGGTAGAACTACTAGAACCACGGCTAAACATAGAGATTGGCTGCAAATTACTTAAAAAAGCCCTCGAACAAACCAACGGAAACGGCGAAAGAAGCTTGTTGATAGTTTATGGGTATTCGATAAACACTATGATTCCAACCATAAAATCAAAAATTATGGCATATAGGGAGTTTATTTCTCTAAGGCCAAAAGAAGAAACGTCAATCCGGTAGTTTTGGGCTATATTCTATTTCGTTTTTGAAAACTATGGCTACGTGGTCTGCTCGCACTTTTCCGAGATAACGAAGCTCTCCAGATTTAATTTTGTAGCCAGACCTAACCTCTATTCTAAGGAATTTACCGTTTTTAAGGATGGCCAAATCACAAGAACAAGTAGCGGAAACGGAGCGGAAAACCTCGTATCCCTTCATCAACAAATCAGCGGAAACCATAAGTTCGCCAATTGCCCCAATCGTTCCAGTTGATAATCCTGGATATTTAGAGAAAGAGAATCCATTGTCGTAATCCCCGTGGAGCGTGCCGCATTTCGACGAACAGTAAAGTTTATTCTTTCTGCCCCTAAACCGGACTCCGCAGCCCATGCATTGTTTCTCTGGCGGTAATTCTATTTTCCAGGCCACCAATATTTTACGCCGCCTCCTCGCGGCCAAATACTGCTTCAGTCATTGCTTGCGATGCTTCAGCATCGGTTGACTTTGCGTAACTTTTGGTGCTATTCCAGTTTTTATGACCAAGGTATACGCTGGTATTCTCCAATCCGGCCCCGCGTACCATGTGCTTACCAATGCTACGCTTCAAAGCGTGAGGATGCGCTAGGTATTGTGGAATCACGCCGCGTTTGCCGTAAGCACGCATTAGGTTGTTGAAGTCATGTCTTGTCCAATCAGGAAACAATCTGCCATTGGGCAAACCGGCCAGCAACCCCACTTCGTCGAATAGTGGGTCGGGATTAGTTACTAACGGCTGCCGCGTGCATTCGCTCCCCTTTAACCTTTGCACGATAAGCGTGTTTGACTCAATATACGGCGCTGGCACACTGGATACTTTGCCGTTTTTGATTGTCTTGATACGCGCAGTAGTTGGTCCAAGCCAGACGTTAACCGCTTCTGTGCTTCGCAAGCCGTGGGCATAAGCCAAAAGAATCAACAGATGTTCTCTTGGCTCCGCCTTGGCCGCCTCCAGCAATGCGCGGAGTTGTTCGCGAGTTAGGAACCGCATACTTTCTCCACAATAGCCTTTCGGTTGGCCAGCATTTCTTCCCGCGAGGCGCGATACGAGAGGCAGATATCGTCCATTTGTGAATCGGTAAATTGGAGATATTTGTAATCTCCACTATCGTCTTTGGTGGCCAATTGATAGCAAACACCACGCTTTTCCCCGCCATAGAATCGTGTGAGATAAACGCCGTTTGTTCCTTCGATTAGGTCTGTGCTCATTCAGCAATTCCCCGCTTTCTGCGTAGCAATCTCAGCGAATTGATTCATTGCCGCTTGCTTGTGCGCTTGATAGGATTCCAATACGCCACTTATAACCATGGCCGCAGTGAATGCCTTGTTGGTATCGTTAGAAGAAAGCAGGATGCCATCGTAGATTTTCTTTTCCTCGCCTTCCTCCATTTCGCCTTTTGGTAAATGGTCTAGGATAATCTGTGCCGCCGCACGTAATGCAGATGTGCCGGTAGCTTGGACTATTCGTTCAATCGTTGCTTGTGTTTCTGGTTTCATGTTCCCCTCTTCATTTCAAGAATAACCACTCCACAAATGGCGCTGGTTTAATACCAAGAGATTCGCACCACTTGCAGTAGGATTCGTAAATCTTTTCGAGCTTATTCATAGTCCCTCCGCGTTTTGTTTAGCTTTTGACTTTGTTTCTAGTCATGCCCGATTCAGAGGGAGACAGCAAAGATTGGGTGAAACACCTATTCTCTGCCAGCGCAATAACGGTATGCCGTCATCGTCGGTCGCTTTGCAGCGTGAAGTGTTGCTTGGCTATTTTCGGCTCCCGCAGAAGTCGAATCCCCTAACGATGGCTCACGGCTCACGCGCCTATTGGCACCGATCTACCCTTGCAGGCACAATCCTACTTGGCTAGACAGCTTTCCGGCTGCAAGGGCATTGGATCGAATTGTTCGAGGAATGACATTTGAACCGGTGAATTATGGTTTGTGGGGGACCGTCCCGGTTCAAGAAACGATCACGCCCACAAACTCACTGCACCTAATCTAACGCCACGCCCCGAACAAAGTCAAGCGGCCCTACCCATTAGATAAGTAGCCGTAGCCGCAGTCCTAAGTTTTTGGTTTAATTTGTCTCCCAAAATCTCTCCCGCCAACGTCCATGCCTTAATTTCTGCTGGCACCGATACGCCAACCACGGCAGCTTCCCCGTTAATGGTTACCGGAATCTTGTCGAATGTTGACTGGTTGTGGGTGGGACACTTGGTAATGTGCGCCACGAAATGCCCAAGTTCGTGCGCGATAATAGATTGAACTAGGTCCAGCGTGGAACCTTCGATTCTCCCAGCCTTTTTGTGGGCCTCCAAAATACGCTCGTCCACTAACGGACAAACGTCTAATTCGTATTCCTTGGGGCCAACTTTATTTCTTATTATTTAATTGGCACGAGCTATCCGATACGCCGCCTAGGATTGCTTCTGCTTTGTCCGCTTTCCAGCAAGCTAGATCGTTGTAGTAATAAATTATGTCCTGCAACGTGAGCATTCTATCTGGTAATTGCGGTCGCGGTCTATTAACTATGTGATTTGAAATCATTTGTAAAGTTCCGTCCACAGACTAGTAATTTTTACCTTGCAACCTTACGCAATACTCCCGCGTCTATCTCGCAAGCAACACAATCCGCAGCATGGAGAACAAAAATGTTTGTCGCATGGAAAAATCCGAATCCGCCCTACCGCAGTAAGCCGGTAGTTTTCTCAGTTCAAACCATTCCCGCTAGCCGCACCTATATGGTTTACGGTCCACAAACCGAAAACTATTTGACCGTGCTGGACGGCAACAAACCGCGTTTTAGCATGAGCGCTTTTCTCGGAGGTAAACAATAATGACTTACCTCGGATTGAAGTTAAACGAAGCACTGCAAACTTCGGAGCATCGCGCATTGCGTGCTATGGCCGACAAAGCCATGTTCAACCAGCATCCTAACGCGCTAGCGATTGCCCACGGTAATCGTGTTCATTACCGCTCGTTTGATGCATTTCTGGATGCGCAAGCTTCAAAAAGGATGGTGCGCTAATGAAAACCATAGAACAAGTAATTGCGTTATTCCCGTCCACCAAACCAGAGCAATGGAAACAACACGCTAACGGTAATGGGTGGGTTTTTGAGACAAGCTATGCCGCCGCTACGGCATTAATTGGAGGAATAGTGTCCGGCTACGCTCGGGTGTCCGGCTACGCTCAGGTGTACGGCAACGCTCAGGTGTCCGGCAACGCTCGGGTGTTCGGCTACGCTCAGGTGTACGGCAACGCTCAGGTGTCCGGCAACGCTCAGGTGTCCGGCAACGCTCGGGTGTCCGGCTACGCTCAGGTGTACGGCAACGCTCAGGTGTCCGGCGACGCTCAGGTGTCCGGCAACGCTCAGGTGTACGGCGACGCTCAGGTGTC
>Ga0210403_10002080_pt1 | contig 18433 bp, 17 predicted proteins | sample IncBWC19MmetaG_FD_150863 | JGI IMG/M metagenome (GOLD analysis project Ga0210403, IMG submission 150863) | Forest soil microbial communities from Barre Woods Harvard Forest LTER site, Petersham, Massachusetts, United States - Inc-BW-C-19-M | ecosystem: Environmental > Terrestrial > Soil >... | reverse complement strand
CGGCAAAATAATAAATACAGTGCCATCTTATAAAATCTCTATCTATTGTAAATCTAAGTACATGACCCCCAGGGGGCATGTATGGGCTATCAGGATACCAAACATGAAGTCAATTGCTCCAGAACTCGCTGAGAAATTATGATTTCTTTGGTGTACAAATGAGTGATGTTGTTACATCAATTATTTTTGAGCCACTTATACCTGTCATAGCAACTTTTAAACTAAAAATCACAACTATTTGTCAGTGTAAGACTTTCATGAAATCGGTCAAGCTATTTTATGAACATTTTTTCAGATTTTTAGAGTGTGTTATTGTGCCTGTACAGACTGTACAAGTGACCCATAGTGTACAAGTGACCGGTCGTAACCTGCCATGACAAAGGTCACGTCACTAGTGCTAATCTGAGTTTGAATTTTGAGCACAGCGCATCATGTGATGACAGGTCAACTTTGTCATGATGTCATTTTCGCGACATGCCGAACCGACATGCCGGGCCGCCTTGCCGAAAGAGAGGTCGAAACTTGTCTTAAAATGACGTCATGACAAGTTTCATGCTGGCATGACTCATCAAGTTTAATACTCACGTGCCATTAGTAGTCCAGAAAACAAATTAATTAATTATTAAATAAATAAATAAATAGATTAATTCCGCAGTATGTAAGGAGAAGGGATTTGGCACTTTCTCGTCAATGGGACAATGGATTCCCTTCATTGTGCCTCGGTTTTTTAATATTCCCTTCCATGTAGGGTGGGTTTACTAAGGCCAAAAGAATAGAGTTAAACTGCAAAAACAAGAACCAGGTTACCAGTCTGAACCACTTTGTAGTACGAAGTATGAAAATATCATAGTTGTCATAGTCATAAATACATCTTTTTCTTTCTTTCTTTTACTTCCTGATCCAAAGGCATTACTCAGCTATGACAATGAAAAGATGATGTAATTATGTTACGGTTAATAATACAAATAGCTGGAAGCAAGAATGAGCGCAAAGGAGCCTCCTGCTCATTCAAAGAGGAGATGTACATAGTGGTACATGCAGTTGGGTGACAAAAGCCCATCCTCGCTCTAGAGAAGGGAGGGGTGGGGTGATGGAGGCCGTGAGGCCCCTTGCACTCATTTAGAGGGTGGAAGGGTGGGTATGACCGAGACCCCTCACAATCAATTGGGGAATGGAGGGTGGGCAATGGAGACACTCCTGCTCATTTAGGGAGGGGAGGGGGTGGGCTGCAAGGACCCTTGGTGCTCGTTTGGAGAGCGGATAGGGTGGTGGTGGGTGACAAAGTCTCCACCCATTGGTTTAGAGTTTGGAGAGCGGATGAGGCAGTGGAGGGTGATGGTTGGCGATGAAGTTTCTGTCCATTGGTTTAGATGGAAGGGGTGTGCTGTGATAGCCCCCTGCACCCGTTTGGAGGTGATGGGGTGGTGGTGAGTGTGGATGAGCAACAAAGTCCTCACATGTTTGTTTAGAGGCGAAGGGTGTGCTGCAAGAACCCCTCACACTCATTTGGAGAGTGGTGGGGTGGTGGTGGGTGACAAAAACTCCTTGTGCTCATTTGGAGAGCAGATGAGGTGGAGGTGGGTGATAAAGTCCCCTACCACTCATTTAGAGGCATGGGCTGTGAGGACCCTTTGTGCTGGTATGGAGAGCGGAGAAGGTGATGGGTGATGAAGTCCCCTGGCACTTGTTTGGAGAGTAGATGAGGTGGATGTAGGTATGGGTGGACAACAAAGTCCCCTCTGCATGTTCAGAGGGGAGAGTGGCGACTGTGATGGGAGGGGCTTGGCTGGTGATGGAGTACCCCCCAGCTTATTTTGGTGAGGGACAGGCATAGCAGGTGTAGGTGGGCAATGAAGATCCTCACGCTTGTTTGGAGTATATTTTGTTGTTGGTGGATGGGTAAAAAGAAAAGAAAAAACATGAAATTTACACACCTGAGTGCCCCTGCCGCTCCACATTGCTTATCCACCCTGTAAACCATCCCTACAGTCTTCTGAATGGCCCTCTATCTCACTGTTTGAAGTGAGAGGGGTGAAGGTGGCAAGCTGTTGAAATGACATGTTGTGTTTGAGTGAGAGCTTGATAAAGGCGGCTGTCTGATTCTCCCATTTGCATTTGGGTGCAAGGGAGGGTCATGGTGGAGGCAGGTCGTCCAAACAACACCTCTGTCTTGTGTTTGGGTGTGAGGAAGGTGCCAGTGGTGATGGTGGCCAGTCGGAATGCAGGACATTGAATTATAATAATAATTTTAACAGCTGAGGTGGCCAGGGAGTCCATGGAATGGTAGCCAGGGAGGTCGTGATGATGGTCCAATGGATGTCATGTGTGGAAACACAGATTGAGTGTTCATTACATAAGGTAGCTGGCAAATGGTGATGTGCAAGATCTGTGCATCTAGTGGTTTGTGATTATCATCAGTAAAAATAATGCACGTCCACGATACTCAGTAATATCCAAGAGTACTTGGGAGAGCAGATTTGGACGACTTGCCAGTAGAAGAGAAAGGCTCAAGAAAGGCTAGACCAGGGATGAATTCCATCAGGTGCTTATTGTTGAAGATCCCAAATAGGAAATTCCCTAACTCGACTCTTCATCCTTTCAACATTTGATTTCAACATGAATCGGCAGCTCAGGTCTGGAAGGGGCTGTGTTGAGGTAGTAGAGAGTGAGGCCATGTCAGACTCTGAGGACCATGTGTCCACAAACAACTTGGATGATGACTACCACCACAACTCTGAGGTGCCGACAGATGACTCTGTCAATGACTACGGTAGCCAAGAGGAGTACAGCCATCCTGACCAGGTCAGATTCCTTCCTTCTGATGCCAAATAAACTCATAGGTCTCATAATCTACAGGAAATTGTACGAGAACAACCTGTCCTTTTAACACCAAAGTCGCTCAGTCGCTGGGGGATGGGGTACATAACCATCCTTAAGGTGCTTGTATGCCTGGAGTGTCATCAATGCTACCGCATGACAGAGATCCTTGGTCACATCAGGGAAAACCACAAGGAACTCTTCTGCTTATTGCCCCGAACAAGGTCATTGCAACAAGATGCTGTCCAGTCAGACCTCAATTGCCTTTGGCTGGAGGATCAGCTCAATGTCCTGGACGACGACGAATCTGTGGTCATCCCTCCCTTCCCTTTGCCACTAATGCCATTCCTTATGGAGCCAGAATATGATGAGGGGAAAACAACAGGTTATTGGTGTAGGATGCCAGGCTGCACTTATGCGTGCCCGAAGAAAAAGACCTTTGCCAACCACATGGCAAATCTCCACAAGTCCCGTGATTTGAGGCCAGCTATGCATTTTGCCAAGGATGGACATGTTCAGCGCATGTTCAAGGTTGGAAAAAATAGTCAATACCTTCGTGTCCACATTGCTCTGATGGATGAGCCTGTTGGGACTGACTTCGACCTATGGTATGCTGCCAGGATTGTCCCACAGATTGAACTGGACCCAACTGGTTTGGAAGATGACTCCTATTCCGGTGACATGTCCCCATTTCTGCAGAAGGTTGGATGGCTGAAGGCAATCAATGGATGCTCAATATACCATTTGAAGCAACTTGTCTCTCTTCCCCGATACAGTTCCAGCTTGGGATGCCTCCAATATGTTGCACGACTGTATCTTAAAAGCATTACGGATTTGGATATTGCAAAAGTGCCTGGTTCCATTCTTTCCAAACTTGTTAAATGGAAAGGTCATCAGTGCGTCCGTTTCCCCTCTCATTTGAAGAAAAACTAAACATATGTGTACAGGGCCAGCTTTACCCTCTTGACTAGCAATGACTCTGTCAATAAATATGCCAGCTTTCTGGCCAGTTTTGTACAGCTTATCCTCAACGTCGCCAGGGAACACAATATGGATCAGTCTGTCTGGGAAGAGGGAGGCCATGAGCCCTTTGATGCGGCAAATGGACTCAGTGGCCTTGGTGACGATGAAAATGAATTCTGCGAATACATGTCGGAGGTTGTTTCAGACTTTCCAGATGATGAGGAGGAGGTGGCAAACATGGAGGATGATGAGGATGAAGATGAAGCAAAAGGTGAGGAGTATGGGGATGAGGTGGAAGGTGAAGATGAAGACCCTACCAAGAACGAGTTCAGGCCCTTCCCCATTGGCCTAACTCCATCACTAAAAGTTGCCGCAGATGAACTTCAATCTGTTCTGCAAGAAGGCCAAGACAGAACACGTGTCATCCAAGCTTTCCACCGTGTATTTTTGGCTGTGACTACCACACAGCCATCCAGTGCGGAGAGGGATCGGTTTCAGACACCAACAGAGGCTTTTCTCATTGCAGCAAATGTCTCTGTGGATGGGTCCATCAGGCGTACAGTGTCCATGACCCCTGGGTTCAGTATGGTCCAGTACGGACAGCTTTTCTCAATACTCAAGGAGGCGCTGGACCGTCCTGGGTCTATTTCTGAGTGAGGATTTTGTTGGTTTGACGGTGCAGCTCTCTGACTCTATTGATGCCTGTAGTACCATCGATGAATATGCATTATGGGTAGACCCTGCCACAGTCTCTCCATTTGCAACCATCCGATATTATCAAAGGGTTGCCTGGAAGGAGGTCAAGACGATGATTGGAATGCCAAGAGTATTCCACCCTTCTCGGGATAGCCCTGACATGATCATTGACGGAATTCGTACCTCTGCTCCTGAATTGTCAGCCATGCTGTGCAAGATTTACGAACGTGCCACCATACTGTTACAAGACAAGATATTAATGGGCCTCTCCGACAAAGAATTTGGGATCTCTCTGGACATCAACTCCATTGTGGACGACCTCACAAACTTCAAATCAGGCTATGGATTTATTTCCAGCAACGGATTTCGCCTTTCTTTCGAATCCATCATGAAAGTGTTCATCAGCAACCCCAAAACAGCCGGGCACTTCCAAGTCCCTGGTAAGAATGCTGGATACAAACCGCATGCATGCGTTTCATGGCTCTGCCACGTGAAAGAGTTCAAGGAACTCATATATGTGCTTGTGCACTTCATAGCAGGGTTACCCAAGCGTGGGACGGAAGAAGCCCTACTCAAACTTTTCAATGCGCTTGGTCGGCTACGCAACCTGTTCATGATGGGCAGTCGTTTAGCCTTGGTTGGAAATTATAGCAAGACTTCGGCAATGACAGGTTCTGACAAGGTCACGCTCCATTTTATACCGGAGTGTGTCTCCTTGTTGCTTCTACGATTCTGGAAGCTAGCATCAGCTCTAGAGGTCGAGTTTGTAGGGCAGTTCTGCCGGGATCGGACAGCCAATTATCAGTGCTACCTATTTTCTAGCTTGGGACATCGATGGTCAGGCCCTCGATTCTCACAGATCCTCAAACGAGAAACTGGTCTCACCATCTCACAGATCAGGCAAATGCTTCCCGCTCTTGTCAACCACTACCACCTCTCAAGGATTCCAAAAAAGTCCAAGGCAGCGGTCTCGGCTAGCCACCAGGGCATGGGCCATTTCCCTGATGCCCATAACCGACTTTATGGGAGATCATACCAGTCTCATCCACAGCTCACTCATGATCTCATTTATGAGGTTATGGATTTCTCTGACGTTTACCATGCTTTTTGGGGCTTCTCCCTGAAAACGCCTGCTCCACAATCGGCTGCCCAGATGTGGGAGCTGTCCATTCCACAACCTGCACGTCAGCTCAACATGGCCATGGAGGCAATCAAGGAGCTTATGGGCGTTTTTTCTCACTGGGGATCTAAAAACCCAATTGTGCCACCCTCTATTCAAGAACGGCTTATCCAGATTGCGGACCTGGCTGTTGGGAAGCAAGCAGACAGGGACCCCGTTTCCAATAGGGCACCTGCAATGCTTTCCCCCCTCCAACAGAGTACTGTCGTTATTGACTCTGACTCAACACGGGACTCAGATCAGGATTGGGACCTCATTCCACACCCTGTTTCCAACAGGACACCTGCATCGCTTTTCCCGATCCGGCAGAGTACTGTGGCTATTGACTCTGGCTTCGTGCAGGACTTAGATCAGGGTCAGGACCCCATTCAACACCCTGAAACTGTTGTTGATGTCATTGAAGATGCCGTCACTCATGACCTGGCACAGGACTCCAATGACCACGCCACCTCATACTTTGATCGGAATCCTGATGCAGTCACGGTAGATGCCTCGGGGGTTTTCAACTCAGAAGACAGCGGCGTTGGTGCTGACCTGGGACAGGACTGGGATTCACTCTTTGATGGCCCCTACAGTGAATCTGATCTTGGCTTCAACAATGTGCCGGACTCCAATATTGACATCCGACTGCACCCAGTTGTGCAGGAAATTCAGCCTTTGTCTTCTCATCAAGGGATAACTCACCTCAACTGTGCTCCCGTGTTCCGGACTGGGCCTCAGCCACGGGAAATGGCTTCACCAGTATTTTTACCGCCAGACAATTTCCGTACCCTGTCTTCACAACCATTTCCTATCCATTATGCACCTCCTACCCCCACAACTGCAGACCTCAGTCAGGAAGTCGTCCCCCATGTGAACAGTGCTCCCAACCGTCCTGCTACCGGCACCATGGGCAATTCAGGATTTACAGGTAATTTAATAGCCTATAATGTGGCACTCACCCCAACTTAGTGTCACGGCCTTTTTACTTAGCCCAGTCCACAAAGAGGAAACGCTCCAATGAGGCTGAGGTGCCCATCGTAAGCACCGCGTCTACTCAAACTGGTTTCAACACAAACTGACCTGGCATCTTAGTGCTCTCCGGCAAAAAAAGCTCTCACCGTGAGATCACCTTCGGCATCACGTTCACACCAGCCAATCACATCCACTGATGTCCAGATGGCATCCGCTGCAAACCCGGATGGCCTACCTTCAGGTGATGTGCGGACACTCCCAAGCTGTCCTGAAGCTGATTGCGCATTGGACTGGGGCTCTTGGGCCCCGTAACATCAAACGGGCCATATCTACACTCACCTGAAGAGTTTCAAGGCAGGGGACATCTTATCCGGGCATAAGAAAATCCCTGTCAAATTCTGGCGGGCAAGGGATGGGAGATTTCCATGCCCTTGTGGCCAGCGGTTTGGATCAGAGCAATTGGCACGTCAACATTTCGTGACCTTTAAAGACAACCCCCAGGATCACCTTGACAAAGAAAGGGAAGCTGCGGTAAAAGTGTGGGTCAAAGACCGCCCGGTATGGGCTTTTACTACTAGGAAATGATCTTACCTAGAATGCCATTGCGACTAACTCATTCTGTTTGCTGTTTCTGGCATCAGGCAAACTCGAAATTTCTTAATCCTGCTTGAATCTTCTCAATGATCTCACTAAGCAGAAATAAGCTGCTAAGTGGAAAAATCTGAAACAGAATCTACTTGGATGTGCTTAAATGTTCTTAACTGCCAACCTTAAGCGGAACTAAAGTATGTTGCCTGATGTATTGTTGTAAAGGCTCCGCCTATTCGTGAGTGTGAGTGACTCGTCCACCGTGGTTGCCTGGAAGAATTGTACAGACCCATCTCCACAATTACGGAGTGCTCCCCAGGAAAAAATTAAAGGGCGGGCCGATCCCAGCCGAAGACCAACCTCAACCTTGTCACAAAAATGATGTCATGACAAAGTTGACCTTGTGTTTCGGCAGGGCCGGTCCGGCCACCACTTACCTAATATTCCAGTGGCGCCAACAACTCTTTCTTCGAGGAACTGCCAGTCCAGAGAAAGCATCTAGACTCACCATCAACAACTACTTGAAAATGAGTTTCTATTTGAGATTCTCAAATGTACTTGATAGTTGTGCTTGAAAGAAATACAGCGAGAATATGTTACATAAAATCACTGGCAGGCTGGTCCATTCGTAACAAGTACATCTGTTCTTACGGAAAACCTTCATTCGTGATACTGTCGCAATCTCTTCATACTTTGACTTCATCACCACCTTTGCATTCGAATCTTGCACCAAGAGTATGTTCTAGACGGCAAGCACGTCATTGAATGAGCGGGCAACGAGGAAGGAAGTCCAGAAGAACCGGGTGGACAATTCTAACCCCTGCTTTCAACAACATCGGCGGCTTGGGCCACCCCACTCCTCATCTGCACTCAATTTCTCCTTCCTTCAACGCCTCGTACATCGTCCACCCAAGACATCAACCACACGCTTGACCCTCCACACCACAAAACTCCATTCCCGCCACCGTCACACCCCATTTTTCCAAACAGACCAGGCGAATCTGAATCGAGCCTTCCATGCAGGCAGTCATTCACTGCAATGAAAGGCACGGTATTGGTTGAGCAGGATCAACGACCAGAGCAGAGCCGCCAGCCCATTTGCACCAAATCTATCGTCGCCAAATCCCGTGAGAGTGTGCCGAAGGGTTGGGAGGACATTGGATATACTGACTGGGGCCTTGATGAGGCCTGGGTTGGTTCAACTCGGAAGTGTCCCGGCTCTCCGGCAGAGAAAAACGCCTTGGTACGTTCATCCCTTCACCCACGAACGCGAACACTAGGCATCTGGTGAATGCGTTCCCATTGCCTTCGCTCTGTACAGCGCCTCCCCAAAGAACAAATGCCGCTTCAAAAAGAAAACCTGAAATCTAATCGCCGAACGACCACGCCGCCTTGATAGCGTATATAACGGCCACGCGTTTAAAGGCCATGTACGACCTAATCGTTGATTGAACGTCCAAGGCCTTGAACGACTCAATGATCGCACCCGACCAGTTCCTCTCAGGCTCGACAAATCATCCTCCGTCGATGCCTAACACCCTGAGCACTTCCTCTCGTGATCCCGCTGCAAGGGCTGAGGCTGGCAGGCATGCACGTGTTATTGGGTTGATGGACATCCGTCATGTAGACGGGTACGTAGCGTCCAGGGAGCATGGGTCGCCCAAAAGGTAAGCCCTCAGCCCGAACATGAGAGCTTGAAGAACGGAGCCATGTCGCTATAAACCAATGATTTCCTGTTCCTAAAGCACAGCCTTTAAGGGACGACTGTGTAGTTGCAAAGAATGACTGCCTCGAACAACCCTAGCAACATCGTCGGAACCCCCTTTTCAATAAACTTGTCCTCCTCCAATGCCTATTACTCCGACCACTTCCACATTTGAGCTGCAGCAGTAAAAGGAGTTGTTTACGTGCCTGTTAGTGGGCCGGCATGCATGGGGGTAGGCGAATGTGCATACATTTGTGTGTGTACTGCATAAAGTTGGTACGACGAAGTTCCCGCAGCTGCGTCAATTGCATATGCATTCACTTTGCTAAATGCGATTACGTTCGTGCAAAATCGCTCCGCGTCAAGCTCAGATAGTAAGGGTCGGAGAGGTCGCACGTGTATACAGCAGTTGTCAAGCGTCAACCCCAGTGAAAACCAGCTCTGAGCTGAGCTGGGCTGAGCGGAGCTGCAAAAATCTGCACGCTACCGCACATTCAGAAAAGTCAGCACAGCGCAGTTCACAGCGGTTTTTTGCCGCTTTTCAGATATTTTCTGCGCTTACCAGAGCAAAATCTGAGCAAAATAAAACAGTTTCATTTCATATCTGTGCTCTACTGAAGTAGGCTGAAGAATGCAGATCGATGATTATGACGTAGATATATATATATAAACACAGATAAAATCTGTGGACATCCGAGCCCCTCTGCATTCCGCCAGTTCACTCTCGCACATGTAGTTCATTACCTAGCATGGCAGCCATGTTACCGCGAGTTCCAAAATGGGGAAAACAGGGACAACACACCTGATTCTAGACCGAATCCTACAGCGCCATCGCGGCGCCATTCCCGTTCTCCTTCGCTGTAGATTTACTGGTCAATATTTCTGCTTTCTTCTTGCCGCTCAACGCTTCGTATTTCTGGTTGATATTTGATGTGACAAGTAAAATCGCAATTAAGTGTGGCCGCGCACCTTTGTGCTGACTGAATCAAGGCCCATCCAGATCTTCTCACCTGACAAGGGCTTGAGGGAGTTTGTACAGGCGAAGTCGGATGTGGCTGGGGTAATAAAGTAGTAGTAATGACTTTATGATGAAGATCAGGTGTAAGAGAGCGTTGTCTCGCTTGATGAGGGCTTGAGGGAGTTTGTACGGGCGAAATCGGACGTGGCTGGGGTAATAGAGTAGTAGTAATGAAGTTCAGGTGTACGCGAGCGTTGTCTCACCTGACGAGGGCTTGAGGGAATTTGTACGGGCGAAATCGGACGTGGCTGGGGTAATAGAGTAGTAGTAATGACTTGATGATGAAGATCAGGTGTAAGAGAGAGTTGTCTCGCTTGACGAGAGCTTGAGGGAGTTTGTACGGGCGGTGTTGTGGTGTGAAGGTCGGGCATAGCAGGTGCTGCGTCGTCATCGTCGATGACGATGGTCGGTGGTGCAGGCTTGCTTTTGGCCTTTTTCTTCAGTCGGTCGTGTGAGGTTGTGCGACCTGCCTTGCGTTTTGATGGTCGTGCACCTGACAAAGTATGATAAAACTAAATATCTGTATCAGGGAGGACTTACGAGAGAGCCCGCCTTTCTCCCGGGTGTTACGAGTCCAGTCCGGGTACTTCACAGTCGCAAATCTCTCCAATTTCCAATTTCCGTCGCAATATCGAAACTCTGAAAACTTTGCTCTCATTGTCGCACTAAAGTAACACCTCGCATCTTCGGTTTTTTTCTTCCAAGACAAAGGATCGAGACGATGGTAGTACAGTTGTGTCCAGGCCTGCTTTGCGTGTTCTGTCATTTCCTTGCTCCGCTTTTCGGGGACCGGGTTGCCATCTTCATCTATAAGAAAACTCAATTTATTTACGGTATTACCTGCATCTCGCTGTTTATCAGAGTGCGCATTCCAATCGGTTTCGTGCCAGAATGAGACATCTGGATAATCATCGTGGTCATATGCTTCTGGTTCTTCTGGGATGGCGAGGGCTGTGACTTCGTTTTGATTGGCGGTGTGTCGGGTTGTAGGTTGAGAAGGGGTCGAAAAGCCATGAGCGGCCAATATGTTTATGACATTATTTAATTGAGCTGAAACGTTGCTATATGCGGTGTATATGCATGGTGTTTGTGAATTATCATTGTAGATGACATACCGTTGGGCTTCTAGTTCACATTTCACTTGCAAAAAGTTCATATGGAGGTTCGAATATGCAGAGTTCCCATATCGTAAGAGAAGTTCATGTGTGGCAGATGCGATGGCGGTGGAGCCTGAAACAGTCATAGAATGGTGTGAAACAGAGGCAGCTGAGACATTTGAGGACTAAAACGAAGTGACAATCAATTGTTCATAGTCACAACCGACAACCAACGACAATCAACATACCTGTAATGGACCTGAAAAGTGGTCATCATGACGACCAGGATGTGAATACATTGAGTGATCCAAACCATGCTGAGGCTGAAAGAGAAAAGTCGAATCGGAGGACTGATGTATATTTCAAGCTCACAGACAGCTGTAGGATTGTAAAATCCATGGTCAAGGTCTCGGTGATCCAGATCAAGTCCAAGTCGTATGTGTTGTGGTTTTGTATGATTTTGCAAACTTGAATTGAAGGCACTAGTACTGGCAGTCCCAAGAGAGAGATCGCCCCCGTTCATGGTGGGCGTCGGAAGGAAAGGGCAGTGACAGTGACATGTGTGACAACATGCTTCAAAGCATTCGACGCCGATAGCCCCAAAAATCGATGAACTATGATTGATGCTAGGTAGGGTACATATATTAACCACTCAACACTGTTACCACCCTAGCTATCTAATGACTGATCCCCATCCAAAGGCTCATCTACACCTGACAATTGTATATCATCCAAACCTGACTTTTCAACAAGAAACCAGAGATCATCTCGCTCACCGGGTAACAAAGGTAAAGGTTGCATGGACACAACTGAAAAAATTGTGTGCGTTTCTATCACCCGAAGGTCGTTGACACCAGTATAATGGCACGCCCACAATGTCCCATAAGAGTCATCGAGCAGTTGCTCATCTGGTCGTGAATAAATTGACACCAACGCATGGTCGACTTGTGATCTGGTGTACAATGTATCCAGTGAGTGATTATCCAACATGAGATGACTTACTAGAGCTTTTCAATCTCTTGTTGCATATTGCCACTCTGCATCAACGTCGTCTCGTCAGCTCTTCGAATCAACTCGAGAATATGGATGGACATTGGAACGAGCGTTCGGAGTTTTTTAAAGTTTCGAATTTTCGATAAAGATGGTGACGTCAATTGACCGTCAACTCAGATTCAAACTGCGATTCCATGGCTGCCCTCGGCTCACTGCAGATCTGAGCTGCATACTCCGCTTAGATCTGGAGTGAGCCGAGACCTGCCGCATTTTTTGTGTTCAAATCTGTGCCGGCATCCAATTCACTACTTCGTCACTGTTTGCAATTCTACGACCGAGGTCTCAAAAATGAAAAGCTTCGCTCTAAACGTTACTGCTAATTTCTAGCCTTTTCTTCATCTTTCTAGATGGTCCGTGCGCTCACTGGATTTTAATTTATACCTTGTCATCTCCATTCCTCCTGGACCTTTCCTTCCTTCGCCCATGACGCTGTCCCCTTGTACCAGTCTCCTCCTCCTCCTGTAACGTGTTCTCCGCTGCCCTAAACATGGCAAAATCTCCACCATTCATACCGTATTCAGCCGCCAGGATTTGATTCGACAAAGATATCATTCTAGTACTCCTTGGGAGTAATCATGGTCTTTTTTTCTATCTGTTTCATGTTCTTGAGTTCCTTCTAACTTATTGAATGCGTCTGATTCCAGATTCCATCCGACTCTGCCATTCCTTAACGCATATAACCAGGTAAGTATGAGGCTGCACCCAAAATGCGACGCCACTTCCGCGTCAAATATCACATGCGAAGTCTTTAGTCGCGAGAAGAAGGTGGCGATGTCCACGACGATGGAGGGTGGGAATGGATTATGGCACTGCTGCTCAGGCTGGCGGTACTGTAGGGATTGGGTTGGATTTAAGTGCGTTGCGATTTTCCCTCCATCTTAAAACCTCTGGTAATGTACTTGGTGCACTAGTTGATGAACTGCATGTGCGACGTTCCGTGCTGTCTACATAGTTGCGGGGTATCAAACTTGTCACAGGTTATACACCTGCCGGAGGGTGAGCCTCTCTGCCAGTAATAAAGAGGGGGCATGTATCTAGTTTACATTTGACCTACAACTCACCCACAGCCCCATTCAAAGACCTCAACGACCATATCCATCCCATTGCTCATGGACTTGATCTGCACACTATTATCTGGCAATACGACTCAAATGACTGGAGGGCAGGCACTGGAAATGTCACCGCTGCTACTGCAGATGGCAATTACGAGGCCTTGATCATGAGTGCGAAGAATGGCGTATTTGATACTGTGCGTGTCGTTTTGTTTTGTTTCGAAATGGATGTTCGTGCCCCTACAGTCTTTTTCTGGGCTTCGTGTTTGGCTATGGGCATGTTGTTTGATTCGATACTAATTTCGCCGATATCGTTCTAGGCCAGGACCATCATTTTGACACATGAGTTGAACAATTTCACGATGCTGGAGGCGATAAAGTTTTATCCGCGGTTGAAACTTGAAAGATGCATTCGAGGTACTGTCCCCGGCCCCGCCGCTTCATCAAGTTGTCCCTGCCTGGTTACCAGCACACCATGCCCATAGGACTATGCTGTTGGTTTGGACCCTGCTGCTGCGTTTAAGGCAAGTGTGGGTGGTTTGCTTTTGGTGCTGTTTGAGACCGCAGCTGTTTTTGTGGGGGTACTCGGAGGGATTGAATGCGAACTGGCGGGGTAAGATCTGGTATGGAAGGAATGTGGAGCTCAGATCACGTATTTTATCTGTGTAATTTGTGTACATACGTCATATAATCAAGTATCTGCAGCCTTCAGCCCACTTCAGCAGAGTGCAGATATGAACTGGAGCCATTTTATTTCACTCAGATTTCACTCCGGTAAGTGCAGATATTATCTGAAAAGCGGCAAAAAACCGCTGCGTGCTGCATTGTACCGAGTCATCTGAAGATGCGGCTGTACGCATATTTTTGCAGCTCAGCTCAGAGCGGCTTTTCACTGGGCGTCAACGTTCGTACTGACGATAATCGAACACGGGCACTCCCGGTAAAACTTTAAAAACAAATTTCGTCAACCGGTCACGTGTCACACATGTTGAAGTCATCACATCCCATTGTGCTCGAAAACATTTACTTGTAGTGGACCGGGTCTGGTAAGCTTTGGGATCCCAGCAACTCCAGGTGCATGCACAGTTGCTGTTGCTGTGAGGGATTTGTCGCGAAAAGCATATTATTAGGAGAGAAATCCAAGTGCGGCAGACGCTCCAGTGTCTCGTGCATAAAAACTCCGTGGACCCCCAACCACCACAGTCGCTCCGATTTCCATCGTGACACCCAAAGCTATAACTACCCTTTGCCACCTTACTAGGGTCAAAATGGAGTATATACCAAAGTAGTGGGAATGGGATTTTGGGCAGATGCGATTTTTAGTAGATTCAGGTGCATGTGGTTATGTAAGGCAGCAATTTGGCCAAGTTTTCGTGAAGAGGGCAAGGGGGTGTCACGTGTTGAATATGCCATATAGGGTTAGATGAAGTCGTTTGGAAGTCGTTAAAAAAATTTCGGAGGTCAAAAATTTCAGAACATCCTGAGGGCTTTGAACATACATCTGAATATTTTCTGTATTGGACCCACAAGCATTGTGCAATCAGCTCACAGAGGAAGGAAAGGCACGATTCAGGCATATTTGTAATGTCCATGTGGCTTTCGGTGTGTCTGATTGGCAATAGTAACTGATACCACTCACTTCTGCATTTCCGGATTGGCGTCTTCTATGTCTTTCGCAGGTGCTACAATGGAACAACAGGTGCTCTACTAACAGTTGGATGTCGGCGCATGTGAGTCGGGCAGTCAAGGTGGGAAGGTTCAACTTGTAGCACTAGTACACGGCCCAGCTGGCAGCTTCAGACCGGTCATGTGATTTCCATATATAGAATATTATTCTCATGTTAGTTAGTTATAATTAGTCCCCGACCAGGAGGCCTTAGAAAAAAATTCGTCCCCGGGTGCTTAATTTTTTTTCCGACACCCCCTTGAAAGAGGGCCAACCATTTGACTCCCTCACTACGCTCAGGGGGTCCTCAAACAGGGTCATCTCAGGTCAGCACACTAAAGCCTCATTCGTGCACAGTGCAGTACCCAGATATGGAATGTCCGCTAGACATTTATAACAAATTTATAATATATCTAGTTATATTATATAATGCTAGTAATCTGTAATCCTGCAGCTGCTGGAGAGTGGCATTGGATGTCCTACCATTTTTTAGTAGATCCGGCAACTTCCTGAATCTTGTTCCAACTCTTTTGGCTGTATCTGGTCAAATGATGGGGACTACTCATGAGATGGCCGCACATCTTGTGCATGTCAACATCCAATCAGCCTGCTACACATGACAGGAAGGGTTCAGGAGTACGACCAAAGTGCGACCAGAACAATGGTGGAAGTGAGGATTAGGGAATGCCTATGTCAATGATTTTTCTTTTCTTTGTCATTTGGTTTTTTTTTTTCCATTACCAATGCTGTCCTTGATGTATGCCATAGTATTGTGCTAATATTTTATTTTCTTCACTTATTTTGCAGGTCAGACTAAACACCAGTACCCACTATAATCGGATGAAGTTACCGTCTACCAAGCTTGCACAAAAGTGTACTGAGGATAGTATGCATGCAGCACTCAAGTACTTTGTATTTGAACATGTTGCTGAGACTTGTGGTGGGCTCGGACTCCATTTCAACAAAGTAGGGCTGGACGTCAATGTTATATAGAAGAACCCTGAAAGAGTGGTTCCAATAAACTGGGCAGTGTAGGGGCAATATTCATTGTTAAAGTGTGTTCTGAGTCTGCACAGCATCCAGAATATCTGCAGCAGTCCTGGGTTTCTGAACAGACATGTAGGAGGCAGTGGTGAGTGTGTTGTGACACAACTCTGAATCCATCACCGCAATTGGCCTTACATCTCGATCGCAAATGTTTTACTGCCTCCTATTTAGGGTAGGCTTATATGATGTAGGGAAGGCTTAGAAAATGTCTTGTGATGTCCTAATTGATGAATACTGGATTTAAACCCCACTTTACCAGTCCTTCTATCAAAGAGCTTGCCTCATCATAGAAAGGAATGGTCATGAGTCTAACAGAAGGAATGTCTGTACAAATCATGTAACAGTCTGTGCAATCCGCAATAATCCACAAAGCACATGCATAATTTTCACCCTTGCAGCCTGGGTGGCGCCCTGATGGAACTTATTTACACTTGTTGTCCAAACATATTCCCTTTGTAAAATTCTTGCTCAGGCTACACTCAATATGCCAAAAGCCAACCTTGATTCAAAGCCCAAGCCATCTCCCTCAACTCCAACCAGCAGACATGTAGCCAGAGGCAAGCAGACTTCTAGCCCCAGCATCAGGACCCCAATGTCAAAGCCCCAGGCCATGGTTGACTATTCTTCCTACATCCAGCCTCGTGACAGTGAGATGACAAAGTCATCTGCCCAAGCTAAATACAAGGTGAGTCTTCCCATACTGTACCAGAATTGTCTAACTGTTTCTGTACCTAGCTTAGGAGCACTTTATTTGATGCTCTCGAACCTACTTTTATTCAAAGCAATCCGCATGGGGGAGCCCCAGTCAGATTCTTCAATATAAAAGAAATTGAGGTCAGCTGGTTGTACTAGTTGTTATGAGTAGGTGATAACTAGAAGAATCATCTGGTTCTAGACCCTAGTGGATAGCCAGAACCTTGAGAAGGCGCTCAGTCTTAGTCTCAAGCAGGCGCAGCCGGTTGGGTCTCCTGATGCCAGTGAGAGGGTAGACCGTGAGTCCATGCAATATTTTCTGCATTGTTGTGCTCTAATGTGTCCATCCCTGCCTGTGCAGGCCGCAGACGACAGAATAATCGTCACCCCCGCAAAACCCCAAACTCCGATAGTGATGACATAGCTGCCCAGCCCGGCCCATCCAGTAGGCACTCCAGGTTATTCATTATCTCTTTTATTTATATGACTCTCAGCCCCACGCAAAAAAAGGCAAGGTAGGTTAGGTGGGAAAGCACGTCGTGGGGTCAGTGGACAACCTACCAGTAAGCATGGTTGACTGTTCTGTGAACAAGGGGGCTAATGCATGTGTGTCTAGGGATGATAGGAGCTGCCTCTGCCAGCAGCTCCAAGGCTCAGCCTTCAAATGTAATTGAGTTGACATCTGAGTCAGAGATTGAGATAGTAGAGAGCTTGTAGTTCAAGTGGATGTGCCAGGAATCTGCCCCCCTGCACGTGCTCCACCCCATCCATGACTTTCATGATGTTGTGATCCTATGCAGGAGGTGCAACCCTCATCTGTTAATTGGGATTTAACTCTTATTTCCTTTTCTTGTCATTGGTGCAACCTTCATCCATTAGTTGGGGTTCAACTCCCATTTCCCTTTCTTTGGCAGTCATCTTGTCGTTTTCTGTTCTCCAAAGATCTCTTAATCCAATATCCTGCTTTCATTGACAATCATGGTGCAGGTTGGTGGGTTGAAGGAGAGATATAATTTTGTATATGCTTATGGGATTGCAAACGGAGACTAGCTAAGTATAATGCAGTTTATACTTAAATTCCCCCTGAATTCGGAAAAGTATAATATTATTAGATTGTCACCCAAGATGGGGCGCTGCAGCGATAGAACAACCAGCCTTTTCGAACGAGTTGCACATAATATTTTGTTTCAGCCTCTGTTGTTCGTGAAGGCGAAGACATCAATGATAGACTTGCAATGTCAAAAATTGTATGGATCGGGAGGGTTCATTGGGAACCTGAAGTCCCTGACAATCGAGTTGTGGTAGACCGCAAGGGCCAAATGCGATTGAGACGCAGAACCCTACGGAGGTGATTTGCAGTACGATGCCGATGGAGTTCATTGGGGATAAGTGATTAACGAAATACGAAAGCCATAATACTTAATGGATGACCTTGTGGGCGCCACGGGCCAATGAATTTGAAGGTTTGGCTTTTCGTCGTCAAATCGTCGATGGAGAAGAGACCTCACCGACATCCAGTTACCACGATTACATTTTGAGCACCAACACCGCCTCATTTGAACAAGCCAGCATGGATTCCTACCTGCCTCAAAGCTCGGCTGATGATCGATGACCAGTGACAATATTTGGCTCATGCGGTGAAGAATGGTAGAATGCGGACCGTTCATACTTCAAAAGTATCCTTTCTTGGACATCTTCCTGCATCGAGTGAGATCCGCAATGTATGCAGACCTGAAGAATGACGCATCCTCAGCCAGTGATCGTTGACGAACAAATCTACGTTGAGTGGGTGAAGGTAGATGACTGGGCCTGGTTAGCTAGGTGGTTGACTCATGCAAGAATCAAATGTTGGAGGTAGGGCCAGGTACTCACACGAAGAAAACGCATTACAGTGCGCAGGTAGA
>Ga0210403_10002079_pt1 | contig 18434 bp, 15 predicted proteins | sample IncBWC19MmetaG_FD_150863 | JGI IMG/M metagenome (GOLD analysis project Ga0210403, IMG submission 150863) | Forest soil microbial communities from Barre Woods Harvard Forest LTER site, Petersham, Massachusetts, United States - Inc-BW-C-19-M | ecosystem: Environmental > Terrestrial > Soil >... | reverse complement strand
CGGCGATTCCTGCATTGAATGAGCTGACGCACTTGCCGGTGATTCTCGACCCGAGCCATGCAACGGGGAAGCGCAGCCTGGTGCCGGCGGTTTCACGCGCAGGCGTAGCGATCGGCGCCGACGGTTTGATCGTTGAAGTGCATCCCGCGCCGGAAAAAGCGATCAGCGACGGCGCGCAATCGCTGGACATTCCGCAGTTCCAAAAAATGATGAAGGAACTGGAGCCGTACATCGCCTTGTGGAAGGCGTCGAGGCCGAAGGAATCGGCGGCGACCGCGGTTTGAGATGCATGCAATGACGTAAAGAAGTAACGATGTAGCGAAACGGCCGGAAGAAAGAAAGGATAACGCAGAGACGCAGAGTTCACAGAGCCAGCGCAGAGAAGAAGATTGGGACTTTCCGCGTGGGAAGCGGACTAAGGGCGGTCCTGAGCGCCGTGAAAAATGTGAAGGATCTCCACGGTCTGCTCTTTTATGCGGTATGCAACAATATAGGATAGGGCAAGCGGGTGAACACCAGCTCTCGGGTTCCTTCCTCGCGCCCAGCTCGCCCGCGGTGCGGTGACGCCTTCAGGAAAGAATGGTTTCGTAAAGCTCAAGGACAGTAGACTGCGCAAATTGAGGATTGTGTTCGGTAAGGTAGTTCTTGATATGTTCCAAATCCGCGGCGGCGGCTGGTGTCCAACGGATGCGCATCAAGACCGGAACATGCGTTTGACGCATGCGTCCATTTCTTGTTCTTCGATGAACTCGCCCCGGTCAGCTTCTTCGAGACCTTTTCGGACGCCAGCGCGAAAGCGGACGTCGTCCTCCAGCAAACGCAACGCCGCATCCTTCACGATCTCTTCGGGGTCGACGCCTTCCTGGGTAGCGATTTTGGAGAGTCGCGCTTCCTGCTCGGGAGTGAAGCGCACTTCCATGTGTCCAGTGTAGAGGCCTTCGCGCGTCTCTGTCAAAGCGTCTGCAACCGCGGTTTGAGACGTAATGAAGTAAAGAAGTAAAGACGGAACGAAACGGAGGAAGAAAGAATAAGGATCACGCAGAGACGCAGAGTACACGGAGCCAGCGCAGAGAAATCCAAGGCCGTATGGACGGCTAATTCAAGTCGAGCAAAATGCGAAAGGGTTTGTTCTTGCCCCAGCGATAGATCGTGAAGTCACTGTCCAGCGTGAGAATATCGGCAGTCTCAAATTCGTCCGCCAGACGAATAAGACAGGCGTCAGCCAGATCGATCTGGCGGTCGCGGTATTTTCGCAGAACCTGTTTTAGACCGGCGGTTTCTCGCGAAAGCTGGAAAGGGATCTGAAAGATCCCAGCTGCCACATTTTCGATGATTGCTTCGGGCGCGCCCGGATGGCTGCGCAGCAGGTAACAGCTCTCGGCAATGACTGCTTCGCAAGTAATGAGCGGCGCGTGCAGTTGATCCACCGCCTGCGCACAAGCTCGATGTGCCCTCTCGCTCCGGTCAAGAAGAGCGACAATCACGCCGGTATCGAGGAGTACAGGCTTCACTTCCCAAAGCCTCGCAGGTGCTTCTTATTGGATCCCAGATCAGGAACGCCCGAGGAGAATTTCCCGAGACCGATGATGCCGCGCTTCTTCTTGCGCAGATAGGTTGCTTCCAGAACACGCAGACCTTCCCGCACAACTTGCGAGGGACTCCAGCCTAACTCCCGGACGAGCAGGGTAAGCCTCTTACGAGAGCGATTATCGAGTCTTGCTTGGATGGCAGAGCGCATTGGTACATTGTACTACAAAATGGGCTTTGTGTGACACCTTGTTCGCAAGCAAGGAAAGGATAACGCAGAGGCGCAGAGTACGCAGAGGCAGCGCAGAGGAAAGTCCGATAGGAACTCTTGGTTTGCTTCTCGAATCCACGCTGAAAACTAGCCTGTCCTTGGAGACTTTGGCTGCTGGCCAATAGGCCAAGTACGCCAAGGGCAAGTCCCATTGTCCGCGCAGGTTCTGGATGTTCTTTAGAAAGAGGGGATCCTTTTCCCCGAACGTGCTGGAGGTGCGTATTGATGGGTAGCCTGCGTTTGCGATGCAGAGGGCGTGCGGCGGGCGCCGTGGCTGCGGTTATCGAGAAGACTTGGGCCGGCCTGGTTTGGGCTTGTCTGATAGCGGTTGTGCCGGCAGTAGCGCAGGTTGCGGTAAAGGTTCACGAGTCGGATTCGAGTCAACGGCTGTTGAGCACGCAAGAAGGACGCGGGATCGTGAATGTGGCCTGGCAACAGGAACAGACGGAGGGTGGCGCGGCGGACTGTTCGCACCTGGTTCATGCTATTTATGCGAATGCGGGATTTGAGTATCCGTACGCGACTTCCTTCGAGATCTATGCGGGGAACGAGAATTTTGCTCGCGTCAAGGCTCCACATCCAGGTGACGTGATCGCCTGGCCGGGACATGTTGGAATCGTTGTCGATCCGCTGCAACACAGTTTTTACAGCCTGGTGAGGACGGGGTTTGAGGCGCAGGACTACGAGTCGGCCTATTGGAAATCGCGAGGGAGGCACCGGTTCTATCGGTACAGAGTGGAGAAAGCCGGAGTGCTGACCGCGGCGAAAGCGCCGGCGCGAGCGAGAGGGGCCAGCATTCAGAGTCAAGATCTCTTAGACAGCAAGGAGGACGAGCAGACTGAGGTGGAAAATAGCAATCCGAACCGGCCACCGAAGGCCGTTGCTGAAAAGAGGGAAGTTTACGGGCCGCCGGTTTTGGTTTCCAATCCAAAGGAAACGGGTCCTGGATTTGAGGTTCCGGCCAGCGTGCTCATTGCGACGGGAAGAAGCCTGCCGACACGGGAAGAAGTAAGCTCGAGCATTTCGGAAATGGGGGAGGCGCTAGGGGGCGCGCTACAAATGGATGATCCGATGAATGAGCCACTGCCGGTTGTGATCTTCGAGCGGTTTAGCGTGGAGAAAGTAGAGATCAAGAAGGACCGCGGCTGGGCGCAGGTGGTGATCGATTCGAAAGCGATCATTGGCGGCGGAGCGGCGCAAGTGAAACACAGGCGCGAAAAAATTCGGTGGGAACTGCGGCGAACGGAGTCGGGTTGGGAAGCGGTCACGCCCAAGGATCGGCGTTATATACCGCAAGATGCGGCGGTGAAAAACCTGGCGGAGCAATTGGCGCGGCTGAGCGCGAGCGATGCGGCAGCGAGTCATCAAGAAGTGAGGCTGCGGCAGGAAGCGCAACTCGCGAATCTGTTGAACGCACTGCTGGAGAGCAAGCAGGACCGCTAGTCTACGCGCCGCTGTGCTGAATCCGAGTACGGAGGGCGCTCCGATGATGTGCCTTTGCCAGTTTTTTGTTTCTTGATAGACTCGCTGCAGAGCGTAAATTCATGGCTACCAGCGTCATCGTGAAGAATCCGGAAATTCTGGGCGGGGTGCCGGTGTTTGCGGGGACTCGAGTGCCGTTTCAGGCCTTGCTGGATTACATCGAGGGTGGGCGGACGCTGGATGAATTCCTAGACCACTTTCCCACCGTGACTCGCGAGGCGGCTATTGCTGCGCTCGAAGAGGCCAAGGCGCTTGTCCTCGCACAGCTCAAGTGAACATCCTGCTGGATGAATGTGTTCCGCGGCCCCTCAAGGGGAGTTTCCTCGCTCGCGGGCATCGTTGCCAAACGGTTCCTGAAGCCGGCCTTGCTGGCAAGACCAACGGGGAACTTTTGCGGTTGGCGCAGAATCGATTCGATGCCTGTATCACGCTCGATAAAGGATTGCCTCACCAACAAAATCTGGCAAATCTGAAGATCGCGGTCATCGTCGTTCGGGCAAGAACCAATCAAATGGGCGATGTGATGCCGCACGTTCCGTTCCCGAGTGTTTGGATGTGCTGGATGTGATCAAGGCCGGAGAAGTTCGATACGTCGGGATGTGAGGCGCGTTTGCGGATTCAACCAGAACTTCCGGCGATTCAGAAAGCGTGGTTCAGCGTAAAGCGTGGCCTACTTCGGGGCTGCAGAGCGTTCTCGAAGGCTCTGGTCGCTATTGGTAGCGCAGGGCGGTGATGGGGTCGACCTTGGTGGCGCGGCGGGCTGGGAGGAACGCGGCGAGCAGGGCCACAGCGAGCAGGGTGGCAGCGACGGCGGCGTAGGTGAGCGGGTCGCTAGGCGTGACGTTGTAGAGGAAGCGGATCAGCAGACGGCTGGCCGCGAGGGCTAGGAGACTGCCTACTGCGACTCCCACCAGCGAGAGTTTCAACGCAAGGCGGATGACAAGAGCGAGCACGTCGGTGGTTTCCGCGCCGAGCGCGACGCGGATGCCGATTTCGCGAGTGCGTTGGCTGACGTAGTAAGACATAACGCCGTAGATGCCCATCACGGCAAGCAACATGGCGAAAGCGCCAAAAGCTCCCAGAACTTTCATAAAAAATTGGTAGTCGTCGGTGGAGTGGTCCAGGACCCGGTTCATGGTCATGACTTGCTCGATGGGCTGGTCGGTGTCGAGGTCGGAGACAATCTTTTTCACGGACAAGGTCAGGTCTTCGGTGCGCATGCCAGGGGCGGAGCGAATGACAATATCCTGGCGGAGGTGGCCGATGATCGTGCCGCCAGGAAAAACGGCGGGTTGCTGCAGGTTGGAGGCATAGATGTATGGCGGCGTGTCTCTGCCGAGGCCGTATTGTTTGACGTCGCCGACCACGCCGACGATGACGCGCGGACGCTCTTCGTCCACGGGATAAGGATCGTAGCGGATCAGCAGTTGGCGTCCGATGGGATCTTCTTCGGGGAAGAAGCGATGGACGAAAGTTTCGTTGACGACGACGGCCCACGGAGCGGCCCCAGAATCGTGAGCATCAAGGTAGCGGCCGCGCTTGAGAGGAATTTTCAGCGTTTGAAAAATCGAAGGCGAGCATTCGGTGTAGCCCGCATCGGGGCGTTGATCAGCAGGCGGCGCGGGGTGTCCGACGATGGTGAAGCTGTGCTCCATGGCAAAACGGCCCGGGGCGCCGGTGATTGAACCGGCGGACGCAACGCCGGGAAGCGCGTTGACGCGTTCAACGAGCTGTTGGAAGAAGGAAGTGACTTGCGGTGTGGCGCGTTCCATATCGCCGCCGGGGACACGTTGCATATAGCGGCCGCCTTCCGGAAGCTCCAGGCGCATGGTGAGGAGGTTGCTGGAGTCGAAGCCTGGGTTGACGCGCTGAACGCGAAGCAGGGAATTGATCATCAGGCCAGCGGCGATGAGCAGAACCATGGCGAGAGCAATTTCGCTGATGGCGATAGCGTGGCGCGTGATGCCGCGCGAGCCGGTGGAGGTGCGAAGCGAGCCTTCGCGAAGCGTGGCGTTGACGTCCGGATTAGAAGCTTGAATGGCGGGGAAGAGGCCAAAGAGAAATGCGGTGAAGAGCGAGATGCCGAGAGTGAAGAGGACAACGCGGAAGTCGACGTGGATGATGGACGAGCCAGGGAAGTCGCCGGTGAGACTGCGGAAAATATTGATGCCCCAAAAGCAAAAAAGAACACCTAGAAAGCCACCCGAAAGCGCAAGGAGCGAACTTTCTGCGAAAAGTTGCTGAACGAGGCGGGCGCGACTTGCGCCGAGAGAAGCGCGGACGGCGTATTCGCCGCGGCGCGTTTCGGTACGCGATTGCAGAAGATTGGCGACGTTGGCGCAAGCGATGAGCAGGACCAGGGAGACGGCGACGAATAGCGGATACATAGGCGCTTTGGCGAAGCCGAAGATGGCGTCGTGGAGCGGCTGCACTTTTTTGCCGATGCCTTTGTTCGTTTCGGGATGCTGCAGCTCGATGCGGCGGGCGATGACATCCATTTCGGCTTGCGCTTGCGCAAGCGTGACGCCCGGCTTCATACGAGCGACGGGCATGAGCCAGTGATCCTGGCGGGCGGAATAGCGTGGACTGGCGGCGTTTTTCGGTTCCCAGAAGTCGACAGCCTGGCCGTAGAGATCGTTGAAGCCTGCAGGCATGACTCCGACGATGGTACAGAGAATTCCCAAACTGTGAATGGTGAACGTCTTGCCTATGGCGTTCGGGTCGCTGTGGTAACGAGTTTTCCAAAAAGAGTTGCTGATGACGACAGTTTGCGTAAGCTCCTGCATTTCTTCGGCGGTGAAAATTCTGCCGAGGAGGGGCTTTGCGCCGAGGAGAGAGAAATAGTTAGGAGTGACGTCGGAGAGGCGGACGGTTTCCTGACCGCCAGGGCCGGTGATGATGGCGGATTCGGTGTCGCCGACCAGAACGATATCGTCGAAGACGTCATTTTGCGCTTGCCAGTCGAGAAGCTCAGCGATGGGAGGCGCTTGCCACTGGTCTGGGTGGCCGATCGGCGTTTCCCAGATAGCGACGAGACGTTTGTCGGGATCGTAAGAGAGCGGGCGGTAGATGAGCGCGTTCATCACACTGAAGATCGTGGTGTTGGCGCCGATACCGAGGGCGAGAGAAAGGACAACGATTACGACAAAGCCAGGATTCTTGCGCAGTCCGCGCGCGGCATAGCGAAGGTCCAGAAGAAAGTTATGGAGCCAGGAGAAAGGGCGCATGTTCGCGTTACCTCCCGAGGCAAGCGTAGGCCACTCGCGACCCTGCACGAAGAGTTGGCCGATGATAGCGCATTTTACTGAGAGGGAGCGGGAGAAGTTCTGCGCCGTCGCTGCCGTCTGAGGAGATCCTCTGGATTGGAGCAACACCCGGTACGAAAGACGCTATTGCGACATGATGAAGAGCAAGGCGGAGACGCAATGCAAGCGCAAGGAGATGAAAAGCCGTGATTTTGAAGCTGCCGACACTTACTCGATAGACCCGGGAGGAAGGCCCATGTGTTGGCGGAGCTGTTGCCATTGTTCGGTGACGCGGGGTTGGTGGGCTAGCTCGGAGGCGCGGCGGAGGGATTGCTCGGCTTGCGGGAGATCGTTGAGTTGGAACTGGCATTCGCCGAGGCCAGCCCAGGCGTACCAATCTTGGGGGTATCGGCGGATTGCTTCGTTGAAGATGGGGACGGCTGCCTCGCAGCGCCCTTCATCGCCGAGCGCCAGGGCGACTTGAACGCGGGCGCGCACAAGACTTTGGTCGACGGGAATGTTGTGAGGAGCGAGTTGGTGGGCTACGGTGAAGACGGTCAGGTCATCTCTCAAGGCGCTTTCCTGCTGAATGGTGAACAAGGCAAAGGCTAGCGAAACGAATCCGGCGGCTGCGAGAAGAACTGTGCGGGCTTTGGCGGCTAGATGGCATGCGGCGGCGAGAAGCATCATCAGGCCGGCGAGCGGCAGGTACGTGTAGCGGCCGTGGAGAAAGTCGCCGGGATTCAGGGCGTTCAGGTTCAACGCGAGAAGAATGGGAAGAACGAGCAGGGAAGTTCCGAGGAGCAGCGCGCGCCGGACGCCGAGCGCGACGCGTTCCGAGAGATCACGGCGCGACTTTTTCCAGGTCCAGATGCAGGCAAACGCCAAGACCGCCGCAGCGCAGAGCACGCCCAGCGCGGGTAGAGCGACGCCGTTCAAAGAGAAGGTGTCCGCGAGGCAGGGATCGGCAAAAGCGCGCGAGCGAACCGGCCAAAGCAAAACTTTTACGTAGAACCAGAGAGTGGCGGGCCAGGAGAGCAGTACAGTTTTCCACGGCAAATGCTGGGTGGCCGGACTGAGCTTGCCGCCGAGAGCGTTGAGGCGAAAGAAAAGATAGATGACCGTGACGGCGAGGAAGGGAAGAGTTTGCAGGAAGGCGGAAAATAGGCGAGGTCCGAACCGTGATACAAGATTTGCGCTTGTTTCGCTCCGCGCTTTTTCCGCGACTGGCTTGCGCAGCGGCAGAGCAAGAGCCAGCGCGAAAAGCACAGCCGGCAAAACGACGGCGGTTTCCTTGGCCATCATTGCCGCGAGAGCAGCGGCGGCGGAGGCGATGAGCCACAACGCGGAGTAATCGTCATGCGATTTGGCGGCAGGTTTTGCGCGAAATTTCTTGTTGGATTTCGGGCCGGATTTTTCTTCGGATTTTCCAGGGGAGGATTGGCTGTGCGCGGTGAAGCGCTCTGCATACTTCAAATAAAGAAGTATCGCCGCAAGGACTCCAGCCGACATCAGCGGGTCGGGAACGGTGACCCAGGCTACGGATTCCGTTTGTGCGGGATGCAGCGCAAAGAGGGCGGCGGCTATCAGTGAGGCGGCGCGATCGCGAAGCAGCTTCCAAACGAGCAGTCCGAGCAAGACAGCGACGGAGACGTGCTTCGCGACGCTGAGCAAATGCCACGCCCACGGCGAAGCGCCCGTGAAGATGAAATTCAGCCTCAACCACAAGAGGAAGAGCGGGCGATAAAAGCTGGACGGCCCGCCCGGAGTTTGCGACCAGACAAAGCTTGTGAAGTACTCCCATAGGTGGCCGTCGGACCGCAGGCGGGGCTCGGCGGTGAAGCGGTGGTCGTCGAGGATAAATTGGAAATTCAAGGCGGGGCTGTAAATGGCGAACACCGCAGCGGCTAAGGCGAGGGCTAAGATGAGGGCGGTCTTTGCGGAGAGCCACTCCTTCGGCCGGGATGGCGGTATCGGCGGGGCAGAATTTTGCTTGGGAAGCGGGGCCGTGTTTTTCATTTTTGTGAGGACATTGCCGAAAAATTGTCTCACAGATGATACGTTGGGTGGCGGGGTGCATTGTGCAAATTCGACCGGAACTGGCAGCGATACGGGAGGCGCGGGAGTTCTTAGCGGGGTATTTGGGAGAGACGCGGTTGATTGGGGCGCCGCATTTGAGTGGGAAGACTGGGAGGCAGGTCGGTTTGAAATTGGAGGCGGAGCTGCCGACGGGGTCGTTCAAGGTGCGGGGGGCGCTGTGGGCGTTGGCGACTCGATTGAAGCGGGGCCGCGTGGAGGAGGTGATTGCGTCGAGTACGGGGAATCATGGGGCGGCGGTGGCGTGGGCGGCGAAGTTGCTTGGGGTCGCGGCGCGGATTTTTTTGCCGGCGGGATGCAATCCGGTGAAGCGGGGGAGGATTGCTTCGCTGGGGGCGGAAATTGTGGAGAGCGGCGCGGCGGATTTGGCGGCAGCGTTCGAACTGGCGAATGAGTATGCGAAGCGGCCTGGAGTTTATTTTCTGAATGATGGTACCGATACGGATTTGCCTGCGGGGCCAGCGACGATTGGATGCGAAATCCTGGAGCAGCTTCCGGAGGTTGAGTCGATCGTAGTGCCGATGGGGGATACCGCTTTGATTCGCGGGATTGCGGCGGCGGTGAAACAGATTGCGCCGCGCGTGAAGATCATCGGGGTGCAGGCGGAGCGGGCACCGTCGTATTTTCTGTCGTGGAAGGAAGAGAGGGTTGTGGAGACGGAGACGTGCGACACGATTGCGGACGGATTGGCGACGCGCACTCCGGACGCTGCGAATGTGCGTGAAGTGAAGAGCCTTGTGGACGACGTGGTGCTGGTGAGCGAGGAGCAGATGTTGCGGGCGATCGAGATTCTGCTGGTGGAAGAGCATGTTTTGGCGGAGCCTGCGGGGGCGGCAAGTACGGCGGCGCTACTTGCAGCGGGCGCGGATTTTGGTGGCACAGTCGCGCTCCTTGTAAGCGGCGCGAATATTTCGCGCGATGTTTTGCGGCGGGCGGTGGGCGTGAGCTAGTCGTCGGGGAAAAAAGAGAAAAAGAAGGAATTTTACACAGAGGACACGGAGTACACAGAGTTCACAGAGTTCACAGAGAAGAAAACGGCGGAACGCTATTTATCCTGGATTACCCGGCGGAACCCGAGAACGCTAGGGCTTACCGGCTGCGACCGAGTGGCGGAGGCCGAGGACGCGCATCAGGGTGGCTTGTACTTTCAGGAGTTCTTGCTCGCGCTCGTGTTCTTCTTTGGTACGGTCGCTTAGGGCTTCCTTCAATAGGACAAGGTTGCGGCGAAATTCCATCTGGGCGACGACCAGGCGTCGTAGCGCTTTGAGGGCTTCGGTTTGCTCTGGTGATAATTCGCGGGGAGATTTATCGACGACGCAAAGGGTGCCGAGAGCGTAGCCGTCTTCGTTGATAAGCGGCGCTCCCGCGTAGAAGCGGATGTGCGGGTCCGAGACTACCAGCGGATTGTCGCGAAAGCGCTCGTCCTTGAGCGCGTCTGGCACGACAAAAACATCCTTTTGCAGAATCGCGTGGGAACAGAAGGCGATCTCTCGTGGGGTCTCAGTAGCGGCGAGGCCTACGCGCGATTTAAACCATTGCCGGTCGTCGTCGATCAGAGAGATCGCCGCGATCGGAGTCTTGCAGATGAAAGAAGCTAAGTGCGTTAAATCGTCGAACGATTCTTCGGGATCGGTATCGAGGATGGCGTAGCGCTCGAGAGCCGCGCGACGCTCTGTTTCGTTGGATGGGACAGTCACAGGCATATGGGCTCCGGTGAAACTCGATGGGCCAAGGGCTGGCTTTCCGCGGCGGCCATCATACTCCAACTTTTCGCATCTTGCTGCTTTGCTCTTGAACAGGCGAGAACGGTCTCAATGCTGCGCCGCGGACTCGCCCAACTTCAACACAAGCACCTGGCCGTTGGAATGGAAGCTGCCGCCCGTGGCGGTATTGGCATCCTGCATCGGATTTGCGGGAAGAGTATGAGTCACTTCCGCGACAAGGCCGGTGGAAGCGAGCGTCTTTTCCACGTAATCGCGTTCCAGGTCGATATTGGGCTCGATCTTGTGCGTGAGGCCGTTGTTCCGTCGATCCTTTTCAAAACCTATATCGTGCGTGGCGGCGCCGACCCACAGCGTTCTGCCGTTGACCTGGAACGGCGCTTTCCAAATGCGCAGGTGATTGCGGGAGGCAACCACGGCAATCGGTTCCGCGTGAGCCCATCCGTAGTCTTGCTGGCGGCCAAAGAGGTAGAGCGGACTCATCGGCATAGTCAGATAGGATTCCTTGGACATGCTGGCGAGGAAGCCGTTGAGCACGGTTTCTTTGACGTTGGCGTCGACCTTCACCCATCCGGCGGCGGTGAAGACTTTCTCCATTTCCTCTTGCGAGCCAATCATCAGAAAGTTGACCATATCGCCCGGGTCACCGGCCTTATCGGCGATGCGGCGGGGAATTTTGGAGAAGAGCCCATTATCGACGCCGCGTATGGCAGGCACGGCCTTGGCGGTGTAGACGACAGCGTTGGCATCCGCGGGGTAGATCTTGATGCGCACGGAATACGTTCCGTCGCCGGTGTCGCTGCTCAGTTGATTGATGCCAATCCAGACGCGGCCGGAGATGGGCGACACGACGTCGTTTTTTGCGCCGATGAGGAACGGCTGCGAAGTGTCCTTGTCACCGATGCGGCCAATGACCGCGCCGCGTCCGGCTCCATTAAATGGCAGATTCCGCAGCAGGTCTTTGAAGCCGCGCGCTATGCCGGCAGGCGCGGTGTCGTTTTGCTGGTCGGCGTAGCGAAGCGTTCCGGTCGCCGATGCGGCCAACTTTTCGCCCGCTTGCATATCGATGCCAGTATCCACCCACGAAGAATCCCCGGTGAGCTGCACCTCCTGGGAAAGTCGCGGATTCCCCGAAGGGGCCGAGGCGGTGGCTGCGTCTTGAGCAGAGGGCCGCGCGGAGACATCCTTCGCAGGCAGTGCGGCATCTTCGCGAACGAGCTGGGCGGCGAGAGATACAGGCAAGCTGGCGAGCAAGGCGGCGACACCAAGGGCAAACGCAGCTTTTTTCGAGAGGAAATTACGCATAACTTCGAGCCATCCCAAGGAGGGTGTGAACGCATCCTCATTGTTAATAGATGCTCCCCGGAGTTGCGAGAGTTGGATGGCCGGCAGCTTGCGCAAACGCCTGATTCCTTGACGGATGGGAAGTGCGCTTGTAAATTGAAACGATGCTGCAGGGTTGCCACAGGAGCGAGAGCGCCCCAGGGGACTTGGCGGGAAAAGTTGATGGACGGACCAGGGATCTGTCCTACTTAAGAAGATGAAATGGCTGTTGAAACCGATCCTATCTAGAGCGAGAACTGCGGCAGAGTTCATGACAAAACAATTTCAACGAAAGTGGACCGGGGCGTTGTGCGCCGCGGCAGTATGTTTACTCGGGCCGCTCGCAGCGAGCGGACAGCTGCCTTTGCCTCCTGCGCCGCTAAAAGCCGCGCCGGTTACGAACATTTCCGTGGACGGCAACGAGGCCATGTTCGCGACGATGTGCGCGCTGCTGGCGGCGGGCTTCGAGTCGAATGTCAGCGCGCAAAACTGGCATCCCCTGCGCGCCCGCCTGCGCGACCAGATGCAGCACCAGCAAGGGCCGGCGGTGGATGCCGTAAGAGAATTTTACAAAGCCCATGAAGTTCGCGACTCCGGCGCCACCCTTTCTCGCTATATCTGGTTCGGACTGCTCTCCGGACCCGCGCCCAAGTTCCTGATGACCGTGCGCAGGGACGACATGCCGACAGAAGTGCTGGCGCTCGATGGTTTCAGCGAAATTCTTTCCAACTATTATCAGGAGCAACATATCGGGCACCTGTGGCGGGAGCTGCAGCCCATTTATACTCGTGAGATTGAGAAAGTCCACGATCCGGTTTCGCAAATCGTTTTTGTGGCCACGGGTTATCTACGGCAACTTCAGGACCCCACCACGCAGCGGACGTTCACGATTGTTCTCGAGCCTCTGGTTGGCCGCATCACCAACGTGCGCAATTCCGGCGAGCACTACTCGATCGTTCTGAGCGGCTCGGACGACATCCCGACGGACATCGTTCGCCACGCGTTTTTGCATTTCCTGCTCGACCCGCTTCCGCAGCAATACCCTCACGTGCTTGCCGTGAAGCGTCAGCTCTATGAGAAGGCCGCGCAAGCGCCGCGGCTGTCGCCGGATTTGAAAGATGACTTTCCTTCTTACTTCGCGGAATGCCTGGTGCGTGCCGTGGAACTAAAGTTAAAACGTTCATCCCCCGGCGAACGCGACGCCGCGATGGATCGCGACGATGCTGACGGCTATGTGCTGGTGCGGCCCATTTTCGTCGGACTGGCGAAGTACGAAAGTTCCGAGCCGTCGATGGCACTCTACTTTCCCGACCTGTTGAGGGACATCAATCTGGCTGCGGAATCCAAGCGCATTGACACCATTCATTTTGCCGCGGCAGGCCGCTCGCAAGACGACAGCACGGCAAGCGAGGCCGTGACGCGGCAAAAAGTAATACAACCGACGACAGTTCCCAACGACGCCGAAGCAATCGCTGCGCTTACCGACGGCGAGCGGCGCATCGCCGAAAAAAATCCTCGAGCGGCGGAGGTATCTTTTCAAAAAGTGCTTGCCAGATATCCCGATCAAATCCGCGCGTGGTATGGCTTGGGATTGGTGGCCTTGCTGGACCACGATGGCCCGCGCGCAAAAGTGGTCTTTGGCAGGCTGACCACGGGGGAGCACTCTGCAGCCCAGGACCCCCTGGTGTTAACGTGGTCGCATGTCTATCTGGCGAGGATATATGATGATGAAGGCCAGCAGGCACTTGCAAAAAGCGAGTTTCAAGCAGCGCTCGCCGTGCAGGGAGGGCCGGAGCAGGCCAAGCAGGCAGCGCAAAGGGGGCTGGAAGCTGTGAATCTTGAGAAGCCAGTCGAGCGGCCCTGAGTTTAATGGCGTACGAGAGATTCCAGGGGAGAACCAAACGATGAAACTCGAGCCGGCAGACTCGAACGACGACTTGCAGCAGCACAGGAGGCAGCACATGAAGGGGACGTCGCAGAAGTGGACGATAGCAGGGGCCTTGGCAGCAGCGCTCTTGTTCGGCTGTATGGGCGCATCGGCACAGAGCGGAAGCAGCCAGAGCAGCCAAAGTTCGCCGCCGCCCGCGCAGCAACAAACCGATAAAGACAAAGCGAACACGCTGACGCTCGACACTCCCCCGCCTCCCGTCAACGCGGAAGAGGACGCGGCGTTCAAGGCGTTCGATACGATTCCACTGACCGATGGAAGCAAAAAGATACAAGCAGGCGAAGCGTTCGTACTGAAGTATCCGCAAAGCCGCTATCTGGCGCCCGTGTATTCAAACCTCGTGAAGCTCTATCTTGCGGGAAATGAGCTTCAGAAAATGCAGGACGCCGGAGAAAAGGATGTTGCCTTGGCTCCCAACGATGTGCAGACTCTGGCAATTCTTGGGCAGACGCTTCCGCGCGCATGGAACTCCAGCATGCCCAATGCCGCAGCGCAACTGGATAAAGCCGAGAAATTTTCCAAGTCAGCGATCGAACTCACTCCCACAATTCTCAAGCCGGATGGTATGACCGATGCGCAGTTCACTCTCGCAAAAAACCAGACCCTGGCAATGGCTCATGGCGGATTGGGTCTCGTCTATTTCCGTCGCGGCAAGTATGACGCGGCCATTCCGGAATTTGAAGAATCCACCAAGGTGGATCCAAATCCCGAAGCTGACCCCGTGACCTTCTACGTCTTGGCCATTGCGAATGAGAAGACTTCGCATTTCGACGCCGCGGTCTCTGCTTTCAACAAGTGCGCCGCTATCCCTGGCAGTCTTCAGCCGACGTGCAAGAGCGGAGCCGAAGAAGCGAAGAAGTTGGGCGCCACGCAATTGAGCGCACCGAAATAGGCTTAAGCTGGACGCGTGCAGTCCCAGGCCCGATTGTTCACGGTAATGAACCATAGTGACGCAGAGCAACTCGAGCAGCGGTTGGGTTATCGGTTTAAGCGGCCGGAACTCCTTGAGCGTGCTTTGACGCATAGCTCTGCGGCTCCGGAGTTGCGTGCCGAGCGCAAATCAGATGCCGCTGCACAGGCGGATCTCCAGGATAATGAAAGGCTGGAATTCCTGGGCGATGCCGTTCTCGAACTGCTGGCACGGGAGTATCTTCTCGACTCATTTCCCGAGTGGAGCGAAGGGCAGCTCTCGAAGGGCCGCGCACACATCGTCAATGCGCAGTCTCTCGAAGTCGCGGCTCGTCGCATCCGGCTGGGCGACCATCTGAGGCTCGGGCGCGGCGAAGAGAAGTCCGGCGGCCGGGAAAAGCCCACGCTTCTCGCGGACGCCTTCGAATCCGTAGTCGCCGCGGTTTACCTGGATGCCGGGCTTGCAACGACGCGTGAAATGCTCAAGCGCCTGCTTTTCGAGCAAGCCCTCGAAGAGCGTGGCCAGAGCATCGCGGACTCGGACCGCAAGTCCGCACTGCAGGAATTCTTGCAAGGGCGAGGCCAGCCACCCGCCGAGTACCGGCTTTCTGGCGAGAGCGGGCCCGACCACCAGAAAGTTTTTCAAGTCGAAGTTTGGATCAACGGGGCGTGCATGGCCGGCGGCGAAGGCAGCACCAAAAAAGAGGCCGAACAGCGGGCGGCGCAAAGCGCGTTGGAACTTCTCGAAAAGGCGTAACGAGCGGTTGCTGCGGAAAGGCTGAGATCGCATGGCGGAAGAGACTGCGCTGCATGTAGAGGAACCGGCGGCCCCGGTTACGCCGGCGGAGCCGAAGCTGGAAGAGCACCACGAAGATTCGACGACGATTTCCGAATATCTGGAATCATTGCTGGTCACCGTGCTTCTTGCGCTTTTTGGCACCAGCTTTATCGTGCAAGCCTTCAAAATTCCTTCCGCTTCGATGGAAGGCACGCTGCTGATTGGCGATCATCTCCTCGTCAACAAATTCATCTTCGGCGGCAGCGGGGCGTGGTATGAGAAATTTCTTCCTTACCGGGCGCTGGAGCGCGGCGACATCATCGTCTTCAAATACCCCTACGCCGATCATCAGCATTTCGTGAAGCGCGTGATTGGCTTGCCTGGGGACCGCCTGAAACTTGTCGACCAGCAAATGTTCGTCAACGGGAAGCCTTTGAACGAGCCTTACGTCGTGCACGATCCCAATGCGCCGTACGACAATTTCAACTATTCCTTTCCGCCCTTGAAAGGCATGCTGATTTCGCCCCAGGTGATCCCTGAATCTGGATGGAGAGAAACGCTTCGCACCTATATGCAAGGCGACGAACTTGTCGTTCCGCCTGGAAAATTATTTGCCATGGGTGACAACCGCGACCGCAGCTCGGACAGCCGCTACTGGGGCTTCGTCGATCGCAGTGCGATCATGGGCCGCCCCTTTCTGATTTATTGGTCGGTCGACGCAACGAGCAACGATTACACGCAAACGACTTTTATCCAGCGACTGATCGGCGTCTTTGACACCATCGCTCATCTTCCGGCGCGTACCCGTTGGAGCCGCATGCTGCATACGGTGCACTAGGGTTGGCGAGTTCTCAGCACAGCTAATCGCTAAGAGGAAGCAAGTTCCCGGCGCAGTTCGATTTGCAGCGGCTTTTCATTTACAGGGCAGTCTGCGAAACTTTCCAATTGCATGAAGATGCTGCGCAAGCGGTGGAAGCTGGCGCTCACGATTGTGGCGCTGCTCGTGGTCGTGCAGATTGGCGTGTCCCTGCTCGTCCGCACCCATCGCATGCACGCGTACCTCTCGGCTCAACTGGAAAAGGCCTTCGGCCGGCCGGTTGAGGTAAGAAGTTTTGCCGCGCAGCTCCTTCCCACTCCCAGACTCGATGCGGAACAAATTTCCGTCGGCGAAGATCCCGCTTTCGGCAACGAGTATTTCTTGCGCGCGGACAGTTTGTCCGCCGGGCTTCGCTGGACCGGCCTGCTCCGCGGCCACTTTGAGTTCGGCACGCTTTCGCTGAGCCGGCCGAGTTTAATCCTGGTGCGCAATACCCAGGGAAGATGGAATCTGGAGCGCTGGCTGCCCCCCGCGAAAGCCGCTGCCGAGGCTACCGCACGGCTCTACGGCCCGCCCTCCGCCATCGCTCCGGTCAACCGCCTGCTGAAAATTGATTTCGACGATGGCCGCGTCAACTTCAAATTTGCGGATAACAAACTTCCGTTTGCGTTCACAGGCGTCTCTGGAAGCGTCGACCAGGTGGCCACAGGGCGCTGGCAATTACGCCTCGAAGCGCAACCCTGGCGCAGTGGTGTGGAGCTGCAATCCGCCGGAACCGTCAGGGTGCAAGGCGACGTCGCCGGGACTTCGGCCCGTTTGCAGCCCGCGCAGATTACTGTGCATTGGGAGGGTGTTTCCCTCGCTGATTTCTTCAGGCTGCTCCGCGGGCGGGACTACGGCCTGCGCGGCGTGTTTACTCTGGACGGCTCGCTTAAAAGCGGTTCGACCGAGCCTGGCTCAGTCTCCAGCAGCGAAACACGGCCCGGCGAATGGACTTTCTCGGCAGAGGCCCGCGCGGCACAAATCCATCGCTGGGATTTGATCGAACGCAGCGACAATCCCCGTTTGAGGATTGGCGTCAAAGGCCGGTGGAACGTGGCAGCGGGAACCGCGCGCGCCCAGGAAGTGACCGTGGAAGGCCCGCGTTCCAATTTGCGCGGCTCGGCAAATTATGCGGCTGGCCCGTCGCCAAGCTTCGCGCTGCAACTGGATTCATCGGGAATCCAGGCGGCTGATTTGCTGGCTTGGGACCGCGCGTTTCATTCAGACGTAGACGATAGCCTTTCGGTCGAGCAGTTCTTCACCGGTGCTATGACCCTGCACGGTTGGCCTCTCGAGCTCGACGGAGCCGCCTTCTCCAGCAATGGCGGCATCGTCAAAGTGCCTGGTTTGAAAGTTCCCGTCCGCATCGGCCCCGTGCGTGTTGGCCGCGAACGAAACCTGTTGGTCTCCGAACCCGTCCGTATTGCGCTCGGCGGATCGGCTCGTGACGTCATCGCGCCCAAAAAACGCCGCATGGCCACTTCCATGGAAAACGCCGCGGACGTTACGCTCAATCACGACCTGAGCACGCGAACGGGCAGTATCAGCTTCGAAGGCCACGTGCAAAAAGTCGAAGACGTTCTCAGAGCCGCCGCTGCGTTCGGCCACCCCGTCAATCATGGATGGGAACTCACCGGGGAAGCCCTTGCCGTGACGAAGTGGGAATGGCCAAAGCCCTTCGCCGGTCGCTGGAACGGAAGAATTCTTCTCAACAAGGCAAAGCTCGCCGCCGCCGGGCTAAACCAGCCTCTCGCCATCCAGGAAAGCACTCTGAATTGGAAAGACGGCCTGCGCTCCGTCGACATCACGAAAGTGGAAGGCTTCGGCGGCACGTGGTCCGGCTCCATCACGGAGAATAAGCTAGCGGATGGTGAAGACCGCCCGAAATGGAATTTTAGTTTGACCACGGATCGCCTGACTGCTGCCGAACTCGATCACTGGGTCGGCCCCCGCGCCCGTCCCAACTGGTTGCAAAGACTCTTGCCGACGCTTCTCGGTGGCTCGTCTCCGAATCCTGCTGCAAGCGAGCTTGTCCGCCAGATGAACGCAGAGGGAGAACTAACGATCGGCGAATTGACCATTGAAAAGCTGAAGCTCGCCAACGTGCATGCGCAAGGTTCGTTGCACGATTTGCAGCTCGACGTGCGCGAAGCCGATGCGCAGTGGGCAGGCGGCGCTGTGCGCGCTCAGATGAACGCAAAGTTCGCTCCTTTTCCGAAGTACAATGTCGCCGCCAGGCTGGATCACGTCAATTTGGCGGACATTCCCGCTCCG
>Ga0210403_10002078_pt1 | contig 18459 bp, 21 predicted proteins | sample IncBWC19MmetaG_FD_150863 | JGI IMG/M metagenome (GOLD analysis project Ga0210403, IMG submission 150863) | Forest soil microbial communities from Barre Woods Harvard Forest LTER site, Petersham, Massachusetts, United States - Inc-BW-C-19-M | ecosystem: Environmental > Terrestrial > Soil >... | reverse complement strand
TCGCCCGGCTGAGTTCAGGGGCATGAAAGTGCCTGAAGTTCTACAGAACGGGCACCATGCCGAGATTGAAAAGTGGCGCAAGCAGCAGTCACAAAAATCGCAGCCAATCTAGACCCTGACCACATGCACTTTTCAGAATCTCTCTTTAACGAGAATATTCATCTTATACATGGTATTAGTGGTTGTCAGCTCGTGATTCTGAAAAAGTGCATGTGGGGTCAGATCTAGACCGTGGCGTATAATAAAAGTATTAAGGGGGAAACATGAAATTACTCAACAAATTTATCAAACCAGTCTACGCCCACTGCGATGTTCCGTGTGGTATTTACGAGACAGATACCATGAAGCACGCTGCTGACACCTGCTTGCGCATGATAGAGAAAATCGAAGCACTCGAAGGTGCAGACAAAGAGAAGTCTGATGCCCATAACAACTTTATCCGTATGGTTGTCACAAAAGAAAAGCACGCTCAGATCTGCAAAGACCAACTTTATCTTCTGTGGAGCGACTACTTTAAGCCTGAACATCTAGAGAAGTTCCCTGATCTACACCAGACTTTCTGGATGGCTACCAAACAATGCGGCAAAGTTAAGCAGACTATTTCTAGGGCCGAAGCCGAGAAGTTGGTAGAGATGGTTGGCGGTGTCGCGACAATCTTTGCTCAATCTAAGCAGTAAGATGTTTCTTATAAGGCGTGTTGTTGGCGAGAGTATGTTGCCGGTCCTGCGGCAAGGGGTTGTCGTGATTGGCTGGCGGCTCAAACGACCAAATGTCGGCAATATTGTTATCGCTAAGTGGCAAGGCCGCGAGCTTATTAAGCGCGTTGCCGATGTGCGGCCAGATAGTTACTACCTGGTTGGGGACAACCCTGTTGCTAGCACCGACAGTCGCACATACGGCTGGTTGCCAGCCAGTGCCGTTGTTGCCGTTGTCGTCTTTACTCTACACTTGTAGTTTATAATGCGTAGCAAGATGGCCAATCTCAAAGGAAAGAAGTTAGCTATAAAAATCGTTATTATTTTTATTTTGACGTTTCTTTGTGGGCTATGGTGGTACTCGCATCTTGCTAAAAGCCCGCCGGTAAACAGAGTATCTACTGATCTGAATATTGGTTACAAATGCAATGGTGGTAGCGCATCGATGCCATGTCTTCAAGCACACTATAAAGCTACTGCAAAGAAAGATGGGCCAACCGCAGCGTTTAAGGAGCTTAAATCTGCTTATGCTAAAGATCCCAATGTGCGAGCTTATTGTCACCAAATTACGCATGCGATTGGTCGTTGGGCTGCTGAGATGTCCCAGAACATTGAAGATGCATATGGCCAGGGTGATAACTTCTGCTGGTCGGGTTATTACCATGGTGTCATGGAGGCAATTGTTAATAAGATTGGCGTTAAGAATCTCGATGCAGCAATACCAACTCTTTGCGATAGCTTAAAAGCTAAGCAACCTTATTCGTTTTATCATTACAACTGCGTGCACGGCCTTGGTCATGGAATTATGTTTGTTAAGGATGGGAACCTATTCGCATCCTTAACTTCTTGCGGTCTTCTGACAGACAGTTGGGGCCGAGATTCATGCTACGGTGGTGTATTTATGCAGAACGTCATGGACGAATTAGACAATGATCACGGCAAACCTTATCTTAAAGCCGATGATCCAATGTATCCATGTACTGCTGTGGCCGAACAATACAAAAGTCAGTGCTATCTTATGCAGACATCTCATGCTCTCAAGGTTGCCAAAGAAGACTTTTCGACCGTTTTTAGTGAATGCTCGGCGGTTGAACCTGTCTATCGTGATACGTGCTACCAGAGCCTTGGCCGCGATGCTTCTGGAAACAGTGCAAGTGATATTGTCCAGACAAAAGCGAGTTGTATGATAACTCAAAACCAAGAAGCACGCACTAATTGTGTTATTGGAGCGGTTAAAGATTTTATATCCTATTATCACAGCGATAAGCAAGCAAACGGATTTTGTGAAGCTTTGGAGCCATCCTTAACGACAATCTGCCAGACGACAAAGCAGCAGTATTACAGTATTTTTTAGCCCAGGGCTGCGCTCCCTTCCCTGGTCAGAGAAAATACGCTATAATCACACTGTTCTCTTGGGGATTCTTGCGGCATGATTATTGTATATATGCAGCTTTTGACTCCTAGAATATTGGGGAGTCGTCTAGCGGTAGGACACTGGGTTTTGGTCCCAGCAGCAGGGGTTCGAGTCCCTTCTCCCCAGCCATAGTATTCGAACACAAATCACCTCCTCAAATGGGGTGATTTTTGGTTTGGGCTTTGGGTAGGAGAGATAGGTAGTCCAAACTTTTTCCAGCATGACCTCCGTAGCGTCGGATCGTAAACCAAGCTTATCTGCTACTATTATCATATGAGACTTTACCTTTCTTCATTCCGCAATGGCAATAAGCCAGAAGAACTACTTAAACTTATTGGCGATGGCCGTCGAACGGCAGTGATATTTAATGCAGTAGATTTTAAATCCAAGGCTGACCGTGCGGCTGATTATGCTGCAGAAGCCGAGAGACTAAAAAGCATTGGTCTTGAACCGACAGAAATTGACCTTAGGCACTATTTTGGAAAGTCAGACGAACTAAAAAAGACCTTATCCAATTACGACCTTATTTGGGTTCGCGGCGGCAATGTATTTGTGCTACGCAGGGCGTTCAAGCAGAGCTGCGCCGACACAGTTATTAAGGAACTTCTTGCAAACGATACGGTTGCATATGGGGGGTATAGCGCAGGAGTTGATATACTTCAGCCGCATTTACATGGGATTGAACTGGTTGACCCACCCGAAGTCGTACCAGAAGACTACGATGCAGAGATAATTTGGGAATGCCTTGATTTACTACCCTATTGCGTTGCTCCACACTATAAGTCTGATCATCCCGAATCCGCTGATGTCGATAAGGTAGTGGCCTATTACATAGAAAACCACGTCCCATTTATTGCGCTCCATGACGGCGAGGCAATCGTCATTGAGGGCACGAATCAGAGCGTGGTTGGGTAGTTTTTTGCTCTTCATCTAATAGTTTTTGAATTTCTCGAATATCTTGCTCCAGAACGTTGTCATCCTCATCCGGGGTTTGGACTAGGAACCATCTCCCCAGCCACGATTGATAACAGATAAGAAGATGCATAGGTCAGTGCATCTTCTTTGAGTTTTATAAGTGCCACCTCTGTTAATTGGGGCTCAAGTTCCATATACCGGCAAACTACGGGCTAATTTACCGGGAAAGCCAACCTACAATATGAATGTTGATAAATCTTCCTAATGATCATATAATATCTCTGTGATTACAATAATTACCAATCAGACTGTAGTGATGCCTATGTCCATGTTTAGCCCTAGGCCGATTTCGTAATCTCAAAATTATTTGAACACAAATCACACCGGCCTAGGGCCGGTTTTTTGTTTGTGTTCATCTAAAGTTTTAGAAAAGGATTATGGAATTTCATGGAAGAAAACTCTCAAACAACACGCTCAATATACTTAAGCACTAGCTTACATTTCGACAGTTTGTTGGATTTTAGAGAGGCAGGCGCGGGACAACCAAAACTTAGAGGACAAACTGCTGTTGGTATAGATAATGGCTACGGGTTGCAAGGCAATCCCACCTTACATGCATTACAAGATTCAATATCAAGACTTGAAAAAGGTACATATAGCCTACTCTTCCCGAGTGGGCTGACAGCCTTAATTGCCCTTGGAGCCTTTTTAAAAAGTGGCGACCATTGGCTCATACCAGATAGTGTATATGCCCCTCTTCAAAGATATGCTAAGTATTTACAGGAGCGCTATGGGATTATCTATAGCCTCTATAACCCAGGTGATCTTAAGACTTTGTCCAAAGCAATAAAAAAAGAAACAAAGCTCATCCACATAGAATCACCTAGCTCTGTAACATTTGATATTACAGATATCGACGAGGTAGTCAAAATAGCAAAGTCCAAGGATATCCTTACGTCGGCAGACAACACCTGGGCGTCCGGGGTGCTGTGCCAACCTCTCGACCATGGAGTAGATATCAGCATCCTTTCTCTGACTAAGTATCCTGCTGGCTATAGTGATGTCTTTATGGGTTCAATTACGACTAGAAACCAATCGCTATTTGGACTGCTTAGTTACTATCACCGCGTGTTTGGCTATACAGTGTCTCCGTTTTCGGCAATGCTTGTAACGCGTGGTTTGGAGACCTTAATGGTGCGTCTTGCCGCTCATGAAACAAGTGCCACGAAACTAGTCGAAGCTTTCGAGCTTTCTAAGAAGATCCTAAGAATTAACTACATAGATAGCAGTAAAATAAAAACTTTTTCAGGTTCAAATGGTCTGTTCAGTATCGAGCTTGACCGGCTATATACAAATATCGAACTAGAAAAATTGCTCTCAGTATTTTCGACATTTAAAATTGGCGAGTCTTGGGGTGGAACGCGTAGTTTAGTGCTGCCCTTCCAGCCAGATGAATTAAGCAACCGCTTGAATCCGCCAATAAATACAATAGTCCGTTTTCATTCGGGGTTAGAGGATATCGTTTTGCAGACACAGGATGTCGTAGCTTTCATAGAAGCACTTGATCTGACTCCATAACGCTACATAGCCACAACTTAAGAGAACCAAAAAAGAATAACAGGAGAATCATGTGAGCCTCGGCAAAAACAAGGGAAGATTACATTTACCGTCACAGAGAACGCGAAGGAGCGAATGAAACAGCTTGTACCAGTGCCGTCCATACATTAACGGATTCACTATGGCTTATCAATTTTAGGGTAGAATAAAATATATGGATATCTCATCTTTTACGACAAAGTACAATCTGGACAATGCAGACAAGCAACTCGGAGACACTTTCTGGTTACCTGTGGATGTAGCTCATGTGAATGACTGGGTGCTTCGTGTTGCCGCGTTTAAGGGCGAGTTCCATCGGCACTCACATCAGGATGACGATTTTTTCTTGGTTTACAAAGACAGCATCGTTATCGAGACCGAAAAAGGCACCATTGAACTAGCCGAGGGTGAAGGGACGGTTATACCAAAAGGGTTAGAACATAAGCCAAGCGCAGCTAGTCGAGCGGTCGTCCTTATGCTTGAGCCAAAACAGCTTAAGCGTACTGGAGACAATTAGTATGCATGATACGAAAGTAGGTATAGCTATTCGTAGCGATCTAGCGGATTGGCAAAAGTTGAATGTGACAGCGTTTTTAGCAACGGGCATTGCCGCATCGGCACCAGAAAGTATCGGCGAAGTATACGAAGATGCGTCTGGCAATACATACTTGCCACTCATTAGTCAGCCAGTTGTTGTGTATGATGCGAGCCTAGATCATCTCATGCGTACCAAAGGACGAGCATTAAGCCGAGGTGTTCAACCTGCCATCTATACCGAGGGTATGTTTAAGACTTTTAACGATAATGATAATCGTGCAGTTGTAAAAACGCTTACCGACGACACATTTGATATTGTCGGTATAGCAATCAGGGCAGATCGTAAGACGTTTGATAAGATCATGCATGGGTTGAAGTTGCATGCCTAATATATCGACAGGAGATAATATGCAATCAGAACGTATATCAGTAGACTATAGGGGTCAAAAGCTCAAACTTTCTGTCAAGAAAAGGGTTAATTCCGAGCATCTCGTAGTATTTCTTCATGGCATAGCTTGCGCCAAAGAAAGCTATGACGCTGCTTTCGACGCCGTAGGTCTAAACTCCTATTCTATTTGTACGCTGGACTTTTTGGGTTTCGGTGAATCCGATAAGCCACAAGACTTTTCCTATAAGCTGGAAGACCAGGCAACAGTGGTTAAGGAAGTAGTTGACCTATTTGGCACCGAAAAAGTTTCAATTGTCGGCCATAGTGTGGGTGGCGCAGCAGGGTTACTGCTCGCTCGTCAATTACCCAATCTGGTACATTTTATAAATATCGAGGGTAATCTTGTAGCCGAAGATTGCGGATTAATCACTCGTAGCACAGCAGACCAGTCACTCGATGAGTACAAAAGGCATGGCTCTCAGAACTTTCTGCACATGCTTACTTCATCTGAGCGTCGAGATTTTCATGAGTGGGCAAAGTGGTGCAAACAGGCGAGCCCCAGCGCCATACATGCAACTGCTCGTTCGGTAGTTCAATGGTCGGATAGTGGCAAACTCTTGGGTATATTTAACAACCTCGAAAATAAAACGTATATCTATGGTGATGAAGAACCTAAGGACTACTTACTTCCTCGCTTTGAAAATGTGAGTGTCCGCTACTTACCTGGGCTTAAGCATTTTATGATGATTGAGAATCCAAGAATATTCTTTACCGCTGTTTCAGAAGTACTTAATGACCAGCTCTAGGCGTAGACGGCTTTAGCCCACAATATGACCCAGACAGAGCGTGGCATTTTGAAGCCAACCATTATTAAACTTTTCAAGCACGCTAGGGTTCACCCGAGCGAATGTCCGTCGACTATACCTTTCAGGCATCGCTCAAGATACTAAAAGACAAGTACAACCTTGAGGCCTAGAGATATTTATCCAGCCCAACAAACCCAATCGTCTGCCAAGCAAGCTGTGTTGATTCAACCCTATGCGTAACTTCAGAGCTGTCATTTTGAGAAAGTATATTAATGATCCTTCGTACATAACCTTCATCGTGTTCACGAGGATCGCGCGTGTTGATGACAATTCTAACCTTCCGCTCCTTTAGCTTTTGAAGAGTTGACAACAATCTAATCCGCCCACCTATAAACATATAAACTGCCATTAACAAACTCAGTCCCAACTATTTTTTTGTCGCTTAGATTAATTTGTTTTCCGTCTAGATACCAGAGAGGGAGAGTTTTGTCGCCTACAATATAATGCGTTCCGTCATCATTAATGGCGACAGTCACTCCATCAAGACAGCCAGGGTTACATTCTGCACCAAACTGGCTAGGAATTGCATGGTCTGCAGCATCAATGTATAGCTTGTTTGATAAAGGGTCCACAACGCCGTAGGTACCACTTTCAGTCAATGCCAGTGCCGCTACGCCTTTTACGGTTTTGACCAACTTTCCATCTGCATAAACTGTTTTTCCATCAGTATAAAGGTTATGTTGTCCATTTTTACTCATGAGTATAGACGGCAATGAAGCGCCATTGTATGTACGTTGATTAGCAATGATTTCACCGTTTAAAACTACACTGACAGTATTACTACTTGACTTAAGACCAGGTCCTACGAAAGCAAGATATTGTCTTAGGTCGGAGCTAAAGTCAGCAATAACACCGTCGTTATTTGTATAAGTAGGAGTACCATCTTTTATAAGCTGGTTACCGCTTACCCCCATCACATATGCATAATTCTTGCCATTATCAGATACGGTTAGATTTGTGATATCGTTCGATGTGTCAGGCGTGGTTTGGACTAATTTATTGTCTACATATACTTCCAGATTGCCGCCAGAGTGGCTAGTACTTGTATCAAGTGTGTAGATATAATGCTGCCCGTTCTTGCTTAGGGCAAAATACATTGAGTATGGGCCATTGTAAACCGCTTGACCATCGTAAATAAACTTGCCACCTTCGTTGATGGTCCCTCCGTATTTTATACCCGTAGTGTCCAATGCCATGTAGTGACCCATGGCCGTTACCGCACTGCAAGCACCTATCCCGGCAGCTGCGCAGGTAGAGTTTATAGGGATAGTTAGGTAATTTACAGATAAGCCATTTATTTGCTCAGTAGTAACAGCGGGCAGTGTACTTAAAAGCTTTGTTGGGGAGGCAGTTGGGGCGCTAATAGTGGCTTTGGTTGTGCTAGATGAGGCGTGCTTTAGGTTATAACTTTGCGCATAAACATATGAGCCTAAGCTAATCAGTATGATTATGGCAGCTAATACGACGAATAGCAGTGGTTTTCTTGTCACGTTGACTGGGGGAGTTTGGCCTTGTGGCGGGTCTATTTGCGGCTGAATATCTGTAGTTTGGGCAGGGCTGACAGATTGGGATCGGTGGTCGTCGTGATTCATAGTGTTGATTTTAGCACATCAGAGCCTCTATATTTTTGCTTAAAAGCAGACATTAAATATACGGCATTGGATTTCTAATGTGCTGCTAAAGCAGTTCTGACCTGGTTCACTACGGTCAGTCATGAGATTATTCAATCAAGAGAGATGTCCAAATTTGGGCATCTTTTTGTTTGGCGGAAAATTGTTACACCTTAGGGAAGTTTGGAAAAGTTCAAATCCTATGACCCCTCTGTTGCTGGCACTCTTGATGATTGACTGCCAAATGTTTGCTATAATGGCACTATTATGGGAAGCACATCCGACTCCGAATCCACACGTCGAGAGGCTATGCGTAAGGAGGCAAAACGCATACATGAAAGCGCCGTGCATAGTGCACAGAATCAGTTTGAGTATTCGAGGACTTGGCGCTCTGTAGATAGATGGTTAGGTTCATTTGCGGCGCTGCTTGCAGCAATAGCCGGTGCAGGTGGCCTATCACAAGTGTTTTCCGCGCAGTGGGTGGGACTGATCGCGCTAGCGGCGGCCGGCATGGGTGCCGTTGCAACATCCTTGGGTGCGCCAAAAACTAAAACACTAGCCCACGCTTCGGCAAATGCGTACCTTGCGCTGCAGCAGGACTGCCGCAATTTTATAGAGGTAGACCTAGATTACGTATCGACTGGTGAGGCGCGGGAAACCTTAGCCAAACTTATCGCACGTCACCAAGAACTAAATGCAACGGCTGAAATACCTTCAAAGCGCGCCCGAGAAAAGGCAAAGAAGAATATCGATGAGGGCGGCCAACTCTATGAGGTTGACGTGTGATGGCTAGAACGGCAGAAGAAGCTTTCAGGCTATTCAATACCTGGCTTATCCCCAGTGACAGCGAGCGGGACAAGGCCGCATCGCACCGACAGACTATATACGACAAGCTCGATGCTAGGTATGGGCTCTACCGAATGTTTCAAAGTGGCTCATTCAAACACGGTACTGGTATAAGCGGGCACAGTGATGTTGATTACTTTGCATCCCTTAAAAGCGTAAGACCCGAGCACTCGTATAGCATACTCAACTCGGTGCGCGATACCTTGCAGGAGCGGTTCCCCAGTACTTACATTCATGTATCACGGCCAGCTGTAGTGCTCGAATTCGGGCAAGGTTATGAGAGAGTCGAGATTATCCCCGCATATGCAGTCGGTAGTGTAGGCGACACCGATAATATGAAGTTTAAAATTCCTGGGGTTTTAGAAGAGTGGCTTGAGTCTACGCCCGAGGCACATCTTGCCTATGTCAATTCCAGCGATATCAATGTCCCGAGTGGTTCCACTAAAAACTTAACAAGGCTTGTGAAGGCCTGGAAGTGCTACCGAGACGTTCCGATATCTTCGTTCTACCTTGAAATGCGGGCAGCAGCTTACATGCGTGTGCAAAAATCCTACATACCCTGGCTAGACCTATACTACCTTCTCAAATCTCTTAGTGACTCTGGCCTTGTAGCGATGAACGACCCAACCGGAAATACCGGTAGGATATATCCATGCTCAAGCGATGCAAAACATGCTGATGCAGTGAGTAGGCTAAGTACTGCCCTCACCAGAGCCGAACATGCAAAAGACTATTTGGCAGGAGGCTACATATCTCTCGCGTTCGACGAGTGGGACAAGTTATTTAATGGAAAGTTCCCGGCTTATAGTTAGCATCAATAAGCCGCTAAACTCGAGAACATATGGACTTTAATGACATAAATATTAGGCTCCAGCGCTTGTATGTGACTATTGGCGAACAATATGACTATAGTATCGAAAAACATATTAAGCATGAGGTAGTGAGTTTAGGTGGAACGCGCAAACAAGCGCGGATTACATTTGGAAACAGTAGCCAAGTCGAAATCTTAAACAAAGTTTTTAACGTCATCCATGCTCTCGCCGGGCTGAAAGACCACTTAAAAACACGGATGACTCAAATTGGCAAAAATCCTAAGGAAGTGGAAGATCTTATTAATGAGACACAGGAATTATCTTTGGTTATTGATCTAGACAACCAAGATAAGCATGGCAGCCCTCTTACCAAGACAAATCGGTCAGGCAAACAGCCACGGCTCGCAAATCTTCAACAGGCACTAAGCGGTGATGGCCCGAGCACACTATCGATCACATTTAACGGAATGACTGGTCAAATCGCATCCCAGGATGGTCCCCTGAAGATAGTAATCATCGGTGACGTCATGGATGGATCGGACAGTAAAATCATGCCTCTTGAGCAACTATTGGACAAGGCTCTCAAATCTCTAGAAGACTTCATCAGCAGCAATGAAATCGCTTAGCCGTATTACCTACGTTAATCTACCTCGTGCTCTTCAGGTTCTTGCTCGAGTTCTATGAGCAGGTTGAAAAAATCTATCAGCCCATCACCAATTTCTTTAGCTGCTTCAAGTGTGTATGCTCGTCCATTTTGTCTCTCTAAAATTAAGCGAAGCTCCTTCTATTTCTCGTCACTAATATCAAACATAGAAAGCTCCGCAAAACTATGGTATAAAAGGTTATATTATCGTACTCTATGCCCAGCCAAGATGTACACCAAAGGTGACCAGAATGGTCTAACGTGTTGATTTACATCCTGTATGGACTGCCCCAGGTAAATAAGTAAAGAGACCGAATAGATATAATAGGAAGATTAGTGAGGATGCCTTTATGAGTAAAGTTACATGCGGAATTGCGATGTCGTTGGATGGATTTGTCGCGGGCTCAAACCAGAGTCTGAAAAACCCGATGGGCGATATACCTGAAAATCTGTTACATCACTGGATGTTTGACAAAGACGACGGCAACAAACAGAGGGCTGAGATGCTCGATTATTTGGTTGATGCCGACGCATTCATCATGGGCAGCAACATGTTTATGCCGAAAGACAAGCACGACGACCCAGAATGGAAGGGCTGGTGGGGTGATAATCCCCCATACCACGCTCCGGTCTTTGTGCTTAGCGAGAACCCGCGAGAGTCAATTCCAATGGAGGGTGGTACAACATTCCACTTTGTAACTGATGGAATTGAGTCGGCTTTTAAGCAAGCTCAAGCAGCGGCAGGAGAAGGAAAGATTAGCATCGCTGGGGGCGCCAATACGGTCAACCAGTATCTTGCCGCCGGCCTTATTGACGAGTTTTGGTTGCACATTGCTCCCGTTACAATTGGTAGCGGTGCTCGCCTGTTTGAGGGCGTACCAAATCTCAAACTTGAACCAGTGGAGACCAGTGGTACACGGCTTGCGACCCACATTCGATACAAGGTCTTAAAATAGCTATGTCGATGGCCTAGACCGTCTAGGCGGAATGTTCAGCAGTTGCCGTTTACCCAAGCTAAAGGCTGCGCCCTATACCCTTATCGTCAAAAGTTATCTTAATCTGCCTTCTTCCAGCCAAGCAATTATTCTAGATAAGAAGACGCCCGCCCTGAAATCGGCGTCTTTTGTTATGATAAAAGCATGATAAACAAAATTCCGAGTACTGTCGAGCAATACGATGATCCGCGTCTTGTAGCTCTCTATGACATATTGAATCCATTTGCCGCGGACACTCAATTCTATATAGATTTGGCAGAAAAATTGTCAGCGCACAACATAATTGATGTTGGATGTGGTACGGGTCTACTGACATGTGAGTTGGCGAATAGAGGTTACGATGTGATTGGCGTCGAACCTGCAGGAGCCATGTTAGAAGTTGCTCGTAATCGTCAAGGCGGCGAGAGTGTGCGTTGGATTCAGGGCGGTGCGAGCCTGCTTACTGGGCTAGATGCAGATTTAGTGATTATGGCGGGACATGTAGCGCAAGTTTTTCTTGATGCTAACAGATGGTCGAAAAATCTCACCTTTATTCATGATGCGCTCACGCCTAATGGGTACGTTGCATTTGAAAGTCGTAATCCAGCCGCAAGGCCATGGGATACGTGGACAAGAGAGCTATCAGAAATAGAAATCAGTCATCCTAGATCCGGGAAAGTGGCAGTATGGCATGAGCTTGAAGATGTTCAAAACGACCTAGCAAGCTTTAAAAGTCACTATTTCTTCAAAGATCAAAGCAAGGACCTAGTAGTGCAGAGTAAATTAAGATTTCCTGTCCAGGAAGAAATTGAACAATCGCTATTCGATGCAGGTTTTTCAATAGAAGATGTATATGGCAACTGGGACGGCAGCCCTGTCGATAAAGATAGTCGTGAACTTATTTTTATTGCTAAGCGAAAATAACAAACACTCTATGGCGCTCCGGCATATTCTATTTCTTCCTGAAGCACGTTCACTAGCCCCGGCCAGGGATTGTTAACGGATACAGAGATGCACTTTTTCAGCGTCCGCGTAAAAATACGGATAAAAACAGCGTCAACAAAAGACTGCCTGCGAGAATACTGAACCGTACGACAGGGGAAGCATTCCAAGCCTTTATTCTCTTTTCGTCAAAGGTTAGATGCTTGCGTAATTCAGGTAATAGGTCTGACTCGTTTTCAAAAGATCGCTCAATGTTCGGAAATAGCTTGAAGCGGAATGTCCCCTGTGCGGTGTACAAAGAGATGCGATTAACATAGCCATTCATCTGCCGGTTGATTACTTGCTTAGAAATCAACTCCGCCCTAGTGATCTCGTCCCACCGAAAGGTATAAGTTTTAGCTTTTCTTGTAAGTTGAATGCGGTCAGCAGTCATGACAATTTCGGTAACTCCACCAGTGAGTCTCTGAAAATTAATGCCCGGCGAACCAAATCGATAGAAGAAAAGTGGCAACCCTACCAGCCGCACCGTGTTCGTGTCGGTCACTGTTTTGTTCTCTGCTTGCTTTGCCATGTCTTCAATGTCTTGAAGCGAGAAGTCGGCTCCACCAAAACCTTCCAAGCTCTTCCCTGTGGCGGTGAAGTATTGCCCAAATAGCTCCTTTGCCTCGTTGTACATGTTACCGGCTAAAAAAATTGCTACGGCGCTAGCATATGAGCTTCTACTGGAGGGATCCTCCGCGATGAGTTGGTCTAGAATAGCCTTGGCCTCTGCTCTTTTGCCAAGTGTCATTAAGTTATTCGCTTCTTGTATGTGCTTACTATTCATCATAATGTTTGAGTATAGCATGCCTGTACTGCATCCAAAGATCATGGATATCTCAAGTTACATGACATATGAGGTGAAGGCACGGAGAGCTGTGTTAATGACAAAATCAATCTTAACTAGACAAAGATAATTTTTTTCTTTATAATGCTAATGTTAAATATATTTGAACTTATCTAAGCTCTAAAGCACGATAACAAATTGACAAAAATAAACTAATCAATAACACAAGGGACACTATGAAGAATCTCAACATACGTTCGATATTAACGACCGTAGTGTCTCTTGCTGTGTCGGCGCTAGCTTTGCCGAGTACTGCCTTTGCTGCCACCTCCCCTGTCCTCACCGGGTCCTCTGGCTACTCTGTTCTGGGTGGTGCGGCGGTAACTTGTACTGGCCCAGCGACTACTACCGGATCTGTCGGCGTTAGCCCAGGTACTTCCATCACAGGTTTTCCTGTTCCTTGTACGGCTGGTGGCTCTACTCATTCCAACGATGCTAGTGCTATTGCAGCCCAAGCAGATAACCTTGCTACCTTTGGCGCTCTTGACCAACCCTGTGATCGTACCTTTGGCGCCCAAGACCTGACCTTACTATCGCCTCTTGGGCCGGGTGTCTATTGTTCTACTAGCAGTTTTTCGCTATCTGGTAACTTAAGGCTCACTGGCTCAGGTGTGTGGATCTTTAAAACCGTCTCGACCCTTATTACTTCTCCTGGATCATCCGTCACCGGTGGCGACCCCTGTAACGTCTGGTGGAGAATAGGTAGCTCTGCAACGCTGGCGACTACGACCTCATTCATAGGAAGCATTCTGGCTCTGAACGGTGTCACTGCTCTGCAAACCAATGCAACTTTAAACGGTAGAGTTCTTGCTCAATCTGCTGGTACTGTAACCCTTGATTCCAATACCATTACGGGGCCTACATGTGCGGTGGTAGCACCTACACCAACTGCTACAACTCCCGCGGCAACAACAACTACACCCGCCTCTACGACAACTACGACCGCGGCCTCTACAAGTACACCAGCCACAAGCTCGTCTACACCCGCTGCTCCAAAAACGGGCTTTGGAGTGCACAAGACTAACCAATGGCAGCTACTGACAGCCTATGGATTTGGAGCTGCAGGCGCCATTGCTCTGGGTTTGGTGGTGAGACGGTTTTCTAATAGATAATTGGCCGACAAGCTGAGGTATTTATCGGTGCTATAAGAATATCCGGAGCAACTCTAGTCTATAGAATCCTATTTGTCGCTGCGGCATGCTTATCAATAACTGGCTTGGGAGTTGGATGGTATGGCTGGCACAGCAACCAAGCTGAGTTTCAACGTGCCAACAAACTTGTTTCTGAAAATGATCGTAGCGTCACGCACATTGTCCCTACAACCAAAAAGCCAACTGTGACTTCGATAGAAAATTACACCGTTGACCCCACTCAGCCAAGATATCTTATAATCCCAAAGCTTCGTGTTCATGCACGTATTTTGCCCGTCAGTCTAGATAAGGGCGGTGCTATTGATACGCCTTTTAGTATTTTTGATACGGGGTGGTACAACAAGTCTGCGCAGCCTGGCCAACTAGGTGCCATGGTGATTGATGGCCACGTCTCTAGTGACGAAGTTCATGGAGTATTCTACAACCTGGAGTCACTGCGAGCAGGCGACTCCATAGATGTTCAGGGTGGCAATGGTGCTGTATTTATGTATCGAGTTGTCAAAATCCAAGAATATGATGCCCATAAGGTTGACATGATTGCTGTTATGAAGTCTGTTAATGCTAACCCTCCTAGACCGGGGCTCAACCTTATTACTTGTAGTGGTGACGTAGCTGCAGGTACGAATGAGTTCAGTAAACGCCTAATTGTATTTGCTGCGCAAGATTGAGTGTGTGCTTTGATTTGGAGGATTGATCCTTTAACAGATCTTCAGGATGACATATTGGGCCCAAGTATGAGGGGTTGCGCTTATACAGTCGCCTCTACTACACCTTTATCGTCGCTTCAGTAGAACAAAGTAGAAAACTACATATAAAACAACAATGCCGATATTTGCTACTAGCCGTTCCCAGAAGTGATGTCTAAAGAAAAGTATATCCACAATAACAATTGTAGCTGCCATGGTCAGTAAATAGATTATAATTACTGTGCTTTTGCTCATTTTTAGTCCCCTTTCCAAATAAAGAGCTTGAGATTCGTAACAAATATAAAACCCCGTATGATAATGTAAGCATAGCAAGTATACAAAGGAGAGTCTAGAGTATGCGAGAGTATGACCTTATAGGACTAGAGGCTGGGGGTGCAAGCTGCGTGTTGTTTGGGTTTTTGCATGTATCGGCTCGGTCGAGTGTTGGAGTCACGATTCTGCATCATGATATAGCGGCCACACTGCTAAGCATAGATGCTGCCATTGATGATATGGGGTCAATGTTTTAATTATGCATTTTGTAAGAGGCGATGCCGAGCAACGAGCTACTGAACATATTGCCAGCGTTATAAACCGTAAGCTTAGCGATGGTATGCGCGTGCTGTGGTTGGTTTCGGGTGGCTCGGCCGTCGGCGTCGCTGTCCGCGTTCGACAAAAACTTGCTAGTACTACTAAACTTACTGTCATGCAGGTAGATGAGCGGTATGGTCCAGTCGGGCACTCTGACAGCAACTGGCAACAGCTACTCGATAAAGGCTTTGTGACAAGTGGCATAAAATGTCGACCTATTTTATTAGGCAAAGACTTTGCTAAGACGACTCTTGAATACAACCGAGCCTTAACGATAGCCTACTTTGTTGCTGACTTTGCGATTGGATTGTTTGGTATAGGTAGCGATGGTCACACCGCTGGCATTCTTCCTGGTAGCTCGGCAGTAAGTAATACGAATTTAGTTGCTTCATTCCAGGCAGTAGATTATCAACGGATTACGATCACGCCAACAGCTATTGCCAAGCTAGATCTGGCTGTAGCCTATGTTGCTGATCATGAAAAGTTCAATACGTTACAGGATTTGCAAGCCGAACTTCCGATCTTTAAACAGCCAGCCCAAGCGCTTAAACTAGCTAAAGAAGCATATGTATATAATGAACACATGGAGGGTATGATATGAAAATTGGATTTGTAGGTCTTGGCAAGATGGGGTCGCAAATGGCGGAAAGGCTCCTAAAGGCTGGACATGAGGTTGTGGCTACTGATCATAACCAAGCGAATATCGACACATTAGCCATAAAAGGCGCCGAATCTGCTAAAGACCGGCAAGAACTAGTGCAAAAACTTGGTTCGCCGGCAGTGATATGGCTTATGATTCCGGCGCAGTTTGTTGACAATGAGGTTGACGGGTTATTGCAGCTATTGCCAGGGGGCAGCATCATTATTGACGGCGGTAACTCAGACTTTCGCCACACAAGAGAGCGTGCTAAAAGATGCGAACAATCAGACGTTCAACTGGTTGATGTCGGCACCAGTGGTGGCATTCTTGGCCTTAATCAAGGTTTTTCGATGATGATTGGTGGTGATGAGCAAGCTTTCAAGACTGTTGAACCGATTTTGCGCGCATTGGCCCAAGAGAATGGCTATCAGTACTTTGGGCCAAGCGGGGCCGGACATTACATAAAGATGATCCATAATGCGGTTGAATATGGAGTTATGGAAGCCTATTCAGAAGGCTACCATCTGCTTAAAGAAGGCAAAGATTATGCCAATTTAGACCTAAGCGGCATTGCCAAGGTTTGGCAACATGGCAGTATAATTGCCAGTCGTCTGAATGGTCTGGCAGAAGACATTCTACAAAAGAACCCCGACCTTGATAATGTTGAAGGATATGTGGCTGAATCAGGCGAGGCTCGTTGGGCACTTGAAGTCGCCCGACAACAAGGCTTCGAACTACTCGCTGTACAAGCTGCTATGGATAATCGGATCGCTTCCCAGCGAGGACATACCAACTTTGGTACCAAACTATTAGCATCGATGCGTAACGCTTTTGGTGGACATGCCATAAACAAGGATAAGTAGCAGATGAATATTGAGCAGGCAATAAAGCAAACTAGTCCCTTTACGCTTACTATATTTGGTATCACTGGTGACCTGTCAGGGCGGATGTTACTGCCTGCACTCTATAATCTTGCTTTACAGGATCTTTTGCCCGAATCACTGCGGATTGTTGGCATAACGCGGCGTTCATACACGGTTGACAAACTACTCGGGCGTATCAAGAAAACAATTGTCGAAGAAGGTGGCGCCTATGATGAAGCCGTACTAGAGAATCTTGGTAAAAGGATCGAACTAGTAACCATGGACCTCACAAACATTGATGGGTACATCAAGTTACGTCAGCGCCTTGATGCCATCGAAGGAGAAATTGAAGTATGTGCGAATCGCTTGTTCTATATGGCAATCCCGGCACAGTTATTTGATGATGTTGTAGGGTATTTGGGCGATAGTGGGCTCAATCGCAGTTGCCCGCATGGCACGGGGCAATCACGTTTGTTGGTAGAAAAGCCTTTTGGGTATGATCTTGATTCAGCTCAAACACTGGTCAAACGTATGCGCACCCATTTTGAAGAGCGGCAGATCTACCGAATCGATCATTTTTTGACCAAAGAAACGGCGCAGAATATTCTGACTTTTCGCTTTAAAAACGCTCTATTTAAATCGGTATGGGATAAGCACTGTATTAGCCGGATACTTATATCAGCAACAGAGGCATTGGATATAGAAGGGCGCGCGAACTTTTATGAACAGACTGGTGCTTTGCGCGATATGATTCAAGGCCACGTTTTGCAGATACTAGCACTTATTACTATGGATATGCCAGATGTGTTTACCTCAAAGGCAATTCACGAAAAAAAGCGAGCTTTGCTTGTAGCTGTTGAGCCTGCTGCTTATGAACGAGCGACGCGAGGTCAATATAACGGTTATCGTACTGAAGTGAAGAATCCTGATTCATATATCGAGACCTACGCGGCGCTGCGTCTTTCTATTGCAAATGATCGCTGGAAGGGCGTCCCCATACTTTTACGTACAGGCAAAGCACTTACCAAAAAGACGACTGATATCAAGGTCATCTTTACTGATCATGATGAGCCCAAGTTTGATAATATACTAACGATTCGTTTAGTGCCCAACGAAGGCGTTTCTCTTCATTTGCGTGCCAAAAAACCGGGTTTCGATGATGTTATGCAAGATGTTAGCATGGATTTCTACTACAGTAATAGCTTTGCTGGAATCCGACAACCGACAGCCTATGAGCGGGTGCTGGTTGATGCTTTTCGGGGTGATCAGACACTTTTTGCAACAAGCGAGGAAGTTCTTGCTAACTGGCGTATTATAGAGCCCTTACTTGTGGCATGGGGCAAGGATGACAGCAAGGGCCTTGAATCATATGCCAAAGGCAGTTGGGGGCCAATTGTAGCCGCC